>JABAOE010009682.1_pt7 | contig 10200 bp, 5 predicted proteins | sample 7062141 | NCBI WGS metagenome assembly JABAOE01 (sample SAMN14538627, study PRJNA623070) | marine sediment metagenome | biome: marine biome [ENVO:00000428]; feature: marine pelagic biome [ENVO:01000023]; material: deep marine sediment [ENVO:00002113] | place: India: Gulf of Khambhat ...
CCTCTTTGAGGTTCTTCAGCAGCTCCTCATAACCTTCAACGTCAGGGGGGTTGAGATCAATGATCGCCTGGATACTGCGCACAGCATCGTCTCTCTGACCGGCGTCCAACTGGATTTCGCCCAGGGCGTCGTATTGTGCGATTGCATCGGCAGTCCGCCCTGCCGCTTTATATGCCTCTGCCAGTCGGGCATGTAGAGCCTGACGGCCAGGATGCTCGCGGGCCATTTCTTCGAGCAAGTTGAGCGCCTCTGCGCCGCGACCGGATTCGACCAGCAGCTCGAGGTAGCTATCCAGCTCTTTTGCAGCTTGATCTTCCTGATCGATGCGCAGGTTCAGGTCAATGAGGTTGACGCGCGCCTTGTCGTCATTTGGATCGATACTTCGAATCTGTTCGTAAACACGCAGCGCCCTGCGCTGATCGAGGCGCGATCGATCTATGTCTCCCATCATATGCAGGATTTGCAGGGACCACCCATTGCCAGTCGACACTTGTTTGGACAGGCTGAGCGAATTCTGAAGAGTCTTGCGTGCCAGATCGATCTCGGCCATATCCTTGTAGATCTCAGCCAGCTGCAGCGATTGATTAAGCGCTTCGTCTCCGCGATCCTGCTGTACGAGCAGATCGATCAGCTTTGTGCGAGCAGGCAGGTCAACGGGCGAGTGCTGGAGGATCTTCATGTATACATCCGCCGCCTGAGCGCTCTCTCCTCTTACCCGGTGGGTTTCAGCAATCATATTGAGCTTGGCGTACCCAGCATCAGTGCGGCCCGAAGCAATCTGGATTTCAGCCATTCGGCGATGCAGAGTGAGGTAGGTGGGCGCAAGGTCGAGCGCCAGGAGGGCTTCCTCCAGTGCAGAGGAGTGTAGCCCCTGGTCCATGAGTCGATCAATTCGTTTCATGGACTGGAGAACCAGATCGGTATCTCCTACGGCTAGCATTTCCGCAATCGGAACGACACCCTCGCCCTCGCCTTCCCTTTCAAGCTCTACTCGGGCTTCCTTGAGGCGATGTAGCCATTCGGGGCCGCTGAGGAACTCAAGTGTGTTCTCCACGATCGTATCGAGTTCCTTCTTATCCCCTTCGGTTTCGGTAGCGAGCAACGTTTCATAATACTGGTTGAGGTCGCTGGACTGGCCGCTCTCGACAGTGAGGCTGTCTGCAAGCTTGAGTGCTTGAAGCAGATATCGGGCAGCTTCGGGAAGATCGCCTCTGTCCTTGGCGATCCGGCCAAGAGCGAGGTTGGCACCGAGCGCCAGTCCAGGATGGCCAAGCGAGGCGATCAAATGCTTGCGAGCCTCGTTGACGTCTCCTGTGTCTCGGTAAAGCAAGGCTACGTTGTAGTGGGCAGCCGGATGGTCAAGGCCGCTATCCATCGAGCGCTTGAATTCCTTAATCGCCTGCTCGGTATGACCGCGTGTCTGCAGATCGATCGCCTCTGCAAGATAGCGGTAGATAGCGGTTGAAGGCTGCAGTTCACCTGTGTGCCCGCTCTCGATGTCCGACATCCCCAGGCCTTGTTCTTTGCCGCTGTCCTGGGGTTCCTCAAAAAGGATCCCTGCCAGGATGGTCAATGCCTCGCCCTGCGCTGCAGTTTCTGGGTCTTTGAGTTGCTCGTCCTGTTCGATTTGCTCCTGACCCTCATCGCGCAGGAACTCCTGCACCTGCGCCATGCGAAGCGGTGCAGTTCCCCCGCGAGGTTGGGTGGGTCCTGGAAGCTCTTTGCCTTGGTTGAGCAGCCGCAGGTATTGGGTTGCCTCGGAGTCTCCCGGAAGAATTGCCAGTGAGCGTTGAACGGCCTCCTTGGCGCGGTCCGTCTTCCCAGCCTTCTGCAGAATGGCTGCGACAGAGAGGTACTCCATCGCTGAATCGCGGGTCCGACCCAGCCGCTCGTAGGTCAAAGCAAGACGAGAGCGGGCGGCCAGGTTTTCCGGATCGAGGCGTGCAATATGGCGCCAATTATCAACAGCTTTGCCCGCGTCTTTGCGCCGGATGTACATATCTGCCGCATCTTCGCGAGCCTGAATGGACTCGCTGATCTTTCCCAGGCGCTCGTGTATCTCCGCACACTTTTCGACGGGGATTGGATCATCAGGTGTGGCCTTCGCGGCGGTCTGATAGGCTACGAGGGCCTCATCAAGTTGTCCTGTTTCCAAGAGGGCTAGCGCGAGGCTGTTTTGGGCGTTGGGATGGTTCGGGAATTCAGCAAGCGCCTTGCGGTAGAACTCGATGGCGCGATTCCACTGCAGATCCCAGGCCGCTGAGTGGCCAAGGCGCATGGATTCATTGAAGAGATCTTCGCGACCTGCCATTGGGCTGGCGATTCTAGCACAGGGGACCGATCAGGCCAGTCCTGTCCTTTGGGCCATTGCTCTCTACCAGTGTTCCAAGGGGGAGGGGGCTTTTGGGTCGCTGATTTGACATGTTAGGGAGATTTGAAGAGTCCAAGGACTTCTTTACCAAAATCAACCCTTGAGTGGCTTCATTTGCTCCCAATTGGGTCCTGACTTCGCGTCGGTTTTCAAGGGAACCTTCAATTTATATGCCCCCTGCATGACGTCCTGTACGAGAGCTGCGGTTTGCTTCAGTTCCCCCTTTGGGACTTCAAATACAAGCTCATCGTGCACCTGCAGCAGCATCTTCGCTGTCAGCCCGGCCTTCTCCAATCGGGCCGGAAGCTCAATCATGGCCAGTTTGATGATGTCTGCGGCGCTGCCCTGTATGGGCGAGTTAACCGCCTCGCGCTCTGCACGCGCGCGCACCTGTGGCGGACTCGGTTTGCCGTCTTTTGCGAGCTGTGGGAAATATCGCCGGCGTCCGAGAAGCGTTTCGGTGTACCCCTCTTCTGCAGCTTTTTCGCGAACGTCCTCAATATAGCTTTTGACTCCAGGGAAGTTCTCAAAATAGGCGTTTACGAACTCCTCCGCCTCGGCCAGGGTCATGTCGGTGGCACGGGTCAGCCCGAAAGGGCTCATCCCATAGATCAGGCCGAAATTCACCGCTTTTGCCCTTCGTCGCTGATCTGCGCTCACATGGTTGAGATCTGCCCCAAATACTGCCGCAGCGGTGGCATCGTGAATATCCTGATCCTCCCGGAAGGCTTTGATCATGGTCTTATCATTTGCTACGTGCGCCACGATACGCAGCTCAATCTGCGAGTAATCCACCGCTAGCAAAGTATGCGCCCGCGAAGCGACAAAGGCGCGCCGAATTTGCCTTCCAAGTTCGGTACGGATCGGGATATTCTGAAGGTTTGGATTCGCAGAAGCGATGCGGCCAGTGATCGCTCCAGTTTGGCTGTATGAGGTGTGAACCCGCCCAGTTGCGGGATTGATCTGCTCCCGCAACGCGTCGGCATAGGTGGACTTTAGCTTGGCAATTTCTCTATGTTCTAGGACCAGGCCGACTGCCTCATGTTCCTCCTTCAACGACTCCAGAACATCCGCGGCAGTTGAGTACTTCCCCGAGGCTGTTTTTCGAGTTCCATCCGGCGGCTGCAGGGCTAGATCCTCAAAGAGAACATCAGAGAGCTGCTGCGTTGAATTCACATTGAATGGGTGACCCACCATATCGAACAGTTCCGCCTCAATACTGCCTAATCTCTCTGCCAGCTCATCGGATAAACCCGCAAGGAATTCGGTATCCAGGCCGATCCCAATCATTTCCATGGCGGCCAGTACCGGTACCAGGGGCATTTCGAGATCGGTGAAGAGTGCCTGCTGCCCGCGTTGCTCCAGCTCCTTCTCAAGAATGGGTCTGAGTCGCAAGCAGATTTCAGCATCTGCAGCTGCATAGGGAGCGGCATCTGCGATGGGAACTTCGGCCATGGTCTTTTGTTTGCGTCCGGTCCCGATCAAATCATCGATCGGGGTCATTTCAATTCCAAGGCGTACCCAGGCCAGCGATTTGAGGCCGAGGTTGCGGGAAGAGGGATATGCGAGCCATTCCGCCATCATGGTGTCAAAGGTGAGGGGTTCAACCGCAAGTCCATGGCGTGCAAGCAGGGTGAAATCGAATTTAAGGTTATGCCCGACTTTTTCGATCTTGCGATTCGTCAGCGGTTTCTGCAGAGCATCGATAATTGTCTCCAGCTCAAGTTGTGGAGAACCGGAGAGGTCTGGATGGTGTCCAGTGGGCAGGTAGTAGCCTTGTCCCGGCTCCACCGCGAGCGAAATTCCTACAAGCTCGGAGGCCATCGCGTCCGGAGCGGTTGTTTCTACATCAAAGGCGATCGCCTCAGCTTCGTTCAGTCTGGTGACGAGGTTCTCCAATGCCTCCGGGGTGTCCACAACGATGGTTTCAGTTTCCGGCGATACCTTGGCTTCTCCAACGAATAACTCGCCCTGCTCCCCAGCCTGCTTGGCAAGCCGGTCCAGAAGCGTGCGAAATTCGAGCTCTCGGAAGAGCGCTACAACTCGATCCCGGTCATATCCTCGGGCACGACAGCTCTCCAGATCGAATTCGACCGGCACGTCGGTAACGATCTCGCCAAGTTTGCGGCTGAGGTCGGCATCTTCCCGGCCGGCTTCCAGCTTGTTGGAGAAGCGGGGCGCGATGTCCTCCAGATGATCGTAGATGCTCGAAAGATCCCCGTATTCCTGAAGCAAGGAGGTGGCGGTCTTCTCGCCAACCCCCGCGACCCCAGGAATGTTGTCGCTCTTATCACCTACGATGGCTTTCAAATCGACGAGCTGACCAGGTTCGAGTTGATACTTCTCCTTGACCTGCTCGGGTCCGTAATCGATGGCCTCGGATAATTTTTGGCCAGCAAGTCGGATGATTACTTGATCGTCTACCAGCTGCAACAAATCCCTGTCGCCAGTCAGGATGATTACTTTCACACCACCTGCGCCGGCCTGCTTCGCGACGGTGCCCAGCACGTCGTCTGCCTCGTAGCCGTCAGCCTCAAGGATAGGGATACCGAAGGCAGCAACGACCTCGCGAATGCGCTGGATCTGCAGGCGCAGATCGTCTGGCATTTTTTCTCGTGTTCCCTTGTAATCCTCGAAGATTTCGTCGCGAAAGGTTTTCCCGACGTCGAAAGAAACTGCTAAGTAATCGGGCGATTCCTGCTCGAGAAGGCGCATGATGACCGAGGTAAATCCGTACGTACCGGCAGTGGGCTCTCCCGAGGTAGTCATCCAACGCGCCGGGTCTCCACCCCTAGTCAGGGCATAGTAGGCTCTGTATGCTAGGGCATGCCCATCGATCAGGTAAAGGCGGTCGGCCTCAGTCATCTGAGCGTGCCTTCAATCCTCGGCGCGAGCCAAAAAGCCAGGTCTTCGTTCGAAGAGCCATTTGAAACGACCGCCAACACAAACTCAACCGAGCTGCCTGCAAAGTCAGAAAGGTCCACCTCAACGTTCCTGAACTCTCCATCGTAAATCTCATCCCAATCTCGCAGAGTTCGCAGGTCTCCTCCGTTCTCTCTGTAGTTGAGCTGCATGGTTAAGTCGCAGGCCGGGTTGTCATAGAGACAGCCGATCACCGCTCGAAAGGCATCGCCTTCTTCGACATCGAATGCTGGGAACCTTCCACTGATAACGCCGTTGTTGACCCACTGGGGGTGAGTGACCAGGGCGGGTTCATTCTCGGTGCGTCCGTCCTCAAGTCGTGGTTCATCGAGTTTGATGATGAATCCTTCCGCGTCGGAATCACTGCCCGGGCAAGAAAGCACGCCTGCCCCGGTCCGCCAGGTCGCTTCGCAGTATTCCTCTACGAAGTCGTAAACCACACCGCGTGATTGCTCACCCACGACGATCTGCACAAAGAATGGAACGTCGCCCTCCTCGCCCAGGCCAAACACGATGCCTTCCGGACTGCGCAGTTTCCAGTCGCCGCGATGGATGCCGTCTGAGCTAGGTGCGGTCAAACTGATCTCTATATCGATAGTTCCATTGGGGGGAACGGTGCCAGAGAGCGGGGCCGAAGGTGGTCCCGCCATGATATTTCCACCGTCAAAGACGACATCGTAGTCGGTGGTCCAGGTACATGTTCCTTCGTTGCGCAGCCTCCACACCTTTTCAAACGTGTCGCCTGCCGGGATGTTGGTGTCGTCGGGGATGGTTACGTCCTGGACGAACCGGACCCGGTTTTCGCAATCCGGCGTCGACGTATCCGTGGGCTCAGGAATCGCTGTGTCGCTAGCCGCGATTGGAGGCGCTTGAGTTTCTGTGGGCTCGGGCGCGGGTTGAGTCGAGGATATGACCGTCAGCTGAGCAGAAACAGTTTCGGCAGCAGCAGTCGCCATCTCGTCTTCTTGGCTCGGTTGCTGGAGTCCGGGGTAGTTGCATGCCGCGAGTACGACTCCTGCAAAAAACACGACAGGTAGTGTCTTGAACATTGCTGCACCTCTTGGTTGGCTAGGGTAACTCAACTCAGGATTGGGAGGGGTACAAGATCCTGTTTTTCACGCTTGCTGACCACAGATCCGCGCATGCTCCAGGGACCGGTATGGTCCACGCGCACGTTGACCAATTGACCAGCCAGGCTCTCCTCTGACTCAACGAAAACCAGCTTGTTGGTCTCCGTTCGACCCATCCACTGACCTCGTCGCTGCTTCTCGATCAGAACCTCGACTTCTTGCCCGAGATATCCGGCGTTGATCTTCGCCGAGATGCTTTCTTGAAGATCTTCCAATTCACGAAATCTCTGCATCTTGACGGCTTCAGGCACGTCATCGATCATTCGCCGTTCGGCCACGGTTTGCGGCCTGGGCGAGTATCGTGCCAGATGGACCACATCGAGCTCCAGTTCGTTCAACAGATCGAAGGTCTTTCGATACTGCGTGTCTGTCTCTCCGGAAAAACCGACGATAACATCGGTCGCAATGGATCCATCCGGAAGGCGAGCCCGAATTCGGTCGATCAGGCGCCGATAATCGTCTGCGGTGTAGCCGCGTCGCATCTTCTCCAATACCTCATCGTCTCCAGCCTGCACCGGGACTTCAATATGTGCGCAGACCTTATCGAGTTCGGCTACGGCAGAAATCAGTTCGTCAGTCATCCAGTTGGGGTGGGAAGTTAGGAACCGAATCCGATCGATACCGTCAACTTCGCATACCGCTCGCAATAGCCCGGTGAGACCCGGTCCGCTCTCGATATCCATTCCGTAGCGATCTACGATTTGCCCTAGCAGAGTTACCTCTCGCACCCCCTGTATCGCCAGGGTTCGAACCTCTCCGACGATCTCCCTCAATGCACGGCTGCGTTCAACTCCTCTACGGAAGGGGATGATGCAAAAAGTGCACGCGTGCGAGCACCCGTAGACCACCGGAACATGAGCAGCTATCACCTGTCCGTTTTCATGGCGGGGGAGTCGGAAGTCTCCTTCCATAAATGCGAAACGATCGGCAGTGTCCTGCGTCTGCAGAGTGCGCGCATCGGTTTGCAAGAGGTGCTCTACAAGTGGCTTGGGATCTGATGGAGCGGAGAAAACATCGACATAGGGGAATTGCTCTTCAAGCGCCTGGTTGCCTTTTACGCCCACCATGCAGCCCATTACGTTGAGAACCACATCCGGCCGCTGTTCTTTGATCGGCCGCAGGGAGGACAATCTTCCATACGCCCGGTCTTCAGCGCTTTGCCGGACCACGCAGGTGTTGAGAACCACCACATCTGCCCTTTCCGCTTTGCGCGTTGGACGATAGCCAAGCCGCTCCAGCTCTGACGCAACGCGTTGAGAGTCGGCTACGTTCATTTGACAGCCTGCGGTCCAGATGTGGTACAGCACGAGCGACATTATACTGGACCTGCTTTGTCACACTTAGTTAAGCACAGTTCACGTATGCTTCTCGCCTTTACGGCCGCTGCCCTTGCGGTCGCTGGTTGTGCTCAGGAACCTACCCAAGCTACGCTGCTAGCTACCGATATACCCACTGACGTTCCCACGCCCAGTCAGATTGCCCCAACACCAACGCAAATCGAGCCCACACCGATCCCAACTTTGGCTTGCACCGAGACAGAGGGTTCGCTTCATGCGAGCGAGTACAGGGGAATCGCCGTTGCGCAGGATGTCCCATACCTGGTGTACCTTCCGCCTTGCTACGCAGAAAGGGATCAGCTCTATCCAACGCTGTACTTACTGCATGGATACCCCTACGATCAGGGACACTGGCAAGCCCTGGGAGCGGTCGAGGCTGCGAACAACGCTATTTTGAACGACGACTGGCCTCCCTTTCTAATGGTTATGCCGCTGCAGCCGGAACCGCTATACCGTGGATCTGACGGCGGGCCTGGATCTTATGAGATGGAATTTCTCGATGGTCTAGTACTTCACATTGAGAATGAATTGCGAAGCGACCCTCAAGCCCGTGCATTGGCGGGTATCTCGCGAGGGGGGGTATGGGCACTCGAGATAGCGCTTAACAACCCGTTGCAGTTTGAGGCATTGGCAGCCCTGAGCCCAGCGCTTGCGGTCAATAGCGCGCGAGCGCCTTACGATCCGTTTGAGATTGCACAAACAGCCGAGCTTTTTCCTCGAAATATCCTGCTGCTGGTGGGGGACGAGGATTGGGCCAGGGCTGAAACAGAAAGGCTTAGCGGGCTATTGGGGGAGCGACAGGTAGAACATATGCTCCAAATTACGGCAGGAAATCACTCTGATGAGACCTGGAAATCTGCTATGAGTGATGTTTTGAGCTTTCTAATCTTTGGAGCAATACCCTAACGGGCTTGTAATGACGCTTTCGGGTACAATGGCCGCGCTGGAGGCCAATGGATGACGGAGGATGACCGTTCTGCGGCTGAAGTAATCGATGCCTATCGGCGAAGGCGTGAACGGATGGTTCCGTTCTTGCTCGGAGCCCTGGCCGTCGTTCTTCTCGTCGTAGGACTGTTCCTGGTCATCATCTGGTTCACCGGCGATAACCCCCCTGCGCTTCCTGCGTTTCTGAGTCCAGCTTCAGAGACTCCCGAACCAACGAACACGCTCCCGCCTCCAACGGATACACCTGAGCCCACGCAGACGCCGCTACCGTCTGATACGCCCACTCCCGAGGGTCCGTTGACCTACGTTGTCGAAGAAGGTGATTCACTTGCTTCCATCGCGGAGCAATTCGAAATCACCATCGATCAGCTTATCGCTGCAAACAACCTGGTAGATCCAAACAATATCGGAGTCGGCTCACAGCTAATCATCCCTAGCGCGGACGTTGAGCTGCCGACAGAGACTCCGCTACCCGAAACGTTGACACCTGGCTCGACGATCGAATACGTTGTGAAGAGCGGTGACGTACTTCAACTAATCGCTGAGCGCTTCAACAGCACCGTCGAGGATATTGCCGAACAAAACGATTTGGATCCTGCAGATGTACTCTTCGTGGGGTTGCGACTGGTCATTCGCGTGAACATTGTGACGCCAGTACCAACCGACACCCCCAGCCCCTTCACCCCAACACCAACGCCGAGACCGTAACACCTCAAACTCAACTCAGTAGAGCGCCAAGAGATAAGCAGCCTTTCCAGGCCGCCTCGCGTCGATCAGATTCGAATCCGAGAGTATGGACGGAATCACTGACGCTGCATTCGCATGCGACAGTTGAGCCACGTGACTGATGTTGGCAATTACTGGGATATCTACCGAGGCTTGAAATGAGCTCGATCGGTTGGGGTCATTCTCCAGCATGATCAATCGCTCGCGCAATCCCTGAGGCAACCGAGGGATTGCTTTCGGACGAAAGCGCTTGCTCCAAGATCTCAGTTTCCCCGAACTGACCCAGTGCCCACGCGGCATGTTCTCTAACCGATGGATCATCCGCGTTGTTCAAGATTCGTTCCAGCTCTGGAATGCTGGACCGATCACGCGTATTCGCTGCCGCAAGCGCAGCGTTGCGCAGCAGACCGGTATGCTTTGTTCGCTTGAGGGGACTCTTGCTAAGTTCTGTCCTGTATTCATCTAATGAAAGCCGTAGAAAATCCTTTGGGGTTGGGTCTTCGAGAAATGATCTTGGCTGAAAGGCTGCATCGCTTGTCGGCTCGGCGAAGCGTAGGTTCCAGGGGCAGACTTGCTGGCAGATGTCACAGCCAAATACCCAGGCTCCGGTCTGTTCGCGAAGTTCGATTGGAATCGGATTCTTCAGCTCAATGGTTAGGTACGAAATGCAGCGTCTCGCATCCAGCGTCCGATCCGGAAGGATGCACTGTGTTGGACAGGCTTCGATGCAAAGCGTGCACTCTCCGCAATGATCGGTCTTAATCGGCTC
>JABAOE010020980.1_pt1 | contig 10199 bp, 9 predicted proteins | sample 7062141 | NCBI WGS metagenome assembly JABAOE01 (sample SAMN14538627, study PRJNA623070) | marine sediment metagenome | biome: marine biome [ENVO:00000428]; feature: marine pelagic biome [ENVO:01000023]; material: deep marine sediment [ENVO:00002113] | place: India: Gulf of Khambhat ...
TGGTCCGCAACACCTACATCTACCCGCCGGCGCCGTCGATGCGCATCGTCTCCGACATCATCGCCTACACGGCCGAGCACATGCCGCGCTTCAACTCGATCTCGATCTCCGGCTACCACATGCAGGAAGCCGGGGCGACCTGCGCCCAGGAGCTCGCCTACACGATCGCCGACGGCATCGAGTACGTGCGCACGGCCATCGACTCGGGGCTCGACGTCGACAAGTTCGCGCCGCGCCTGTCGTTCTTCTTCGCCATCGGCATGAACTTCTTCATGGAGGTCGCCAAGCTGCGCGCCGCCCGCTACCTCTGGGCGCACCTGATGAAGCGCTTCGAGCCGAAGAACCCCAAGTCGCTGATGCTGCGCACCCACTGCCAGACCTCCGGCTGGAGCCTCACCGAGCAGGACCCCTACAACAACGTCGTGCGCACCACGCTCGAGGCGCTGGCCGCGGTGCTTGGCGGCACCCAGTCGCTGCACACCAACGCGCTGGACGAGGCGATCGCCCTGCCGACCGACCATTCGGCACGTATCGCCCGTAATACCCAGTTGATCATCCAGGAAGAGTCCGGTGTTACCAACGTGGTCGATCCGCTGGCCGGCTCTTATTACGTCGAGAGCCTGACCGCCTCGCTGATCGAAGAAGCGCAGAAGATTCTCGACGAGATCGAGGAGCTCGGCGGCATGACCAAGGCGATCGAGTCCGGCATGCCGAAGCTGCGGATCGAGGAGTCGGCGGCGAAGAAGCAGGCCGCGATCGACAGCGGCCGCGACGTGATCGTCGGGGTCAACAAGTACAAGCTGGCGGAAGAGGACCCGATCGATGTCCTCGATGTCGACAACACGGCGGTGCGCAAGTCACAGATCGCCCGCCTCGAAAAGATGCGCGCCGAACGCGATGAAGAGGCCTGCCAGAAGGCGCTTGCCGCGATCACCGCGGCGTGCGAAGATGACAAGCAGAACCTGCTCGGGCTCTGTGTCGAGGCTGCCCGCCAGCGGGCCAGCGTCGGTGAGATTTCCGATGCCATGGAAAAGGTGTTCGGCCGCCACAAGGCTGAAATCAAACTCGTTTCAGGAGCCTATGGATCCGTGGTTGAAAGTGATGACAACTTTGCCGATCTGAAAAAGCGCGTCGATGCCTTCACCGCCAGGGAAGGCCGCCGCCCGCGCATGCTGGTGGTCAAGATGGGCCAGGACGGCCACGACCGCGGCGCCAAGGTGATCGCCACGGCCTTCGCCGATCTCGGCTTCGACGTCGATGTCGGCCCGCTTTTCCAGACGCCGGAGGAGGCCGCCCGCCAGGCGGTGGAGAATGATGTTCACATCGTCGGCGTTTCGTCGTTGGCCGCCGGTCACCTGACCCTCGTCCCGGCGCTTAAGACGGCGCTGGCCGAACAAGGCCGCGATGACGTGATGATCGTTGTCGGCGGCGTCGTGCCACCGCAGGATTACGAGGCGGTTATGGCGGCCGGCGCATCGGCGGTCTTTCCCCCTGGAACGGTAATTGCCGAGGCGGCGGAGAAACTTCTGCACGACCTGAATGTGCGGCTCGGCTATGAGCCGAAACAGGCGGCGGAGTGACGCGCAGAATCCTCGGCGAAAAAGCAGAACGGCAAAATGTTGACCACGACAACCAATCTCATCGAAGGCCGGCCGATCCGCGACTACAAGGGGCTGGTCATGGGCGAGGCGATCCTCGGCACCAACATTTTCCGCGATTTCTTCGCCGGCATACGCGACATCGTCGGCGGCCGTTCCGGCGCCTATGAAAAGGCATTGCAGGAAGCCCGCGAGATCGCCATCGCCGAAATGACCGAAGAAGCACAGCGGCTTGGCGCGAACGCGGTTATCGGTGTCGACATCGATTATGAGAATATCACCGCAGGAAACAGCGGCTCCATGCTGATGGTATCGGCATCGGGAACCGCCGTCGTCGTGGATTAGCACAATCCGTTCGGCCATGCCGGCGTGACGACCTGCAATCTTGCCGTTAAGCGGGGAATATGAACGACGTGACACCGCCAGACATCGCCGCTTTGGCTGCGCAGATCGCCGGCGGCGACCGGTCGGCGCTGGCGCGGGGCATTACCCTGGTNNAAAGCCGGCAACGCAATCCGCATCGGCATGACCGGAACGCCGGGTGTGGGCAAATCGACGTTGATCGATTCCTTCGGCTGCAATCTGACCGCCGCCGGCCATAGGGTTGCCGTTCTGGCAGTGGACCCGTCGTCGACGCGGACCGGCGGCTCCATTCTCGGCGACAAGACCCGCATGGTGCATCTTTCCCAGGACGCCAATGCCTTCATCCGTCCCTCGCCAACGGCCGGCACGTTGGGCGGAGTGGCGGCCAGGACGCGCGAAGCGATGCTGCTATGCGAGGCGGCCGGTTTCGACGTCATCATTGTTGAGACCGTCGGCATCGGCCAATCGGAAACCACTGTTGCCGACATGGTCGACGTCTTTGTTGCCCTGATGCTGCCGGGTGCCGGCGATGAATTGCAGGGCCTGAAGAAGGGTGTGCTTGAGATCGCCGACATCATCGCCGTCAACAAGGCGGAGGGCAGCAACCGCGAACGGGCCGGCGCGGCGGCAGCGGAATACAGCGCGGCACTGAAGATTCTCACGCCGCACCCGGATGGCTGGACGGTGCCGGTGCTGCTCGTTTCCGGTCTCGCCAATGAAGGTCTTGATGAGCTGTGGCAAACGATCGAACGGTTCCGGTCAGACCATGAGGCCTCGGGGGCATTCTCCGCAAAGCGCGCCGAACAGGCCGTTCGCTGGTTTCACGCGCTTCTGGACATGGAGGTCGCAGCGCGGCTTTTCCAGAAGGAAGCCGATCAGAAAGCGCTCAAGGACATGGAGAAAAAAGTTCACGTCGGCGACATCGCTCCGGATCGCGCCGTCGACATCCTGCTTGCCCGGATCGGCTTGTGATCATGGCCGAAGATCGGCGAGGGCTCCCCTGGCGAGCCGAATCTCGCCGACCGGGATGGCACGCCGATTAAGCAGCGGCTGATTGGCCCAACGTCGCAAGACACCATCATCCTGCCGGCGCAGAACAAGCAGGATATTCGCCATTATTGCCTCAGCGGCGCGTGACGCGCCGTCATCGCATTTTATCGCAATACCCAGGCCGCTGTCCGGCATGGTGCCACAAAAGACGCCCTCCGCGCCGGTCTTGACCAGGGCGTCGCCCTGCAAAGCCGCAATGATCTCGGTGCAGAACCGACCGGTTCCGGCGATATGGAACGGTTCGGCGACAGCGGCACTGTATATCCGACGGGCTGCGACGGCGCGTTCAGGCGTCAGCCCGCGGCCGCTGCCAAAGCGGGCGAACCCGATAGCCAGTGCGGCAAGCGGCACGGCATATGTCGGAATCGAGCAGCCGTCGACGCCGCGCCTATCGGCGGTGTGGGCGGCACCGGTCAGCGATTCCAAGGCATTACGGACCATTCGCTGAACCGGGTGGTCGGGATCGATATAGCCTTCCGTTCGATACCCTTTATGACTGGCGACAGCCAAAAATCCCGCATGTTTTCCGGAGCAATTGTTGTGCAGGGCCGACGGCTTTTTTCCGCCAGCACTTAGCTTGGCCGCCGACGCCGTGTGGGTCGGCCATTGGACGCCACATTGCAGCGCGCTTTCATCAAGACCCGCAGCGCCAAGCATTGCCGCGGCGGTGGCGACATGGTCGGGCTCACCGCCGTGGGAGGCTTGCGCCAAAGACAGTTCACGGTTGCCGTAGCCCAGAGCATCGGCCGCACCGCTTTCGATCAGCGGTAGCGCCTGGATCGGCTTGACGGCAGAGCGGGGAAAAACCGGTTCGTCGACATTGCCGAGAGAGAAAACGCAGCGATCATCGGCGTCGAAAACGGCAATTGCGCCGCGATGGCGGCTTTCCACGCGGTGGCCGCGGGTCACTTCGATCAGCACGGGATTGGCCACAGTCTGTCCCATTTTCAGTGAAATCGTCAAAAATTACACCGCATAATTTCGCTTAATTGTCAGGTTGCTGCCGGTCCGTCCATGCATCGTTTGTCAAAAATCATGTTCATTGCGCTGACCGTCATTTTCGTCTTGCCGGTTGTCATCAAAACGGCGGTATGGGCAACCGGAAGCCAGCCCATGCACTGGCGCGACGCCGACTGGTCGGCGAGCGGAGTGTTGCCGGCGGCCGGCGACGAGAAAGCCGCCAGCATCCGCGTTCTGTCAGCGCGCACTGGCGGTTACAAAGGCATTCTTTCGGTGCATTCGTGGCTGGTGATCAAGCCGGCAGGCGCCAAAGCCTATGATCGTTATGACGTGGTCGGCTGGGGACGGCCGCTTCGCAAAAACGCCTTTTCGCCTGACGGACGCTGGTATTCCAACGATCCGGAGATCGTGTTTGAGTTAAAAGGGGCAAGGGCCGCAGAGCTTATTCCAAAGATTGAGGCCGCGATTGCCGCTTATCCCTGGTCCGCTTACGGCGATTACCGGATCTGGCCTGGCCCGAATTCAAACACCTTCGTTGCCAGCATCCTTTCCAAAGTGCCGGAGCTCGGTGCGGTATTGCCGCCAACAGCGATCGGCCGAGATTTCCCGATCGATGGCCGCTATGTGAGCCGATCAACCGCCGGCGGCTGGATGATCTCTTTTGCCGGCCTTGTCGGCGTGACCGTTGGAGCCATTGAAGGTTTCCAGATCAATCTTCTTGGCTTGGTGGCCGGCGTCGAGTTCGCGCGCCCAGCCCTGTTGCTGCCCGGCCTGGGCCGGATTTCGCTGGCCGGTTAGGCAACGGGGAAACGTCTGGCGCCTAAAGCCGCAGAACCTTGTCGGCCCGGTTTCAGCGAACACGCTCCAAGATAGAGACGTAATTTGCCACGGCGGCGCCGCCCATATTGTAGAGGCCGGCGGTCTCAGCGCCGTCGATCTGCATGCCGCCGGCCTCGCCCATCAGTTGCAGGGCGCACATGGCGTGCATGGAGACGCCGGTGGCGCCAATCGGGTGACCCTTGGATTTCAGGCCACCGGAGGGATTGACCGGCAGCCTGCCGTCCTTTTCCACCCAGCCTTCCTCGATTGCCCGATAGCCCTCGCCCTTTGCCGTAAGACCCATGGCCTCATATTCGATCAGCTCGGCAATAGTGAAGCAGTCATGCGTCTCGATGAAATCGAGATCGTCAAGGCTGGTGCCGGCCTGGGCGTGGGCTTTCTTCCAGGCCTCGCTGCAGCCTTCAAAGGCAATGATGTCGCGCCGAGACATCGGCAGATAGTCGTTGACCTGCGCGGCGGCGCGGAAATGGATCGCCTTGGGACGGCGCAGAGCGGTTTCGGTATCGGTGAGAACGACCGCCGCGGCGCCATCGGAGACAAGTGAGCAATCGGTACGCCGCAACGGGCCGGCGACCAGTGGGTTTTTCTCAGAGACGGTGTTGCAGAATGCAAACTCAAGATGCTTGCGCAATTGCGCATAGGGATTTTCGACACCGTTCCTGTGGTTCTTGGCGGCGATCCGAGCCATTGCGGCCGAGCGGTCACCATAGGCCTGGAAATAACGCTGCGCGATCTGGCCGAAAATGCCAGCAAAGCCGCCTTCCGTCTCGCCTTCCTCCTTGCGATAGGCGGCGTTCAAAAGAATATCGCCGATCAGCGCGCCGGGAGCGACGGTCATTTTCTCAGCGCCGACAACCAGGACAAAGCGGCTCTTGCCGGCGGCGATTTCGTTTAGGCCCTGATGGATGGCGGCCGAGCCGGTGGCGCAGGCGTTTTCAACACGTGTTGCCGGGCGAAAGCGCAGCGCCGGATCGGTTCCAAGGGCGAAAGAGGCCGGGAAGGACTGTTTCTCAAAGCCGCCGAAATTGCCGACATAGATCGCCTCGATATCGCCCGGCGCCAGCCCGGCATCGGCAATCGCCCCGGCGGCCGTATCGGCAATCAGCGATTCAAGATCGTCGTCTTCCAGCTTGCCGAACCGGGAATGTGACCAGCCAATGATGCAGCCCGACATGACAGTTTCTCCGGTCAAGTGGACTAGAGGTAAGTCAGGCGGCGGCGGATCACAAGACGGCACGAGGCATCGTCATGGCAACCGGTCAGGCCGCCGTTTCCGATGCCGAGCGGAGCCAGTGTCCGATCCGCCGGATCGCCTCGTCCAGCACCTCGTCCTTTTTGCAAAAACACAGGCGAAGAAAATTGTGCGGCGGATCGCCGGAATAGAAAGCGGAAACCGGCACCGCCGCAACCTTGGCTTCGACCGTCATGCGCCGCGCCAGCGCCACATCGTCGGTATCAAGACCGAGCGGGGCAACGTCGAGGGTCAGGAAATAGGTGCCGGCGCACGGCACGACGCCAAAGCCCAGCCCGGCGCAGGCCGCGGAGAGGCGATCGCGCTTGGCCTGCAGGTCGCCGGCGAGGCCGGCGAAATAGGCATCGTCCATGGCGAGACCGAAAGCAACCGCCGCCTGCAGATGCGGCGGTGTTGTAAAGGTGGTGAACTGGTGCGCCTTGGCGATCGGATCGAGAAGCTTTGGCGCCGCCGTGACATAGCCGACCTTCCAGCCGGTCAGCGAGAAGGTCTTGCCGGCCGAGCCGATCGCCACGGTGCGCTCGCGCATGCCGTCAAGGGCGAGCATGGAGATATGCCTGCCGCCGTCAAAGACGAGATGCTCATAAACCTCGTCGGCGATGACATAGGCATCGTGGTCGATCGCCAGATCGGCTATGAGCCGCAGTTCACCGTGGCTGAAGACCTTGGCGGCCGGGTTCATCGGGTTGTTGATAAGGATTGCCTTGGTGCGGACGGAGAAGGCAGCGCTGAGCGCGTCGGGGTCGAGCCGCCAGTCCGGCGGGGTCACCCGGACCAGCCGCGGCGTCGCGCCGGCGCGTTTGACCAGCGGCAGATAGCAATCGTAAAGCGGCTCGATCAGGACAACCTCGTCTCCAGGCTCAACAAGCGCGTTGATCGTATCTGAAAGGGCCTCCGTGGCGCCGGAGGTGATCAGCACCTCGCGCTGCGGGTCGACGGCAAGCCCCTGAAACCGCTGCCAGCTTTGCGCGACGGCCTCAGTAAGCGGTGCAACGCCCAGCATCGGCGGATACTGATTGGGACCGGCGAGAACCGCTTCAGCGGCCTTTTTGCGGATCTCCACGGGGCCGTCGACATCGGGAAAGCCCTGGCCAAGATTGATCGCCTCATTGGCGATGGCAAGACGGCTCATCTCCTCAAAGACCGTCGTCGGCAAGCCGGTATAGACGCTGTTGGTCGACTTCATGAATGATGGCATCCGCTCACGGGGGCAGTCTCCATCCGGAGCATATCCGCCACGGATTTGCCTCGCTAGAGCGGACTTGACGAAACGGGAATTCAGTCGGTGCTAGTGCCGCGCAGCAGTTGGCGATGGGTGGCGACGCAGGATGCCAGACTGACGGCGAGAAGGATCACAAGTGCGGCGTCGTCGCGGCCCGGCATCGCGGCAAACCATCCAAACGTGCCCTGGGGCGGCCCCNNGGCAGGTCCAAACAAGGACAGGCCAATCAACATGGCGGCAAGATGGTTCAGAAGAAAGGCGCGGTGACGCCAGAACCGGCCCGACGACCAGATCGAAAGACAGGCCAGGACCGCAAACAGGGTTATCTGCAGGCTGAGACTGGTTATGCCTGCGAATTCCAGAAAGTAGAATACGTCGGTTACCTGGCGGCCGATTGCCAGATTGACCCACCACAGCCATTTGCTCGACGGATAGAGGTGGAGCATCGCTGATGCGATGACCAAGAAAAACAGGGCCGAAAATGTCAGGCCCGGGACCAGCGCCACCCTTTTGATGCCGAAAGCCATGTGTCGCACTCCAACGTGCGACCAATTTCGGCGATCTGGCTTAAGAAAGTGCCAACACGCATATGCAAATAAGCTTTATTGCGAGCGAATCGGCACGAAAGCCGCCGCAGCAAGGCTTGGCCAACTCGCGCCGTGGCTGCCGCGGCCGGTTTCAGGAGGGCTGGCGGGTTTTCGGCGAGATGCTACGGAAACCTGCGCCGATCAGCGGACGATAACTCGCGCTCCAATTTCCATCCGCTCGTAGAGGTCCAGCACGTCGGTGTTGGTCATGCGGAAACAACCGGCCGAAACGTTGCCGCCGATCGTTGAGGGGTCGTTGGTTCCGTGGATTCGGTAGAGCGTGTCGGCGCCGTTCTCGTACAGATAGATGGCGCGGGCACCGAGCGGATTGCGCGGTCCGGGAGGAACATATTCGGGGAGGCCGGGATCGCGCCTTCGCATTTCAGCCGGAGGGCGCCAGCCCGGCCATTCGGCCTTGCGTCCGACATCGACGGTGCCGGTCCAGCCAAAGCCGACGCGGCCAACGCCGATGCGGTAGCGCAAGGCGCGACCAGCATCGATAATATAATAAAGGTTCTTCGCCTGCGTATCGACGATCACCGTGCCGGGACGCTCTTTAGATTGAAAAGCAACCTCGTCACGGAAACTGGGGCCAAGATTGCGCGGGATGGAATAGCCGGGCTGAAGGGCGGCGTTTTCAGGCGCCGGCGAGATATTTGTCCTCAGAACGGAATGGACGGTCAGGCCACCTTCGGCCCGAACCTCGTCAGCAATCATTATCGACACGGCAAGGGCAGCAATCGCCGCCGCAAACCAGTGTAATCTTCCAATAGCCATGACGCTTCCCATCACTGCAGGCTCCGGTTCTTCGCGGCAAGAACGGCGCGACAATCGTCGCGGCCACGTTCAGCGGTCGGAGTTCTTTACCAGAACGTCATCAAGCAGCTTGCCGAACCGCTTGATGAGCGTCGACCTCTTACTCACGTCCTGGGGCAGAATACCGCGATTTACCGCTTCTGCCATCAAATCATTGTCTTCTGGCAAAAAATTGATCGTGTGTCCCTTGAAGACCTTCTCCACTTCCTTGCGGGAAATGCCGGACGAAAACAGTCGTGCCCGATTCTTATTGACGATCAGATGGACATTTTCACCGCTGCCGCGCGCCTCCCGCAGCCGCATATAGGTGTCGCGGGCATATTTTATCGCCGGAATGGTCAGCAAGGTGACCAGGAAAATCTGGTCCGACCCTTTCAGAACGGTATCGGAAAAGGGCGTATCGTAGCGCGGCAGATCGATCACGACATTGCGGTACCGGTAGGCGGCGACATCGAGCAGGCGCAGAACGAAGTCCTGGCCGCGGCTGTGGCTGAGCAGTTCGGGCTTGCGAAACGACAACAGCGAAAAGCCGGCATCGAGGTCATGCTTGATGATGTCGAGCATTTCCAGGTCGATCCGCGAGGGATCGGCAACGAACCCGTCAAGGTTGAATTCGTTGCTGACGTCCAGATAGAAGCCGCAGGCCGCGGCGGAGAAATCGAGGTCGACAAGGCAGGTATCGATACCGCGCCGAGACTTGCGCTTGCCGGCGATGTGGGCGGCGGCAGACAGCGCCAACATGCTGCCACCGGCGCCGCCGACGCAGGACATGAACGTGTAGATATTGCTTTTGCCGACGCGGCCGCCCTTGAGGTGTTCGCTTACCGCATCGAGGAGACTTCTGCCCTCCACCGGACGCGGCAGCCAGTCGGTGCTGGCCAACTGGACGAGCCTGCGCATCTGCTCGGCCGACAGATTGCTCGAAATGGTGATGAACGGCGTGTCGCCAAGTGCCCGGCGGTATTCGGCAAGGTGCTGATCGCCAAGCATTTCGCCATCGCCGATATCGACGATGACAAGATCGAATTCGAGGAGTTCCCGATCGCCTGAAAGAACCGCGCCGGCATTTCGTTCGATGACCTCGTATTCCGGAACGGTGGTCAGGCGCCGCCGCGCCTCGCTGCGGAAATCGAGATCGTCGGAAAAGACGGCAATTTCCCGCCGCCTGCGGGGGCGACTGTTTTCGCTGTCCTCCGCCATCAATTGGTCCAGGCCGTGGAAAGATCTTCGCCGGTAATCGTGCTGGTCATGGGCGGAATGTTGATGGTGTTAAAGCCGAACAGGCCGTCAAGCGCGACGAAATCGAAAGGTATGTTCTGTAGCTCTACGCGGATTGTCGGCACCGGTCCACCCGGTCGGGCGCAATAACCAAGGCCGGAATATTCGTAAGTGACCACGACATTCCGCGGCTGGATGCGGCGGAATATGTCACACATGCCGGCGCGGCCCACCGGAGGGACGCTGCACTGACCGTCGACACCGAATATCAGGCGCGAGAAACTGACGGCGTC
>JABAOE010017158.1_pt1 | contig 10198 bp, 11 predicted proteins | sample 7062141 | NCBI WGS metagenome assembly JABAOE01 (sample SAMN14538627, study PRJNA623070) | marine sediment metagenome | biome: marine biome [ENVO:00000428]; feature: marine pelagic biome [ENVO:01000023]; material: deep marine sediment [ENVO:00002113] | place: India: Gulf of Khambhat ...
CCCGTGCCCGGCACCGATCCCCCGATCGACGGCTACCGGATCCTTCGTTCGGAGTACCAGGGGGGCGACCTGCGCCTCGATCCGGACGAGCTGGCCGCGCTCCACCTCGCCACGAGCATCGTGCGTCTCGACGGCGACGACACGGCGCTGCACAAGCTCGGCGGCGGGATCGACGACCTCGACGGGCCGGCACTCGGCCATGTCCCTTTCGACGAGACGTTGGCGAGGCTCATCGCGGCCGCCGCCGACCGGCAGGCGGTTCGCTTCCGCTACGCCGACACCGACCGGACGGTCGAGCCGTGGCGGGTGTCGTTCAGCCGGGGGCACTGGTACCTCGCCGCGTGGGACCGGGTGCGCGAGGACGAGCGCCTGTACCGGGTGGACCGCATCGACGGGCCCGTCGAGGCGGGGGACGCGGCGATCCACCCGGTCGGAGAGGTGTCCGACCCCGGGGACCTCCGCGGCTGGGAGTTGGGAGACGGCGATGCGGTGCGAGCCGTCGTGCGCATCGACGCCGACCAGGCTGCCTGGGCCCGACACGTCCTCGGCGACCTGGAGGACGAACCGGGCGGCTCGGTGCTGGCCCGCCTCGAGGTCCGCAACGTCGACGCGTTCCGCTCGTTCGTCCTCAGCTTCCTCGACCACGCGGAGGTGCTCGAACCGGCCGAGCTCCGCGCCGACGTGGTCGCCTGGCTGGAGGCACTCGTGTGACCGGGAGGATGACAGCACCGGAGCGCATGGCGCGGTTGCTCGCGGTCATCCCCTGGGTGGTCGAGCAGGAGGGCGCGCCGCTCGACGAGATCTCGGCCCGCTTCGACTACCCCCGTCAGCAGCTGGTCGACGACCTCACCCAGGTCGTCTTCTTCGTGGGCGTCCACCCGTTCACGCCCGACTCCATGATCGAGGTCGACATCACCGACGACCGGGTGCAGATCCGCTACGCCGACTGGTTCTCCCGCCCCCTGCGCTTGACCTCCGAAGAGGGTGCCCGGCTTCTCACCGCGGGGCGCACCGTCCTCTCGCTCACCCCGGAGGTGGATACAGAGACCGGTCCACTCCTGCGGGCGCTCACCAAGCTCGGANNGAGGGGGCCGAGGGCGCGGTGGAGGTCCGCCTCGGAAACGCCCCCGAGGCGACCCTCGCCGCGCTGCGGACCGCCGTCCACGAGCGGACGCAGATCGAGCTCGACTACTACACGTTCGGACGCGACGAACTCACGACCCGTACGGTCGACCCGGCCCGGGTGTTCAGCGACCACGGCAACTGGTACCTGCACGGCTGGTGTCACCGTGCGGGGGACGAGCGGGTGTTCCGGATCGACCGGATCCGCGAGATCCGCGCGCTCGACACTCCCGTCGAACACGAATTGCTCGACGCCGGCGGGGCCGCGCCGCCGGCGTTCATGCCGGGAGGTGACGACCCGCGGGTGGAGCTTCGGCTCGCCCCCTCCGAGGCGTGGGTCGTCGAGCAGTACCCGACCGAAGCCGCCGTCCGGGACGCCGATGGCAGTTGGCGGGTCCGTCTCGCCGTCACCGCCGTCCCGTGGCTCGAGCGGCTCCTGCTCCGACTCGGGCCCGGAGCCGAGGTGCTGGCCGCCGACGAGCCCCTCGACGCCTCCCTCATGCCTCGGGCGGCCCGCCGGGTGCTGGCCCGGTACCGCACCTGACGGCGTCCNNACCTGACGGCGTCCGCACCCTCATCTCCGTGAACCGGCGGACGATACGCACATCAGATGTGCGTATCGTCCGCCAGTTCGCCTCCGAGCGACTTCCCGTGCCGCCGTGAACCGGCGGGTGAGCGGTAGGGTCTGGAGTCGTGACCGACACCGGCCCTCCCTCGCCTCGTGATCCGGTCCCTTCGGCGGTCGGGCCTCGTCCCGGGGTGGGCGCGGGGACCCCTGCGACACCGGTCGCCGACGCCGCGACGACCGACGACGGCTTCTGGGGCGACCGCCCCCCGTCGACCGGTTCGGCCGGGACGCAACCGGGCATCCACGGGCCCCTGCGGACGATTCTCGAGTGGGTGGCGGTGGCGGTCGGCGCGCTCGCCGTCGCGTTGCTGATCAAGGCCTTCCTGCTCCAGGCCTTCTACATCCCNNCGTGTCCTCGTCAACAAGTTGAGCTACCGGGTCGGTGACGTGCAACGGGGCGACATCGTCGTGTTCTCGAAGCCACCCGGCGCCGGGGGCTCCATCGACGACTTCATCAAGCGGGTGATCGCCCTCCCCGGCGAGACGATCTCGTTCAGCGGCGGGACCGTCTTCGTCGACGGACGAGCCATCGTCGAGGACTACGTGCACGGGGTCCGGACCACCAACGGCAACCCGATCCCCGGATGCGCCAACGAGCCGGCAGCGGCCGACACGTGCAAGGTCCCCGACGGGATGGTGTTCGTGATGGGCGACAACCGCGACGACAGCGCCGACTCACGATCGTTCGGCCCCATCGACGAGGACTCGATCGTGGGCCGGGCCTTCCTCAAGGTCTGGCCGCTCGGCGACCTCGGCTTCCTGTAGCGGCAGGGGATCCCACTCCCGGTTTCACCCGACGAAGGTCTGCGCGACGGCGACCATGCGGTCGACGTGGTCGCTGTAGACGGCATCCACCCCCATGTCGATCAACCCGGCGAGCTGCCGCTCGTATTGTGCGTCCCAGCCGAAGGCGTGGACCTCGAAGCGATGGAAGAGGGTCACGAGGCCACCGGTCCACTCGTCCTGGCGCAGGTTGACCGCCTCGATCCGTGCCGCAGCCAGCTCAGCCGCGCGTCGCTCCGGACCCCGGGGGAGGCGCTCCAGCGAGGTCGAGTTGACCAGATGGACCTCCGGGGCCAGGTCCCGCCAGCGGCGGAGAACCTCGAGGTCGTGGTGGCACAACCACAGCCGTTCGGCGGCTCGGTGGCGCCGGGCGATCTCCAGCAACGGTTCGAACACCGACTCGTCCTTGATGTCGACGCTCAGGGGCAGCCCCGCGTCGGCCTCGTCGTAGAATTCGCTGAGGGTGGGGATGTGGTCACGGAGGTCGCCCCGGTCGACCTCGCGGATCCAGGTCCGCGGGAACCGCCGGTGGTGGCCGTCGTGGTCGAGCACGACATGTCCGTCACGGGTCACCCAGGCGTCGGTCTCGACCCCCGTGGCGCCGAGGCGAACCGCGAGCACGAAGGCCTCGAGGGTGTTCTCCCGGGCGTGGGCTCTGGCCCCGCGGTGGGCGAAGAGGATGGCGTCGTCGCGCAGGGACGGGAGCCGGGTTTCCATGGCGTCCATCGTGTCAGTTGTGTCGCGGATCGGCACACCCGAACCGATGCCCTGCGACGACGGGGCGATCTGGGTCGAACGGACCATCGAAACGGGCCCCGGGGCCCTTTAGGCACGTCCGGACCACGCCGATGGAGATCTGCAGACGGGACGAGAACGGGACGAGAACGGCACCATGGCAACGATTCGAGCGAGTTGTGAGACCTGCGGAGACGTGGAGTTGACCACCGTCGACGTCCGGGTCCGGGTCTGCATCAACGACAATCGCGGCGAATACTCGTTCCGGTGCCCCGAGTGCACGATGACGGTCGTGAAGCCGGCCGAGCCCCGCACCATCGATCTGCTGGTCGCGTCGGGCGTGGCGATGGACACGTGGACGCTCCCCGCCGAGCTCCAGGAGGCGAAGGTCGGCAAGCCGATCACCCACGACGATCTCCTCGACTTCCACGACAAGCTCCATGACACGTCGTCGTGGAACGAGGCGATCGAACACCTGCTCGACGGCTGAGCCCCGCCGACCTGCACGTTCGAGCATCGCCGCCCGGTCCGGATGCGGCCGGTACCGTCGCATCGTGACCTGGTCACTCGTGCTCCCGGCCGTGGCGGTCGCAGTCGGCCTCGCCGCATTCGTGGCGTCGTTGACCCGCATCGAACGCGAGGTCCGGGCCCTTCGGAGATCCCTGCGCCGGACCCAGGCGGTTGCCGTGGCCGCCGAGGAGCTGGATCGCCGCACGAACGCGGTGGCAACCCGGGCCTCGCATCTCGAGCGCGACGCGAGGAACCGACTCGGTCGGCAGGCCCGGCGCGAACGACGCGCCGGTCGAGGGCCGGTGGGGGCTCGGTAGGCTCGCGTCATGGGAAACCTCGGGGGCATGGAGCTCCTCGTCATCCTCCTCGTCGCGCTCATCGTGCTCGGCCCCACCAAACTGCCGGAGGCGGCCCGGCAGGTGGGCAAGGCCGTCAACGAACTCCGCCGACTGTCCAGCGGCTTCCAACGAGAGCTGCGCGACGCCATGGAGGTGCCGCTGGAAGCCGACGCCCGGGCCCGGGGCGACAAGCTCGCCGCGGAGAAACGGACCGAGGAGAAGCCCGAGGAGAAGGCGCAGGAGAAGCCCGAGGAGAAGGCCGAGGAGAAGGCCGAGGACGAGCCAGCCGGGCCCGTCACCGCGGAACCCGACGCCGGCCCGACCCCGATTCCTCCGATGCGTCCACTGACGGCCATGGGGACACCGACCGGCGAAGAGCCCGAGCCATCCGACTCGTCTGAGCCCACCACCACCGACGGCGAGCCCGCCTGAGCCGATGACCACAACCGACGACGGATCGCGCATGACGCTGATGGATCATCTGGCGGAGCTGCGCCGGCGTCTGATCATCTCGTTCATCGCGATCGGTGTCGGTGCCATCGTGTGCTGGATCGCCTACCCATGGATCCTCGACGCCCTGCTCGACCCGTACTGCCGCTCGATCCCCGAGGATCGGCGGTCCGAGACCGGTGTGTTCGGCGACGGCTGCAACCTGTTCGTACGGGATCCGCTCGAACCGTTCACGGTGCGGCTGACCGTCGCGGGCTACGGGGGGATCATCGTCGCCATCCCGGTGGTGCTGTGGCAGGTCTGGCGCTTCGTCGCGCCCGGCCTCTACTCCCACGAGAAGCGGTATGCCGTCCCGTTCATGGTGTCGGGCGTCGCGCTCTTCTTCATGGGCGCCGGACTGGCGTACTGGAGCATCCCCCGAGCCCTCGACTTCCTGTCGAGTCTCGGCGGCGAGGATCTGGTCGAGCTGTTCTCGCCTCGCGAGTACCTCAGCTTCGTCATCAANNCTCCAGATCCTCGGGGTGATCGACAACACCCAGTTGCGCCGTGTGCGCCGGTACGCGGTGGTCGGCATCGTCGTGCTCGTCGCCGTCATCACCCCGAGCGGTGACCCCTTCACCCTCGCGGTGCTCTCGGTGCCGATGTACATCTTCTACGAGGTCGCCATCCTGTTCGGCCGTCTCCGGGCCCGGAGGGCGGCGAAGGCCTCGGCAGCGGGGTGACCGACCACACCACCCGTCCGTTCGTCCTCGACCGGTTCCAGAAGGAGGCGATCCGCCACCTCGACGCCGGGCGTTCGGTCCTGGTGAGCGCGCCCACCGGCAGCGGCAAGACCGTCGTGGCCGATCACGCCGTCGATCGCGCCCTCGGCGACCGGCGGCGGGCCTTCTACACGACACCGATCAAGGCCCTGTCCAACCAGAAGTACCGGGACCTGGCCGACCGGGTCGGGTCCAGCCGGGTCGGGCTGCTCACCGGCGACAACAGCATCAACGGCGACGCCGACGTGGTGGTCATGACCACCGAGGTCCTGCGCAACATGCTGTACGAGGGGCGGCCCCTCGACGACCTCGCGGTGGTGATCCTCGACGAGGTCCACTACCTGCAGGACGCCTACCGCGGACCGGTCTGGGAGGAGGTCATCCTCAACCTCCCGGATCATGTCGCTCTCGTGTGCCTCTCGGCCACCGTCTCCAACACCGCAGAGGTCGGAGGGTGGCTCGAGGGCGTCCGGGGCAACACCGCCGTGGTGGTCGAGACCGTCCGTCCCGTCGAGTTGACGAACCTCTACGTGGTGGGCGACCGCCGGGGGGATCGGCTCCACACCGTCCCCACACTGGTCGACGGGCGACCCAACCCCGAAGGGACCCGGTTCGACCCCGACCTGCGGCCCCGTCGCGACGATCGCCGTCCCCGCCGGCGGGGACCGTGGCGGGAGCCGTCGCGGCTCGAGCTGCTCGACCTCCTCGAGGACCGGGATCTCCTGCCGGTGATCTGGTTCATCTTCAGCCGGAAGGGTTGCGACGAGGCCGCAGGCGCCCTGGAGCGGGCCGGAGTCCGCTTCACCGACCGCGACGACGCGGCCCGGATCCGCGCCATCGCCGAGGACCGGATCACCGCGCTCCCGTCGGGGGATCTCGCGCTGCTGGACACATCGGCCTGGCTCGACCGACTCGAACGGGGCATCGCCAGCCATCACGCCGGCCTCGTCCCCGCCTTCAAGGAGGCGGTCGAGCTCTGCTTCGCCGCCGGTCTGGTCCGGGTCGTCTTCGCCACCGAGACCCTGGCCCTCGGCGTCAACCTTCCCGCCCGCAGCGTGGTGATCGACAGGCTCAGCAAGTTCACCGGGGACCGTCACGAGCTGCTCACCCCCGCGCAGTACACGCAGTTGACGGGCCGGGCCGGCCGACGGGGGATCGACGAGCGAGGCCATGCCCTCGTACCGTGGTCGCCCTTCACCCGGTTCGACGAGGTCTCGGCGCTGGCCGCCAGTCGCGCCTTCCGACTCCGCTCCGCCTTCCGACCGACCTACAACATGGCCGCCAACCTCCTCCGCCACCGCGATGCCGAAGGGGCCCGGGCCCTGCTGGCCCGCAGCTTCGCCCAGTATCAGGCCGACGTCGGCGTCGCCCGCCTCGAACAGCGGCTGGCCCGCGAGCGGGTGCGGGTCGTGGAACTCCGTGAGGAGCTCGAGTCCGCGGGCATCGACGAGGACGACGACCTCCCGGGCCTGGGCGACGATGCCACGGCGATCGCCGATGCCGTCTCCCGATTGCGGCCCGGCGACATCGTCGTCGACGAGGACGGCGAGTTGCTCGCGGTCCTCGGCGTCAGCTGGCGCAAGGGGGGCAGAGCCAGACTCCGGCTGGTCACCCAGGCGGCCCGGGAGCAGCGGTGGGAACTCGCCGACCTCGTGAACGCGCCGGTCACCGTGGGCCACATCGATCTCCCGCAGCCCATGGCTCCCGAACGGATCGACTATCGCGAGGAGGTGGCGGAACGGATCCGGCGATCGCGGGCTCGCTCCACCGGTCGGCGCCGTCGGCGGACGGCCCGCCGGACCGACGACCCGCGGAGTCGTCTGCGGCGTGCCGAGCAGGAGGTCACGGCCCTCGAACACAAGGCCCGGCGCGATTCCGCGTCGATCGCCCGGCGGTTCGACGCCATCTGCGCGGTCCTGCGGGAACGCGGCCACCTCGACGGCTGGGAGGTCACGACGACCGGTGAGATCCTGGCCCGCGTCTACCACGAGTCGGATCTGCTCGTCACCGACTCGCTCGTGGCCGGCCTCCTCGACGGGCTCGATCCGCCCGCTCTGGCCTCGCTGGTGTCGGGCTTCACCTACGAGCACCGGAGCCCGTCACCGCCGCCCGAGCCCTGGTTCCCGTCGGCCGACGCGGCGAGCCGGTATCGCGACCTCGAACGGATGGCGAGGGAGCTCAACCGACTCGAACGCCACCACGGCGTCCCGCCGACTCCCCGTCCGGAAGCCGGCTTCGCGCCCGTCGCCCACTCGTGGGCCGCGGGCGAGGACCTCAGCGTGCTCCTCGAGGCGGAGGAGGAACTCAGTGCCGGGGACTTCGTGCGCAATGTGAAGCAGCTGGTCGATCTCCTGTCGCAACTGGCCGTGGTCGCCCCCACGCCCGGCACCCGGCACTCGGCCCGGCAGGCGGCCGATGCGATCCACCGTGGCGTGGTGGCCATCTCGGGAACCGTGGAGGCACCGTGAGCATCGAGCGGGGTCGGGACTGGGGTGACCTCGGCCCGATCCCCGCCGACATCGCGATCGCGGGCGACGACGCCACTGCAGCCGACATCGTGACCGCCGCCCGCCGCGCCGGCGAACCGATTCCGCCCATCCGTCTCACCGGCGGCGACCTGGCCCGGACCCTCGGTGTCGCGCAGGATCGCGTCGACCGACCGGGCGCTCCCGACGCCACCGGGGTCCGGCTCCGGGTCGACGTCGGCGCCGTGCTGCTCGACGGCCGACTCCACTGGTTCGTGGCTCACCTCGTGGCCCGACGATCGTGGCTGCGAGGGCGCATCGTGGTGGCGGCCAACGCCGCGTTCCTGGGGCGGTGGAACATCGCGCCACGGGCCCACCCCGGTGACGGCCGACTCGACCTGCTCGAGGCCGACCTCCCGCTCGGCGACCGCTTCGAGGCCCGGCGCCGGCTGCGGTCCGGCTCCCACCTGCCTCACCCCGGGATCACCCAGCGCCGAGTCGACGCGGCCCAGGTCGACCTCGGCCGGCCGATGCCGGTACGCCTCGACGGACGGCCCTGCGGTACCGCCCGCTCCCTCAGCATCCGAGTGGAGGCCGATGCCCTCGAGGTCTGGATCTGACCCAGCGCGAACCAGCGGTCGGCCCCTCGGTACAGTGACGGGATGAACACCGCCGAGGCCAAGCAACGGGTCCGGGAGGAGATCGAGCGGCTCACGCCGCGGTTGCTCGAGGTCTCCCATTCCATCCACGCCAACCCCGAGCTGAATTTCGAGGAACACCACGCCCACGAGGTGCTCACCGGAGTTCTCGAGGACGAAGGACTGCCCGTCGAGCGGGGCGCCTACGACATGCCCACCGCCTTCGACGCGCGGGCCGGAGCGGACGGCCCCACCATCGCCATCTGCTGCGAGTACGACGCACTGCCCGGAATCGGCCATGCCTGTGGGCACAACGTCATCGCCGCCGCCGGTCTCGGGGCCGGTCTCGCCGCGGCCCGGGTCGCCGAGGAGATGGGCGGCCGGGTCGCGATCCTGGGAACCCCGGCGGAGGAGGGGGGTGGCGGCAAGGAGTTCATGATCCGGCGGGGCGCGTTCGACGACGTCGACGCGGCGATGATGGTCCACCCGGCGGATCACGACCTGGAGCGGATGCACGCCATCGCCATCCACACGATGACGGTCGAGTACGAAGGGCGGGCGGCCCATGCCGCGGCGGCACCCGAGGAGGGCCTGAACGCACTCGACGCGGCCGTGCTGGGCTACACGAACGTGGCCGCGCTCCGTCAGCACATCCGGCCCGACGAGAGGATCCACGGGATCTTCACCCACGCCGGCGACAAGCCCAACATCGTGCCTGCACACGCCGCTGCCTACTGGTACGTGCGCTCACCGGATCTCCAGCGGCTCGAGCCGCTCAAGGCGCGGGTGTTGGCCTGTCTCGAGTCGGGGGCGACGGCCGCCGGATGTTCGATGCAGCACCAGTGGCGTGACCCGCCGTTCTACGACATGGTCGACAACTCACCGCTGCTCGACCTCTACGTGCGCAACGCGGCCGAGGTCGGTCGGGTCGTGCAGCCCGAGGATCCCGAACACAGGGTGGTCGGCAGCACCGACATGGGCAACGTCAGCTATGTGGTCCCGGCCATCCACCCGATGATCAAGGTCGCACCCGAGGGCGTCTCGATCCACACTCCGGACTTCGAGGTCCACGCGGCGAGCGAGGCGGCCGACCGGGCGGTGGTCGACGGCGCCCTCGCGATGGCCCTCACCGCCGTCGACTGCTGGGGGGACGGAGAATCGCTCGACGCGATCCGCGGCGCCTTCGAGGCGACCCAATAGGCTCAGCAGCCCATGACGGTCTACATCGCCGAGGAGTTCACCGCCGACGAGGCCGACATCCTCCGCCGATACTTCACGAACCTCGACCAACCGGTGTTCGCGTTGGTCAATCTCCCCGAGGTCGTGAAGGGTGCACTGTTCGCCCGCTACTCCCGCTCCCCGCTGAGCCTGCGCCGACTCTTCCTCCAGGAGTTCGTGGGGGACCTCGACATCGAGGGTGACCAGACCATCGACGCGACCGTCGGGCTGCGACGGGCCGAGGAGCTCTACGACCGGGTGTTCTTCGAGTACGGCGACGACTCCGTGGCCCAGCTCGGCGGCGTGCACCTGGCCTGCGAGAACGTCTCGAACATCCTGACCAAGATCCTCGAGTGGGGCCGGCTGATGGCCTACCTCGAGCAGTCGACGNNGAACAGGCGTCGAACCTGCTGACGAAGGTGCTCGAGTGGGGCCGGCTCATGGCGTATCTCGAGCAGAGCACCCGCTACATCGCGTACGACCAACGCCTCGGCGGACGGTACCGCTACTACCGGGACCCCGAGATCCTGAGCTCTCCCCTCGGCACCCG
>JABAOE010001172.1_pt4 | contig 10197 bp, 5 predicted proteins | sample 7062141 | NCBI WGS metagenome assembly JABAOE01 (sample SAMN14538627, study PRJNA623070) | marine sediment metagenome | biome: marine biome [ENVO:00000428]; feature: marine pelagic biome [ENVO:01000023]; material: deep marine sediment [ENVO:00002113] | place: India: Gulf of Khambhat ...
GTCGAGGCCAACAAAGTCGGCTGGGGTGCCTCCGGCCGCAACGGCGGACAGATAATCGGCGGCATTGCCGGCGAAGAATACGTCGCAAAAAAATTAGGCAAAGATGTCGAGGACGTCTTTGGCGAGCTTCGCTGGGCCGGGCATGAAATCATTCGCGAACGCGTGCACACCTATGGCATCGAATGTGACCTGAAGTTCGGCTACCTCGATGTTGCCCTCAAGGAAAGGCATCTGCGCCAATTCGAGGCCGACGCCGAGCGTCTCGAGAAGGCAGGTTTTCCTCACGAGTTCAGAATGCTATCCAGGGAGGAAACCCGCGAAACAATCGGCACGGACGTGTATATCGGTGCGCTACTGAACATGGCCAATGGCCACGTGCACCCGCTGAACCTGTGTGTCGGCGAAGCCCGGGCGGCCGAGTCACTCGGCGTGACGATTTATGAACAATCGCCGGTCATCAGCATCGAGAAAGGCAACAAGCCGAAAGTCGTCACGCAACAGGGCACGGTAAGGGCCAATGCCGTCATCATCGCCGGTAACGCCTATCACCTGCTCGAGAGAAAACTGCGCGGCATCATGTTCCCGGTAAAAAGCTTCATCGTCGCGACCGAACCGCTCGACGAGCAGACGGTGGCGAAAATCAATCCGCGCGACCTTGCGGTCTGTGATCCTAACTTCGTGCTCGAATATTTCCGCTTGAGCGCCGACAAGCGGCTGCTATTCGGTGCGCGGCTGAATTATCCCGGCGAAGATCCCGAGATCATCAGAAAAAGCCATCGCCGGAAGATGGCAAGAATCTATCCGCAGCTCGCGGACATTCGTATCGATTATGCTTGGGGCGGCACGATCGGCGTGCCATTGAATCGCGTGCCACAGCTCGGCAGAGTCTCACCGAACGTATTCTATTGCCAGGGCTATTCGGGACACGGCGTCAACGTCACCCACCTGGCCGGTCGCATCATGGCGGACGCCGTCGCCGGCACGCTGGAGCAATTCGACCTGTTTGCAAATATCAAGCCAATCGTCGTCCCTGGCGCATACCTATTTCGCAAACCCATGACCGCGCTCGGTGTCTTGTATTACCAGATTAAGGACCGGCTATAGACGTAGCCGGCGGTAGAACTCTCTTCTCGCTTCACGCCACGACCCGCATCGCCCAGGCAGCGAATTCCCCCGAATAAGAGTTCGAACCAATAGGTACTCCACACGACTCCCCATAGGAAACAGATGCCGCCCTATGTAAACCTGTTGCTTCAGTCGAATTCGATCCAGGTGGTTTTCAGCTCCGTGTAATCATCGAAGGCATGCATCGACTTGTCACGCCCGTTGCCACTTTGCTTGAATCCGCCAAATGGCACGGTAATGTCTCCGCCGAAATAATTATTGATACCCATGGTGCCGACACGCACCGCCGCCGCCACTTTGTGGGCAGTATTTATGTCGTTACTCCACACGGCCCCGGCAAGGCCGTAAATGGAGTCATTTGCGATTGCCACTGCCTCTTCCGCGTCTTTGAACCCGATAACTGACAGCACCGGACCGAAAATCTCTTCCTGGGCAATGCGCATGTTGTTGTTAACGTCGTCGAAGATCGTAGGCTCGTGATAGTAGCCACCCGTGTCCTCGAGGACCTGGTGACCGCCAGCCATCAGTGAGGCGCCCTCTTTCCGCCCAATATCGACATAATCCGCGACGGTCTTGAGCTGACTCGCATCGATCATCGGCCCCATAGCCGTCGCCGGGTCCAGCGGATCACCTGGCATCCAGCCCTGACTTTTTTCTGCGACCATCTCGATGAATTTTTCGCGAATGGATTCTTCGACGATCAGTCGCGTACCGGCCGTGCAGGTCTGCCCACCGTTGTAAAACACTGCGATAGCGGCAAACGTCGCTGCTTTTTCCAGGTTCGAATCGGCGAACACGATGTTGGGGCTCTTTCCTCCCAGCTCCAGGAACGTTCGCTTAAGGTTGGACTCGCCGGAATACTGCATCAGTTGCTTGCCAACCGCCGTCGATCCAGTAAATGTCAATCCATCAATGTCCTCGTGCAGGGCCAGGTGTCGACCGAGACTTCCTCCCGGGCCAGGTAAAACCTGCAACACACCGTCCGGCAGGCCCGCTTCGCTCGCAAGGCCGGCAATGCGTAGTGCGGACAGGGGCGTATTGGAGGCAGGTTTCAGAATGACCGAATTGCCGGTTGCGAGTGACGGCGCAAGTTTCCAGGCGGTCGTGGTCAACGGAAAATTCCAGGGCACGATCGCCGCGACCACACCCAGCGGCAGGCGCTGCACGAGCGCCAGGCTATCGACGGGCGTCGGCGAAATCTCGTCGTACACCTTGTCGATGGCTTCGCCGCTCCAGCGAATCGTCCGCACTGCCGAGGGCACGTCGATACCGGTCGTGTCGGCAATTGGCTTGCCTACATCGAGGGACTCCAGCAGGGCGATTTCATCCTCATGGTCCTCGATTAATTCTGCCCAGCGCACCAGCACCATCTTGCGATCTACTGGTGCCATTGCGGACCACACACCGCTTTCAAATGCCGAACGCGCGATGGTTACAGCCTGATCGGCGTCTTCGGTTCCGCAGTTCGCGACATCAGCAAGTTTGGCGCCATTTGCCGGATTTACCGTCGCACGCGTCTCGCCGGACAGCGAATCCCGATATTGGCCATCAATGAACGCGCGGCCCTCGATCTCTATTCCCGCTGCCTGCGATTGCCAGTCTTTCTTGGTTTTATCGAGCATGGCAGATGCCTCCGATCCGACTTGTCTCAGTTGATAATCATATACCCCGTGGACACCGATGCCACGAGTTGAGCCTTTCGAGTCGGAGCCGCACTATTGTCGATATCGGCATCATTGCCCGACTACCGAGCCTATACGCGCCACAGACGCCCATCTCAACCGTGCTATAAAGCTGCCGGGCTCGCCCGTCAAAAGAAGGACAGCCCGTCGCCGATGGAAACAAGCCTTTCGGCGAGACATACATTCTTGATGGCAAGAACGGCAAGGAGTGCAGCGAAGTCAGAGCAAACCGGCCGCGTCGAGAATTTTCTGTATCGGGTCGAGTCGCTCAGCGTAGTGCTGCCAGCGACCAATCGATCGATCGTGTGGTGCTTCGCGTACTTGAACGGAACTTGCTGTCCGTACTGTGCTCGGATCTTCGTAGTAGCGAAGGCAATTGTCTTCCCACGGCAGCTCAAGGTATTCGCATACTTGTCGAGAAACTGTTTCCGTGTCACGAACTAGATCCTCGTAATGCACATCGAGGAAATGCCCGGGCAAGCGCTCGCGCCAGGTGTTCATCAGATGTGTGTAGCGCACGTAATGGTGTGCCAGTTCCTGCTGATCGTAGGAGTAAAGGTACGCATCCGCGAATAGCTGTTTGAATATCGCGAAGCACGTATCCATCGGATCTCGCACCATGTGCAGGACTTTGGCCCCGGGCAAGGCGGCAGCGATCAGCGGGAGATATAAGTAATTCGACGGCAGCTTGTCGATAATCCGCGATGCATCGCGCAATCCCGAGATGCTCGCGAGATAGGCCTCACCAATGGCGGATGCGTCGGCGTCGGCTGCTGCGCGCAGCAAGCCGGAGGTGAATTGTCTTGGCTCACGAACTCCGGTTACCTGCCTCAGCGCGAAACCGAAATGGCGTAACTCACCCGCAGAAGCAACTGCCGAATGCGCCCCGATGATTCGATCAAGCAGTGTCGTGCCGGTCCTTGGTTCGCCGACAATAAAAATCGGCGCCGAATCATCCGGCCCGGCTTGCTGTTTGTCTAACCAGTCCTCGGTGAAAAGTTGTTCAGCGGTTGCGAACAATTCGATTTCGGCCGCTTCGTCGTAAGCGACAGTTTCATGGCGAGCGGCCGCGCCGCGCTCGAACGCCTCGCCGGCTGTTTGCCAGTCCTCAAGATCCTCGCATTCTTTTCCGATCGCGTACTCGATGTATGCAATAGAGCGCGGATGTTCCTCGGAATCGAGCAAGGCACGCATTTCATTGACGTGCTGCATCGATGTTGCGGTGTGTGCGCTGGATAGCAGCCAGTGCACTTGCGGATTGTCCGGCTGGATCTCGATGCATCTTTGCAGGATAGTTTCAGCAGCCTGTGTTTCGCCGTGATAGAGACGACTGTTCGCCAGGTTTATAAGAAACGGTACATGCTGATTGTCCTTTGCAACAGCCCGCTCATAATATTGTCGGGATGCCTCGAGGTTACCGGCTAATCGAAACACAGTCCCAATCAGGTCCAGCACGGCCGGATTTCCCTGCTGCGCGTTGACCGCGTTGAGCAGGCAGCCCTCCGCTTTGACGAATTCTCCCGATGTGACGAACAGGCGGGCCAGTTGCGCCCAGGCCGCAGCATGAGTGTCATTGAGGTGAACGACGGTTTCCAGCGCCTGCCGCGCCATTTCTCGGTCCCCGCCTTCGAGAGCGATCAGGGCGGCAAGGTAATGCGCCCTGGCCATATCCGGTTGCTCAGCAAGCGCTGTACGACACAAATCCGCAGCGCCTTGCCGATCGCCCGCGCCGAGCGCCGCGAATCCTTTTGCAACGACTTGCTGCAAGTGTCCGGATGGCCTGCTTTTGCCTTTCTTGGTCATCACCGCCCGCAAATCAGTCGATAACGTGCCATGCCGTACACACTACTCTATTGATGCCGACACGTGGCAACAAAAAGGGTACCGGCAATACCGGTACCCTTCCTGTCGTCGATGTCTCCGATTATTCGAAGGTATAGCCGAATCGCACCCCGACTGTCCTTGGCCTGCTCGGGCCGAAGTAAAACGCCGGGATAACCAGGCTGTTGTTGGCCGCGCCGTCGAAGGTCAGTTCGTCCGTGAAGTTCTCCACGTAGGCCATCACGTTCCAGTTGTTATTGGACGCGTAACCGAGACGGAATGCCCACTCCTGGAATGCATCGATCTCGGAATCGATGATGTCCTCGTAGCCGCGACCGCGCTCGGATTCGAAGAATACTTCGAGGTTGCTGATGATCGAGCCGTTGCCGACCGGGAAATCGCCTTTGAGGACTGCGGAGCCGGAAAACTCCGGCGCCCAGTAGAGCTTGTTTCCTTCACAGGCATCGGGATTGAGGGGATAGGGGGGGTCGTTATAGAAGTCGATCTGATTCGGCCTCAGGAGACCGTTGGCATCGGGTTCGCCGCCGCAAAGGAATTGTACGCCGCGGGCCTCGGTATCCAGGTAACCGAGCGAGGCGACCAGGGTCAGGTTGTCGGTGAACGCGATCTGGACCGCTGCCTCGATACCCTCGCCATCGACTTCACCGGCATTACCGACTTTCGCACCCTGGTCATAGTAATTCACCTGCAGATTCGTGTACTCATACACAAAAGCGGTTATGTCCAGCGCAACGCGGCCATTGGCGAGAATGCCTTTGTAACCGAGTTCGTAGGACTTGACGTCCTCCGGTTTGAACTGTCCTGGCAGGTATCCGTCCGCCATGGTTAGCGGAGCATCGCGGCCGTCACCAAACCACTGGAAGATTTCGGGTTCGAGCGCAAAAGTACCGAAACCGCCCGATTTGTATCCCTCGGTGTAGCTTGCAAAAAGGGTGTGCTCGTCAGTAGGCTGGTAGCGCACGACGACGCGCGGGGTCGTGTCGCTCCAGTCGGCTTTGTCGAAGAGTCGCTCCGCGGTGACGAAACCGGGAAAGTAAAACGATTGCAGCATGCTCTCCACCGGCAGCGCATTAACGCCAAACTTCTTTTCGTCGTAGGTGTACCGCAGACCGACCGACACGTCCCACTGATCATTGAACGCGTAGGTCAGGTCGGCATAGGCCGCCCAGCCGTTATAACGCCCATCCACGACCGTCCTTGTTTCCATCAGGCCATTGGAAGATGGCACGAATGGTCCCACTACGATATAGCCGGGATAATAGTAGGCATCGTAATAGGCCTGCCAGTAGTCAAAATAATCGCTGCAGCTATAGGAGTAATAGTAGTAGCCGTAGTAGGTACAAAAAGCTTCTTCGTCGTTGCTGTCCGTGAATATGACGTCGATCTCTTCCCGGTAATAGGAGACACCGGCATACCACGATAACGGGCCGTCCGTGTTCGACGTCAAGCGCAACTCGGTCTGGAGGTAGTTGCCTTCCTGGTCTTGTTTATAGACCTCCACGGGTAACGGTGTACCGTCGTAGTCTTCTATATAGAGGTAATCGTGATCCTTGTAGCCGGTTGACCAGCTCAACGACATGTTGTCGAAGTCGTAGTTGACGTGCAGGCCAAGTGTGGTTATTTTGGCGTCATCTTCGCTGCCGCCAAACAGATCCTGGTTTGTATTGCGGCCGTCGGCCGGCGACTCCCAACTTCCCAGAATTGCTTGATAAAGCTCAAGCCGTGGCGAAAGTTCCGATGCCGTGTACACCGTACCATCGCGATCCATGTCTTCGTAGTCTGCCGAAAAGAAGACCTCGAGTCTGTCGGTACCGTACAGGCCTGAGACACGAACCGCCGTTTTATCGTGACCGATCAAATCCCGTCCCGGATCGAAAAGATTCTTGACATAGCCATCCTCCTGGGAGTAATAGCCGGCAAAACGCATCGCGAAGTTTTCGCTGAGCGCCGCCGTAACGCCTCCCTCAGCCGTGAAATAATTGCGGTCGGCTACGTCGAGCTCAATATAGCCGTCTCGATCGCCATTCAGGTTGGGCCGACGGGTATGAACGTTAAATGCGCCACCAATGGCATTTCGGCCAAACAGGAAGCCCTGTGGTCCACGGAGGACCTCGGCACGTTCGAGATCGAACATACTCGTTACGACGGCTCCGTTACGCCCTTCGTACAGGTCATTTTTGAAGAATCCGGCCGATGGATCACCGCCGACACCGTAGTCCTGCGTACGAACGCCGCGGATGCTGATCGCGTCAATAAAGGCATCTTTACTGTTGCCGGTAACCCCGGGTGTAAAGGACACGAGGTCTTTGATGTCGTCGAGATTGACGTCCTTGACGAAGTCTCCGGTAAAAGCCGTAATCGCAAGGGGTACATCCTGAATATTCTCCTCGCGCTTGGTCGCGGTAACGATAATCACCTCAAGCTCCGGTTCCTGGGCAAGCGATGGGCCTGACGCGACGCCTGCAATCAGGGCGGTCGAGATCGCCTGTGCCAGTAGCGTGCGTTCCGGCCGGCAGGAATCGGCTTCGCCTGATGGGTGATGGGATTTGGATTGATTTCTGAACTGCTTATTTTTAGCGGCCATGTCGCCCTCCGGCGTGAGCTAATCTGCAGATAAAGGATCCGACCAGACGGTCATTTAAAGAGGCTACGCCGCACCGGGTTTTTTTGCAACGGGACTTCGAGATCGACGCAGAGTGCCACTGGTTTCGAGCCTATAGGCCGAGATTTATGTGTCGAAAAAACCACATTTTGCCTAATCGTCACCAATAGGCACGCCCTCGGCCTCGAGCGTTTGCCGCATGACCGCAAGCTGATTCTCGTAACGCCGCCACCTGCCGATGGAACGGGTATGCACCGGCTGACGCACCTGGACGGCACTGGCCGTCGTCACTGCCGCATCCTGCTTATGGAACTCGAGGCAGGCGTCTTCCCAGGGCAATTCCAGGAAATCGATGAGCGCCCGGGCGTTGGGCTCGAGATCGCGGGCCGTGTCCTCGTACGCAATATCGAAGAAACGGTCCCCGAATCGCTCGCGCCATAGCGCCATCAGGTTAAAGTACCGGGCGTGATGGCGTGCCATTTCGGCCTGATCGTAGGAGTGCAAATAGGCATCGGCGAACAGCTGCTTGAAGCTCGCGAAACAGGCATCCATTGGATTTCTGGTCAGGTGAATTACCTTTGCTTTGGGCAGAGCTTTGAGAATAAGCGGCAGATACAGATAGTTCGGCGGCAGTTTGTCGACGAACCTCGGTAATGTACCGCGCAACTTTGCGGTCGTCCTGATGTAGGCCTTGCCCAGTTTCCCGCAGTCGACATTTGCAGCAAGTTTCGCCAGTTTTGCAGAATACCGGGTAGGCTCCCGGTATTTCGACAGTCTGCGAATACAGGTACCGAATTGCCGCAACTCGCCAGCCGAATGTACCTGCGAGTGGCTCGTGATAATCCGTTCGACCAGTGTAGTGCCGCTCCGCGGTTGCCCGACGACAAAAATCGGAGACGGGTCGTCGTGGCTACTTGTATCTCTCGCAAACCATTCTTCCGTAAACGTGTCGCCGAAGGCCCGGAACATCGCGACTTCTTCCTGTTCGTCGAACTCGATCGTGCTGCGGCGCGCCCTGGCGCCTTCGGAGAAGGCTTCGAATGCCTTGTCCCACTCCTCCAGGTCCTCGTACTCCTTGCCGAGCCCGTAATAGAGAAACGCAAGTGCGCGTGGATTCCTGTATTCCTGCTTCACGAGTCGTTCCAGCTGTTCGACGTGTTCCCGGTCCGTCGCCTTGCGTACATTCGACAAGATCCAGTTCGCGTTCGCGTTGCCCGGTTGCAGGTCGAGAACCTTGCGCAAAACCGCTTCGGATTCTGTGAGCTTTCCGAGATACATGAAATTGTTGGCCTGATTCACGAGGAACGGCACCTTGTCCGGCTGCTTCGAGACGGCCTTCGCTATCCACTGCGATGCCTCCTGCTGTTCGCCAAGCAGGCCGTAAACGGTGCCGATCAGGTCGAACACCACCGGATTGCCGTCGTTGTATTTAACGGCCTTTTCCAGGGCCGAGTCAGCCCTCGCCGCGTGCCCGGCCAGGAAATAGAGACGGGCGAGATTCGCCCATGCAGCGCCATGATCTTCCCGAAGTTTGGTTACCGAGCCGAATGCACTGACCGCGGTACGGTTTTGTTTGAGTTCGATGGCGATGAGGCCGACGAGAAAATGTGCTTCAACCAGGTCCGGCTTGGCGCCCAGCAATCGCCTGCAACACTCCGATGCTTGGTCTGTTCGACCGGCGGCAAGATGATTGAATCCTTGCTTAAGCGTGTCCTGCATCCACGGTGCCGGCCTGATATTCGATTGAGTTTTCAATGTATCTGTCACTGACGTTCGTATACGAGCCTGCCGCCCAGCCACGTTTGCTCGACCTTGATGTCCATTATTTTCTCGGGACCGATCGTCAGGATATCCTGATCGAGTACGATCATGTCCGCAAGCTTGCCCGGTTCGATGCTGCCTTTGCGATCCTCTTCGAAGGTCAGCCAGGCACCGTACAGTGTGTAAGCACGTAATGCCTCCATCACGGTCAGCGCCTCTTCTTCGCCGAACACCTTGCCCGACATGCCCTTGCGCGTGACCGCGGCGTAGATGCCGACCATCGGGCCGATCGGCAGGATATCGCTCGAAATCGCGACGTGGATGCCGTGGTTCATCGGCGTGCGCAGCGAGTTGTTGTGCTCCAGGCGATCCCCGTCGAGGTATTCCGAATAGCGCCCGTCGAGCGTGTAGGTGAAATTCGGTTGTTGCGTGATCGCGATGCCGTATTCGGCCATCTTGTCCATGGCCTCGGCCGACGGCATCACCGTGAAGTGATTCAGGAAGTGACGATGATTCTCTCTCGGCGATTCGTCCAGTACGGCCGCGAGTTCATCGACCGTCAGTTCGATTGCGGCATCGCCGATTGCGTGGATGCCGAATTGCCATCCCATCGCATGCCCTTCGCGCAGGATTCGCTCGAATTCTGCGAGTGTCATCCGCAACGTGCCGCGATATTCGGATTCGCCCTTGTAGGGTTCCTTCGTGTACGCCGCAGGGCCGGTGAAGCCTCCGTCTAAGGGAATCTTTATCGCGCCGACGCGCAGATGCTCGTCGCCGTCACCTGTCTTCTTGCCGAAGGCCGCCATCGTCTCCGGGTCGTGCCAGGCAATCTGGATCGAGCCACGCGGCAACGAGCCGCGGTGCAGGCTGTAGATGTATTCCCACTCCGGGTAGGACTCGAGTGAGTTCGCGTAGCTGGCGTTGATGAAGCTCGTGATGCCGAGACTGAGTTGTTCCTTGAGCACGCGCACGAGGTCGTCACGCACTTCCTCAAATGTCGGTTCCGGGATCAGCCGCGAGACGATGTCCTGCCGCTCGCGGATGACGCCGTTAAGCTCTCCGTCGTCGTAATATTCGATGACACCGTTCTCCGGCTGCGGCGTCGATGTCGTGACCTCGGCAAGGCTCAGCGCCATGCTGTTGGCAACCGCGCTGTGTCCCCCGGCCCGCGTCAGCAGGACCGGG
>JABAOE010000543.1_pt5 | contig 10195 bp, 10 predicted proteins | sample 7062141 | NCBI WGS metagenome assembly JABAOE01 (sample SAMN14538627, study PRJNA623070) | marine sediment metagenome | biome: marine biome [ENVO:00000428]; feature: marine pelagic biome [ENVO:01000023]; material: deep marine sediment [ENVO:00002113] | place: India: Gulf of Khambhat ...
ATGACTTACACGGCGATGCGCTCGGATTTGGAGGCTGCGGCGAAGGATCTGTTCGCCGTTGTAAAGGCAGGGAAGGTCAGAGTCGAAATCAATCAGAGATACAAGCTCGTTGACGCGGCACAGGCGCATCGGGATCTGGAGGGGCGCAAGACCACCGGTTCGACGGTGTTCCAGCCCTAGTTTCGCGCTCGGGCAAGCCCGGGCTGCTTGAATATTCACCGTGGGCCGCGCCGACGGATCATCGCGTGCTGCGCCGGGAGCAATGAATTAGAAAGCTATCCGGAGCGGAGGGCAAAATGGTTGAAGATCTGAAGAACAAGGTCGTTCTGATCACCGGTTCCAGCACCGGCATCGGTGCGGCTGTTGCGAGAGCGTTTGGCGCCAATGGTGCAAAGGTAGCTGTACATTACAACAGCAGCAAATCCGAGGCGGAAGAGGTGGCAGATGACGTAGAAAGCGCCGGCGGACAGGCAATTACGCTTCAGGGAGATGTCACTGACAGTGAGGTCTGTGTCAGGCTGGTCGACGAAACGGTGGCGCGCTTGGGCAGAATCGATGTCCTCATCAATAACGCCGGTGGATTGATCAAGCGGATTCCCATCGCCGAGATCAGTGAAGACATGTTCGATCGTGTTGTGGCATTGAATCAGCGCTCGGCTCTGATGTGCACCAGAGCCGCGGCCGGACATATGCGTAACTTCGGAGGCGGAGCGGTCATTAATGTCACATCCATTGCCGCTCGGCACGGTGGTGCTGCCGGAGCCGTACTGTATGCTGGAACCAAGGGATTTATCAGCACCATCACACGCGGATTTGCCAAGGAGTTGGTCAAGGACAACATCCGTGTCAACGCCNNCTCCACGCCAGAGATGCTGGAGGGGTTTAAGGCAACCATTCCGATGAATCGTCTTGGTGAGGCCGATGAATGTGCCGGCGCGTTCCTGTTTCTCGCGTCGGACCAGATGTCCGGCTACATCACTGGACAGATTATCGAGGTCAATGGCGGGCAGTACATGCCGTGATGTCTCACACTGATGCGTCGTTGTCGCCTTGTTTTTGCGACCAGCGGCAGCACGGATACTCGTATACCGCTAACTGAATATTGCTTGCGGGGGGAGGCAACATGTTTGATCTAAGCAGAAAGGTCGCGCTGGTTACCGGCGCGTCGCGCGGACTTGGCTGGGCAATGGCGCAATCGCTTGCCGAATGCGGCGCGCACGTGTTGCTCAACGCGCGTGATGCCAACGTTCTCGAACAACGCGTTGCAGAACTTAAATCGAGGAGCCTGAGCGGTGAAGCAGTGCCATTCGATGTAACTGATTACGCTGCTGCAGCGGCCGCCGTCGAGTCAGCGGCCATCGAGCATGGCCGATTCGACATCCTCGTTGCCAACGCCGGTATTCAGCATCGTGCACCGATTACCGAATTCGAGACGGCCGACTTCGAGCGCGTTGTCTCGACGAATTTAACTGGGGTGTGGGCGCTTGCGAGAGAGGCGGCGAAAGTGATGATCCCTGCGAAAGCTGGGCGCATCATCATGACGGGCTCAATCTCAGCATTATTGGGACGGCCAACCATATCGGCATATGTCGCGTCGAAGGGCGCAGTGCACGCCTTGACCCGGCAATTGGGGACAGAACTCGCGCCACACAACATCACGGTTAATGCCATTGCGCCGGGTTTTTTTGCGACCGAAATGAACACTGTGTTGGTCGAAAACGAGGAATTTAACAACTGGGTGTGCAGTCGCACGCCAGCGGGTCGCTGGGGCGAAGTCGAGGAGATTGGTCCTGCGGCGGTGTTTCTGGCCTCAGACGAAGCGTCGTATATAAATGGCCATGTGCTGGTAGTCGATGGCGCGTTCAGTGCGGCAATGTAGTTACCAGGATCTCACATACACATCGGTCGAGGAGGAAAGCGGCATGCGGGGCAAATTTCGCGTCGGCATCAGCCATGAAGTCATGACCGCAGATGGCGGCACGGTGTTCGGTGAGGATGCCATGAAAATACTCGATGATCCCGATATCGAGTGGGAGTACCTCGCCGAGCGGGTGCCTGCCCTGACGCAGGAACACGCTGCCCGCTACGACGCGTTTTGCCTGATGACGGCAAAAGTTACGTGGGAAACGTTGTCCGGTCCGGACCGCCGCCTGAAACTCGTTGCGCGCTTCGGGGTTGGATACGACTCGGTGGACGTGCCGGCGTGTACCGAAGCCGGCGTGATGCTCACGATCACTCCCGACGGGGTGCGGCGTCCGGTTGCCTCCTCCGTGATGGCGTACGTGCTCGCGCTTGCGCATCGTATCGTGCTCAAGGACAAACTGGTCAGAGAGAACCGCTGGCTCGAGAAAGGTAACTTTCTCGGTATGGGATTGACGGGGCGGAGCCTAGGCGTGATCGGCGTTGGCAATATCGGCACCGAAGTTTTCCGTCTGGCACAGCCCTTTGGAATGCGCTTGCTTGGTTGCGATCCGAACGTGCCGCAGTCAAAAGTCGACTCGCTGGGCGTGACGATGACCGACATGGACAGTTTGTTACGCGAGGCGGACTTCATCTCCGTCAATACGCTGCTCGATGACGGCACGCACGGGTTGATCGGCGCTCGGGAGTTTGGCTTGATGAAGCCAACGGCTTACTTCATCAACACCTCGCGGGGGCCGGTGGTGGTGGAGTCGGCTTTGATTGACACGATGAACAACAAACGCATTGCCGGGGCAGCGATCGATGTTTTTGAGCAGGAGCCGGTCGCCCCCGATAATCCGCTGCTGCGGATGGAAAATGTGATCCTGGCGCCGCACGCGATCTGTCACACCGACGAGTGCATGCAGCTATTGGGCCGCCTCGCGTTCCGGGCTGCGGTGGATCTCGCACATGGCCGTAAGCCAGGACACCTCGTCAATCCCGAGGTGCTTGGGCACAAAACGTGGGCTGGCAAATGGCAGTAGCGGCGGCACACAAGCGGCGGGGCGTCTGCACTGAGGTGTGGTTCGAGCAATGCGATCACAAGGGAGACGGCTCATGAGGACAAATCCCGTCAAGAAAAAACTGCTGGCGGGCAAGCCGGTGTTTGGCACGTTCGGATGGGAGTTTCTTGTTCCCGGGTTGCCGCAGATGGTTAAGGCGGCCGGAGCAGAATTTTTGCTGCTTGACATGGAGCACGCCGGCACGAGCTACGAAACGCTTAAGCAGCAAGTGGCGTTATCGCGGGGCATCGATCTGGTGCCAATGGCGCGGATCCCGGCGAACCAGTATCACTACATTTCTCGTGCATTAGATCTTGGCGCGATGGGAATTATGGCGCCAATGGTTCGCAGCGCCGACGAAGCGAGGTGCATTGTTTCGTGCACGCGTTACCCGCCGGATGGCCGGCGTGGCGCAGCGTTCGGATTCGCTGCTGACGACTACGAAGGCGGGCCGGTGGCGAATAAGATCAAGATTGCCAATGCGCGCACGCTGGTGATGTGTCTTATTGAAACTGAAGAAGGTATTCGCAATGTCGAAGAGATTGCTTCCGTGCCCGGCGTCGACGTCCTTTGGCTGGGGCACTTCGATCTGACCAATTTTCTAGGCATACCTGCAGAGTTTGATCACCCGAGGTACGTTGACGCAATCGACCGGATGGTTGCCGCTGCTCACAGGCACAAAAAGGTGCTCGCCTGCATGACTGCCGATGATCAGTGGAGCCGAATTTACTGGGGCAAAGGCTTTCGGATGTTTGCGGTTGGCATCGATTCAATGTTGTTACAAGGTGCGCTGAACGCCGGCCTGGCGACCTTGCGGCAACTCGAAAAGAGTTGAACTCTAGCTCCCGGCTGCGCTGCCCTGTCAGAGAGCCGTACATTCCAGCGGCACCATGGCGCGAGGCGCTGACGCCGACCTCGCATCGTGACGGTGTGGCGGCGTAGGAAAAGCTCCGTCTGCGTTTTTCCACCTTTCACGCTCTTTTCATTTAATGGCTGAATTTCGGTGGCTATGGCCGACACGACGGTGCGGGTACCTCATATTCTTATTGGTTATTTAAATATGCTGTTTTATTCCTTCCCCGCCTAATCGAGCTTGCTTAGACTCGCTCTTGTTTATTTCAGCGTAATGGCGGTTCATGGATCCTTTTTTTGTGCTCAGCGGTCTGCTGGTGGGGTTCGTCATTGGCCTGTCTGGCGTCGGAGGGGGCTCGTTGATGACCCCCCTGCTTGTCATGGGCTTCGGTGTCGCCCCAACCACAGCGGTTGGCACCGATTTGCTGTATGCCGGCCTGACCAAGGCCGGTGGCACGGTTGCACGTGGCAAGCTTGGCTCGGTCGACTGGCGTATTGCGGCATTTCTAATGCTTGGCAGCGTTCCCGCGGCGTTAGCGACGAGCGCGATCGTTTCGCGATACGCCTTCAAGGGAGTGGAAATCGGCGCGTTGATCACATCCGCGTTGGGCTTCATGTTGTTGATTACAGCGCTTGCGTTGGTATTCCGGCATCAGTTGCTAGCCTCCAATAATCGCTTCCGAAGAAGTATAGAGAGACTAAGGTCAGGCAACTTGTTCGCGCTAACGCTGGCTTTGGGCGCGCTGCTTGGGGTGTTGGTAACACTCACCTCGGTTGGAGCGGGGGCACTGGGAGTGGTCGCGTTATTAATGCTTTACCCTCATTTGCCAACCAATCATCTTGCCGGAACCGACATCGTTCACGCCGTGCCGTTGACACTGGTTGCTGGTGCCGGGCACGCCATCGCCGGCTCCGTTGACTATCAGTTGCTCGGTAATCTGCTGATCGGTTCGCTACCAGGGATCGTTGCTGGCAGCTTAATGGCGCATCGCGTGCCGGAAAAAGCGTTGCGCTACGTCATGGGTGCTGTTTTGTTCGTTGTTGGCGTCAAGCTGTTGGCTTGAACGAAAGGTTGAATAATTTCATCGGTGTATTCGTTTCATGTACTTGTACGACTCATTTGATCAGCGGTTTGTTGACGAGCGTGTAGCCCAGTTCCGGGACCAGACGCGGCGCTTTCTCGAGGGAAAGCTTGACGAAGAGGAATTTCGCCCACTACGACTGCGCAACGGGTTATACATCCAACGCCACGCCCCAATGTTGCGCGTTGCAATTCCCTACGGCTTGTTGTCATCGAGGCAGCTTCGCAAGCTCGCTCATATAGCCCGCGTTTACGATCGGGGATATGGCCACTTGAGTACACGACAGAACATTCAGTTCAATTGGCCTGCACTAGAGTGCGTACCAGACATTCTCGAAGAACTCGCGCAGGTGCACATGCATGCGATTCAGACTAGTGGTAACTGCGTACGTAACGTCACCACAGACCAGTTTGCCGGCGTCGCACCCGATGAGATTCTCAACCCCTTGGTCTGGTGCGAAGTGGTTCGGCAATGGTCAACTCTTCATCCGGAGTTTGGGTTCCTGCCTCGCAAATTCAAGATTGCGGTAAGCGGCGGTCAAGAGGATCGAGCAGTAACCCGAGTTCACGATATCGGCTTGCAGGCCGTTATCAACGAGGAAGGTGAAACCGGCTTCCGCGTGCTCGTCGGCGGTGGCCTCGGACGAACGCCGATTGTTGGCCACGTGATTCGCGATTTCCTCCACTGGCGGGACTTGTTGACCTACCTCGATGCGATCTTGCGCATATATAACCGCTACGGCCGACGTGACAACAAGTACAAGGCGCGCATTAAGATTCTTGTGAAAGCGCTCACCCCGGAGAAGTTTACCAGCCAGGTCGAAGCAGAATGGGCGCACCTCAAAGATGGTGAAGGCACATTGATTGAAGAGGAGGTTCGGCGCGTTTCTGCCCGCTTCACCAAGCCGGATTATGAAACACTGCCGGAGCAGGATCCCGAATTCGAAGCTAAGCTCGCGCTGGAACCGGGCTTTGCGCGCTGGGTTCAGCGCAATGTGCATCCCCACCGTATGGCTGGCTACGCAGCGGTGACTTTGTCATTGAAGAAGACCGGTGTGCCGCCAGGCGACATCAGCGCCGATCAGATGGAGGTAACCGCCGGCCTTGCTGACGAGTTCAGCTTCGGCGAATTGCGGGTTACCCATGAGCAAAATCTGGTGTTCTCCGATGTCAAGAAGTGTGGCTTGTATGCGCTGTGGACAGCTCTCAAAGAGAATGGTCTGGCGACGCCAAATATCGGTTTGCTCACCGATATCATCGCTTGCCCGGGTGGTGATTTTTGTTCCCTTGCAAATGCCGTCTCAATCCCGGTTGCCGAGTCGATCCAGAGGCGTTTCGATGACTTGGATTACTTGCACGACATTGGTGAGCTCGACCTAAACATATCGGGCTGCATGAATTCGTGCGGCCACCACCACGTTGGACATATCGGCATTCTCGGTGTCGACAAGAACGGGGAGGAGTGGTACCAGATCAGCATTGGTGGCCGTCAGGGCGTGGGCGCGGCACTAGGAAAAGTGATCGGCAAGTCAGTTGCTCGCGAGGAAGTGTCGGACGTCGTCGAGTGCCTCATTGAAACCTACCTCGCCCATCGGGAGTCGGACGTAGAGCGCTTTATCGATGTGGTGCAGCGTATCGGCATCGAGCCATTCAAGGAACGAGTGTATGGGCCTCATTAGAAACCGCCGTGTGGCCGAAGACACTTGGCGTTTATTGCAGCCTGGCGATGCCATTCCCGCTGACGCGGATGTGATCGTACCGCTGAGCGTCTGGCGGGAACAGCGTGCGGCCATCAATGCCCGTCGCGGCTTGACAGGAGTATGGCTGGGGCCGGCCGATGACCCGGCGGAAGTCGGACCAGAGCCGGCCTTGATCGCCGTGCACTTTCCTGTTTTCACTGACGGACGCGGTTATTCTACGGCGCGACTACTGCGCCAGCGATATGGGTTCAAAGGCGAGTTACGTGCAATTGGTGACATTCTCCGCGACCAGCTATATGAGCTTGCCCGTTGCGGGTTTGACAGTTTTTCGTTACGAGAAGACCAGGACCCGATCGCGGCGCTGCGCGCGTTCGATGACTTTTCCGAGGTATACCAGGCTGCGGCTGATCGAAGCGCATTGTTTGAAAGACGATTTCGCGCAGAGGAGGATGCGGCATGAGCCTCGAGGAACGTGTTCGTACCACCATGTTGCATCTGCGGGAGGTAGTCACGGTACACCAGCCGGCGACGTTCGCGTCGAGTTTCGGCATGGAAGACATGGTCATTCTCGACATGTTGGCGAAGCTAGACCTAGAGGTCGAGATGTTCACGCTTGATACCGGGCGCCTGCATGAGGAGACGTATAAGCTGATAGAACGCGCCCAAGAAAAGTATGGGCATCCGCTACGCGTGTTTTATCCTGAACGCAACGCGCTGGAATCCTTTGTGATCGAGCACGGCATTAACGCTTTCTTTAAAAGTATCGACCTGCGCAAAGGCTGCTGTGCCATTCGTAAGGTCGAACCTCTGCGTCGCGCGCTGCAGGGCAAGAAATTGTGGATTACCGGCTTGCGGCGCCAGCAATCCGTTACCCGCGAGAACCTCGATCTACTCCTCTTTGATGGTGATAATGGATTGTTCAAACTTAACCCGTTGTTCGATTGGAGCGCGAAAGAAGTCTCGGAGTATGTGCGCGTCCAGGACGTGCCGGTAAATGAATTACATGCCCAGGGCTATCCGAGCGTGGGTTGTGCGCCATGCACGCGCGCCGTGCAACAGGGTGAAGACGAGCGCGCCGGTCGCTGGTGGTGGGAGCAAGCCGAATCGCGTGAGTGCGGATTGCACATGGATCCGGATGGCCGGTTGGTGCGTGCTGTCAGCAGGTTGGCACCAGAAAGTAAACAACTGACCAAAGGGCGCAGCCAATGAATATGCCAGCTGAAGCCAGCGATTTTGGCGCGGCGAACAAGGTTTCGCCGCAATGGAGCCACCTAGACGCCCTTGAAGCCGAGGCCATTTACATTCTTCGCGAGGTCGCGGCCGAATGCAAAAATGTCGCTTTGCTGTTCTCCGGCGGCAAAGATTCGGCGGTTGTTCTGCGCTTGGCAGAGCGCGCCTTCTTTCCGGAACGGATTCCATTTACCTTGTTGCACATCGATACCGAGCACAACTATGCGGAGGTAATTGCGTTCCGTGACCATATGGTTAAGGAACGCGGACTGAAACTCGTCGTCCGATCGGTCGGTGATTCGATTCGCAACGGCCGGGTGCGGCTTCGGCATCCGGATGAGCCGAGAAATCCGCACCAGTCGGTGACATTGCTCGACGCGATTGCGGAGTTGGGCTTTGATGCCTGTATTGGCGGTGCCCGGCGCGATGAGGAAAAAGCCCGAGCCAAGGAACGTATCTTCTCGTTCCGCGATGAGTTCGGTCAGTGGGATCCGAAGAACCAAAGACCGGAACTCTGGGCGTTATATAACGCACGGGTTGCACCCGGTGAGAATATTCGCGTGTTCCCGATCTCGAACTGGACAGAATTGGACGTATGGCAATACATCCAGCGTGAGAAAGTGGCCTTGCCGCTAATCTATTTTTCTCACCGTCGCAAGGTTGTGCGCCGAAACGGATCTCTGGTGCCGGTGACGCCATTGACGCCGCCGAAGCCTGACGATGTCGTTGAAGAGGTTCGCGTACGATTTCGCACTGTCGGCGATATCACTTGCACCGCACCGGTCGAATCGGCCGCGACTACTGTTGATGAGGTGGTGCGCGAAACGGAACAGATACGGATCACAGAACGCGGCGCGACGCGACTGGACGACCAGACCAGCGAAGCCGCAATGGAATTGCGCAAGAAGGAAGGATATTTTTGATGGCGACCGTTCAGGAAAGCGGGCGTGCCGGGCTGCTGCGTTTTATCACTGCGGGTAGTGTCGACGATGGCAAGAGCACACTTATCGGCCGTCTTCTCTACGACAGCAAGGGATTGCTGGCAGACCAGTTAACGGCAATCGAAGCGGCGTCCCGGCAGCGTGGTATGGAAAGTGTCGACTTGTCATTGCTTACCGACGGTCTCCTAGCAGAGCGCGAGCAAGGCATTACAATCGACGTCGCCTACCGGTATTTTTCGACGCCGGCGCGCAAATTCATCATCGGCGATTCACCAGGTCATGCACAGTACACGCGCAACATGGTTACTGCGGCCAGTACCGCGGATGTTGCCGTGCTGTTGGTCGATGCACGTCACGGCTTACGAGAGCAAACTCGTAGACATGCCTATCTTGCCCGCTGGGTGGGCATAAAACGAGTCGTTCTCGCCGTTAACAAGATGGACCTTGTCGATTTCGATCGATCCGTGTTCGAGGCAATAGCCGGCGAATTTCACGCCTTCGCTTCGGACCTGGGTTTTGACGAGATTCGAGAAATTCCGATCTCGGCATTGCGTGGCGACAACATTGTTTCGCACGGCGATCAAACGCGTTGGTATGAGGGCCCGACATTGCTGCAGTACTTGGAAACAGTGCCAGCACGGCATGACACTGATGAAGGCCGCTTTCGTTTTCCTGTGCAGCGAGTGATTCGTCTCGGTAGTGGCAATACGCAACCGGGATCTGGTTACGAAGACAGTGATTTTCGCGGATATCAAGGCACGGTTGCGTCGGGGCAGGTAGCGCTCGGTGATGAGATCGTAGTGCTGCCCGGGGGACAGCGAGCAAAAGTTAGCCGCATTGTTTCTGCCGATGGTGATCTGCAGGTGGCTATTGAAGACATGGCCATCACACTTCAGCTGGATGCCGACATCGATATCTCGCGGGGCGATCTGATCTCCGAGCGTAGCTCGGCGCCAGTACCAAGGCGCGAATTCAGTGCCGAGGTATGCTGGTTTGATGTTGAACCGCTTAACCAGACGCGGACGTATTCGATCAAACTTGGCACGGCGAACGTGCGAGCGAAGTTTGCTCAGCTGCGGCATCGGGTCGACGTGGAGACGCTCGCCCTGCACGAGCAGCCGCAAGGTTTATACATGAATGACATCGCCAGTGTTCAGTTGCGAACGCAGCGCCCTGTTGCGTTTGACGCCTATCGCGATAATCGTGTGACTGGCGCCTTCATCGTCATAGACGAAGTCAGCAACCACACGGTTGCGGCGGGGACCATTAGGTAGGCGGGCGGGCAATGTCGGGAACCGTTTACCTTGTTGGCGCAGGTCCGGGATCACCGGATTTGCTGACGCTGCGTGCAGCGCGGCTGCTTGAGAGTGCAGACATCGTGTTTCACGATGCGCTGGGTCATAATGACACGTTGGCGCTGGCAAAACA
>JABAOE010047565.1_pt1 | contig 10195 bp, 7 predicted proteins | sample 7062141 | NCBI WGS metagenome assembly JABAOE01 (sample SAMN14538627, study PRJNA623070) | marine sediment metagenome | biome: marine biome [ENVO:00000428]; feature: marine pelagic biome [ENVO:01000023]; material: deep marine sediment [ENVO:00002113] | place: India: Gulf of Khambhat ...
GAGCGGAGCGTCGCGCGCCTCTCGGGGGTGGCGATGCACGCGCCGATGCCCAGCGCGCACCGGGTCTACTGGATCGCGGTGATCGTGTTGGGGGTGGCGACCGTCCTGGTGCTGACGCTCTTCTCCGGCACGCTGACCGCCATGATCGACTTCGCGACGATCGTCTCGTTCCTCACGGCGCCGGTGCTGGGCTACCTCAACCTGAAGGCGGTGACGTCGCCGGACGTGCCCCCCGAGCACCGCCCCGGTGCTGCGCTGGTGACCCTCTCGTGGGTCGGCTTGGCGCTGCTGGGCGGAACCGCGGTGGTGTACGTCGTGTCCCTGCTCCGCTAGCGGCCCGGGCGACTGGGCTCGGGCGTCCCGGGCTCGGGCTCCGCGTATGACGCGGCGATGGCCTCCAGCCGCTCGTCGATCTCCGTGCCCGAGAGCCATCGCCCGTGCACCATGACCCCCGCGCGCCGTCGCAGATTGCGGATGTCGGCCAGAGGGTCGGCGTCGACCATCAGCAGGTCGGCCCGCTTGCCGACGGCGACGGTGCCCGCGCTCTCCAGCACGCCGAAGAACTCCGCCACGTTGCGGGTGCCGGTGCGGAGTGCCTGGTACGGCGTGAGGCCCGCGTCGACGAGGACCTCGAGCTCCCGCAGCGCGGAGTGGCCGGGCACGTTCCACCACTGCGGGGCGTCGGAGCCCAGCAGGAGGCCCGCGCCGGCGTCCTGCAGCGCCTTGATCACGCGGCGACGGACCGCCACGAAGTGGCGGCGCTGCTCGGGGGTGGTCCCCGACCCGGCGAGGAAGTCGGTCTTGGTGCNNAGGAAGTCGGTCTTGGCGCGGACCCACTGCTCGACGATCGCCGGGGGCATGTACCGCATCTCGGGCCACGCGGCCATGCGCTCGGGCGGCTCCTCGCTGAGGAGGCTCTCCATCAGGATCTGCGTGGGCACGTTCCAGACGCCGGCGTCGCGGGTCGCGGCGGCCGCCCGGGGGATCTTGGTCTCGTCGACGTGCTCGGCGAAGGCGAGCCCGAAGAAGCCTCCGGCGTCGGAGAGGTCGACGGGCGCCCCGTCCCGAACCAGGTAATGGATGTACCCGTCGAGGTGGTCGATGGAGGCGTACCCGGCGGCGAGCGCGCGGTCCACACCGACCGCCACCGGCACGTGGCCCGCGAAGCCGATCTCCACCTCGTCGGCCGTGCGGTCGAGTGCGTCGAACACCTCGCGCTCCAGCCCCGGGTGGATCTTGATGAAGTCGAAGCCGGCCGCCTTCTGCTCCCGGGCGGCCGCTTCGGCGGCCTCCGCGGTCTGCACCGAGCGCCCGTTCACTGAGGGGCCCGAGGTCCAGATTCGCGGCCCCACGATCTCGCCGCGCTCCACCCGCTCGCGCAGCGGGAGNNTGGCCCAGCATCCCGCGCACCGTGGTCACGCCGGCCGAGACGTAGAGGAACAGCACTGTCTCGGTGAACGCCGGATCCCGATCGACGCGCGGCACGTGAGCGTGCATCTCCGCGAGTCCCGGCAGCAGGTAGCGGCCCTCGCCGTCGATGCGTGTGGCGCCCTCGGGTACCTCGGTGGCCTCCCGAGGGCCGACGGCGGTGATGCGACCACCGACGACCAGGACCGTGTGATCGCGGAGCACGCGCTCGTCGTCCATCGGTACCACGGTGACGCCGACGAAGGCGATCACGCTGTCGGCGGCCGCGCCGGGCACCCGGTCGGCGCCCTGGAGGGAGGCCGTGAGGGCCATGAGCAAGAGGAGGGGCATGATTCGCTCGTGAACGTGATGGGTGGAGGTCGTGCGCACTTACCCCGCCCCCCGGGTGTCGGTTCCGGCGGCGGGTGGGCTGCGCATCGCGGCGAAATGCTCGTCGACGTCCGGCGGGGGGCGCGTCCGCAGGCTGACCAGGATCGTGACGGCCAGTGCGGCGGCGAATGCCGGGATGAGCTCGTACAGGAGCGGCTCCAGCTGCGGCGTGCGCTCCCACACGATGGTGACGACGGTCCCGGTGATCAGCCCGGCGATGACTCCCGACCGGGTGGTCCCGCGCCAGAAGAGCGCCAGGATCGACGTGGGGCCGATGGCGGCGCCCAGCCCCGCCCAGGCGAACAGCACCAACCAGAAGACGAGCTGCTCGGCCGACAGCCCGAGCAGGACCGCCAGCACCACCAGGAGGGCCACCACGGCCCGGCTCGCGAGCACCAGGGATCGGGAGGAGACCACCCGAGCGGCCCCGAGCATCCTCTGGTAGAGGTCGCGTACCACGCTCGACGCGGCGACCAGCAGCTGCGAGTCGGCGGTCGACATGATGGCGGCGAAGATCGAGGCGACGACGATCCCGAAGAGCACCGACGGCAGCTGTTGCTGCGCCATGAGCGGGTAGAGGCTCTCGGGGTCCGCGTTGGGCAGGGCGGCCGGATCGGGGAAGTAGGCCCGGCCGACCAGGCCGATGAACAGCGCGCCCCACGCCATCACCACGTTCCAGACCGTCCCGACCACCGCCGACGCGCGGAGCTGATCCGGGTCGGCGATCGACATGTAGCGCACCAGGATGTGCGGGTTGCCGGGCGAGCCGAGACCGATGCCGAGGGCTCCGATGGCGGCCCCGAAGGCGAGTGCCGTGGGGTCGAGGAGGGTCGGGTCGATGTGCCGCAGCTCGCCGAGCACCACCTGGAGGCCCCCGCGCTCGGCGATCGCCAGCCCGGGCACGATCACGAGGGCCACGATCATGACGATCGCCTGGACGAGGTCGGTGAGGCTCACTGCGAGGAATCCGCCCAGGACGGTGTAGGCCAGCACGATCCCGGCGGTGAGCATCACGCCGCCGGTCTGGCTCAACCCGAAGCTGGCGGCGAACGCCTTGCCGCCGCCGACGAACTGGGCGGCGACGTAGCTGACCATGAACACCAGAATGACCAGGGCCAGCACTCCCCGAACGATCCCGTGCCGGTCGTCGAGGCGCTCGGCGTAGAAGTCGGGGAGGGTGACGCAGTCGTAGCGCTCGGCAAACCGCCGAAGCCTGCCCGCGTAGAACAGGAAGAGGAACAGCTCGACCACGGTGTACCCCACCACCGCCCAGACCGCCGAGGCGCCCCGCGCGTACGCGGCCCCGGTGACCCCGAGCACCAGCCATGCGCTTCGTCCCGAGACGACCGCCGAGAGCGCCACCACGAAGCGGTGCACCCGCCTCGCGCCGACGAAGAACTCGCGCAGTCCCGCGGAGGAGAACCGGGCGGAGGCGACCCCGATGCCCAGCATGACCGCCAGATACCCGACGAAGGCGGCGATCGCCACCGGGTCGGCGGCGACCCCGGTCGCCTGCTGCCCGCTCACGATCGGGACCGGCGTCCGGTGACCGCCGCGAGGATGACGGCGGCGAGGATGATCGCCACCGGCAGGACGAACATGGTGATGACGAATGCGCCCATCGTTTGCCGTCGGCCGGTGTGGGGGGGAATCTTACGGTCGTTCGGCGAGGCGGAACAGGGGACGCTTTTCGTGGAGGGCGATGCGAGTCCTTTCGGGCAGTGAGGTGCGCCGCGCGCTTCCCATGCGCGAGGCGATCGACGCCATGCGGGAGGCCTTCGCGCAGCTGGCCCGCGGTGAGGTCGATCTCCCGCCCAGGGTCGCGGTGCGCGTCGACGAGGGGCAGGACGCCGTCGTGCTCACGATGCCCGGCCGCTGCCGCGACGCGATGGGGGTGGGGGCGAAGATCGTGTCGGTGTTCCCGCGCAACGCCTCTCAGGGGCGCCCGGTCGTGCAGGCGGCGGTCCTGCTCGCGAGCGCCGAGACCGGCACCCCGGTCGGGTTGGTGGAGGGGACCACACTGACCGCGCTGCGGACCGGAGCCGCCAGCGGCTTGGCCACCTCGCTCCTGGCGCGCCCGGAGGCCGATCGGGTTGCGGTCGTCGGTGCCGGGGCGCAGGCGCGCACGCAGGTGGAGGCGATGTGCTGCGTCCGGCGGGTCGCGAGCGTGACGATCTCCTCCCGCACCCGCGCGCGTGCCGAGCGGCTCGCGGCCGAGGTCGCGGAGTGGCCCGGCGGGCCGGCCGAGGTGCGCGTGACGGACTCGGCGGCCGAGGCGGTGCGTGACGCCGGGATCGTCTGCATGGCGACGGCGGCGTCGGAGCCGGTGGTCCTGGCGGGCCACCTGGCGCCGGGCACCCACCTGAACGCCGTCGGGTCGTTCACGCCGACCATGCGGGAGTTCGACCCGCACCTCCTCGCGGACGCGGTGCTCGTGGTCGATCAGCGGGCCGCCGCGATGGCCGAGGCCGGCGAGGTCGTCGCCGCGCTGGACGCACGCGTGATCGAGCCCTCTTCGCTTCGGGAGCTCGGGGCCGTGGTGCTCGGGAGCGTGCCGGGCCGGACCGAGGAGGCGGAGATCACCGTGTTCAAGTCGGTCGGGCTCGCAGTGCAGGACCTGGTCGCCGCGGCGTGGGCGGTTCGGCGGGCGCAGGAACTCGGGCTGGGCACGGTCGTACCGCTCTGACCGCCCCGGGGTGCCGCGGCGCGAGCGGCGTCGGGCCCTACTCCCCCTTCAGCAGGCGCATGAACTGGGCGGCACGCTGCGGTCGCCGTCGGGGCTTCTTGTCCAGCGCCTTCCGCAGGGCTTCGTCGATGTGGTCCGGCAGCTCGGGTCGGTGCACGCGGATCGAGGGTGGCTCCTCCGAGACGTGGCGTGCCATCACGGCCTGCGCGCTGAATCCGGTGAACGGCGGCTGGCCGGCCAGCATCTCGAAGAGCACGCAGGCGAGCGAGTAGATGTCGCTCCGGCCGTCCAGGACCGAGTTGCCGCTTGCCTGCTCGGGGCTCATGTAGTCGGGGGTGCCGACGACCAGCCCGCTCGACGAGATGTCGTCGCCGCCGGCGGTGACCATGGCGCGCGCGACGCCGAAGTCGCACAACAGCGCCCGGTCCCCCTCGAACAGCACGTNNAAGATGTTGGCCGGCTTGATGTCCCGATGCACCACGTTGTGGGCGTGCGCGTAGTCCAGCGCCGCGACCAGCTGCTCCGTGATCCCCATCGCCCGCTCCACGGAGAACCGATCCTGCGTGGCCATGAGGGCCTCGAGCGACCCGGCTTCGCAGTACGGCATCGTGTAGAACAGGTAGATGCCGACCTCGCCGTCCTCCAGCAGCGGGAGGATGTTGGGATGGTCCAGCTTCGAGAGAATCCGGATCTCGCGGTGGAAGCGACCGCCTTCGATCGACACGGCCAACTCGGGCCTGAGGACCTTGACCGCGACCGCGCGGCCGCTGGCCCGGTCCAACGCGTGGTAGACCGTGGCCATCCCGCCCTTGCCCAACTGGCGGTCGATGTCGAAGCGGTCCGTCAGGGCTTCCTTGATCTGCTCGAGCTTGATCCCCATCAGTCTCGATCGATGCGAATCGGATTTGGTGCTCTGCACCCCCGCGCCGGGGTGCACGCGGCGCCGCTCACCGCGGGAACGCCACGGTCGACTCGTTGCCGTCCGGCGCGACGGCCGCGACGCCGAAGAAGTAGTTGTCGACGACCAGACCCTCGAAGGTGAAGGACGTCACGCCCCCGACCCAGCGCGAGAAGTCCCACGTCGAGGAGTCGGTGCGACGCCAATACACGCGGTACCCCGCGAGATTCGCCGTGTCGCGCGGCGCCGTCCAGCGGAGCGTGGCCGCCGGGAGAACCGCCCCCGTGAGGCGCACGTCGCGCGGGGTGCCGGGAGCCCACGCCAGCGAGGAGAGCGTCGCGGTGTTCAGCGCGGTCAGCTTGGCGGCATAGGCGAAGTCGACGCCCTCGATCACGTCGCCGTAGGCGATGCCGTCTTCGACCCGGATGTCCTGGTGCTGGCGCTTGTAGTTCTCGTGCGTCTCCATGATGCGCACCGCGGGGAAGCCGCGATCCGCGAAGGGACGGTGGTGGCCGCCGCGCCGAAAGCGGTCGAGCCGATAGATCATCAGCACGTCGAGCGTCGGGAGATACAGGTCGGCGATACGGTCCACGTATCGCGCCAGTTGCCGGGATGGACCGTCGACGTCGCCGCCCCGCCGCCGGAGATTGCGCACGGCTCCGAGCAGGCGGCGGTAGGGGCCGGCCGGAATGGCGAGGGTGGCACCCGTGTCCGTCATCTCGTCGTAGGTCATGCCCGCCAGCCGCTCCAGGGCGACCTCGATCGGCGGCATGCCGTCGGAGAACACCCGGGCCGTGGTGTTCTCGATCACCCCGTCCACCCCCTCGATGTTGCCGATCATGTCGTTGTTCAGGACGGCCTCGAGGTTCCAGCCGCTGTCGGCCGCCAGGCGGGCGACCGTCTGCCCTCCGAACAGGCCTTGCTCTTCGCCGGAGAGCCCCAGGTACGCGATCGTGGCCGGAAATCGGTAGCGCGTCAGCACGCGGGCGGCCTCCAGGACCCCCGCCATCCCGCTGGCGTTGTCGTTTGCGCCCGGGATCGAGTCCGCCGCGTTGAGCGTGTCGCTGACGCGGGCATCGATGTCGCCGCTCATGGCGACCATGCGGTGCGGGTCGCTCTCGCCACGCTGGAAGGCGATGACGTTGACCACCTGGGTGGGCTCCGGGATCCGGCCGACCGGTCCCCAGATCTCGGCGACGTAGCGGACCTCCAGGCATCCGCCGCACGCGGCGGAGATCCGTTCGAACTCCGCGGCGATCCACCGCCGGGCGGCGCCGATGCCCCGCGTGGCCGACACGGTGTCCGACAGCGAGTGCCGTGTCCCGAACCCCACCAACGTGCGGACGTCGCGCGCGATCCGCTCGGCGGAGACCGAGGCGACGATCTCGTGGACGCGGGCGTCGGGCAGCGGTTGTTGCGCGGCGAGCGGCACGGCGGCGAGGAGCGAGGCCAGCGAGAGGAGGCGCTTCGGCATGTCGGTGGCTCGTCGCGTTCGTCGCATCGAAGGTGGTGAGGGGGTCGGCCGGAGCCGCACGTCGGCGCACCGCGGCGATACGCTACGAGCCTCGGCGCATTGACGCAAGGGGCCCGGACCGTAGGTTTGACCGTGCAACGCACTCCGTCTCGGAGGGGCCATGTCGAGGTCGAGCTTGGTAACGGTGCTCCTGTGCGTCGCGGTGCTCGCGTGCGAGCCCGAGATGTCCACACGTGAGCGACTGGTGGAGCAACAGCGGGTCGAGGCGGCGCTCACGACGTGGGCCCGTTTGATGAACAACGCTCGCACGGACAGCCTGTCCGCCATGTACGTGCAGACCCCGGCGGTGCACGTGGTGCGGGTCGACGGGCAGATCGGCACGGGCTGGGAGGCGGTGCAGGAGGGTCAGAGGATCTTCTTCGGCGGGCTCGACTACATGAACTTCGTGTTGCAGAACCCCAACGTGGAGCTCCTGACGCCGGAACTCGCCTTGGCCACGTTCCGCCACTCGACCGACATCGTCCGCGGGGGAGCTCGGCAGCCGGTCGTCACCGGGGGCGGGACCATCCTGTGGGAGCGCGACCCGACCGACGATCGCTGGAAGATCCGGCTGGAGCACGTCTCGGTGACGCCCTCCGCCAACTGAAGCGCCTGCGGTGCGTGGCGCGCCGGCCCGGAGGGTCGGCGCGCCTTTTCATGTCCGGCGCCGGGCGCCGGGCGCGGGTCCGGCGCGCCCCGGTGGGCCGCGAGGGCCCTGGACGGCGCGCGGGCCGGCCCTGCCCCTGGGCTGCAAGACCTTGTGTGAATTGGACTTGCCATATACTGTATGGCGACCTACCAGTGAGGCCCGGCGGATGTCGGACTCGTTCCAGAGTTCCGAAGATTACGCGGAGCGCGGCAACCATCTGTACAACGAGGGACTCTACCAGGACGCATCGGCGATGCTCCGGGAGGGATTGGGGCTCTACCCCTATGCGGTGGAGCTCCACGTGGGACTCGCGTACGCACTCCTCGCCATGGAGGAGTACGGGTGGGCCAGGGCGAGCTTTGCGCGAGCGGTCGCGCTGGATCCGAAGAACGAGGAGGCGCTCGCCGGTCTGGGGGAGACGCTCCTCAAGCTGGGGGACAGGGAGGGAGCGCTGCACTGCTTCGGCGAGGTCCTCTCGCTGGGGTTCCGGGAGGACCACGACCTGATGCTCCAGATCGGACGGGCGCTCTTCCGGGAAGGCATGCTCCGGCATGCCCGGGGGTTCTTCGAGATCGCCGCCCACCACTACCCGCACTCCTCCGAGGCGGGGGCGTGCCTGGGGTATGCCGCGCACCGCCTCGGCGACGAGGGCGGCGCTCTCTACTGGCTTCGCCGGGCACTCGATCTCGACGAGACCCATGCGGAGGCCAGGATCTATCTGGGGAACCTCCTCTACGATCGCGGCGAGTACGAGGCCGCGCTCTTTCACTTCGAGCAGACCGAGCCGGCCGATCACGTGGACGAGCTGGCCATCTGGCGTGCGATCGAGCTCAAGAAGTCCATCTACCGCCTGCCGGCGCGCGATCCCGAGTTGGCGCCGTGGCAGCAGCGCCTGGCGGAGCTCGCGGCCGCCGTGGACCCGATCGACCGGCTCCTGGCGGAGCTGGAGAGCGTGCAGGCAGACGGCTCGGTGCGCGACCCCAACCAGCTGGAGCTCTTCGGCACCCTGCTCACCGAGCTGCAGGGGATGCAGCGTCGCCGGGCCGGCGAGACGCATCGGGTGCGAACCGCGGCGGGCGTGACCTACACCGGGACGTGGGAGGAGATCGTCCTGCAAATGAAGACGGACGACCACGCCGGGCGGGGCCTGTCGGTCGCGCAGTACATGGTGCGGATCGCCCGCCGGAGCCGCCGGGAGTCGGGCTTGGTCATCTCGCTCACCGACGCGGAGAGCTTCGTGCGGGGCGTGGCCGAGGCGGGACTGCTCGAGATCCTTCCCTGACGTCCGCGGATCGTGCCGCCGCGGCTCGACGCCGGGTCCTCCACGGATCCGGCGTTCGTGCATCGGCGGGCCGCCGCTCTCGTGCGAGTACCTTGTAACGATGCACTTCACCGCCGGCGTCGCCCGCCGGGTCCTGCCGAACGGACTCGTCTTGCTGGTGCAGCGATATGCGCCGGCGCCGGTCGTCGCGGTCGTGACCCACGTGCGGGCGGGGTACTTCGACGAGCCCGACGAGTGGGTCGGGATCTCCCACGTCCTGGAGCACATGTACTTCAAGGGCACCGCCGTTCGGGGTCCGGGCGAGATCGCCCGCGACATCCAGCGGGTCGGCGGCTACGTGAACGCCGGCACGTCGTACGACATGACGACGTACTACGTCGTCATGCCGTCGACGGCCTCGGGTCTGGAGCGGGCGCTGGACGTCCAGGCTGACGCGCTGATGCACGCCGCCATCGATGCGCAGGAGCTGGCGCGCGAGCTCGAGGTGATCGTCCAGGAGGCCAATCGCAAGCTCGACACCCCGAGCGCCGTCGCGGCCGAGTCGCTCTACGCCGAGCTGTTCCGCACCCACCGCATGCGCCGTTGGAGGATCGGGACCGAGGAAGGGCTGCGGCGTCTGAACGCCGCGGCCCTGCGCGCCTACTATCGGTCGCGGTACACGCCGGACCGCGTGGTCGTCAGCATCGTCGGCGACGTCGAGGTGGAGCGGGCGGCCGAGTTGGCGGCGACGCGGTTCGGCGCGTGGGACCTGCCCGCCCAGCCGGTGCCGCCCTCTCCGGCCGAGGAGGGCGATCGGGCGGCCGCCCTGCGCGTGCTGCGGGGCGACGTGGAGCGCCCGCTGGCGGCGCTGGGGTGGCGCACCGTCGGCACGCTCCATCCGGACGCGGCGGGGCTCGACTTCGTCGCGGCGCTCCTCGGAAGCGGCAGGGGCTCGAGCCTGTACCGGGCGGTCCGCATGCCCGGCCTGGCCACCCGGGTCGGCGCGTCCCACTTCACCCCGACCGAAGTGGGGGTCTTCGAGATCGATCTCACGGCCGACCGGTCCAGGCTGGACGCCGCCGTCGAGCGGACGCTGGACGTGGTGGAAGCGCTCGCGGGCGGAGGGGCCCGCCGAGGAGGAACTCGCGCGCGCGCGCTCGCTGGTGGCGATGCAGTGGTCCCGTCGGCTCGAGTCCACCGACGGTCGGGCTGCGGCGCTCTGCGCCGCCGAGGCGCTGGGAGGAGTTCACCTGCTGGACGAGCGGTATCGGGCGGCCCTCGCGGTCTCGGGGGAGGAGGTGCGTCGGGCGGTGGCCGAGTATCTCGGTCGGCGTCACGCGGCCGGCGTGCTCTTCCTCGAGCCGGACGGGCAGACCGCGCTGGAGAACGGC
>JABAOE010012971.1_pt5 | contig 10190 bp, 13 predicted proteins | sample 7062141 | NCBI WGS metagenome assembly JABAOE01 (sample SAMN14538627, study PRJNA623070) | marine sediment metagenome | biome: marine biome [ENVO:00000428]; feature: marine pelagic biome [ENVO:01000023]; material: deep marine sediment [ENVO:00002113] | place: India: Gulf of Khambhat ...
AGTCTCGACGAACTGGTCTCCGATCGCGTGCGTTGGTTCGAGGTCACGGTTCGCGGCGCGCTGCCGGCAGGCGTCGCGGCCGATCATCCCGCCGGCCGCGAAGACGAACGGCTCGTGCGCGTGGGCGACATCGAAGCGCTGCGTGAACTGCTCGACGGCGTTCGCGACCTGGGCGGCCAGGTCGTCTCGGTATGGCCGCGACGCGAGACGCTGGAGGATCTGTTCGTGAAACGGGTCGGCGAGTCGGAGCCGCAGCAGGCCGCCGAGCCGCTCGAGAAAACCAATGCTTGAGCGCGACCCCAACGGAATGGCGGCGATCGCCGCCATCGGGCTGAACACGTTTCGCGAAGCGATCCGCGACCGCGTGCTTTATTTGCTGCTCGTGTTTGCACTGATCATCATCGGCATTTCCCGGCTGCTCTCGCTGCTGACCGTCGGCAACGAGGAGAAGATCATCAAGGACGTCGGCCTGTCGGCGATCTCGCTGTTCGGCGTGCTGACCGCGGTGTTCGTCGGCGTGTCGCTGGTGTTCAAGGAGATCGAACGGCGTACCGTCTACACGTTGCTGGCCCAGCCCGTCCTGCGCTCGCATTTTCTCTTCGGCAAGTTCCTCGGCCTGTTCTCCGTGCTGCTCCTCAACGTGAGCCTGATGGCGGGCGCCTTGTTCGCCTTGCTCCTGTTCCGTGGCGAGCCGCCGTGGGCCTTGGTGCCGGCGGTCCTGTTGATCGCCGTCGAACTCGCGATCGTGACCGCTTTCGCGCTGCTTTTTTCGAGCCTGACCAACCCCGTGCTTTCCTCGGTGTGGACCTTCGCCGTGTACGTGGCCGGGCACCTGTCGTGGTCGCTCCAGATGCTGCGCGAAAAGGTTCCCGAGGGCATCGCGCGCTGGATTTGCGACGGCCTTTACTGGACTCTCCCGAACCTCGAGCGCTTGGATCTCAAAGCGCAGGTGGTCCACGGCTTCGAGATGCCCGACGGCTATGTCGCGACGGCGGCGCTCTACGGGCTGGGCTACGGGGTCGTGATCGTCGCGCTGGCGTGTTGGGCTTTCTCGCGCAAGGAATTCAACTGATGCGCACCCGTCCGCTCGTCGTAGCGCTGGTCCTGCTGAGCGCCGTGATGACGGCGTGGTCCGCGGTCCATCTCGAGCGGACGGCCGGCGACGAGCAGCGCGAACGCTCGCTGTTGCTGCTGCCCAACGGCAAGCACCTGAAGGTCGCCAGCCTGGGCCAAGCGCCGTTGCTCGCCGACCTGATGTACCTCTGGGCCATCCAATACTATTCGGTGTACGACCGCGAAGACCGCTTCCGCTACGTCAAGCACATCTTCGGCGACGTGATCGCCGAACTCGACCCGAACTACGTCGACGCCTACTGGATGGGCGCGTTGATCCTGATCGTCGAAGCCAAAGATCTCGAGGCGGGCCTGGAGTTGCTGGAGCAGGGGATGGAAGCGAACCCCGACAACTGGGTCTTGCCGTACTTGGCGGGATGGGAGTGCTACCACGCCGACCGATACGATTGCGCGGAAAGCTACTTTGCCCACGCGGAATCGCTCCCCGAAGTGCCGGTTTACGTCAAGCGCACGCGCATCGGTATGGCCGCGGCCAAGGGCGACTACCGGCGGGCCTACGCCATGTGGCTCGACGTTCTCCAAGATCCGACGGCGGATGCGGGAACGATCGGCATCGCCGAGCGGCAACTGCGCCACCTCAAGGTCAAGATCGACGTGCAAGACCTTCAAGGCTGGGTCGGAAGGTTTCGAATCGACAACCAACGCTGGCCGGAAATGCTCACCGAACTGATCCGCGGGGGCTACACTGACGCCTTGCCGCTCGATCCGTTCGGTCGGCCTTACGCCTACGACCGTAGAACCGGTTTAGTGTCCGCGCCTCAGGACCGGATCCTGCGGGAGGAGTCTTGAGCTTCGTTCCGGAACCCTGGGCCGGGATCTACTTCGCGCTCGTCGGCCTGGTCGTCGGTAGCTTCCTCAACGTCTGCATCCATCGCCTCCCGTTGGGCCAGAGCGTGGTCCGCCCGCGCTCGCGCTGCCCGCGTTGCAGGAAAGGGATTGCGTGGTATCAGAACGTTCCGGTGTTTTCGTGGTTGTTTCTTCGCGGTCGCTGCGCCAGCTGCGGACAGCCGATTTCTTGGCGCTACCCGTTCGTCGAACTGCTTTCCGCGGTCATCGTCTGCGGCGCCTGGACGATCTACGGGATGACGCCGGCGTTTCCCATCTCCGCGACGTTCGCGCTGGCGATGGTGGCGCTCTTCTTCACCGACTACGACCACCAGCTGCTCCCCGACGCGATCACGTTGACGGGGCTCGTGGCCGGGCTCGGCGTGGCCTGGTTCAACCCGTTCCTTCGCGGCGACGGCTGGGAAGCGGTCTGGTCCGCGGTCTCCGGAGCGGGGATCGGCGCCGGCCTGCTGTGGGGCTTCGGGGCGGCCTACGGGAAGATCCGCGGGGTCGAGGCGATGGGGCTCGGCGACGTCAAAATGATGGCCATGGTCGGGGCGTTCAGCGGCCCCTCGGGCGTCCTGTTCACCATCTTCGGCGGGTCGGTCCTCGGCGCCATCGTCGGGCTGGCGATGATCCCGTTGCGGGGCCGTTCGCTCCAAGACACGTTGCCGTTCGGCTGTTTCCTCGCCCCGGTGGCCCTTGCGGCGCTGTTTTTTGCCCGCCAAGTGGCGGAATTCTATTTGGGCATCGTCATCCCCGCCCGCTAGGCGCCTTCTGCCCTCGTTCCGGCGCGCCTTTCTTTGCCCCAAAACGAGCCAAACGACTGCTAACATGGGGCGTTCATCGTAGCTTTGGGGGAGCTAGTCGGGTTGTCGCTTCGCTGGCGGCCTGCGGCCCGGGTTCGGGTCGGCTGGATCGCGGGCGATCGAAGGGCGATCCCAGGGAGAGGTGCGATGGCACGGAGTCGAAGGCAGGCGGGGGTGACCCTCCCCGAGATGCTCGTGGCAGTGACGATCATCGCCATGGCGGTTCTCGTCGCGGTCCCGACGATCTCCGAAACGCTGCGCTCCACGCGCCTGCGCACGGCGACCCGCTCCCTCGAGGCGACGTTCCGCGCCGCGCGCATCGTCGCCGTCACGCAACGAACCGACATGCCGATCGAGGTGCGTACGGGTCCGGCCCCGCCCACGACCCCGGGGCCGACGGAGAACCAGTACACCTACACGGACCTTCGCGGCATCCCTCGTACCGAAACGATGCCGCCGGGGATCCGGATCGTCGCCAGCACCTCGCCGATCGTCTTCCGGCCCAACGGGACGCTCGATGCCGAAGCAGTCACGGTGCTCGAGGTCCAAACGCGCCAAGGCCCGCGGACCTGGGAGATTCGCACGAGCCGCATGGGCGTCACACGGGTCGTCGACTGATGCGGTCGCGACGGGCGGCTCAGGCGGGTTTCAGCCTGATCGAGGTCATCGTTGCGCTCGGCTTGTTGGCCGGCGTGTTCCTGATCGGCGAGCGCCAGGTTGCCCGTGGGCGTCAGCAGTCGACGGCACTCGCCGCGGCGCAGACGATCCTCGAGGAGATCGGCGTTTGGAATCACGCGGCGACGTGGGAGCGTTTCGACTCGGCCGGAGACTTGACGACGCTGGCGGTTTCGACCACCGACACGAATCCGGCCAACGGCGCTCAAAAATGGCAGCCGTTGCTGAGAGACGCGCTGCACAACGGCCGCGCCGAGATTCGCGTGGAGAGTTGCGACGGCGCCGCTTTGAACGCCAGCGACGCATTGCGCGTGATCGTGACCGTTTTCTGGGATGAAACAGAGCGAACCAGGCAAACCCGGCTCGCGATGGTGAGGATGTGATGCGCCGCGCGGCCCCAAGCGGCGTCAGTCTCGTCGAACTGCTCGTGGCGATCACGATCTTGGCGCTGGCGATCACGGTCGCCCTCGTCGTTTACGACCAGGCCCGGCTGGCGTACAAACACGGTGAGAACGTCACCGAGCAGCAACAGGTTGCGCGCATCGCGTTCGACATCGTTACGTCGGACATCCGCATGGCGGGCTTCAACACCAACCCCGACGGCCACAACGCGAGACCCGACGAGCAACTCGAAGCGGCGTATGCGACGGCGATCACCGTGCGCGCGGATTTCGACGCCGACGACCCGGTCGAGGTCGATCTTCCGGAGCAATCCTTGGGCGGTGCCGGGGCGGCGTTTCGCGCCGTTTCCACCGGCAACGACGAGATCGTGAGTTACGTGTTGGCCAAACCCGACGGTAGCAGCACCGGGACGCTGTCCTTCAGCGCCGATGTCGGCGGCACGGTGCGCGACGCGTCGCTCGAGGACGTCAGCGTCGGGCTCGTCGACCTGACCCAATCCGATCCGCCCTACACCTTGTACAAGGTCGTACTCGAAAACGATCCCAACGGTTGTTGCGGAACGAGTTTTGCCCGGCGCATCCCGATCGTCGACAACGTCCGCTCCCTCCGCTTCCATTATTTCGACCGCGCGGGCAACGAGTTGTCGCCGCCGGGCGGCGCCGAGACGCCGCAGGCGATCGCGGCGCGGGCCAGCGTCCGGCGGGTCGGTGTCGAGATCGAAGCGCTGACGCGGGATGCCGACCCGCACTGGTTGGATGCCGCGGATCCCGACCCGGACACGCGGCACTTTCGAAAATTCCTGCTCGAAGGAGAGGTCGCGCCCCCCAACCTGGGGCGAAGTGCGATCAAGGACTTGCAATCGGATCTGACCGCTCCGAGTCGTCCGGCCAGCCCGTGGCTGTACCCGGGACACTGCGGCGGGCTGTTCATCGACTGGCTGCCGAACCCGACGCAAGACGACGTCGGGTACTACCGGATTGCCTACGGTGCCGACCCGGCGAACCTCGACGGCGTGGCGACCTCGCTGCTTCCGGGGGTGTTCGTCGGCGGGTTGAGCGACGCCACCGCCTACCACGCCGAGATTCAGGCCGTGGACGGCGCCGGCAACCTGTCGCAACCCTCGCCGTCATCCCAAGTCACGACCGCCAACACGAATACGCCCAAACCGGTGTTGGCGCTGAGCGCCGCCGGCGCGACGGGGCAGGTCGACCTCGACTGGTCGCAGATCACCGAGAACACCACGGACACGGGCGGCGACCCGGCCAGCCCGACGATTCGCGATCTTGCCGGCTACCGCATTTACCGGGGAACGTCGCCCGGGTTTGTCCCGGCGGCCGCCAACCGCATCGCCGACGAAACCGATGTCGCCAATTTGACGGCACCCGTCTTCAGCGACAACCAAGTTCCGGCTTGCGAGCCGCAGTACTACAAAGTGACGGCGGTCGACTCCTGCGGCCTCGAGGGCCAGCCGAGCAACGAGGCGTCGGCCCAATCCTGGACCGACGTCGACCCCTCCGCGCCGATCGGCGTGCAAGCGTTCCCCCTGGGCGGGGCGGAGGTGCGTGTCGAATGGTCGCCGGTCCTCAATGACGTCAACGGCGATCCCGTTTACGTCGACGTTTACAAGATCTACCGCTCTCCGCTGCAGTCCGCCAGCCTGGCGGATCCGTCGGGTTGGAGCTATCTCGACTCGGTCAGCGGCGCAACGGAATACATCGACTCGATCGATATTCCCGCCGGACAGACCGTGCACTACCTCGTCCAGGCGCTCGACGGTTGTTCGCCGCCCAACGAGTCGGCGTTGTCGAACAACGCTCCGGTGGCCTGCAAGTTCAGCGGACAAGTCGTCATCGACGAACCCGTGGCCAACGAGGTGATTTGGGGCACGCGGTGGATTCGAGTCAAGAACAACAACCGCGACCCGGCTGCGATCAACGGCGCGGTGTGGCTGACGTTCATGCGTGAATCCGACGGCGACACTTGGCCGGTACAGATCAACGGCAGCGGTGGAGAAAACTGGTTGTACTTGTGGCAAGCCGACCCGGCGGCGTTTCCCGCAGGGTTCTTCGACGAGGGCTTCTACGTCATCGAGGCCAGGGTGGAACAGGAGTTCTCCGGCCAGAGTTGCAGCGCAGTGGACACGGTCCGCATCGAGTTGAAACAGTGACGCCTCCTTCGCCCGGGGGAGAGCCTGTCATGAGATTCCGTCACGCAGACCGGTCCGGCGAGCGCGGGTCGGCTTTGGTCATCGCCCTGCTGGTCACCGTCATCCTGGCGTTGCTGGGCATTTCGTTCCTTTTGATGGCGGAAACCGAGAACCGCATCGCTCAAAACGAGCGGCACGCGGCCCAAACCTTCCACGCCGCGCAGTCGACCGTGAGGGTCGTCAAGCGCTGGTTCGATTTTCCGGGCACCGGGATCGCGCCGCCCGCGCTCTCCGACGTCGACCGCACGCAACGCCGCTTGATCGACGAGACCGACCCCTACGACCCGAACGACGTCGTCGCCGCCGACGGCGTGATCGGATCACGGCCTTACTACAAGCAGGGCGTGGATCTGAACGGCAACGCGGTCGACGACATCTTCGACCGGCCCTATAGAGGGGGATCCCTGCACCAGTTCCTCGGTACGGCGGACGGACCCGACATCGTCATCGACGAGTCCGACGCCGCTTCGGCCGCGTTCCTGCGCGGCCTCGAGCAGACGATCCTGCCCGGATACCCCGGGGACAACCTGGCTCTGCGGGTTGCCCGCGTCGATCTGTTCGCGCCACCCTACGTACGCTCCGGCGCGGGCTGGAATCGCTACGGCGTCGCCACGGTTCGAGTTCTTGCCCGGTTGCTCAACACGGCCACGCAACGGGTCGTGGCCGAGCGGGAGATCACCGCCGTCATCAGCGAGGTGCCCTACTGGGGCGCCTACGGAGCGCTGCACTCTTGCGGCGACCTCACGTTGACCGGCTCGCCGATGACCGTGCACTGGGGTGCGGTGACCGCGACCCAAGNNCATTGACCACGCTTCCCCTGGCGTTGCCGCACCAGCTGCCCGGATCACCGCGGAGCGATCCCTTGCTGGCCTCGATCGACTGGGTCGACTGGGCCACTGCGGTGGCCGGCGAACCGGTCGAAGATCCATGGATCCGGTTCCAGGCCGGCGGCTCGATCGTGGCCCCGCCGGTGCCCAACAACCCGCAACCGTACAGTTCGCCGTGGATCGGTTGGACCGCGGGCGACCCGGCTCCGGGCCCCTGCTGCGATGTCCAGACGCACCTTTACCAAAGCCAATCGCTCGTCGCCTGCCCGAGCTACGACTACGACGACTGGAAAGCCGTCGCCGGCTCCGGGGAACGCGGCGTGCACTACTTCTCGTGGGACGGCACGCAATTCGTCGAAGACGGAACCGGGGATTCCGGCTCGTTGCAAGCGCTGACCGATGGTCGAGAGGGGATCTTCTTCTTCGATACCGCGGATTCGCTGCCGCCTCGAGACGACGACGCCGACGCCGTTTTCGACAACCTCACTCCCGCGATCACGATCGCGGGCAATTGGAGTTTTCGCGGCGTGCTTTACGTCCATGCGGAGAGCTTCGGTTTCAACGGTGCGGTCGGCGTCAACCGCCAGGTGCGCGCGCCCGGCGAGCCGTTTCTCGACGCCGACACCGACGGGGCTTTCGACGCCGGCGAGACGTTCGTCAACCTCGACTATCCGGCGACCGCCGGGACCGCATTCGACCCGCCCGTGATCCAGTCTTCCGGTGTTCGCGAATCCCGCGGCCCGGCGATCACGATGGCGGTCTCGATGCACGGGCTCCTGATCAACCGGGGTGCGTTCGAGGCGACCGGAAACGGGACGCTCTACGGAAGCGTGGTCGCCGGCGGGGGCGTGACGCAGGCCGTCGCCGACGGTTCCCAACCCACGCCGCGGCTGATCTTCGACGCCCAGATTCTGCAAGGCTACCCCTCTCCCGGCTGGAACCTGCCCCGTGTGACCGTCACCGGCTGGGTCACGGAAAGGGAATAAAGGGGCCTTTTTCGGCGCCGCGTGACGCGGTTCGCCTCGGGCCCTAGATTCTGGGCAGGAGGTGCCGGAATGCGTTTCAGGATCAGCGCCGCAATGCTCGTCTTCGTCCTCGCGTGCACGCTCGCCGCTGCCACGGATCGGGATTCCAAGCGGTCCGGTCCCAAAGACAAGGCGGAAAAGGAAGAAGAGGTCCTGACGTTCACGAATGCCGATTTCGAACGGAAATTCGGCAAGTCGAAAAAGCCGGCGCCCAAACTCGAGCCCGCCCCGGTCGACGCCAAGGCCAAAGGGAAGGGCAAAGGCACAGGCCGGGCGAAAGCCGGCGTGCGACCGAACGTCGAAACGGACCCCGCCCCGCAAGCCGGCGCCGCCGAGCAGCCTGCACTCGATCCGTTGGCCCAGCTCCAGGCCAACGAAGCGGCCAAGCGCGAGAAAGCCGCCAAGCTTGCAGAGGCGCGTCAAAAAGTGCGCGATGCCGAAGCCAAGGTCGCGGAACTGGAAAAACGCTTGGCCAGTCTGCGCAACCCGCTGCTCGGTCGCGCGCAACCCACCGAAGGCGAAAAAGAAGCATGGCAGGACGCGGATCAAGCCGGCCGCTTGCGGATCACCGAGGAAAGTCTCGCAGCGGCGCAAGACGAACTGGAAGAAGCGCGCGCGAAACTGAACGAACTGAGCTGATCCGGTTCCTTCCCGCCGTCTTGACAGTCCCGCGGGCCGCTCCTAGACTCTCGCCGGTTTGCTTTCACGCGCGACGGAGGTCCCATGAACGGCGAGAGCCTTGCCGGCCGCAACCTGGTTTCCCTGCTCGATCTCAGTCCCGCGGAACTGCACCGGTTGTTGGCGCTCGCCGCGGACGTCAAGAAGGACCCCGCGGGTTACCGCGACGCCTTGTCTCGCCGCACGCTGTTCATGTACTTCGAAAAGCCTTCGTTGCGAACACGGGTCACGTTCGAAGCCGGGATGACGCAACTGGGCGGTCACGCGATCTACTACACCGCCACCGACGGAAAGATCGGCGTGCGCGAAGCGGTCGAGGACGTCGCCCGCAACCTGGAGCGCTGGGTCGACGCCGCGATGTGCCGGACGTTCAGCCACCAGCTGGTCGAAGACCTCGCGCGCCACAGCTCGATCCCGATCATCAACGGCCTGACCGACCTGCTGCACCCGTGCCAGGGTCTGGCGGACTACCAGACCCTCGCCGAAGTGCGTGNNGGCCTACGTCGGCGACGGCAACAACGTGGCGCACTCGCTGATGTACGGGGGGGCCGGGTTGGGGGTGAACGTCACAATCATCACGCCGAACGGCTACGAGGTGAATCCCGACGTGCTCGACGCCGCCCGCGCGCGGGCGGCGGAGACCGGCGCAACCATCGAATGCGGGACCGATCCGGCGATGGTCGAGGGCTCCGACGCGGTCTACACCGACGTCTGGGCATCAATGGGCCAGGAATCGGAAGCGGCCGACCGCGACGCGATCTTTCGACCGTACCAGGTCAACGACGAACTCATGGCACGCGCAGGCAAGAACGCCGTGTTCATGCACTGCCTGCCGATGCACCGCGGGGACGAGGTCACGGACAGCGTCGCCGACGCCGAGAACTCGGTCGTTTACGATCAGGCCGAAAACCGTCTGCACGCGCAGAAGGCCGTCATGCTGGCCCTGATGGCGGGTGCTTGACCGCGGTGTGGGCGGCGACCACCCCGCCCGTCATCATCGACCACTCGCACGCGGCGAATCCCGCCTGGCGGATACGTCCGGCCAGCAACGCGGCTTCGGGGAAATCGGCGATCGTCCGGGCCAGGTACCGGTACGGTCCCTCTNNGCCGATTCGCGGGAGGATGCGCTGCAGATAGAACCGGTAGAGCCCGGACAGGACGGGCGCGGTCGGACGACTGAACTCCAGTACGACGAGTTTCCCGCCCGGCCGGAGCACACGCAACATCTCGCGGAACCCGCGGTCCATGTCGACCAGGTTGCGGACCCCGAACGCGACGGTCACGGCGTCGAAGCTTGCGTCGGGAAAGGGCAGGTTGAGCCCGTCGGCTTCAACCCGGTCGATCCGCTGGGCCAGGCCCCGGCGGGCGAACTTGGGCGCGGCGCGAACCAGCATGGCGTGACTGAAGTCGCAACAAACCACGCGGCCGGCGTGGCCCCCGCGCGCCAGTTCGATGGACAGATCCCCGGTCCCGCCGCAGAGGTCCAGGATCCTTGCCTCGGCGTTTTCATCGAGCCGCCGGAGAGCCCTTTTCCTCCAGCGGCGGTCCAGGTTGGCGGACAAAAGGTGGTTCAGGAGGTCGTATCGTCGAGCGATCCCGTCGAACATCC
>JABAOE010017781.1_pt5 | contig 10183 bp, 10 predicted proteins | sample 7062141 | NCBI WGS metagenome assembly JABAOE01 (sample SAMN14538627, study PRJNA623070) | marine sediment metagenome | biome: marine biome [ENVO:00000428]; feature: marine pelagic biome [ENVO:01000023]; material: deep marine sediment [ENVO:00002113] | place: India: Gulf of Khambhat ...
GGGTTCTTCATCTCCAGATGATAGAGACCCTCAGGCGTGCGGAAGTCCCCCTCCATCTGCTTCGCTCCGGCCGGGCTCAGCCCGAGAACAATGTCAAAACTCCGCAGAATTTCGCCGTTGCGCAATAGGTGCAGCTTCCTTTCGGATTTCTCCACCAGGACATAGTCAGCCATACCGAGCCCGGTCTTTATGGCCGAATCCGCGGGAACCGCCGGCGCTACCAACACCAGCAGCACGCTCAGCGATCTCAGCATGTGACTCGTCCAGGTCATGTTTGCGGGGGCTCTCCGATTCCAGAGCACCGACTCTAATGCAGCGACTCCCACACGATCAACGGCCCAGCTCACAAGAATCGACTGCGATCAGCTAAAACCAGGCGCGTAGCGCCGGCCACCGCCGCCGGCATCACCGTGAAATTCACCACCGGAATCAGCGTGAGCAGAAATACCGCACTGCCGAAACCCAGCACTGCCCAGCGGTTCTGCGCCGCCACGATGCGCTGCTGGGGGAAGGTCAGGCTGTGATTGCCCAGCGGATAATCCAGGTACTCCAGCCCTAACATCCAGATGGTGAAAAGCATCAGCGCCGCCGAGGCGGGCACGCCAACGGCCGGTATCAGGCTGAGCAGCAGCAGCGGCAGCGCCCGCAGCAGGTAATAGCGCAGCTTTATTAGCTCTCCTGCCAAAGCCATGCCGATCTCCCGATACCAGGGTCGCGTTGCGGTTGGCGCCGAGCCCGCGAGGCGCTGCTCACACCGCTCTGCTAACAATCCGTTGAAAGGCGCACTGATCAGGTTCGCCACGAAGGTAAAGCCGAACAGCAGCAACGCGATGACGAACAGACCAAACAGCGGCACCAACAGCCACTGCAACCAGTCGAGCCACTCAGGCAGCCGCGCCTCCAGCCAGCTCATGCCAGCAGACAGTGTCTGCAAGCTATAGATGATGGCTGCCGTGAACAGCAGGATGTTCACCAGCAGGGGCACGTAGACGAAGCGCCGCAATCGCGGCCGCATCACCAGGGCATAGCCGTCGAACAGGCATCCCGCGCCGCGCATGAACTCGTCGATCACCGCTGGTGGACTCCCCGGGAATACCCGACAGACACCCCGAACAGGTCCTGGTGCTGCGAACTGTCGTGGCAGCAGGCGGTCAAGCAAGCGGGGAGGACAAGCCGGTGAACGGTTCGGACAGCGGTGCAAAATTCAGTCATCAGCCCCACTCCGCTTCAGTTTCATAGCCAGTTGTAGAATTTTTCTATGGCGATTTCACGCAAAACGCCTGCAAGCTATCGTAATATGGACAATCTTGCCAACGGGGAATGGTGATTTCTATGGGCTGGACGCTGCGTTGGGGGCTTGCCGTGGGCGCCCTGCTGGCTTTGGGTACCCTGGGTATCAACCGCGCATCAGCCACGGAATCGGAACAGCCGGAGCCTGCGGACTGGTTGAGCGAGGTCACGGTCCCGGTCAGCAAGCGAGCCGAGCCGTCCGCAGCACAGCCCGCCTCCGGACGCGGCATGACGCTGCTGGGGATGGACATACCCGCCGGTTCCGCGCGCCGCCTGTCCTGGAGCGCCAGCGAGATTTTCGAGGGGATCTCGGAAACCACGCCGGTACTGGCCGTGAACGGTGCTGAACCGGGACCCGTGCTCTGCCTGACCGGCGCCATCCACGGGGACGAATTGAACGGTATCGAAATCGTGCGCCGGGTGATTCACAACCTGGATGTCGCGAAACTGCAGGGTGCGGTCATCGGCGTGCCCATCGTGAATCTCCACGGCTTTCGGCGCGCCTCCCGCTATCTGCCTGATCGGCGCGATTTGAACCGCTATTTTCCGGGCAATCCCCGGGGTAGCTCGGCGGCGCGCATTGCCTATTCGTTCTTTAATGAAGTCATCGTCAACTGCGATGCCCTGGTGGACCTGCACACCGGATCCTTCCACCGCACCAATCTGCCCCAGGTGCGCGCCGACGTGCGCCATCCCGCCGTTGTCGAACTCACCCACGGGTTTGACTCCATGGTGGTGCTGCACAGCCCGCCCGCCGAGGGCACCCTGCGGCGCGCTGCGACGGAGTACGGCATCCCCGCCGTCACGCTGGAGGTGGGCGAGCCCATGCGGCTGCAGCCCGAGGAGGTGCGGCGCGGCGAGGAGGGCATCGAGTCGCTACTCAACAGCCTGGGGATGATTCGCAAGCTGCGCTTCTGGAGCGAACCTGAGCCGGTTTACTATGAGTCCACCTGGGTCCGCAGCGACCATGGTGGCCTGCTGATTACCTCTGTCCAGCTGGGCCAGCAAGTGAGCGCTGGCCAGTCACTGGCCACTGTGACCGACCCCATCACCAACCAGAGCCGTGATATCCGCGCGCCCGGCGAAGGCCGTGTGCTGGGCATGGCGCTCAATCAGGTGGTCATGCCCGGCTTTGCCGCGATCCGCCTCGGCTTACCCACCTCGGAAGCTCAGGTGATTCGCAGCGCCCAACAAACGGGTCTCGCTTCCGAAACCCGCCAGGCCAACCTGGATGGCATCCTGTATGCCATCCGCGGTCAGTCCAGCGGCAACGTGGCGCCGGTGACCGAGGACGGCGCGGACTAGGTCGACTTCAAGGCAGCAATCCGCTCGCTGATCGGCGGGTGGGACATAAAGAGCTTCTTCAAGCCCTGGGGCGTGCCCCCGGCAATCCCGAATGCCGCCAGCGACTCGGGCAACGCCGCGGGCTGATTAATCCGCGCCAGCCGCTCTAGGGCCGCCACCATGTTGCCGCGGCCGGCCAGCTTCGCCGCACCCGCATCGGCGCGAAACTCTCGCTGCCGTGAGAACCACATGACGATGGTGCTGGCCAGAATGCCCAGCACGATCTGGGCCACCAGACTCGAGACGAAGAAACCAATGCCCATGCCGCGCTCGTTGCGCAACAGAACCCGGTCCACGAAAAAGCCGATGACCCGCGACAGAAAAATAACAAAGGTGTTCAACACGCCTTGAATCAAGGTCATGGTCACCATGTCGCCATTGGCAACGTGGCTGACCTCGTGGGCCAGGACCGCCTCCACTTCACTCTGCTGCATGCCCTGCAGCAAGCCCGTGCTGACCGCCACCAGGGCATTATTGCGGGTTGGCCCGGTAGCGAAAGCGTTGATTTCAGGGGAGTCGTATATGGCCACCTCCGGCGTCTTGATTCCGGCCTGCTGGGCCTGGCGCCGCACGGTATTCACGAGCCAAGATTCGGCCGCGTTCCGGGGGGTGGTAATGACCTTTGCGCCGGTCTGCATTTTTGCAGCGAACTTGGAAATGGCCAGCGAGATAAAGGAACCGCTGAAGCCAATCACCGCAGAAAAAATCAACAGCGCCTGGAGATCCAGCTGCGTGCCGTTCTGGGCGAGGATGGACTCGATGCCCAGCACCCGCATGGCAAAGGACAGCACCACCAGCACGGCAACATTGGTACCCAGAAACAGTAGCACTCGCTTCATAGTCCTTGTGATCTCCGCTGATTCCGAATATTAGAAACTGGGGGCAAGTCAGGCCGTTTTCAAGACCCCGCGCCGCCGCCTGCTCTCTTTGTAATTCGTTGCGAGGCTGTGTTGAGATGCAGCCGTGGAAAAGACTGCTCAACCAGCGCCCTGGGCCCTGCTGGCGCCCCGCTACTGGGGCTTATGGCTGCTACTCGGCCTGATGCGGGTCAGCGTCTGGCTGCCCTATCGCTGGCAGCTGGCGGCAGGCCGCGGCATCGGCCGCATCCTGTTCCGTCTGGCGCGCCGCCGGCGCCACTACGCCCGCTGCAACCTGGAGGTGTGCTTCCCGGAGCTGTCCGCCGCGGCCATCGATGAGCTGCTGCAGGCTCACTTTGAAGCCCTCGGCGCATCCCTGGCGGAGATGGCGTTGGGCTGGTTCGGAGCCGTGGCCAAGTTGAAGACGTTGGTGCACATTCAGGGCGGTGAGCAGCTGGAGCGGGCCCTGGCGGGCGGCAAGGGCGTGATTCTGTATACCGCCCACTTCACCACCCTGGAGGTATGCGGCCCGCTCCTGAAAGAACTGTGCCCCGAGCTATGCGCCATGTACCGGCCCCATCGCAACCGGATGCTGGACGAGATATTTCGCCGCGGTCGGCTGCGCTCGGCGACGGCGGTTATTGCCAAGGACAACGCGCGCGGCATGATCCGCTGTCTGCGGCGCAACGGTGTGGTCTGGTATGCGCCGGATCAGAGTTATCGCGGCAAGGCCAGCGAGCTGGTGGAGTTTTTCGGCGAGCCGGCCATGACCAACGTGGCTACGAGCCAGCTGGCTCGGCTCACGGGTGCCGCGGTCGTGCCCTATTTCCCGCGGCGCCTGAAAGACGGCTCCGGATACGTCCTGGTTTTTGGCGCCCCCCTGGAGGATTTTCCCAGCCCGGACCCCGTGGCAGATACCAGGCGTCTCAACCGGCTCCTTGAGGCGCATATTCGCACCTGCCCTGAGCAGTACTACTGGGTGCACCGGAAATTCAAGGACCGGCCGAGCCCACACCCGGACATTTATCAAGCCGCCGCCGAGCCACTGTGATAACCGTCCATGAGGGCCTGCCAACCCGCGCTATCGAACGTGGCACCGGTAAGCCGGCAGATTTTATGAATTGACCGTTCCAGGCGGCTGAGATTCTGGGCGGCCCATGGACCGGGCGGGCGCAGGTCACCGCGGTCGAAGTCCAACACGAAGACCTTGCCGTCAGCCCTCACCAGTATGTTGCGGATATTGAGATCCGCATGGTACACGCCCGCGTCATGGAAGCGCCGTAACACCCGCCCGACACGTTGCCAGCTCGCGCTGCTCAGCCGCTGCTCCAACATCAGTGTTTGCAGTGACGGCGCGTCCACAAAACCGGTGATCAAATCGGCACGATAAAAAGTCCCCCAACGTTGATAGCGGGCAGCCACGGGCGGTGGCACCGGTAATTCTCGACTGCTCAGTTCGGCCAGCAGGCGCCATTCCCGAAATGACCGGGTGCGCGCTTCGCCCAACCATAAGTACTGATCGTCAATCAGGCGCGACACGATGCCGCCGCGTCGATAATGGCGCAGAGCCCACACGCCGTCGGGGCTTTGTACGAACCAGACGTTACCGCGGCCGGCGCCAGCTTCACCGACGATAGCATTCGCCTGCCGCCAGGTCCCTTCCTCGAACCAGGATGCTCCGGGTACGCCGGCCAGTGCGCCATCGTAGAGCATGGCGCCATCTCCGAGGGGCTGGTATGCCGCTTGCACCATCATGGCCCGGCCGCCAGCGCCCGATTCACCGCGCCAACCACCTGATCCACCGTAATCTCCGTCAAGCAACGGGTGTGACCGAGTGGGCACTCCCGGGCAAAGCATGGACTGCAACTCAGCCCCAGACTGATGATGTCGCACGCATCCGTCAGCGGCGGTGTAAAAGCGCTACTGGATGAGCCGTAGATCGCCACCACATGAGTATCCACGGCGGCGGCCATATGCATCAGTCCGGAGTCGTTGGTCACCGCCACCCGGGCCAGCGCCAGCAGATCCACCGCATCGGCCAGCGACGTTTGTCCACACAGATGATGCAGGTCGCCTTGGCTGGCCAGCCCGTCCAGAGGGGCAGTGAACTCCCGATCCCGGGCGGAACCCAGCACCAGCACCGTCAGGCCATCGCTCAGCAGCCGGCGAACCAATCCGCTGACCTTGTCAACGGGCCAGCGTTTCGCCGGCCCATACTCGGCACCGGGCATCAACGCTACCACGGTCCTGCCAGGCGCCAGGCCAAGCGCCCTCATGAGCCGCGTCTGGTTCGCCGCATCCACCCGCAGCGTCGGGCGAGGCAAATTTTCCAGCAACGCCGCGCCACGGGGACGGCCCAGGGCAACGAAGCGCTTCACGGTTTGATCCAGCTCGCCACCCATGGGACGCATGTCGTTCACCAGACCGAACCGTGCCTCGGCGCGGAAACCCGTGCGCACCGGCACCCGCGCAAAGAATGGCACTAGAGCAGACTTGAAAGAGCGGGGCAGAACGATCGCCCGCCCATAGCCCTCGCGGCGCAGCTTGCGGCCCAGCCTGCGACGCAGACCGAGCTTCAGCTCGCCATGACCAACCGGTAACTCAATCGCCCGGCGAACCTGGGGCATTCGGTCCAGGACTGGCAGCGACCAGGTGGGGGAAACCACATCGATAACGGTGTCCGGCCCGGCCGCTACAAGATCTTTGTACAGCGACTGGGCCATGATGGTGTCGCCCACCCAGGCGGGTCCGATCACCAGAATCTTCTCGGCCAACCCGGCGCTCACGGCGACGGGGCGAGCGCATCCAGATATGCCTTCACACCCTCTTCAACCGTCCGGAACGATTGCTCGCAGCCGGCCTGACGAAGCTTGGCCATATCCGCCTCGGTAAAGCTCTGATAGCGGCCCGCCAGTTCTTCTGGAAAGTCAATGTACTGAATCTCGCCACGCTGGTGCCAGTCGATGACCGCCTGAGCCAGGGCATTAAAGGTACTTGCTCGGCCCGTACCCACGTTAAAGATTCCGGAATGCTCGGGATGATCAAGAAACCAGAGATTGACGGCGACCACGTCGCCCACATAAACGAAGTCCCGGCGCTGCTCGCCAGGACCATAACCGTCGCTGCCGGTGAACAGACGTGCCCGGCCCTGCTCGATGATCTGCTGATTGAAGTGAAACGCGACACTGGCCATAGGTCCCTTGTGGGACTCCCCTGGTCCATAGACGTTGAAATATCTTAAGCCCACGACCTGACTGGAGGTCAGTCCGAGCCGAGCGCGAACCCATTGGTCGAACAGATGTTTGGAGTAACCATAAACGTTCAGTGGCCGTTCGGTACCGGCGGCCTCGCTGAATACCGGTCCGGCGCCGTAGACGGAGGCCGAGGACGCGTAGATGAAAGGTACTTCCGAGCCCATGCAGTACGCCATGAGCACCTTCGAGTACTCGTAGTTGGTGGCCATCATGTAGCGGCCATCCCACTCGGTGGTGGTGGCGCAAGCTCCCTGGTGGAGGATGGCCCGTGGGGTAAAGCCCAGTTCGTCAGCGGCCAACCGCTTAAGCAGCATGTCCTTGTCCCAATAGTCGGCAATCTGGCAGTCCGCCAGGTTGCGGAACTTGCGGCCATTGGTCAGGTCATCCACGGCGAGAATGTCACGCTCGCCGCGCTCATTGAGGCCCTTCACCAGGTTGCTGCCGATGAATCCGGCTGCGCCGGTGACAATGATCATAGCCGGCTCACGCAGGTATCAGGAGTGCTCGACTTCCGCCAACAGTTCGTAGCTGGCGCCGCAATAGGGGCACTTGGCTTCCCCAGTCGCCTCAATGGGCAGGAAAACTTTGGGATGAGAGTTCCATACATACATACCCGGCATGGGGCAGTGCAGCGGCAGGTTGTCGCGGGACACCTGATAACGGTTCTGGGCGTTCGGCGCGATCAGATCCTCATCGGCCATGCCCGCTCTTCGACGCATTGCATACTCCCCAGGGCAATGGCGGAAGATTATACCGCGCCGGCGCGGCAGCTTTGCTATTCGCCCAGCACCCGCTCCCAAACGGCGCGCACCCGATCCCGCTCATCACGAAACTCGCTCGCCTCGACCACCCGACCGCCGCCCGCCAGCGCCAACTCGTGCAGCCGTCGCCGAAAAGCCAAGTAAATCGCCCGCAGCTCGCTGGCCAGCGTCGACGTGATCAACCCGACCCGCTCCAGGGCTTCCAGCTGGCGGATGTTGTCCGGGTAGGTCACCAGCTCCGGCCAATCCCCAGCCGATCGCAGCACCCAGTAGTCCACCAGAAACTCCAGATCGGCAAGACCGCCGGCATCCTGCTTGATGTCGAAACGCTCCGCACCGCCCTTGGACAGCTCCCGGCGCATGCGCGCTCGCATGGCGCGCACATCTTCCGCCAGCTGCTCCCGTTTCACGTGGTGGCACAGCACTTCCCGACGCTCCTGCTCAAACAGCGCTCGCAGCCCCGCATCGCCAGCCACCGAGCGGCTGCGCAACAGAGCCTGGTGCTCCCAGGTCCAAGCATCTCGTCGTTGATAGACGGCAAACGCATCCAGGCTCGCGACCATCAGGCCCGACCGACCGCTGGGCCGCAGCCGAGTATCCACCTCGTAGAGCCGGCCGGAGCGGGTCTGGATGGTCAGGAAATGCAGCAGCCNNGGCGGGCAAAGAAACGCTGATTGTCCAGCGGCTGGACGCCGTCGGTCTCGCTCAAGGTGCCAGTGCCGTGGTGCAGAAACACCAGGTCCAGATCGGAGCCGTAACCCAGCTCCAGGCCCGCCAACTTGCCATAGGCGACAATGCAAAACTCGGCGGGTACCGGGGCCGCCGGGTCGCCGCACAAGGGGGTGCCGTAACGTTCGGTCAGCTCCCGTCGCGCCGTTGCCAGGGCGAACTCCAAGACCAGCTCGGCGGTATCCGTGAGGCGATCGCTCACCTTCATCAGCGGCAGCGCGCCGGCCAGGTCGGCGACTGCGATACGAAACACCGCCATCCGCTGGAACCGCTGCATCGCCTCCAGCAGGCGCTCCGTATCCCCGGCGGGCTCTCCCGCAAGCAGCTGCGCAAAGTCGCCCTCCAGGGACGCCCGGGAAGGCGGCTGCTCGAAGATGCGCGGATCCAGTAGCTCGTCCAGCAACATGGGTGACTCGACGATCTGGGCCGGCAGGAAATCACTGCGCTCGGCGAGATTCACCAGGCGCTGCAGGGCAGCAGGATTCTCGATCAGCAGCGCCAGATAGGCGCTGCGCCGCCCCACCGCCTCGATCAGAGGCAGCAACCGGGCCAACGTGACCTCGGGCGCCGACTGACCCACCAGCTGCTGCACCAGGCGCGGAATAAAATTGTCCAGCCGGGCGCGGCTGGGCTCATCCATACGTTGATAAAGCCCGCCGTGGCGCAGGCGTCGCAGCTGTTCGACGACTGCCTCCCCGTGAGCGATCCCGAGCGCCGCCAAAAGCGGACCAGGGTCGGCTTCCAGGCCTAATTCCCAAAGGGCCCGCAACGGATTGTCCGCCGCCGCGGCATCGCCATCGGGCTGGGCACCTTTGAACACCAATTCGGCGAAATGTCCCTCGACCAGGGTGCGCCAGCGACCCAGCTGTGCCGCCAGGTCCGACCAGTCGTCACAGCCCATGGCCATGGCGAGCCGGGCACGCGGCTCCGGGTCATCCGGCAGCTCGTGGGTCTGCTGGTCATCCAAAGCCTGCAGGCGATTTTCCACGCTGCGCAGGAAGCGATAGGCATCGGCGAGCTCATTCGCCGCCGCTGGGCTCAGACACCCGCGATCGGCCAGCCGGGACAGAACATCCAGCAGCTGCCGGCCCCGCAGGGTCACGTCCTGGCCACCGCGCACCAGCTGGAACGATTGCACGATGAACTCGATTTCCCGAATTCCGCCGGGCCCCAGCTTGATGTTCTCCGACATATCCTTGCGGGCCACTTCCTGAGCAATGAGCCCCTTCATATCCCGCAGCGAAGCGAACACGCCGTAGTCCAAGTAGCGCCGATATACAAAGGGGGCGAGGATCTGCTCGAAAAGCTCCGTCGGGTAAGTGTGGGCGGTAGAGACGGGTTTTGCTTTGATATAGGCGTAGCGTTCCCAGTCGCGGCCGTGTTGGATGAGATAGGCCTCCAGGGCAGGAAAGCTCACCGCCAGCGGCCCCGCGCTGCCAAAGGGTCGCAGCCGCGTATCGACGCGGTATACCGTGCCATCCGGGGTGGTGGCATCCAACAACCGAATAACGAGCTGGCCCAGCTTGATAAAAAAGTTGCCGTTATCCAAGGGACGATCGCCATGGGTCGTTCCCGGCGCTCCGTATAGAAAAATCAGATCCACATCCGAGGAAAAATTGAGCTCGCCGCCACCCAGCTTGCCCATCCCCAGAACTACAGGGCTCACGGACTCCCCCTGTTGGTCGCTCGGCTGGCCGTAGCGGACCGTCAACACATCCATGGCGTAGCGCATCGCCGCCTCGATACAGCACTCAGCGACCGCGGACAGCTCCGCCAGAGACTCAGCCAGGTTGGCGTCACCAGTTAAATCGCGCCAGGCAATCCGCGCCAGTTCCAGCCGGCGTGCCATACGCAGCGCCCTGAGCACCTGCGCCTCCGGCTCCGCAGCACTGAACGTCAAAACCTCCCGCAGCGCGTCCGGATCCAGCGGGGCGAACCATTCGTTCCG
>JABAOE010003210.1_pt1 | contig 10181 bp, 8 predicted proteins | sample 7062141 | NCBI WGS metagenome assembly JABAOE01 (sample SAMN14538627, study PRJNA623070) | marine sediment metagenome | biome: marine biome [ENVO:00000428]; feature: marine pelagic biome [ENVO:01000023]; material: deep marine sediment [ENVO:00002113] | place: India: Gulf of Khambhat ...
TGGTGGGCGATGCGGGTTTCGAACCTGCGACCTCTGCCGTGTGAAGGCAGCGCTCTCCCACTGAGCTAATCGCCCTCGGGTCTTTCGGCCGGGATTATACACTTTTCGGCATTGGCCGGGTGAGGCGCCGGCGAGCGCGGCGCGGGTCGAGCTTTGCTTCTGAATTTGCGACCGCGTTGGCTTAGAATCAGGCCCTTCGGCCGCGTCGCGAAGGATGGTCATGACCGTACGCACCCGCTTCGCCCCCAGCCCGACGGGCGATCTGCACATCGGCGGTGTCCGCACCGCGCTCTTCTCCTGGCTCCAGGCCCGCAAGCAGGGCGGGGCGTTCATCCTGCGCATCGAGGACACCGATCGCGAGCGCTCGACGCAGGCCTCCGTCGACGTCATCCTCGAGAGCATGGCGTGGCTCGGACTCGATGCCGACGAAGCGCCTTACTTTCAGTCGCGCCGCATGGACCGCTACCACGAGATCATCGAGCGCCTTCTGGACGAGGATAAGGCCTATCACTGCTACTGCACCAAGGACGAGCTCGATGAGCGTCGCGAGGCGCAGTTGGCGCGCGGCGAGAAGCCCCGCTACGACCGTCGTTGTCGCGGCAGGACCGAGCCGCGCTCGGGCGTGCACCCGGTCGTGCGCTTCAAGACTCCCGAGGAGGGGAGCGTCGTCATCGACGATCTCATACAGGGCCGGGTTGTGATCAGCAACTCGGAGCTCGACGATCTGATCATTGCTCGCTCGGACGGCAGCCCGACCTACAACTTCACGGTTGTCGTCGACGACTCCGACATGGCTATCACGGACGTCATCCGCGGTGACGATCACCTTAACAATACGCCGCGTCAGATTCACATGTTCAACGCGCTCGGCGCGACGCTGCCCCGCTTCGCGCACGTGCCCATGATCCTGGGTGCCGACGGCAAACGTCTGTCGAAGCGGCACGGCGCCGGCAGTGTTCTGGATTACCGCGATGCGGGCTATCTTCCGGAAGCCCTGCTCAACTACCTCATACGGCTGGGTTGGTCCCACGGCGATCAGGAGGTCTTCTCGCGCGAGGACATGCTGTCGCTATTCGACATCAGCGACGTCAACAAAGCCGCTTCGACCTTCAATCAGGACAAGCTCGACTGGCTCAACCAGCACTACATCAAGTCCAACGATCTCTCTTCCACGGCGGCACGGGTACGGCCTTTCTTCGAAGCACGCGGTCTTTCGCTGTCGCAGGGACCGGAGCTCGAGCGAGTCGTGGATGCGCAGAAGGAACGCTCCCACACGCTGGTGGAGATGGTCGATAAGAGCGAGTACTTCTATCGCGACTTCGCCGAGTACGACGCCAAGGCCGCTGCCAAGAATCTCAACGCGCAGATAGCCGCACCCCTGGCGAGTCTGACGGGACGACTGCGTGATCTCGAGTCGTGGTCGACTGAGGCGCTCCACAGCGCCGTCGAGGCCACCTGCGAGGAGCACGGACTGAAATTCGGCAAGCTGGCGCAACCGATACGCGTGGCGACGACCGGTGGAACGATCTCGCCGTCCATCGACATTACGCTGGAGTTGCTCGGTCGTGCGCGTGTGCTCGTACGCCTCGAGAAGGCGATACGCTTTGCCGAGGCGCAGCCCGCGGCATCGNNCGGCGGTTCGATCCCGCCTGGCTCCACCAAGCAGGAAAAGCCCGTCTCGCGGGCGTTCGACATCGCCGGGTCACGCGGTCCCCATCGTCTAGTCTGGCCTAGGACACCACCCTTTCAAGGTGGCGACACGGGTTCGAATCCCGTTGGGGACGCCACTGCCGTGTGCAATGATCGGGCGATCGAAATACCCGCGCTTCACCCTCTAATCCACACTTGCGCCTGCGGCCGGTTCGCGACCGCCGGGGGTGCAAAGCGTGCGTCGTTTCCAGGCGCGTCGGACTCTTTGACCGAGCGGGCGAATTCGATGTACGCGTCCTGATCGGTCAGACGAATGTCTTCGTTCATGGTGGATTGTTGTGTCACGCCGGCCAGCCAGTGCCAGAGCATGACCGCCACGAACAGGCCAATTGCAGCGATTCTGGCCGGGCGTGAGAGAGTCACACCAAGCATTGCCGTTCACGACGCTGCGTCATGTTGGTTTCTCTCACCTCTTTGTCGAAGCCTGAACGGCCTGCGGTCGCTGATTCCGCGGCACGACACCGGCCCGGCGGCGAGCGAATAACCGCCGGACTCTCAAAGCGCGAGTTGATCCTCGCATGCGGTTTCGCAGGCGGAAGCCCGGTACAACCCGCGAGGTAAGGGATAACAGCGCTTGAAAGGGGACACCCGAGGGCGGTCTGTTCATGCCGCCGCCAGTGCGCCCTCCCGGTAAGCGTCGTCGGCCACGGTGGCGCGCACGAGGTGGCGCGGCTCGCGTTCGTTCCAGGGGCGGCCGCGATGCAGCACCGCGCTGTTGTCCCACACGATGAGGTCGTGGGGCCGCCAGCGGTGCGCATGGACGTGCTCCTCGCGGGTCGCGTGGGCGAGCAGAGCGTCCAGCAGCGCCCGCCCCGCCTCACGGCTCATGCCGATGATCTCGCGCGCGTGGGAGCCGATGAAAAGAGCGGGCTCGCCGGTCACGCTGTGGCGACGCTCCAAGGGGTGGCGCACCGGGGGAAGGTCCTTGTCCTCGGCCTCGGTCAGACGGCCGGGCTCGACCTGGGAGCGGGAATGGGCGAAGTGGTGCACCGCCATGCGACCGGCAATCTGCGCCCGGAGCGAGGATTCGAGCCCGCGGTGCGCGAGCCGCGTGGAGACGAACTCGGTCGCGCCGCCGTGCTCCGCCACGCGCCTGCCGGACAACACCGACGCGTACGCCGGAGTCTTGCGAAAAGACGCGTCCGAGTGCCACAGCTGATTGGCGCGCGCGTGAAAGAGCTGATGATCCGAGGCCGGCAAAACGCGGCCTTCGGCGTCCAGGTTGGTCAGCACCACCAGCTCGCTGCCCTCGCCGACGGCGCCGACACGGGTCTTCTCGAGGCGCCCGAAGCGGCGCGCGAAATCAAGCTGGGCCGTGTCGTCCACCGGCTGGTCGCGGAAGACCAGCAGCGAGTGGCGGTCGAGGGCGTGCTTGACGGCGGCAAAGACAGCGCCGTCCAGCGGGCGGGTCAGGTCGACGCCGTGGACCTCGACGCCGAAGAGCGGATGGAGCAGCGCAAAATGGGGCATGGCGGAGGCCTGCGGCGGGTTGTCAGCGATCGCGGTTGCACAGTATAGGGCAACGGCAGCGCCCGGAGAACTGCGGCCGGGACGCGTCTGCGGGCAGGGGCGCGGCCCCGCACTCTGCTCGCGATGTGCCCCGGCGGCTGCCGGCGCGCGATCTTCACGGCGGCGAAATGGCGCGCCCGCCGCAAAAGGGTCGTGCATGGCGCAAGACACCGCGACCCGGAGTGGATAATCTCCACGGTCTGGCAGACGAGGGACGGCGTTGGCCGCCCCGCAGTGCAGCCCGGGAGAGATCGCCGACATGACCGTTCGCAATGGCCGTGAGTTCCTCAGCATTCCAGGCCCCACCACCGTGCCCGATGAGGTCCTGGCGGCCATGCACCGCCCCGCAATCGACATCTACTCCGGGCCGCTGCTGGACATCACCGCGAGCTGCCTCGAGGACCTGCGCCGCGTGTTCCGCACCGCCGGGCGCAGCTACATCTACATTGCCAATGGGCACGGCGCCTGGGAGGCGGCGCTGGTCAACGTTCTGTGCCGGGGCGACAAGGTGTTGGTGCTGGAGAGCGGCATGTTTGCCGCCGCCTGGGGCGGCATGGCGGCAGCGCTCGGTCTCGAGGTGGAGACGCTGGCGGGCGACTGGCGCCGGGCCGTGGACCCGCAGGCGCTCGAAGCGCGGCTCAGGGCCGACACACGCAGTGAGATCAAGGCGATCCTGGTTGTGCAGGTGGATACGGCGAGTGGGGCCGTCAACGACATCGAGGCCATCGGCGGCGCCGTCGCGGCCGCGGGGCACGGTGCGCTGCTCATGGTCGACGCCATCGCATCGCTCGCCACGATGCCCTTCGAGATGGACGCGTGGGGCGTCGACGTCGCCCTGTGCGGGTCGCAGAAGGGCTTGATGATGCCGCCGGGCCTGAGCTTCATCGCCGCCGGCGCGAAGGCCCGGGCGGCGCATCGCGGGGCCGATCTGCGCGGCCGTTACTGGGACTGGAGTGAGCGTGACGGGCCCGAGCACTACATGAAGTACTGCGGCACCGCGCCCGAACACCTGCTGTTTGCCCTGCGCAAGTCGCTGGATCTGCTGTTCGAGGAAGGCCTCGAGCGCGTTTTTGACCGGCACCGACTGCTGGCCGAGGCGGTGCGCCGGGCCGTCGAGGTCTGGGCCGAAGGCGGCGCCCTCGCGCTCAACGTGGTGGCGCCGCGCGAGCGGGCCGACTCGGTCACCGCCGTGCTGATGGACAACGGAGACGACCCTCAACCGTTGCTCCGTTACTGCGATCGCAACTGCGGCGTGGTGCTCGGCATCGGCATCGGTGCCCTGAAAGACCGGGGCTTTCGCATCGCCCACATGGGTCACGTCAACGCCCCCACGGTGCTGGGAACGCTGGGCGCCGTCGAGACAGGGCTCATCGCGCTCGGCATCGAACACCGAAAAGGCGGAGTTCAGGCCGCCGTGGACTGGCTGGGCCGGGCCGTGCCGGCGTGACGCGCGACGGTGCCGCAGAGTCCTGTCGCCCGGTGTACAGAACGTCTAGTCGGCCGCCGGCATGCGTGGCAGAGGTCGCAGACGATGCGTTGGGCGTGATACTGGGGCCTTGTCACTGGATGGGGCAGCGCAGGGACGCCGCGTGTCACTGCTTGCAGCCGGTGCTGCCCGCGTGCGGTCGAGATGTGCGATAGAATCAAAACCAACCACGCATCCCGAGTGTGTGCCCTGTGAAGGACTCTGTGCGCTGGTATACCTTGTTGCTTGTGACGGCGCTGCTTATCGGGGCATTCGTCTACTACTTCCATCTCAGCCGGTATTTGTCGTTCAACGGCGGTCCGGACGAGGCTTCGCACTATCACGCCGCGAGGTTCATTGCCGAGCACGGTCGGCTCGCTGTTTACCCGGACGACGAGGCCAGTCTGCACATTTCACGGGAAGGCATCACTTTTTTCTTTCGCTCTCCCCTCGCTTACGCAACAAGCGCGCTCGGCTCGCGTTTGCTGCAGGCGCGAGAGATGCCCGACGAGCGGCGCTTCAGAGTGAGTTCCGCCTTGTTCGGTTCGTTGAGCGTGGCGCTGGTATTTCTGGCCGCTGTGACGCTGACCGGGTCGACCTGGCTGGGGTTGTTCGGTGCCCTGTCATTCGGTCTCATGCCGCAGTTGACTTTTCTGTCGGTGTACGTAAACGACGATATAGCCGCCGTCGCGGTGGCTGCGCTGCTTTTGTGTTCCCTGATCGCGCTCACGCGCCGGGGGGTCAGTCCGACCCTGGTGATGCTGACGGGCTTTGCCGTGGGTTTGGTCATCATCTCGAAACCGTCGGCATGGGTGGTGGCGATTCCCCTGACGCTGGCTGCGCTGTGGCTGGTGGCGCGTTCGCGCATCGGTGCCGCTCGCAGAATGTTCGTGCTGATGGCGGTGGCGGCGGCGGTCGGTGGATGGTGGCTGCTTTTCAACATTTACCATCACGGCCTGGACGACCCGCTGAACCAGGGTGTCGAAAAGGAGGTGGTGGCGAAACATCGAGAGTTCGTACCACCAGAGGGACGCAGCTATGCGGAGCAGAAAATAGGCGTCATCGATCTTCTCGCCGACCGGGACGACTTCATGACCGACACCTTCAAGTCGACCGTCGGCAACCTCGATTGGCTGCGCTTGGAGATGGGCAGGGTGCAGTACGGCTTCTATGCCGTGCTCTTTGTGATCGCCGGCGTTGGCTGGCTCTACGGTCTGTTCGCGCCGCGGCGAGGTGCCGCGGCTTCACGTGCCGTCTTCATGCTGTTACTGGCCGCCGTGGCACTGCAGTTCCTCGCGTATTTGTGGGTGAACCTGAGCCGCTTCGCGCAGCCACAGGGCCGCTATCTGCTTCCGAGCATGCCGATCGTGATGACGATGGCGGTGTACGGTCTGTATCAAATTGCCGGCTCGCTACGTCATTTCGCTTGGGGGGGCGTGCTCCAAGGCGCCGCGTTGCGCACGTCGACGCTGAGCCTGCTCCTGCTCGCGCCTGTTTATGTGCACCTCGAGGGCTTCGTGCATCACGTTCTGCCGTTCTACCGGCTTCCCGACTACTATGGTCTCGATGCCTCGCACTTCGATCCTTGGTATCCGGGCTGGAGTGATGTCCCGGAGACGAATCAGCTTTCTCTCGATCGGCAGGGCAATGCGGTCGTCGTTCGCAGCACCGGCAACGATCCTTGGCTTTTGTTCGGGCCCGAGCAGGCCAGTGCCCTGACCGACGGCGCGATGCTGCGCATTTCCCTGGACTCGCAGGCCAACGGCCATTTTTCCGTCTACTGGGATGAGGGCAGCGGGCTGAGCGAGACGTTGATGGCGAGCCGCCATTACAACGTGGGTACTCAGACCATATACCTGCGGCTCGACACGCGCAGCCCCGTGGCGCTGCGGCTGGATCCCATGACGCGGCCGGGCAGCGTGACGATCCACCAGATCGCCGTCGCTTCGATCGACAACGAGCCCCTGAGCGTGCTGGATTTCCTCGGCCGATTGCGCTGAACCGCCTTACGGGCGCCGCGCACCGCACGCCCGGTCCTGATCAGCGGCCCGAGTTCGGCTCGAGGTGCGGGCACGAGAGCACGAATTCCTCCAGGGCCCGCTCGGCGGCGCCGGTTTCGGCGGGGTGTGCGCCGGCGGCGGCCCTGAGACGGGCGATCTCCCGCGGGATGGCGGCGCGCTGCTCGAGCAGATGATTGAACTGCGCGTCGCAGGCCGGGATGGGCCGGGGGTAGTGCCTGATCTGCCGCTCCACGGCGGCCAGGCGTGCACCCAGCCGGCGCTCCAGCGCCTCCCAGGCGGCATCGATGTCGACTGCCGGCGTCGGCGCGGCGGCGGGCGTTGCTCGGTCGTTCATGCGCCGGTCTCCCGTTCCTGGCTGCGGCTTGCCTCGACAAAGACCCCGGTCAGTCGCTCGCGGAGAGCTGGCCGGGATCCACGATGCCGGGCACAGTTTAACAGCGACATCGCCGTGGGGCTGCGACAAGGGCATCAGAAACGAAAGATCAGGTCCACCACCGGGTTGTCCGCGCGGCGCTCCAGGCGTCGGTGATAGTGGGCCGACAGGGCGACGACAATGCCCAGCAGGATGAGGAACGCGGCCACGATGAGGGAGAGCAGCGGCGGGTAGATCGCGATCAGCACTCCCGCCAAGATCAGTGCGATTCCGGCGACCATCGTCGTCCTCCGAGGTTGCGATGTGCGGGGGTCTGCAGTTTGCAGCGCCGCCGACGGCGGCGCAACGGTGAGACCTTCTCGGGCGTGCCGCCGTCCGCGGGTCACGCGGCACGGGTTGCCCCGCCGGCTGCGGTGAAGCCCCGCGGCTCGGCCCCTGGCGGGAAAAGGCCTGACCCGGTGTGCGGGACGGCCGCCTGCCGCTGCCGCACCGACGTGCGTTGCCGCGTGTGCCGGAGGAATTCGGCCGCGGGGCTTCACTCCGGGTTCGACTGTGTGCTACATGGAGCCCCGGGGAATCGGCTGCGCCGCGTGTCGCCGCCCCATTGCACGGCGGAGCCCCTGCCGGACCTCGTCGGCGCCCGTGGCCCGCGTCCCCGCTGTGATCGGCTCGCCGGGAGCCCTTTGCCGCCCCCCGGGTCTTGCCGTGTCGGCGGGGAGGGGCCGGCGCGCGCTGCGAGGAGTGCATCGGCACGTGCTTGAACGCGACCACAACACCGCAGCGCCCGGGGCGCCCCCCGGGGCGGACATCGAGTTCCTCGGCGTCTCCAAGCGTTACGACACCGTGCTGGCGGTGGACGGGGTCGACCTGACGGTGCAGCACGGCGCCTTCCACTCGCTGCTGGGTCCGTCGGGCTGCGGCAAGACCACCTCGCTGCGGATGATCGCCGGCTTCGAGCAGCCGAGCGACGGCGACGTGCGCATCGGTGGGCGTTCGGTGGTCGGCACGCCGCCCCACCGGCGTCCGGTGAACATGGTGTTTCAGCACTACGCCCTGTTTCCGCATCTCAGCGTGGCGGGAAACGTCGGCTACGGGCTGCGGCAACGGCGTCCGCGCCCCACGGCCGCCGAGATCGGGCAGAGCATCGGGCAGGCGCTCGATCTGGTGCGGCTGCCGGGTTTCGAGCAACGCCGCGTGTGGGAGCTCTCGGGCGGTCAGCAGCAGCGGGTCGCGCTGGCGCGCGCGCTCATCAACCGGCCGACGTGCCTGCTGCTCGACGAGCCGTTGGCGGCTCTCGATCGCAAGCTGAGGCGGGAGATGCAGATGGAGCTGCAGAGTCTGCAGCGCGAGGTCGGCATTACTTTCGTCCTGGTGACGCACGACCAGGAAGAGGCGTTGTCCATGAGCGATCACATCAGCGTCATGCGTGAAGGGCGCATCGCGCAGTCGGGGACGCCGCGCGAGCTTTACGACGCGCCCGCCAGCCGCTACGTCGCCGATTTCGTCGGCGAGACGAATTTCTTCGCGGGAGAGGTGGCGGCGGCGGATGCGCAGGGCGCGACGGTCCAGTTGGCGTCGGGTCCGGCGCTGAGCGCCCCCTATTCGAGGAGCGCGGCCCCATTGCGCCGCGGCGGCCGCGCCGTCATCGCGTTGCGCCCGGAGCTGATCGAGCTGCGGCCGGCGGCCGCCGGGCTTGGCATCGACCCGGGCGTGTCGTTTTCCGGGCGCGTGCACAACCGGATCTACCTCGGCGACCAGACCGAGTTCCGGGTCACCACCGATGAGCTGGGCGAGGTCCTGGTGCGGGCCGGCAAGACGTCGCAGGCCGTCGCCGCCGGCGTCGGGCCCGGGGACCCGGTGGTGCTCGGCTGGGGGCAGGATGCCGGGCTCGCGCTCAGCGACGACTGAAGATGCTCAGGCGAGGCCGAGGCCCTGGCGCTTTGAATTCGTAACGTCGAAGCGCCGCGCAGTGGGCGCGGCCGCCGACGACATCGCCCTAAAGGAGGCAATCAGTGAAGACCATCGACCGTAAGCAATTCATGAGGCTTCTGCGCAGCTACCGCGCCGGCTCGATCTCGCGGCGGGACTTTCTCGGCCTGACCGGGCTCGGTACGGCCACCGCCGTCATGGCGGCGAACATGCCCGAGCTCCTGCTGGGCCGTGAGGCGCGTGCCGCCGAGATCGGCGACAGGGTGGCGCTGGCAACCTGGCCCAACTATCACGACCCGGCCAACTTCGAGAAGTTTGCCGGCAGCACGGGAGCCCGGGTTCAGGTGAACGTGTTCGGCTCCAACGAGGAGATGCTCGCCAAGCTGCAGGCGGGTGGCAGCGGGTGGGACGTGTTCGTGCCGACGAACTACACCATCACCACCTATGTCGAGCTCGACCTCATCGAGCCGCTCGATCTGGCGAAGCTGCCGAATTTCGTCCGTGAGGCCTACCACCAGCGCTTCATCGAGCCCGGTATCGTCAACGGCACCGTCTACGCGGTCCCGAAGAACTGGGGCACCACCGGCTACGTCGTCAACACCAAGCACGTCACCGGCAACCCGACGACGTGGAAGGAGTTCTGGGACCTGACGATGACGTCCGCCAGCGGGCGTACGATGGTTCACGACTACCAGCTGACCACGATCGGCAATGCGTTGAAGTACTTCGGCTACTCCTTCAACTCCGTGGACCCCAAGGAGCTTGCCGATGCCGAGGCGCTGCTTTTGAAGGCCAAGCCCCACCTGTTCGCGATCAACAGCGACTATCAGCCCTCCATGCGCAGCGGCGACGCCTGGATGTCGATGTGCTGGACCGGCGACGGCCTGCAGCTGCACCGCGACATGCCGGAGATGATCTACGTGCTGGGCCGCGAAGGCGGCGAGATCTGGAGCGATTTCTACGCCATACCGAAGGATGCGCCGCACCGCGAGGCCGCCTACGCTCTGATCAACTTCCTCCTCGATCCGGCGGTCAACGCCGACGAGGTGAAGGCCCACGGCTACCCGAGCAGCGACACCCGTACCGACGCGCTGCTGCCGCCCGAGCTTCTCAATGATCCCATCATGTATCCGGCCGCCGAGCTGCTGGAGCCGCTGGAGTTCGGCGCCGCGGC
>JABAOE010004905.1_pt3 | contig 10181 bp, 11 predicted proteins | sample 7062141 | NCBI WGS metagenome assembly JABAOE01 (sample SAMN14538627, study PRJNA623070) | marine sediment metagenome | biome: marine biome [ENVO:00000428]; feature: marine pelagic biome [ENVO:01000023]; material: deep marine sediment [ENVO:00002113] | place: India: Gulf of Khambhat ...
AAGGGCGGAATTCAGTTCAACCCAAAGGAGTATTCGTTACCGGAGGTCGAGCGTATTACGCGGCGCTTCACCTTTGCGCTGGGGAGCAACATCGGACCGGAATTCGATATTCCAGCGCCGGACCTGAATACCAACGCCCAGATCATGGCCTGGATATTGGACACCTACATATCGACGGTCCCCCCACAAGATCGGGCACGCTCCCTGCATGTAGTGACCGGCAAACCCGTCGAATTAGGTGGCAGTGCCGGGCGTGACAAGGCAACTGGCCAGGGAGTCGTCTTCAACATTCAACGCTGGGTGGAAGACAACAACCGAGACCTGAGTGAGATGACCTACTTCTTGCAGGGATTCGGAAATGTAGGTTCCTGGACTGCGCGAATTATGAAGGCGCTTGGCGCCAAGCTAGTGGCGGTAGAAGATGCGTTTGGAGCGATCGCAAATCCAGCAGGCATCGACCCGGACGATCTTCTGCGATATACAGCCAGCGAGCATAGGGTCGAAGGCTATCCCAAGGCAGAAGCGATAGACCATCGCTCTTTTTTGTCCACCGAAGCAGATATCTTCATCCCAGCCGCCCTCGAGAATCAGATCACAGCGGAGACCGCCGATCTGCTCAAAGTAAAGCTGGTTGCGGAAGGAGCCAACGGCCCCACCGATTTAGATGGCGACACGATTTTGCGCGACCGTAAGATTCACGTGATTCCGGACGTCATCTGCAACGCCGGCGGCGTAATTGTGAGCTACTACGAGTGGCTGCAGAACCGACGCAGTGAATTCTGGGATCTTGAGGAGGTCGATCGGAAGCTTCACAAGAAGTTGTCAAAGACCTACATTCGAGTCCAGGAGAAAACCAGAGAGTTGGAGACAGATTGGAGAACAGCCGCATACGTGCTTGCGCTCGCACGGCTGGAGGCGGTATATGAGGGGCGAGGGATCTTTCCGTAGGATCGTGCTCGATCGGATCCCTACTCGACCCATAAGATGAACAAACGAACCTAAAGGGCGGCTCAACCGAGCCGCCCTTTGTCTCTCACCACTTGTTGGACCGACGATTGGATCGATCCATCAGCCTCCTTCGGTAAACTCCGATTGGTGGCGATTCATCCATACTCCGCTAAGAGCAAACACTGCCGATATCCCGGAATTGCTAGTCCGTAGCCGCAGGTCTGGGAGCTTCGGCGACCTCCCTGCCGCTAGCTCTGAGCCGCAGGATCATGGTCACAACACCGAGCACCACACCGATGCCCATCACAATCGCTCCATAGCGGCTATCGGCTGCAATCTTCAGCGCGAAGAAGACCAAGAGCCCAATGTTCATCAGCCATAAGGCAGTGGTCTCACCCCAGGAGACCACGTGGGTCGCGTTCTGGGTGCGGGCGGAGTCGACTCCCAGGATGATGTTGGTCATCATGCCGACGAACCCTGCATGTGAAAAGACCGCGAAAAGCCATGCCGGCAGCTCCACGCCCATGGGAAAGGTTGCGGCCAGGTAGATGAACAGTCCCACATAGACCACCAGCCAGAAGGCTCCAAAGAAACCCCAGGCCTTAACCCCCCCACGCAGTGGGTTCCTGGCAAGCGCGCGCCAGCCCATCCTGACCAGGAAGAAGATCAGCCCGAGCAGCAAAAACAGCGCAAAGATCGGCACCAATTGCTCGATCAACCCAGTAAAGGTGGCGAGCGGAACCAGCAAGCCTGCCACGGTGAGGAACAAGGCCTGCAGCAGGCCCGCAATGGTCCAGCGCTTGTGTGGGTCTTTCTGAATGAACCACTCAATCACCCCTGCCGCAACCAGGATCAGATAAGTGTCCATCATCCCGGCGTGAATCCCGACCCGGTCTTCACCTGCCGGGATCGGCAGGATCAAATCCCCAAGCGCCAGCTCCAGCCCGAGCAGGACGCCCATGGTAGCCCCTACTGCCGCCAGCACCAGTCCACCGGCTACCAGCAAATGCACCGTGGTAACGACTGTCTGCTGACGCAACTGGGTGAGGGTGAAAATCGCCGCAGCCCAGATCATCAGCATCGCCCCGGTACCAAAGAACGGCATCAGGAAGAAGAAGTTGCCGCCCTGCGAGAAGGCAATTCCAAAGCTGACGATGTATCCAGCGAAAAAGCCTATCGCCAGGTAGGCCAGAGTCCGTATGCGGCTGGCATACGTCTCCGAGACCTCCCGGGTGCCGGTAAAGATCCAGATGGCTACAGCCAGCTGAGACAGAGTGATCCAACCGATGGAGCCGGCGTGCAGGTGGATCAGTACTTGCGAGCGTGGGAGCACCCCGGTCGTGACCGCATTGTCGAAGCCAAAGAAATTATTAATGAGGAAGAGCGCAGCAGATCCAAGCAGAATAATCCGGATCTGGTTCCACACTTCCGCGTTTCTCACTCGTTCCATTCGAAAAATCCTCCTCCGCTTTTCGGATAGTGAATCGAGCAAACCATTAGCGTCCCCCCAGCTCACCTCCTTCCGGCTTCAGCCCTTCGCTCTTAATGGCAGTTAATTACTCAATGCAGGGACTCCCCGCAGCCTCCAGTCGAGTTCGACTAAGACGAATCCCGATACCAAAATCACCAACAGCAGAATCGAGAGCCCTTTCATCGCACCCGGTGTACTACCCAGAAAAGGAATGTTATGTCCCGGCCCGAGGGCGAATGCCAGGCCGGCTATAGCGGTCGATATCGCGGCTGCCTTAGTCCCTCCGATGAGCCATCCCAGCAACCCACCCATCAGGATCGAGGTCAAGATCAGTTCGCCAGTAAAGATAAACACTGCCCTTCCAGTGCTAACGGCGAGCGTGGCATTCTCAGCGCCATCGATGTTGAATAGCGGAGAACGAAACTCTGCAAGAATGATGGAAGGCATGAGTATGGCCAGGATCAGACCGGCCATCGCCAGAGTGGACCAGGGCCGATTGGGCATGGATGGCAGGAGCTCTGAATAAGCCCATCCGGCGGCCATTCCTCCCAAGGCGGCAAAGAGTATCCCTAAAGGTGCAATGAACCAGATCGGTTGAATCCAGAAGTGATGCACCGTAAGGAACACCAGCAATCCAACTATGCCGGAGATCGCGCCGGCAACCAGCGCAGGCGTCATGTTGGCCCAACTCTAGCAAGCAAGCGCTACGTGATCGTTACGGCGGGGGCTGAATCGCGATGGATCTTGTCATTGGCCGCTTCCCTGCTGACAGTCAGCAATCGCTGCTCGGCAAAGTTGGGGAGTCTCATGGGGATGCCAGCCACCCGTGTGTATCAGCTCGACCTTGCAGCAGGAGCCTGTCACCACAGTGCTGGCAGACCAAACGGAGCTTGCACGCGAGGACGATCTGGCCAACAAAGTGCTGGTAGAAATCATGCCTTCCTGATCCATCCACTGATACAGTTAATGCACCTCGGAAGCCCTCTACGATGACAGATGCTGTGCTGGAGCAGCTGAGAAAGAAGGGCAGTCCCAAGAACATTGAAGGGATGGGCCGCTTCGGGATGGCCACCGACCACCGGTTGGGCGTATCCGTCCCAGAGATGCGAAAGATCGCCAAGCGCCTGGGCAAAGATCACCAGCTTGCACTCGACTTATGGAAGACCGGCATCCAGGAAGCGCGCATCGTCGCTTCAATGATCGACGTTCCCGAAGAAGTCACCGAAGTTCAGATGGAGAGCTGGGTGGTCGATCTCAACTCCTGGGATGTCTGCGACCAGGTGTGCCTGAATCTCTTTGACAAAACCCGGTACACAGAGAAGAAGATCCATGAATGGGCGCTGCGTGAGGAAGAGTTCGTCAAACGGGCCGCGTATGCGATGATTGCCGGTCAGGCCTGGCACGACAAAGGAGCTGCGGATGAGCTCTTCATCTCCTACTTTCCAGTGATCGTGGGCGGGGCGACCGATGATCGCAACTACGTCAAGAAAGCCGTCAGCTGGGCGCTTCGGCACATTGGAAAGCGGAACCTGAACCTCAATCGGGCTGCCATAGGGACGGCTGAGGAAATTCAGGAAATTGACTCAAAAGCGGCACGCTGGATCGCTCGCGAGGTGGTCAAAGAGCTGTCAAGCGAAAAGATTCAGACGAGACTGGCCAAGTGACCCCCACCCCGGCGGTAGAGACCCGAGCCCTCAGCAAATCATTTGGAAGAATTCGCGCGGTCAGGGATTTGAGCTTCAGCGTTCCCGAGGGCCAAATTTACGGTCTGCTCGGCCCGAATGGCTCGGGTAAGACCACCCTGATGCGGCTGCTGGTGGGTTTGGCGAAGGAAGACTCCGGTGAAGCTCACGTACTCGGACGCAAGATGCCGAACACGGAAGTGTTGGCGGAAATCGGATATATGACCCAGGCTGAAGCGCTCTATGCCGATCTGACAGCAGCCGAGAATGTCCGCTTCTTCGCAGCCCTTTGCGGGATTCACACGGACACAGCTGTCGACGAGGCGCTTGCGCTTGTAGAGCTCACCGACCGGGCGAATGAAGTCGTATCCAAGCTCAGCGGGGGTCTCCGACGCCGGGTGTCTCTGGCGTGCGCGCTGGTACACAAGCCGGCCCTACTGATTCTTGACGAGCCAACTGTCGGTGTGGACCCACAGTTGCGATCGGCGTTTTGGGATCACTTCCGCGAAATGGCTGAGCGCGGCGTCACAATCCTGATTTCCAGCCACGTGATGGATGAGGCAGAACGCTGCGATCAGCTAGGGCTCATGCGAGGCGGTCGATTGCTTGCCGAGGGGACGCCGGCTGAGCTGCGCCAGCAGAGTGGGACGGACAACCTCGAGCAGGCTTTCCTGCTGCTCTCGGAGGATGACCGTGCAGCGTAAAAGACTGTCCTCCATGGCGATGCGAGTCGTGACTCAGATCCGACGCGATCATCGCAGCGTTGGCTTGATTTTCGTGGTACCGATGGTGGTGATCGGGCTGCTTGGCTTCATCCTGCGCCTCGACAAGGGGCCACAGCAAATTGGCGTGGTGGTCAATGACAGCGGCGCAATTTTACTGGGAGGAATTCGCGTGCATGCCGCAGATGAACTCATTTCCGCGCTGGATGAAGAGCAGGACCTCGACCTGCTCGAGCTTGATCTGGCAGAGGCGGAGGCGAAACTTATCGAAGGCAGCCTGGACGCGATCCTCGTATTCCCCGAAGATTTCTCCAAGGATTTGCTCACGGGGGAGGAATCCAATCTTGAGGTTGTGGTTGAGGGTTCAAGTCCAGCTGTAAGCGAGGCCATTCCACTGGCGCTTGCGGCCGCGCTCGGAGCAGAGGTCATGGAGCTCAACCCCTCGGGGCGATCCTTTGACCTTCAGATCGATACTCGCTACCTGTTCGCGAGTGAAGACTATGACGTGCTGGATTCGTTCGGACCGGTCTATATCACCGTTTTCGTCTATTTCTTCGTGTTCATGCTTACCGGCGTGTCGTTCCTGAGAGAGCGGACGCAAGGAACCATGGAGCGATTATTTGCAACTCCGATCACGCGCGCGGAAATCGCGCTGGGATACATGTTTGGCTTTGGCCTATTCGCACTGGTTCAATCCGCAGTGATCCTGCTGTTTACGATCTATGTCGTACAAATCGAGAACGCGGGGAACCTGGCGCTTGTCTTCCTGATACTCGGGATTTTGGCGATTGGTGCGGTTAACTTGGGGATCTTTTTCTCTACCTACGCACGCACTGAGCTGCAGGTGATCCAATTCATTCCGGTGGTCATCATTCCCCAGATCCTGCTATCGGGAGTGGTCGTGACCGTAGAAGACCTGCCTCAGGTGCTTCGCTTTGCCGCCCGGCTGATGCCATTGAGCTACGCCAATCAGGCCGTGAAAGATGTGATGATCCGTGGTTATGGTTTCGGCGACATCGCTATCGATTTGCTGATTCTCTCAGCGTTTGCGCTTGGTGCCTTGATTCTGAGCGCAACAACACTTCGCCGGCAGTTCATCTAGCTTGTCGATTCGGGAAAACATGCACTGCTATCTGTGACAATACGCGCGTGCGAACGGCGTATGATCTCGTTAGGTGAGGCTTGGCCAAAAGAGTCCGAGATGGAATGCTCGGGCATCGCTGGAAAGCGAGTCATACGGAGCCGGAGCAATAAACCAATCGGTGGCCGCAGATCGCCAGGCAATCTGGCATGGATCAGGCGGGTTTCAACCTTGGTCCATCTGTAATGGCTGCTGCGTAGGAGGAGGATCAGGACATGAAGCTGTCGGGGCTCCATCTGCTGCTAACCTACGAATGCAATCTTGAGTGTGACCACTGCTTTGTCTGGGGCAGTCCCTGGCAAAACGGCACGATGAGCCTGGCTCAGATACGCGATATTCTCCGCCAGGCACTCGAGCTGGGCACTGTCACCTGGATCTACTTTGAAGGTGGAGAGCCGTTCCTGTATTATCCGATCCTGAAAAAGGGAGTGCAGGAAGCCTCGGAGATGGGCTTCCGGGTGGGTATTGTTTCAAACGGGTACTGGGCGACCAGTGAAGCCGATGCGATCGAGTGGTTGAGTCCCATGGCTGGCTTGATCCAGGACCTCTCGATCAGCAGCGATCTGTACCATTGGGATGAGAAGTTCTCGCGGCACGCACAGATCGCCACGCAAGCAGCTGAGCACCTGAATATCCCGCTCGGCATCATCAGCGTGGCCCAACCTGAAGAGGTCGATTCTCCCAAGGCTTCCGGTCAGCTTCCGATTGGCGAATCCGCGGTGATGTATCGCGGCCGAGCAGCACATAAACTGGCAGGGCGCGCGGCACCCGTAACATGGAATGAGCTTGTCGAATGCCCATATGAGGATCTGCGTGATCCGGACCGGGTACATGTCGATTCATTTGGCAATCTGCACCTCTGTCAGGGTCTTGTAATTGGAAACCTCTTTGAAAACTCGCTGGTTGATATCTGCAGGAACTATGATCCGGATTCGCACCCGATTGCTGCACCGCTATTGGCTGGTGGACCTCGTGAATTGGTCCTGCGCTATGAAATCGAGTACGAAGCGGAGTATGCGGACGCCTGTCACATGTGCGATGACGCCAGACGCAAGTTGCGGGCACAGTTTCCGGAAGTCCTACTTCCCGATCAAATGTATCTCGAGCTAGAGTAAGCTGCCATCCCTAAACTACTAGATTCCGCGCATGAATGTCCCTGATACGTCCGTAGTCCGCGCGCTAGATGCGCGCGGGATCGGCTACCGCCTCCTTCCACACAGCGAACCGGTATTTACTGTTGAGGCTGCAGCGCAGCAACGTGGCGTAGTGAAGGAAGAGATGGTGAAGTCCATTCTGTTGAGGGACCGTAAAGGTAAGCACGTCATGGCCTGCGTTACGGGTGACGCACGCCTGGACCCGCATGCAGTGCGCGCGCACCTTGGGGAAGGTTGGAAGCGCCTGAGGTTTGCTACTGCGGAAGAGATCCGGGAGGTGACGGGGTTCGTGCAGGGAGCAGTCGCACCCGTCGGCCTTCCGGACGGCATACCCGTCCTATTTGATCGCGAAATTGGGGAATGCGAGAAAGTGAACATCAGCAGTGGCGATCCAATGGCGGGATTGGAGCTGGGTACCAGGGACTTGATAAAGGCCGCGCATGCGCAAATGGCGAATATCTCGGCGCGGGGCACTTGAAAACACAGCCAAGGCACGCAGGCGATTGCTCACTAGTGTATGGGCCCTCATCGTCAGAGGGCATAGTCTGGAGGAAAACCGTGGACAAACAGAAACTCATCGATAACCTGAACAAGGATCTGGCCGGTGAACTGAGCGCCATCATTCAGTACATCACTTATGCCGCCAAGGCTACCGGTCCTTACCGGCCCGAGCTGTCGGAGTTCTTTCTGACAGAGGTGGCAGACGAGCAAGCGCACGCTCTATTCCTGGCCAACAAGATCGTGGCGCTCGGCGGAGAGCCAACCACCGAACCCATGGAGGTTCCGAAAGCAACCAGCAACAAAGAGATGCTGGAAGCGGTGCTCGCGGCTGAGATCCAGGCTGGAAAGGATTACACCCAGAGAGCCAAGGAAGCCGAGGAGTTCGGAGACAAGGGACTGGCAGTGCAGCTAGAGGACATGGTCCGCGACGAGACTGGCCACTCCGAAGAATCCGAGCGTATGCTTAGAAACTGGCCTTCGTAAAAGGGGAGTGATTCGCAGGAATCTGTGATCTATGTCACTTGAATTGAATAAATACGGCGGCATAGGATAACGTAACAGCGCACCCTTTGCCCAATTAATTGGATTAATAGTCCAATTGATTGGGGCGTGTGTTGTGTCTTCCTGCCAAAGGAGAGAAGAGCTGAGGGCCTTTTGAGTTCAGCATAAGGCGGATCTGGGCCGCGCCGGCGATCGTGCCGGACCGGCCCCAATATGGGTGACCCATGGCTGACCACTGTGAGCTGGGGAAAACCAAAGAAGTGACTACGAACCCGACTTCCTCGAAGGTCGGGTTCTTGTTTTTCTTGAAGGTCAGCGAGCCAAAAGGCTCCGATACGAACCGAGAGGAGGTCTAGACCGCGTGACGCAAGTTTTCGCACGAGTTCCGCTGGATCTCGATGAAATCACTACCCCGCGGGGACAGGTCTACATCATTCCCGAACGGTGCAAGGGGTGTGAACTGTGCGTCGAATTCTGTCCGGAAGACGTTCTCTACAACTCGGATCAGACCAACGCGAAGGGCTACCACTACCCCGACGTCGTTGACGGCAAAGAGGAGAACTGCGTGCACTGTGAGTTCTGCTCGCTGGTCTGTCCAGAGTTTGCCATCTACACCCTGGCGGTGGAAGCATGATGGCCAAGAGAACGCTGACCGGGCAGCACTTCATGCACGGCGATCATGCCTGCGCCGAAGGTGCACTGGCAGCCGGTTGCAACTTCTTCGCTGGCTACCCCATTACTCCCTCGACTGAAGTGGCCGAGCGGCTATCGCAGCGACTGCCTACCGTTGGTGGAACCTTCATTCAAATGGAGGACGAGCTGGCCTCGATGGCAGCCATCCTCGGCGCCTCNNCCGAGCGGCTATCGCAGCGACTGACTACCGTTGGTGGAACCTTCATTCAAATGGAGGACGAGCTGGCCTCGATGGCAGCCATCTTGGGCGCCTCAGCGGCCGGTTCACGTTCGATGACCGCCACCTCCGGGCCGGGATTCAGCTTGATGATGGAAAACCTGGGGCTTGGCGTGATGATGGAGCTGCCTTGCGTAGTGATCAACATTCAGCGCGGCTCGCCCTCAACCGGCTTACCCACCTTACCCGGGCAATCGGATGTCATGCAGGCCCGCTGGGGTTCGCATGGTGATTACGAAATTGTGGCTTATGCACCGTGGTCTCCGCAGGAAATCTTCGATCTCACCATCCACAGCTTCAACATTGCCGATAAATACCGCACTCCTGTGATCATGCTCTCAGATGAAGTCGTTGGTCACATGGTGGAGCGGGTCGTCATTCCTCCTGCTGAAGAAATCCCGACTTGGGAGCGCAAACACGCCAACGGAAGCCCTTCAAATGGCAAGTTCATGCCATTCAAAGTGGTCGATGAAGACCTCGTACCGCCCATCGTACACGCCGGGGAGGGATACCGCATCCACTACACCGGCCTGACTCACGATGAGCAGGGTTACCCGGATATGTCTCCCGAAACCCACCATGAGCTTGTCACTCGACTGGTAAACAAGATCAAGCTCAATGCCGACGACTTGATCATGACCGAAGGCCAGTTCCTCGAGGACGCCAAGATCGTGGTGATCTCGTTTGGAGCTACCGCCCGCTCCGCCCGGCGGGCGGTCGTGCAGGCACGCGAGGCCGGAATTCCTGTCGGATTCCTGCGGTTGATCTCAATCTGGCCGTTCCCAGAGGAGCAGATCAAGGAACTCGCCCAGAACGTGGACGCCTTCATCATGGCTGAGATGAACCTGGGCCAGTTGGTGTACGAGGTTCAGCGGCACGTAAACCAACCAGTAGAGGGAGTGTTTCATGCTGGGGGCGCGATGATGCCCCCGGATCCAATACTGGACACAATAAAGGAGGTATCCAGCCGTGGCAACGGCCGTTATCGCGGATAGTCATCCGCTCGACCTCTTGATCCGAGATGACCGGATGCCACATATCTGGTGTCCGGGCTGTGGAATCGGCATCGTGATGCGATGTTTCGCAAAGGCCATCATCGAGTCCGGCATTCCGGAAGACAACCACATCGTCGTCTCCGGGATTGGCTGCAC
>JABAOE010025068.1_pt2 | contig 10174 bp, 10 predicted proteins | sample 7062141 | NCBI WGS metagenome assembly JABAOE01 (sample SAMN14538627, study PRJNA623070) | marine sediment metagenome | biome: marine biome [ENVO:00000428]; feature: marine pelagic biome [ENVO:01000023]; material: deep marine sediment [ENVO:00002113] | place: India: Gulf of Khambhat ...
TTGCCTTGACTTTGCTGGCATTTGCGCCATCGCTCCGCCGTGACCTGTTTTCTCAAGCGGCTTCTATCACGCCGACGCCACGCCGATCACCAGCGATGCCGACCTTGTGTGAACCGTTCGATCTGACCGCCTCTCTGAACCTCGCCGCCAAGCGGGTCGAGGAGGTTCTTGACAGCGTCACCGGCCAGGCGCCATTGCCCGGCGAGACCCAGCGCCCGGCCCAACTCCTGGCCGCCATGCGGCATGCCGTGCTGGCTGGCGGCAAGCGCTTCCGGCCGTTTCTCGTCGTCGAATGCGCCCGGCTTTTCCGACCCGAAGGCTTTGACGAAGACGGGCTGTGGCGCGTTGCTGCCGCGGTGGAATGCCTGCACACCTATTCGCTGATCCATGACGACCTGCCGGCCATGGACGATGACGATCTGCGCCGCGGCAAGCCGACCGTGCATCGCGCCTTTGACGAGGCGACGGCGATTCTCGCCGGCGACTCGCTGCTGACGCTCGCCTTTGACATGCTGGCCCATGAGCCAGCGCATCCCGACCCGGCGGTGCGTGCCGGTCTGGTCGCCGTGTTGGCCCGCGCCTGCGGCGTCGGCGGCATGGCCGGTGGCCAGATGCTCGACCTTGCCGCGGAGGGCGACCAGGCCGATGCCGACACGGTCCGCACGATACAGCTGATGAAAACCGGCGCGCTCTTTGCGGCATCCTGCGAGATGGGGGCGCTGTGGGCCGGCGCCGGCGATGACGACCGCGCCGCGCTGGCCGATTATGGCCGCCTGCTCGGCCTGGCCTTCCAGATCGCCGACGACCTCATCGACCTTAAGGCCTCGCCCGAAATGGCCGGCAAGGCGACCGGCAAGGATGCCGAGCGCGGCAAGGCGACCTTCCTCGCCGTCCTCGGCGTCGACCAGGCCCGCGATCTGCTGGCGCGCACGGTGGCTGACTGCGAAGCCTGCCTGAGCCGCTTTGGCGAGGCGGCCGAACGCCTCGTGGCGGCAAGCCGCTTTGCCGCCTGGCGCAGCCGCTAGAGCCTCGCCCGAACCAGGCAACCGCCCGCCCCGGACGATTTCATAGCCGCCGGTCGCGCCGCCGCCGCACTTGCCACGACGGCTCTGAAAGCGGCTGTTAATCGGCATTTTACTGCCGTTTGTTATCGCCAGGGCCTTCGATGACCGCATCGCGAACCGGGCACGGATATGAACCGCTTGGGATATTTGGGGCTCGCCGTTGCCGCCTGGATCAGCCTGCTCACGGCGATGGCGCAGGCCAAGACCTGGCCGGCCGATTATGCCGACGAAGCCGGGTTCCAGGCGCCACCACGCGCGCTGGCTGAGTGCTGTCCGCGCCCGGCATGGTGGGAGGAGGTCGAAGCGCCGCGTATCGAATCGCGCAAGGACTTCCACGACGTCTGGCGCAGCAAGGACCTCTCCGATCGCCAGAAGGCCAAGGCGATGTTTCGCGCCCTTGTGGAGAAAATCGGCGTCGATGACGAAATCGCCTCCCTGGCGATCAATTACTACCAATATGTCGATCGCGATTACCCGCATATCACGGCGCTGAAGGAGCTGGGCGTGTCGCGCTATTTCACTCTCAACCGGGATCAGACCGGCTATTCCGGCGAAGTCGGCGATACCACCGCCGGCCTGGTCAACGATCTCGCCCGCCTCTACCTGAAGGCCGGCCGGGCAGAAGACGCCGCGGCGCTGATCATCCGGCTGATCCTGGAGCGCGGGCAAGAGATCAATCCGCATCTGAAGGAGCGCGCCAGTCTGCTGATGGTCGACGCTCTCAGCCGACAGGGTCGCCAGGAGGACGCCGTCGGCGTCGTCAATTATGCGCTCAGGACCTATGACGGCAGTTGGGAGGAGGCCCTGATCAAGGCGCGCAACGAACTGAAAGCAGAGCTGGGATGGCGCTATTACCGGGTCGCCGGCTGGCTGCCCTACCTGGTGGCCGGCCTGGCCCTCGTGCTGGTGATTGCGGCGACGTTCCTCGTTCTGCGCGAGCGCCGGAAAGACAATGGCGCCTTGCTAAACTGAGCCGGCCGCAGCCGCTGCAGCGGATCAGCCGCCGGGCCGGGCGATCGGCCTGGAGATACCCGGCTTGCGACGCAAAACCAGGCAGGCGGTCAGTCCTGGATCGGCGCTTTGCCGCCGTGCTCGTCGTCGATATGGGCGTGGATGATGGCTTCGAAGCTCTCGTCGGCGACAAATCCGAGATCGCCGGCGCGGCTGGCATCGAAGGCCTGCGGCCAGCCGGCGACGATCCGCGAAATGGTCTCGTCGGGTTGCGCCTTGATCAGCGCCGCCGCCTTGTCGCCTGCCACCGCGCGCAGCGCGGCAAGCTGCTCGGCGACCGTCACCGACACGCCAGGCATGGTCAGGTTGCGTCGCGGCCCGATGTCGTGCGTGGCAAGCGTTGCCGCGTGCAGGAAAAAGCCGACGGCGGCGCGCGGGCTGGCAAGCCAGTGGCGGACCGTGTCGGGAACGGGCAGGATCGCCTCCTCGCCCTTCAGTGGCTCGCGGATGATGCTGGAAAAAAAGCCCGACGCCGCCTTGTTGGGCGCGCCGGGCCGCACACAGATCGTCGGCAGCCTGAGGCCGATCCCGTCAAAGAAGCCGCGCCTGGCATAGTCGGCCAGGATCAATTCGCCGACAGCCTTTTGGGCGCCATAGCTGGTCAGCGGCGTCAGATGGAAATCATCGGGAATCGGATCGGGGAACGGCGCGCCGAACACCGCGATTGACGAGGCGTAAAGCACGCGTGCCCCGTAATGGGCCTTGCGGATCTCGTCGAACAAGAGCCGCGTGCCGTCGAGATTGGCGGCATAGCCCTTGGCGAAATCGGCTTCCGCCTCGCCGGATACGACGGCCGCCAGATGAACGATCAGGTCCGGCTTCTCGGCGATCAGATGCTCCACCAGCACCTTGTCGGAAATATCGCCGACGATCGGCAGGATGGAGGTCTCCGGCGTCGGCGCGGCCTGCGGCGTCACCACGTCATGAAGGGTCAGCTTGGTGACCGGGCGGCCGCCCAGTTCCGGTTCGGCCAGCAGCATTTCGGTGAGCTTGCGGCCGATCATGCCGGCGGCGCCGGTAATCAGGACATGCATGCGTTTTGCCCCCCGTCGTTATTTACGCAGTCTATTCTGAATCCGACTTCTTCTGCGCCCGGCTGCGCAGCCAAAAAACGCCGAAGAAGGCAAGCATGAAGGCAAGGGCGACGGCGATGCCGCCAACCGGACCGGCGCTGCTTGCCAGCGCCATGATTTTCGGCATGGCGAGCACAATCGCAAAGGCGCCTGCCATGATCAGTGCGGCGGCGATCAACGGTCCGGCTTTCTGCCTGTCCATGGTCAGCCGCCTACAGGGTCCAGCCGCCGTCGATCAGATTCGCCGTGCCGGTGGTGAAGGCACTCTCGTCCGACGCCAGATAGACCGCCAGCGCAGCGATTTCCTCAGGCGTGCCGAGGCGGCCCATCGGCTGGCGCGAAACGAACAGGTCGAACGCCTTGTCGGCGCCGCCCACCTCCTTGCCGAGCTCGGCGATCCGCTCCTCCAGCGAGGGTGAGCGGATGGTGCCCGGACAGATGGCGTTGCAGCGGATGCCTGTCTGGATGAAATCGGCGGCGACCGCCTTCGTCAGGCCGAGCACCGCCGCCTTGGTGGCGCCATAGACATAGCGGTTGGGCGCGCCCTTCAGCGAGGATGCGGCCGACGACATATTGATGATGGAGCCGCCGGTGCCGGCGGCGGTTGCCCGCTCCAGCATGCCCGGCAAGAACGCCGAGATCATCCGGTGCATCGATTTCACATTGAGATCGAAGGAAAAATCCCAGTCCGCCTCGGAGCAATCGAGCACCGTGCCGTGATGCACATAGCCGGCGACATTGGCCAGGATATCGATCGGCCCGACCTTTTCGGCAAATGTCGCAACAGCGCGGCTGGAGCGGACGTCGAGCTTGCGCTTCTTCGTCCGTTTCAGACCGTTGAGCGCATCGCGGTTGATATCGCTCGCCCACACGATCGCGCCCTCTGAAACGAACGCCTCGGCAATGGCCCGGCCGATCCCCTGGCCGGCCGCCGTCACCACGGCGATTTTCCCCTTGAGTCGACCGGCCATCATCGTCCTCCCCGATTTCCGCACGCCGCGCTGTCCATCGCCTCAATCCTCCTCGTCGTCGTCGGTGGGACGGGCGAAGGCGCCGTTAAGCACCGGTGAGGTGGTCGCCCCGGCATAATCGAAGCGGCGGGCGGCAAGGCCGTTGGCCGCTTTCAGAAAGCCGCCGAGCGCCACTTTCGCCAGCCCCGAGCCGATCGACACCCGCTTGACGCCGAGCCGCTCCAGCGCGGCGAGATCGTCAGAGACGCCGCCCAGGCCACCGAGCACATTGACCGGCACGCTGACAGCTCCCACCACTGCTTCGACTTCCGCCTGGCGCGTCAGGCCCGGCGCATAGACGACATCGGCGCCGACCGCTTCATAGGCGACAAGCCGCCGCACCGCCTCGCCGAGCGGATCGGCATGTTTGACAAGGAACGCCTCGCAACGGCCGGTCAGTACGAAATCGGCAGCCGATCGGACGATCGCCTCGCGTGCCGCCTCCAACCGCCGCAAGGCTTCGTCGAGCGGATAAAGCACCGCCGCACCGCCGGCCGCAACCCGGCTGACATCCTGGTCCTCGATCGAACAGCCGGCGACGCCGGCATCGATGGCCCGGCGGATCGTCTCCGCCACGTCGGCCGGCGTCTCGCCATAGCCTGATTCAAAATCGCCGTTCACCGGCAGGCCGGTTGCCGCGGCGATCATACTTGCATGGGCGACCGCCTCCGCCCGGCTCACCTGACCGGCGGCATCCGGCCTGGCCAGCGACCAGGCCAGAGCCGCCGACGACGTCGCCAGTGCCTCAAAGCCGAGATCGGCCAACAGCCGCGCCGTGCCGGCATCCCACGGATTGGGCATGATGAACAGGCCGTCGCGCTGATGCAGGGAGCGGAAGGCCTCGGCGCTTGCACGGGTCTGCGATTGTGCCACCTTACCGTCTCCCGATATGCGCCCGCGCAGCATGCGCCGCGACAGGCGGCCCGATCAATGATTGTCGCGCGGCCGGTATTTGTGGGCAACGTCGCGATATTTCACCGCCGGCTTGAGCACCATGCCCTGGTCGAACTGATCGACCATGGCGCGCTGGATCTCCTGCCACGGCGTCTGGCTTTCCGGCACATAATCGAGACCGCCGGCGGCAAGCTTGGCGGCAATCTCGGCGCGCCGGGTTTCCAGCTCCTCATCGCTAACGAGAATATTGGCCTGACGCTTCTTCAGGTCGATGCGCACCGTATCGCCGGTTTTCAGCAATGCCAGACCGCCGCCAATGACCGCCTCCGGCGAGGCATTGAGGATCGACGGCGAGCCGGACGTGCCCGACTGGCGGCCGTCGCCGATGCACGGCAGCTCCTTGATGCCCTTTTTCAAAAGCGCGTCGGGCGGGTTCATGTTGACCACCTCCGCGCCGCCCGGATAGCCGACCGGCCCGGCGCCGCGGATGACCAGCAGGGTGTTTTCGTCGATCGCCAGATCCGGGTCGTTGATGCGCGCGTGATAGTCCTCACGCCCGTCAAACACGACAACGCGCCCCTCGAAGGCATCGGGATCGTCCGGGTTCGACAGATAACGCTGGCGGAACGCATCGGAGATCACACTGGTTTTCATGATGGCGCTGTTAAACAGATTGCCCTTCAGGTTGAGAAAGCCGGCCGCCGCCAGAATCGGCTCGTCATAAGCGCGGATCACCTCGCGGTCCTCGGAATATCTGCCGTCGCAATTGGCGCCGATCGATTTGCCGTTGACGGTGATGGCGTCGGGATGCGGCAGGCGGGCATGGCCAATCAGCTCCGCCACGATCGCCGGGATGCCGCCGGCGCGATGGAAGTCCTCGCCGAGAAACCGCCCGGCCGGCTGCATGTCGGCCAACAGCGGCACGTCATGGCCGATTTGCTCCCAATCGTCATTGTCCAGCGCCACAGCGAGATGGCGAGCGATGGCGTTGAGATGGATCGGCGCGTTGGTCGAGCCGCCGATGGCGGAGTTGACGACAATGGCGTTCTCGAACGCTTCGCGCGTCATGACATCGGAGGGCTTGAGATCCTCATGCACCATCTCCACGATGCGCTTGCCGGTCAGATAGGCGATCTCGCCGCGCTCGCGGTGCGGGGCGGGAATGGCGGCGCAGCCCGGCAGCATCATGCCGAGCGCCTCGGCCAGGGAGTTCATCGTCGTCGCCGTGCCCATGGTGTTGCAGAAGCCCGGCGAGGGCGCCGACGAGGCGACGATTTCGACATACTGGTCCCAGTCGATCTCGCCGGCCGCCTTCAGCTTCTTGGCTTCCCACTTGATCGTGCCCGACCCGGTGCGCCGGCCCTTGTACCAGCCGTTCAGCATCGGCCCGACGGAAAGGGCGATCGCCGGAATGTTGACCGTCGCCGCCGCCATCAGGCAGGCCGGCGTCGTCTTGTCGCAGCCGGTCGTCAGCACGACGCCGTCGATCGGATAGCCGAACAGCGTCTCCACCAGCCCGAGATAGGCGAGATTGCGATCAAGCGCCGCCGTCGGCCGTTTGCCGGTTTCCTGGATCGGATGAACCGGGAACTCAAAGGCGATGCCGCCGGCCTCGCGGATGCCCTCGCGCACGCGCTGCGCCAGGACGAGGTGATGCCGGTTGCACGGCGACAGGTCGGAGCCGGTCTGGGCGATGCCGATGATCGGCCGGCCCGACTGCAGTTCCTCGCGCGACAGGCCCCAGTTCAGATAGCGCTCGATATAGAGCGCCGTCATGTCGGGATCGTCGGGGTTATCGAACCAGATCTGCGATCTGAGCTTCACCATCGTGCCGTGTTTGGCGTCGTAGGCCATGGCTTTATCCTTCCGGCGGGTGTCGTCCCATTCGGCCGCGACCATGGGCGGAAACGGCCGGCAAAATCAATCGCCGATGATCGGTCGAGCGGATATTCGGGCGCTGTCAGCGGTCTGCAGCAAGCGCCGGCTAGCGGTTCATTTCTTCCAGCCAGACCTTCAGGCCGCTGGCCCGCCGCGCCGTCTCTTCCATCAGGCATTGCGCCGCCAGCGGCCGACCGATCGAGCCGCCCTGATAGACCGCCGGGCCAAAGGCGCAGGCCTTGTCGCGAAACGGAATCCAGGCGCGCTGCGCATCGCGCAGCGCCGTCCTGGCCGGCTGATCGAGCTGCCGCATCAACGCCCCGTAGTAGCGGTTGAGAAGGCTGTCCCAGGCCGCCAACTCGCGCTTAAGGCAGTCCACCATGCCGAGCGTCGTCTCGCCGCCCGGCAGCGCCCGGCACGGGCCGGCGACAAGCTCCAGGCAGAGCGCATCGCGATGCCGCCCCGCAGCCTGGTTCTTCTCAACGCAAGCCTCGATCTTTGCAATGTCGGCAGTGGCGGGATGTTCGGCCGCGCCGACGGTCGAGATAGCCAGCATGATCGCGCCCGCCAGCGCCGCCGGCAAAGCGAACGGCGGACCGGAGCGGATCGCATGGAACATGAAAAAACGCGGCATCGGCGAAGTCTGCGGGATTGCCGCTGCATCTGCAAGCCGTTCCGGCGATTGCCTTTGACCGGTCAACCGCCTTAAACCAGTGTCAGGTCGTCGCGAGGTCGAAAAATGCTGAAAACGATTGCCGGCTTTGAACGGATCGGCGAGGAAAACGCCTTTGCGGTGCTGGCGCGCGCCAACCAGCTGGCGGCGGCCGGCCGCGACATCATCAATCTGGGCATCGGCCAGCCCGATTTCCGCACGCCCGACCATATCGTCGAGGCGGCCATCAAGGCGCTGCGCGACGGCCATCACGGCTACACGCCGGCGACCGGCATCCCGGCGCTGCGTGAGGCGGTGGCGCGGCGGACGCTGGCGACGACCGGGGTGGAGGTTTCGCCCGACAATGTGATGATCGTGCCCGGTGGCAAGGTCACCATGTTCGCCGCCATTTTGATGTTCGGCGAGGCCGGCGCCGACATTCTCTATCCCGATCCCGGCTTTCCGATCTACCGCTCCATGATCGAGTTCACCGGCGCCCGGCCGGTGCCGGTGCCGATCCGCGAGGAAAACGGCTTTGCCTTTTCCGCCGAGGAGACCCTGTCGCTGCTGACGCCTGAGACGCGGCTTTTGATTGTCAACTCGCCGGCCAATCCGACCGGCGGCGTCACGCCGCGCGGCGAGATCGAAAAACTCGTTGCCGGCCTGCAAGCGCGGCCGGATGTCGCGATCATGTCCGACGAAATCTACGACCAGATGACCTATGACGGCGCCGAGCATGTCTCGCTTCTGGAATTCCCGGAAATCCGCGACCGGCTGATCCTTCTGAACGGCTGGTCGAAGACCTGGGCGATGACCGGCTGGCGCATGGGCTGGTCGATCTGGCCGTCGGGTCAGCAAAATGGCGGGCTCTACGACAAGATGCGCAAGCTTGCCGTCAATGCCTGGTCGTGTGTCAACGCGCCGGCGCAATATGCCGGCATCGCGGCAATCGACGGGCCGCAGGACGCGGTGGCGGAGATGATCGCCGCCTTCGACCGCCGCCGCGCCGTCGTCACCGGCCTGCTCAACGCCTTGCCCGATGTCACCTGTGTGACGCCGAAGGGTGCCTTCTACGCCTTTCCCAATATCAAGGCGACCGGCTGGAAGGCCAAGCAGCTCGCCTCCGCGCTTTTGGAGGAGGCCGGCGTGGCGCTGATCGGCGGCCCCGATTTCGGCGTACTGGGCGAGGGCTATATCCGAGTCTCCTACGCCAATTCGGAAGACAATATCCGCAAGGCCGTTGCGCGCGTCGGCGACTTTCTGGAGGGCCGCAAGGCGGCTTAGCGATAGGCTCCGGCCGGCGTGCTGCGCACAAACGCCACGCTCTTGATCAGCGCATAGGCCTGCAGACCGGGCACCAGGCCCATTTCCTCCGCCGATTGCCGGGTGATCCGGGCCCTGAGATTCTGCTCGCCGGCGTGCGTCAGCACTTCCGCAAACGGCCCCTCCTCAAAGGCGATCTCGGCAACCGTCACCGGAATGATGTTGCGCGCCGAGATCTTCGACGGCCGCTGCAGCGCCAGCACGACATCGCGTGCCCTGATGCGCAGCCGCACCGCCGTTCCGACCGGCGCGGCGATCGCCGGCACGCTCAGATCAACGCCATCGATCGACAGGACGGTCAGGCCATAGGTCTCGTCATGACGGTTGATCTCGCCATGCAGCAGCGAGCCGGCCTCGTGCCGGCCGGTCGCCGGTCCAAGATCGATGCGGCTGACCACCTCCTCCACCGGCCCAGAGGCGACAACCCCGCCATCGGAGATGACGATCAGATTGTCGGCCAGCCGGGTGATCTCGTCGAAGGCGTGGCTGACATAGACGATCGGCGTCCCGACCTCGTGCGCCAGCCGGTCGAGCCAGGGCAGGATATCGGCTCGCCGCGCCCCGTCGAGTTGCGACAGCGGCTCGTCGAGCAGCAGGATGTCAGGCGCCGAAAGCAGCGCCCGGCCGATGGCGACCCGCTGCGCCTCGCCGCCCGACAGGGTGTCGGGCGACCGCTCCAGCAGCGCCTCAAGGCCGAGCAGGGCGGAAACCGCGGCAAGCTCGGGCGCGTTGCGCCGGCCGCCGGCCCATTGCCCGTAAAGCAGGTTGCGGTGAACGCTGAGATGCGGAAACAGCCGTGCTTCCTGGAAGACCACGCCGACCTGCCGCTGCCGCGCCGGCAGGTCGATGCGGCGTTCTGAGTCAAAGAGGATGCGATCGTTGAGAACGATGCGGCCCCTTGCCGGCCGCACCAGGCCGGCGATCATGCCGACCAGCGTCGACTTGCCGGCGCCGGAGCGGCCGAACAAAGCGGTGACGCCATCGCCCGCCGAGACGCCGACATTGAGGGCAAAGTCGCCGGCGCGGTGCTGGATGTCGACTTCAAGCATTGCGACCCCGCCGGATGCGCGCGGCGGCGAATTCCGACAGCCCCACGGCAAGCGCCCCGACCGACAGGGCGACCAGCGACAGGCCGATGGCCAGCACGTCGCCGTCCGGACGCTGCAACGCCGTATGCACGGCCAGCGCCAGCGTCCGTGTCTCGCCGGGAATGTTTGCGGCAAAGGTGATGGTTGCGCCAAACTCGCCAAGCGCCTTTGCAAAGCCGAG
>JABAOE010000222.1_pt1 | contig 10173 bp, 7 predicted proteins | sample 7062141 | NCBI WGS metagenome assembly JABAOE01 (sample SAMN14538627, study PRJNA623070) | marine sediment metagenome | biome: marine biome [ENVO:00000428]; feature: marine pelagic biome [ENVO:01000023]; material: deep marine sediment [ENVO:00002113] | place: India: Gulf of Khambhat ...
CCTGGCGCTCGGCGCCGAGGGTAACATCCGGGTCGCCAACTGCTCGACCCCGGCGCAGTACTTTCATCTCCTGCGGTGGCAGGCGATGCACCAGGAGATGCGGCCCCTCGTCCTCATGACCCCCAAGAGCCTGCTCCGACATCCCAAAGCGGTGTCGGCCCTCGCCGAGTTGGCCGAGGGACGGTTCCTCCCGGTGTTGGAGGACCCCGCGCCGCCCCAGGGACCGGACGCCGTGACCCGCTTGGTGCTCTGCTCCGGCAAGGTCTACTACGACCTGGTGGACGCCGAGGCGCGGGCGCGCGCCCCCCACGTCGCGATCGGCCGCGTGGAGCTGCTGTATCCGTTTCCGCGCCCCGCGATCGCCGACCTGTTCGGCCGGTTCCCGCGGTTGGAGCAGGTCGTCTGGCTGCAGGAGGAGCCCACGAACATGGGTGCGCGCAAGTGGGCCGTTCCCCAACTCCGCGAGATCGCGGGGGACGGGGTGGAGGTGCGGTGGATCGCCCGACCCGAGCGGTCGAGCCCGGCCGAGGGATACCCCGCGGCCCACCGCGTCGAGCAGCTCCGACTCGTCTCGGAAGCGCTTCGCTAGCGCCCTCGGGTCAATCCCGAGGGACCTCGCCCATGGGGATGTCGTGCAGCTCCTGCCGCAGCGCCGGGTGGAGCCGGAGGAGGTACCACCCCATCCCCACCGCGGCGAGCACGCTGGCCAACCCGATCTCCCACCACGCCGTCGGGCCGAGCAGCGGGAGCGCGTAGAGGAGCATCGCGGCGTACAGGTGGAAGGCGACGAGAATGAGCACGATCAGCACCATGTACTGCGTCAGCGGATAGCGCTCGGCCAACCCCACCAGCCAGGAGGCCACGAAGCCCACCAGCATGAAGGCCGCGAGATGGACCAGATTGAACGACAAGATCGGCGCGGCGCGGCGCTGATCGTGAGCGTCGCCGGATCCTTCAGACCGAAGAACATGGCGGAGCCGAGCAGGGCGGCGGTGTGAAACAGCGAGCGCCCTGCCACGAGGTTCGCCGCGGCGAAGTAGACCACCACGATCGCGTAGCCCAGCAACCCCGCGAACAGCCCACCACGAATCACCAGCGTCGTCGATGCGCGCATCTCGCCCCCCCCTGTGGTGCGGTGTCGCGACGGTCGTTGCCCGAAGCTAGTCCGCCGGGGCGAGGGGTCGCCTTGAAGTAATCGTGAGGATTCGTTCACAGCGGCGGGCCCCGAGCCCTGGCGCTCCGGTACGCCCGTCCCTACCCTACGGCACGGCGCGCGCAGCGAGGAGATGCAGAACGCATGACCGTGCTCACCATCCTCCGGCTGACCGTCTTCGGCGTCGTGGCGTTCGCCGCGGCCGTCGCGGTCGGGACGTGGGCGATTCAGACCCGGCGCCTCAACCCGTTCGGCCGCTTGGGGCAGCTGATCCGCCGGGCCGGCGACCCCCTGCTCGACCCGATCGAGGGGTGGCAGCTCCGGCGGGGCGGGAATCCGCAACACGCGGTGTGGTGGCTCCTGGGCGGCAGCCTGGTCGGCGGGATTCTCCTCGTCACGCTCGCCGACTGGGTGGTGCGCGAGATGGCGGCGGTGTTGTCGGCGGCGTCGGCCGGGCCGCGTGGGGTGCTGCGGCTGATGGTGTACTACGCAGGGCGGCTGGTCATTCTCGCCCTCATCATCCGGGTCGTGGCGTCGTGGTTCGGGGCCGGCCGCTACAACCGATGGATCGGTTGGACCTACGCCCTCACCGACTGGATCATTCGACCACTGCGGCAGGTGGTGCCGCCGATCGGCATGGTGGACATCACCCCCCTCGTCGCATGGCTCCTCCTGGAGGTGCTGCTCGCGACCGTGCTGTCGATCCTGTGAGGCCGGGTTGGGCGCGGGCCAGCCTGGCGTGGGGTGCGCTCCGGGGCTAGATTCACCGTACAATCGATTCCGTGGTGATTTGCGGCGTATTGCAGCCACGTAAAACAAGTCGCTAAAAAGCCCGGCCCGCGGCGCATCCAGCGACGAGGGCTTTTTTGCTGTGCCGGGCGCGGGCCGCGCTCGGCGAGGCGGGAGTTTCATGACCCTTCGCGATCGGCAAGACCTGCTCCAGCGGCTCCTGCGCGAGCGCATCCTCGTGCTGGACGGGGCGATGGGCACCATGCTCCAGCGCTACGAGCTCGGCGAGGAGGACTTCCGGGGAGCCCGCTTTGCGGACCACCCGTCGCCGCTGCAGGGAGACAACGACCTGCTCAGCCTCACCCGACCCGACATCGTCGAGGCGGTGCACCGCGCGTACCTGGAGGCCGGCGCCGACCTGATCGAGACCAACACCTTCAACGGCACCCGCATCTCGCAGGCGGACTATCGGTTGGAGGAAACCGCCCGAGAGATCAACCTCGCCGCCGCCCGACTCGCCGCGCGCGTCGCGGCCGACGTCACCGCGCGCGATCCCACCCGACCGCGGTTCGTCGCCGGCGTGCTGGGTCCCACCAATCGCACCGCGTCGATCTCGCCCGACGTCAACGACCCCGGCTTCCGCAACGTCACCTTCGAGGAGCTGGCGGCGGCCTACGCGGAGCAGGCCGCTGCGCTGATCGAGGGCGGCGCGGACCTGCTGCTGGTCGAGACGATCTTCGACACGCTCAACGCCAAGGCGGCGCTCTTCGCCATCGAGGACGTGTTTCGAGGAGCGGGGCGACCGCCTCCCGGTCATGATCTCGGGGACGATCACCGATGCCAGCGGGCGCACGCTGTCGGGACAGACCACCGAGGCCTTCTGGACCTCCGTGCGGCACGCCCAGCCGTTCAGCGTCGGCCTCAACTGCGCCCTGGGTGCGCAGGACCTGCGCCAGTACTTGGAGGAGCTCTCCGACGCGGCCGACACGTTCGTGTCCTGCCACCCCAACGCCGGCCTCCCCAATGAATTCGGGGAGTACGACCAGAGCCCTGCGGAGATGGCCGACGTGCTCGGCGAATTCGCGCGCGCCGGCTTCCTGAACGTCGTGGGCGGCTGCTGTGGGACCACGCCGGACCACATTCGCGCCATCGTGGAGGCGGTCGCGGACAGCCCGCCGCGCCGCGTGCCGGAGGCCGCGCCGTACACCGTGCTGAGCGGCCTCGAGCCGCTCGTGCTGCGCCCCGAGACGGGCTTCGTGAACATCGGCGAACGCACCAACGTCACCGGGTCGCGACGCTTCGCCCGCCTGATTCTCGAGGGCGATTACGAGACGGCCCTGGACGTGGCGCGCGAGCAGGTGGCCAACGGCGCGCAGATGATCGACGTGAACATGGACGAGGGCCTGCTCGACGCCGAGGAGGCGATGACCCGATTCCTCCGGCTCGTCGCGGCGGAGCCCGACATCGCGCGGGTCCCAGTGGTGATCGACTCCTCGAAGTGGTCGGTCATCGAGGCCGGGCTCAAGTGCGTCCAGGGCAAGGGCGTCGTCAACTCGATCAGCCTCAAGGAGGGCGAGGACGCGTTCATCGAGCAGGCCCGCCTGATCCGCCGCTACGGCGCCGCCGTGATCGTCATGGCGTTCGACGAGGCCGGGCAGGCCGACACCGCCGACCGCAAGGTGGCGATCTCAGAGCGGGCGTACCGTATCCTCACCGAGCAAGTGGGCTTTTCGCCCCACGACATCATCTTCGACCCCAACGTCTTCGCCGTCGCCACCGGCATCGAGGCGCACGACCGCTACGCCCTGGAGTATTTCGACGCATGCCGACGCATCAAGGCCACGCTGCCCCACGCGTTGGTCAGCGGCGGCGTGAGCAACATGTCGTTCTCCTTCCGCGGAAACGACGCGGTGCGCGAGGCGATGCACGCGGCCTTCCTGTACCACGCGATCCAGGCCGGCATGGACATGGCCATCGTCAATGCCGGCGCGCTGCCGGTGTACGACGACATCCCCGTCGAGTTGCGGGACGCCGTCGAGGATCTCCTGTTCCACCGCCGTCCGGACGCCACCGAACGACTCACGGCGATGGCCGTTGACGCCTCCCGCGTCGCCACCGGCCGCCGCGAAGACTTGACCTGGCGGCAGGGCTCGGTCGGCGAGCGGCTCACGCACGCGCTGGTCGAGGGGATCGTCGACTACATCGAGGAGGACACGGAGGAGGCGCGCCGCGAGGCGGAGCGGCCGCTCGAGGTGATCGAGGGCCCGCTCATGGACGGCATGAACGTCGTCGGCGACCTGTTCGGCAGCGGCAAGATGTTCCTGCCGCAGGTGGTGAAGAGCGCGCGGGTGATGAAGAAGGCGGTGGCGTACCTCGTGCCCTTCATCGAGCAGGAGCGTACCGCCCGCGGGGACGCGAGCAGCTCGAAGGGCACCATCGTGCTGGCGACCGTGAAGGGCGACGTGCACGACATCGGGAAGAACATCGTCGGGGTCGTGCTGCAGTGCAACAACTACGACGTGATCGACCTGGGGGTGATGGTGCCGGCCGCCAAGATCCTGGAAGTTGCGCGCGCGCGCAACGCGGACCTGGTGGGGCTGAGCGGCCTCATCACCCCCTCGCTCGATGAGATGGTCCACGTCGCGCGCGAGATGCAGCGCGAGGGGTTCCACGTGCCGCTGCTCATTGGCGGGGCGACGACCTCCCGAATCCACACGGCCATCAGGATCGAGCCCGAGTACGAGGGACCGACCGTGCACGTGACCGACGCGTCGCGCAGCGTCGGCGTGGTGAGCCGGCTCATGAGCCGTGAGCAGCGCGACGCCTACGTGGCCGAAGTCCGGAGCGATTACGAGCAGGTACGTGCGTCCCGACGCGACCGGACGGCCACCAGGCGCTCCGTGACGCTGGAGGAGGCCCGGCGCCGCCGGCTCCGGCTCGACTGGGAGGGCTATCGCCCCGTCCGGCCAACCTTCCTGGGCGTGCGGCGGTTCCGGGACTACCCGCTCGCCGAACTGACGGACTACGTCGACTGGACCCCGTTCTTCCACGTCTGGGAGCTCCTTTCCGGCCATCCTGGACGACGCGCGGCAGGGGGCGGAGGCGCGCACACTCCTGGAAGACGCGCGCCGTCTGCTCGATCGCATCACGGCGGAGCATCTCCTCACCGCCCACGCCGTCGTCGGATTCTTCCCGGCGAACAGCGAGGGAGACGACATTGCGGTGTACGACGACGACACCCGGGCGAGGCCCCGCGCCGTGCTGCATCACCTCCGCCAGCAGGGGGACAAGCCCCCCGGCCGACCCAACCTCTGCCTCGCGGACTTCGTCGCACCGCGCGACTCGGGCGTGGGCGACTACCTCGGCGGGTTCGCCGTCACCACGGGACACGGACTCGAGCGCCTGGTGGAGCTCTACGAGCGGGACCACAACGACTACCTCGCAATCATGGCCAAGGCGCTCGCGGATCGTCTGGCCGAAGCGCTGGCCGAGCGGATGCACCAGCGGATCCGGGCGGAGTTGTGGGGGTACGCGGCCGACGAGGCTTTGACGAACCCGNNGGAGCGCTACGTCGGCATCCGCCCCGCCCCCGGGTATCCGGCCTGTCCCGACCACACCGAGAAGGCGACCCTGATGGCCCTGCTCGAAGCCGAGGACGCGACGGGGGTGACGCTCACCGAGAGCTTCGCCATGCAGCCGGCGGCGTCCGTCGCCGGCTGGTACTTCGCCCACCCGGAGGCACACTACTTCGGCGTGGGACGGATCGAGCGCGACCAGGTGGCCGCGTACGCCGAGCGCAAGGCGATGTCCGCGGCGGACGCCGAGCGGTGGCTCGCGCCCAGTCTCGCGTACGACCCCGGCCCGGGGGTGACGACATGAGCCGCACGCTCCGGGCGCTGATCGACGACGGGCGCGTGCACGTTCTCGACGGCGCGATGGGCACGCTGCTGTACGCCAAGGGGGTGTTCGTCAACGTCTGTTACGACGAGCTGAACCTGGTCCGCCCCGAGCTGGTCTTGGAGATCCACGAGGCGTACCTGCGCGCCGGGGCGGAGTTGCTGGAGACCAACACCTTCGGCGCCAACCCCGTGAAGCTCTCCAGCCACGGTCTGGAGGACCGCACCGAGGAGATCAACCGGCGTGCCGCCGAGCTCGCGCGCGAGGTGGCGGGCGACCGGGCGAGCGTGCTGGGCGCCGTCGGGCCGTTGGGGATCCGCATCGAGCCGTTCGGGCCGACCGCGCGCGCGGAGGCCACCGCGTACTTCAGTCGGCAGATCGTGGGCCTGGCCGAGGGTGGTGTCGACGGCTTCATCCTGGAGACGTTCTCCAATCTCGACGAGCTGCGTGCGGCCCTGGATGCCGTCCGCCAGCACTCCGACCTGCCGGTCATCGGGCAGGCGACGGTCACCGAGGAGGGGACCACGTCGTACGGCACCGACGTGGAGAAGATCGGCAGGACGCTCACCGAGTGGGGCGTGGACGTCGTCGGCCTGAACTGCTCGGTCGGCCCGGCCGTCATGCTCGACGCGGTGGAGCAGTTGGCGCAGGTCACCGATCGGCCGCTCTCGGCGCAACCCAATGCCGGCCTTCCTCGCGCGGTGGGTGACCGGAAGATCTACCTCTCCAGCCCCGAGTACATGGCCAACTACGCGCAGCGGATGATCGCAGCCGGCGCCCGGTTCGTCGGGGGGTGCTGCGGCACCACGCCGGAGCACATCAAACGCATTCGCGACCTCATCGCCACGCTCGAGCCGCGGCACTCCGGCGGCGTGATCCTCCGCCACGAGGTGAGGGCACCGGCCGGGGTGGCGCCCGTGCCGTTGGCGGAGCGCTCGCGGTGGGGGGCGAAGATCGCCGGTGGCGCGTTCGTGACCAGCGTCGAGCTGACCCCGCCCCGAGGCTGCGAGCCCGACGAGCTGGTCGACCAGGCTCGGCACCTCGAGGAGGCGGGTGTCGATGCCGTCAGCCTGGTCGACGGGCCGCGCGCCCTCAGCCGGATGGGCGCGCTGCCCGCGGCGCTGATCCTCCAACGAGCGGTCGGCCTCGAGACGGTGGTCCACTACACCTGCCGGGATCGGAACATGCTCGGCATGGTGAGCGACCTGCTGGGAGCCGCCGCAGCCGGCCTCCGCAACCTGCTCATCGTGACCGGCGATCCCCCGCGCACCGGGCCGTACCCGGACGCCACGGCGGTCTTCGACATCGACAGCATCGGCCTGACGAACGTGGTCTACCGCCTCAACCACGGACTCGACCCAGGCGGCAATCCGATCGGGCAACCGACCCGATACGTGATCGGGGTCGCGGTGAACCACGGCGCCCTCGACCTCGATCGGGAGCTCCGGCGGTTCCACTGGAAGGTCGACGCCGGGGCGGAGTTCGCCGTGACCCAGCCGGTGTTCGACGTCACCCAGCTCGAGCGGTTCCTGGATCGCATCGAGCGCGGGCGGATTCCCATCATCGCCGGCCTGTGGCCCTTGGCCTCGCTTCGCGGTGCCGAGTTCCTCGCCAACGAAGTGCCGGGCGTTCGGGTACCGGATCCGATCCTCGGCCGGATGCGGGAGGCCGCGTCACGCGGCCCGGACGCCGCCCGGGAGGAGGGGATCACGATCAGTCGCGAGCTCCTGGCACAGTTGCGCCCGCTGGTGCAAGGGGTGCAGGTGAGCGCGCCGCTCGGACGCATCGATTCGGCGTTGGCCGCCGTCCGGGACTAACCGCCCACCGCCTGCAGCAGCCGCCGGTACCGATCCTCCGGCCGCCGGAAGCCCAGGTTGCTCACGTAGACCTTGTCGACCCCGAGATCCCGCAACCCGCGGATCGTGCGGGCGCAGATCTCCTCCGGCGAGGCGCCCGCCGCAAAGTCGCGGGTGAGCTCGTCGGCCGGCACCGGGAAGAACCGCTGCAGCCACGTGAGGGTCTTGGCGTTCGCGCTTCGGTAGAGGAACACCCCGAAGAGCCCCGGGATCGCAACCTCCCGGCGTCGCGCCTCGTCCACGAACCGCGCGACCGCGTCGAGCGAGTGGTGGGACACCACCTGCGTGAGGTAGAAGTCGGCCGTGTAGTCCTCCATCAGCAGGTAGTCGACCTGACGGGCGGGGTCCCGGTGGGGGTTGGCCCACCCGCCCAAGGCGAGATCCGGGAGCCGCTCCCGGATCTCCCGCCGAAGCAGGTAGGCGTACTCGACGCAGCGGGGCGGCCCCACGTCGCGGTCCCCGCCGAGGACCGTCACCGCGCCGAAGCCGTACGAGGCCGCACGGTTCGCGTAGAGCAGGCAGTAGTCCTTCGAGTGCTTGGCGGTGAGGAACGGCACGATCCGGGAAAGGCTCACCTCACCCCNNNGGTTCTCCTCCTCCGACACGCCCACGGCGTTGTCGGTGAGGAACACGGCGGTGTCCTGACGGGCCAACCGCCGGATCCCGTGGTACATGTCGATCCAGGTGTCGATCGTCTGGTCGGTCGGCAAGTCCGACCGCGGAGGCCGCAACTCCACGGCCACCAACGGGCGCGGGTCGTGCAGCCGGTCCACAAGCCGCGTCATCTCCATCGTACTACATTCACCTGCAACCCCACCCAGTGGAAGGGCCGATGCCGTCGTCCAGCACTGCCGTGCGCGCCGTCCTGGTCAGCGGGACGTCGAAGGGAATCGGTCGTGCCGCCGCGCTCCACCTGGCACGCCGCGGTTTCCACGTCTTCGCCGGCGTGCGCACCGCCGCCGATGCGGAGGCGCTCGGCGCCGCGGAGCCCGGCAGGATCACGCCGCTCATGCTCGACGTCACGGACGGCGAATCGATCAATGCAACGGTCGAGCGGATCGGCGCCGAGACCGACGGACTGGCCGGGCTCGTCAACAACGCCGCCATCGTGGTCGCCGGTCCGCTAGAGGTCCTCCCGCTCGAGGAGTTCCGCCTGCAGCTCGAGGTCAACGTCACCGGCGCGCTGGCGGTGACCCAGGCGCTGCTGCCGCACCTCCGCGCCGCCCGGGGGCGGGTCGTCAACGTCAGCTCGATCAACGGGCGCGTGGCCGTTCCGTACGTGGGCGCCTACGCGGCCTCCAAGTTCGCGCTGGAGGCGGCGAGCGACGCCCTCCNNAGCTCCGGCGCTGGGGAATCCGCGTGTCGGTGGTCGAGCCGGGTGCGATTCAGACCCCGATCTGGAAGACCGCGACCGCGCGGGCACAGCGAAACGTCGACGCGCTCTCCGCGGACTCACAGGCGCTCTACCCGCGCTTCGTGCGTGGGATCGCCAAGAAGGCCGGTCGGCCGCCGCGCCACGCGCTCCCGCCCGAGCGCGTTGCACGCGTCATCCACCGGGCGCTGGTGTCGCGCTGGCCCAGGGCGCGGTACCTCGTGGGGGTGGACGCCCGGGCCGGCGCCCTGCTCAAGGCCGTCCTGCCGGCCGCCCTCATGGATCGGGTGCTGGCGCGATGACGTGCCGCCCGCGAGCGTCGGCTAGAGCCGGCCGCCGCGCTTGAGCGACAGGTAGCGGTCGACCACGGCGCGGGCGGCGTCGCGCGCCGGCACGTCCACGATCAGCGCGCCACGACGGCGCAGTTGGGAGATCGCGCCCTCCCGCGCCGACAGCAGCTCCTCGGCCGCCGCCTTCCGGTAGGCGTCCGACGTCGTGGCGGGCCGGGACGCCGCGAGGGCGTCCAGATCGGCGTTGCGCAACGTCACGACCAGGGGCACGTGCCGCGTCCGCAGCGAGCCCACGTGCGTCACCAGTGGGCCCGACGCGAGTCGGTCCACCACATCGGTGAACAGCACCGTGAGGCCGCGCTTGCGATGCCGCACCGCCAGGTGTCGGATGGCGGCCGGATAGTCGGACTCGACCATCTTGGGCCGGACCACCGCCAAGACCTCGAGCACCTGCTGCAGACCGCGCCGGCCCCGCTGCGGGGTCACATAGTGGTGGATCTCGTCCGAGAAGACCATGATCCCGAGGTTGTCCTCGTGGTAGTTGGCCGCGATGGCCAGGAGGAGTGCCGCCCGCACCACGTGTTCCAGCCGCGCCTCCCCCTCGACCTCCTCGGTGAGCAACCGCCCCACGTCCAGCAGGATCAGCACCTGCTGGCGGCGTTCCTCCTCGTACTGGCGGGTGATCACCTTCCGCCGGCGCGCCGTCGCCTTCCAGTCGATGTGCCGTACCTCGTCGCCCGGGACCCAGGCGCGTAAGCTCTCGAACTGGCGACCCTCCCCGATCCGGCGCACCGACCGGCGGCCGATCTCGCGCCGTCGCTCGGCCTCGGCGAGCGAGGCCCGCAGGCGCGACGCCGGTAAGCTGGGGAAGACCGT
>JABAOE010001626.1_pt1 | contig 10170 bp, 8 predicted proteins | sample 7062141 | NCBI WGS metagenome assembly JABAOE01 (sample SAMN14538627, study PRJNA623070) | marine sediment metagenome | biome: marine biome [ENVO:00000428]; feature: marine pelagic biome [ENVO:01000023]; material: deep marine sediment [ENVO:00002113] | place: India: Gulf of Khambhat ...
ATTTGGCGATGGACTGAGGTTTTGCCGATCCTTGAGGAATCCCTGGATGTGGTACGGCTTCCGGAAGACACAGACCAGCGGGTCATCGGATTGGCCAGCCCGGATAAAGAGGGAAACAATCGTGCTTTGTCCATGGCATACCAGCTATTGAATCCGGGAGAAACGGTGCGGTCTCACCGGCATACACCAACGCAGATGAGGTTTGTGGTACAGGGGCGTGGAGCGTATACAACCTCAGAAGGTGAGGAGATGCTGATGGAGCCGGGAGATCTTCTCGTTCAGACCAATTGGAGCTGGCACGGCAGCGCCAATTTCGCGAATGAACCGGTGATCTGGCTGGATCTGCAGGACCGTAGTTTGGTGAACTACCTGGGGGCATTTCTGCGGGAATTTTGGCCTGAAGACGAAGTGCAACCAACCACCAGGCCGGAGGATTACCACCGCAGGCTGGTGGACGGCATGCGTCCGTCCAAGTCTATTACCTCAAACGACCTGATTCCACCATTTCAATACAAGTGGAAGGACACCATACGGGCCCTGGAAGATCAGATCGTGTCCCATGAAGATGATCCTTACGATGCCATTCAGTTCGAGTTTAGAAATCCCTTCACCGGCGGGCACACGGTACCCACCATGAGCGCGCAAATCCAGGTCCTTCAACCCGGACAAAAGACTCTTCTCCATAGGCATACAGGGTCAACCATGCATCACGTCATAGAAGGTCAAGGGAGCAGCACCGTAGGTGAGGAAAAATTACAGTGGCGGGAGCGGGATTGTTTTTTTATTCCGCCGCTGCAGTGGCACTGTCACCAGAACGACTCAAAGAGTAAGCGAGCCATGTTTTTTACCATAAGCGATCGCCCCATTCTGGAAGCTCTGGGGCTGTATCGCGAGGAAGGTAGATAGAGCTTGTGTTTTGCTTGAAAAGGATTCTATAAGAGGGACCAAAAGGAGGAGAATTATGCTGACAGCGAAAGATGTAAAAGGCGTCATGGCGATGATGCCGGCGTTTGGTACGGCGGATGCCGGAGACCTCCAATCTCCTTACACCGTGGACCTGGACAACATGACAGATGGCATCAACCGGATGATCGGGGACGGAATTGATATTATTACGACCACCGGAAGCTTCGGAGAATGTTACAACCTTTATTGGGAAGAGTTTCAAGATCTTGCAAAAGCCGCGGTGGAAACGGTCAAGAAGCGCGTCCCTTTGTTCATCGGCACAACGAGTCCAAATCCCCGGGACGTCGTGCGCAAGATGAAGTTCGTCCAGGAGTTAAAAGCGGATGGAGTGCTGGTGGGCATCCCGTACTATGACCCGCAATCACCAGATTTTATCGGCGAATTTTATCGTCAAATTGCCGAGCTATTTCCCAACCTCGCCATCATGGTTTACCACAATCCCGTGAATCACAAGGTGAAGATTCCCGTGTCGGTCTTTCCAAAACTGATAAAGTGTCCCAATATTATCGCCATGAAAGACAGCCATCGCGACACCCGGGAGTTCGTTCAGTTGCAAAAGGTCATCGAAGGGAAAATCAGCGTCCTGGTGAACCAGGCCCAACTGTTTCCCTTTTATCGCATGGGGGCCGCCGGATGCTGGTCCATCGATTCGTGGTTGGGACCATGGCCGGTACTACACTTGAGAAACCTGGTTTACCAGGGGAAAGATGACGAGGCTCGGAAGGTCGTCGGTGAGATCCTGGGCGATGGCGGCGGTGGCAGGCCCGGTCCCAGTGAGGGAACCACTGGAAAGTTGCCCCTTGAGTTCGCGGGCTACTGTAAACCGGGACCAACCCGGACCCCAATCGTCCAGTTTACACCCGCGGCCATCGAGCGCGCCAAAAAGAAAGCGGAACATTGGAAAGCTCTATGTGAAAAATACCGTCCCCTTGTGGAGGCCCAGGCGCCCATTGCAGCCGCACGGTAAAACGGCCCGCGAGTTAGATCAATTCGGGTTGCCGATGATGATTCAAATCGAACAGAAAAAATTACACAGTTCGTGATTCAACTAAATCTAGGAGGAGAGACTTATGCCCCGTAAGGTTCAGATGATTTCCGGAGACTCGCACCTGGACATTCCCCCGCCACGGTGGACCCATCGGGTACCCGCTCGCTGGCAGGAACGGGCACCGCGCATGATCAAACTGGCCAATGGTGATGATGCCTTCGTTGTAGAAAACCGCCGTCCTCATTCTCCAGGACTCCAGGTAACCGGTGTGTCCTATGACCAGCACGACTTGCACGGCATCAGCTATTACGGTCCTGGCACCGGGACACCAGAACAGAGGCTAAGAGAGCAGGACCAAGACGGCGTGGACGCTGAGATCCTTTATACCCATCCGGTTTATATCAACTCCTGGAGGGGCATTAGTGACGACGAGCCCTACAAGGCTATGATTCGCGCCTACAATGGTTGGCTGGCCGAAGAATACTGCTCCTACGCACCGGACCGGCTCATTGGTATGGGAATGATTCCCGACACCGGCATCGATGATGCCATTGAGGAATTAAATTATTGTGCGCGGATTGGGCTAAAAGGCGTCTGCCTATACAAATTTCCCAACGGGAAAGGGTATCCTCAACTCGCGGATGACCGATTTTGGGCAGCAGTCTTAGACCACAACATGCCGGTGACTGCCCACACTAATGGAGGCACCACCCGATTCTCTCGCGAGGGACCGGCATTTCAATATAGCCGCAGCCCTGGAAAAGGAGGAGCACAAATTCCAGGACGGGACCCCGTAAACCTCATGGTGCGGTTTGCGAGCGATAACGCAATTGCTCCCCTGCAAGTTGCCTTTGCAGGTGTGTTCGATCGTTTTCCGAACCTGCGGATCTATTGGGCGGAGACCCAAATCGGTTGGTTGCCTTACTGCCTTTCGCAAATCGACGACAACTACGAGCGAAATCGTCACTGGGCTTACCGTCAGTGGGGACTGGAAAGGTTAAAGCTCCAGCCGAGCGAGTATCTTCGAGAGTATAATCTCTGGGGCTTCATGAAAGACCCGTTTGGAGTGAGGATGCGCCACGACATCGGAGTTAAAACTCTGCTATGGGGCAGCGACTTCGCTCACTCGGCGGGGGATTGGCCGAACTCAAGAAAATTGATCGATGAAACATTCACCGGTGTCCCGGAAAATGAGCGTTATGACATGCTGGCGGGAAATGCCCTGCGGTTTTTCCGCCTGAAAGATACCATTCCCACGACGGATGAAATCGGTTCCGCCGCGACCGCTGCATGAAGCACCCACGCGTTTATGCCCGTGGAATCGGTTTTTTACCTGGCGTAATCAACCGAAGCAGCCTCGGCTGCGGAAGCGGATAGGCGGTCCGGCTGGAGCTTTCAACCATTTCAACGGACCATTGGCGCGGGCCTAAAAGGGCCCGAACCAATGGTCCCGGTCGCGTTTTACCTCTTCGCCCTCAATCTCCTCGCGATACCAGCCAAAAGGTTTGAGAAATGGCGCGTCGCTCATGGAAAATAGGATTGCGTCGTCGGAACCCAAATTTTCATGGCTATGCCATGACCACGGGGGAACCACAAAGAAGTCTCGTTTTCCCCAATGAAGCTCTACGTCTCCGGCTCGGGTAATTCCACTTCCCTGCACCGCATGATATTGGCCGATGGAAGTATGCCGGTGGGCCTTGGTTTTCATGCCCGGACGCAAGAGTTGGATGGCACAGGAAATTACCGGTAAAGTCGCCTCCGCGGTCCGGGGATTCGTGTAATGGAGAATGATACCGTCACAGGGGTCTCCCTCCGTAACTTTCAAAGCATTGAGGGTTTCTTCCGTATCGGACCATTTGTAGCGATAGGGAGCGCCGGGGACTGAAGCGGCGGGTTTGAGCCAATTGGGTCGGGTGAGGGATGCCCGATGCTTGCTAAACTCCGGCAATGATTCGACGGGCTGGTTTGGAGTAGGAAAATCCTCGCGAAAAGCCAACTGCAAGTGCCCCATGATGGCGGCGTTCAGTCCGTCGATCCAAATGGCGGGCTCCGAGGAGTCATTCACATGGTCATGCCAGCTCCAGTTGGGGGTAAGGACGAGATCGCCGGATTCCATGGTGGCGGCCTCCCCATCCACCGTACTCCAGATTTTTGGATTACCCTGGATAATAAATCGGATGGCCTCGGCGGTGTGCCGATGGGCACGGGCTTTTTCTCCCGGCATCACAAGCTGCAGTCCCATGTTGATGGTCTTGGACTGGCCGGTCGGATTTTCCAACCCGATATTGCGTCTAAAGGCGTGTTGAATGTCAACGTACTTTCCGGCTCCATCCAACACTTCCTCAATTTCCGCCCATTTCCAAACGTAGGGGGTAATCTGCGATGTCGGCTCGTATGATTGCGGCTCGCCCCGGGTCCAGTAACCCCGCATTCGTTTTTCCTTCATGAAGCGATTGAGCTCTTCTAAACTCATGGAGCCTCCTTCTTGAGTTCATCCGACAGGTGAAATAATTTACAACTACAAATTCACCACCATATCAATCAATTATCTTGGCAGCCTCCGCTAAACCTACCTTAAATGCCCGATCAATGTCTAACGATTCCCGAGCTCCCCGGAGCACCATCTCTTCGGTCTCTGGTGTAGTAGCATACTTATCAAAAATCCCCGCCATCATGTCCGAGTGGTCGCCATCGGCGTTCTCGTTCGCCGTAATCACTTCCATATCTTTCTCGGTGAGGCTGAGCTCTTTAATCCACCTCTCGGTGGACCGCTTGGTTTGGCCCATGGCGCTGGCCATGTTGGCAGAACGCTCGAGGATTGAGGATGCCGACAAGGCCTCAAGCCAGGGTTTTGTCCGGGCAATGTAAAGCCACGCGTAAAAACTTGCCCTTGAACTTGGGATCGGCTGGGCATTTTCAATTTCTTCCAGACTCAAGCCCAGCGCCATGCAACGACGAACATGCAAGGAATAATGGTCCGAGCCGCAACGTGGATCATTGATCAGTTCCTCGCTCTCGTGGTGCCAGATAACCCTTTTGACCTCGATGGGCGCGGAACACTGCACCGCCCCCCAACAGTCACGCCGATTCTTGTTAAAGAGAGCCCTTTGAAGGCTAAAGAGCTTGCCTCTGGCAGGTGTCAGCGCCATGTCTCTTACGCGCGTGCTCCGCCCCTCCTCCAAATCCGCTCTCACCATCTGGTCCAGCTTTTCCTGAAGTTCCCTGCTCATGATCCGTCTCCTAGTCTTGACTTAATATGCTCGATTACCGAATTACCTCATCAAAGATACGTTTGAGAGGCGCGCGCGCCGGTTCCTCATATTTTTCCAGGTTCTGAGGAATATACTCACGGTCCTCTCTTAGGATCTCAGACGGCTCCACAGCATCCTTTGGAATATCGGTTCGCAACGAGTTATTTCCCGTGGCCTTCTGGTAAGCGATCTGTCCTTCCCGGGATAGGAGCCAGTTGATATAGACTCTAGCGGCATTGGGATGAGGCGCACCATCTGCTAAGTTGACAGCACGAGGAGTCCCCATGGAAACACTGCCCGTGGTCGGCGCAACCTCTGCGAGGGGCAGTCCCTGGCGAATGGACCTTTCCACTTCACCGGCACTACCCACGAATAAACCAATGGCGAACTTGCCATGACCCAGCCAGTCCACCATCTGGCGGCTGTCTCGGGATAAGACAATACCCGTTTCCCCATACAGCCGTTTTAAAAAATTCGGTCCGTACTCTTTAGCGTTATAAAAGAACACATTTGCACTGTACCCTCTTCCCGGCCTCCTGGGATCCTGCGCTACGATTTTTCCTTTCCACTTGGGATTGAGTAAGTCGAAATAGGTTTTGAATTCTTCTCTCTTTGCTAAATTGGTGTTGATCACAAATGAACCCGAGGAGCCACCGCGCCAGAGGAGCATGTATTTCTCCTCGTTATCCCCAAACCACAATTTCTTTCTAAACCACACCGAGGGATCCCGGACCTCCGGGAGCAGGAGTGCCCTACGAATAGGGACAAGGACACCTGCCGGTTTGAGGGTTCTGTTCAACGTGGTGGTAGAACCCAAAAGAATGTCGGCCATGCGTTTACCGGCCCTCCGCTCGGCCATGATCCGGTTGGCGAGCTGGCTCATCCTGCCTGATATGTATGTGAGACGTATTTCAGGATAGGCTTTTTGAAACCCAGTAAGTAAAGCTCTTTGCTCATCTCGATTAGAGGGCCCATAGACTGCAATTTTACCCTCTTTCTTTGCAGCCTTCAGCGTTCTTTCCCAATTCGTTTTCCAATCACTTTTGTCATCCGCCTCAGCGGCAACTCTCAGATCGAACATCACGCCCACTGATATTGAGAAAAACACGGCAATCAAAACAGATTTAGTGGCAGCGGCCAATAAACACCTCGTCATAGATTCCTCCTAAGCAATGCCCCTCGATTGCAACTCTCTAATTTTTTCACAAACGTATGCCTCTCCTAAGCAGGACTCGCATTGCTCGCATTACATCGTTTAGGTAAGGAGAATAATGCATCATGGTATATGCGGCTTTTAGTAGAGTACAGTATGGCTGTCAAGCCTCACCGATTTGTTTCATTTTTTTGCACCGTTCACTGACAATCAAACCAAACCTTGTGCATGTTTGTATCGACTCGTCGGCTTGAGCCCCCCTACATTTCACTACCCGCGAGATGTTGATTGAACTATTGACAAGCGATACCGAAGTGCCATAGGAGTGAGGGGTTCGCCGCACCAGGGCTTGATGATGAACAACAAGTAAAAGGAGAAATGTTATGTCAGATTATAAACCTCTTGAGATACACGGATATTACCGATCCCATACACACCTGCCGGTATGGGAGATCGTGGAACAGACAGGGATATGGAAAGAGCTGGGTATCAAGGCAAGTTTTGAATTTTGTGACAGCTCATCAGAAGCCGAAGCGGCCTTGTTCGAAGGGAGAGTCGACTTTATCTCGGGGAACCATATTTCCCCGTATGCACTGGTAGCCCGCGGTAGGCCTATCGTCTCGCTTGCCTCGCCCAGCAACAGTGTAAACGATAAACTCATCACAAAGGAGCCAGTGAAATCCATCACTGAGCTGAAGGGGAAGCGGATCGCCGACACCACAGTCACTGACAAGGGCGGAGGTTACAATCATATCCGCGGAAACCACATGCTTTACATCAAAAAGGCAGGGCTCGGCCTCGAAGACGTTCAATGGGTCGAGGTGGCCAACAAGATGTCGGAAGAATTTCGCAAGACACAGTTCCAGGCCATGAAGGACAACAAGGCGGATGCCACCATGGTAACGGGAGGAACGACAGAGTTTGAAAAGGAAGGATTCCACGTGCTGCAGCTCGAACGGCTACCCATGATCAACGGTCCCACTTTGACCACCACCATGGACGACCTCAAGCGGAAAGACCACCTTGGTGAGCGCCTCGTGAAGGCCCTGCTTTTGGGAATACACTACGCCCGAACGAAACGCACAGAGACGGAGGAAATCCTGGCAAACCTCAAGATACGAGTTCCGGAAACTGCCTCCATCACCTACAACAGTGTTGCCAAGCTCCTGGCGAAGCCTTATCCGGACATGCAAGCCATCATGAATGCGTATGAGCTTTGTTGCATGAAGGACCCCGTGGCCAAAGAATTAAGTCCAATCGCCATGTGGAACATCCATTACCTGCGTGAGTTGGACAACGAAGGGTTTATCGACAGGCTGTACCGGTAACAGCATAGAGCACAGCAGGCTCAGAACTGGGTAACGAGTGCTGAGGACTGAGTGACCTGAAGAGTGTCAAGTGTTAAGCGGGAAGACTCAAAGAAGAAGAAAAGATCGGGATTCCTCCTCTTAACACTGAGATCTTTCCACTCAACACTGTCCGCTACTTATCCAGCCACGCGTGGTTCAGCCCTCTTCCCCAGGGGCGAAAGTCACCTGAGGCATTAGTGGAAAATCCCTTCACGTAAGTCCCAACGGTAAAGAAACGCGGCACGTAGCCGACAGGAATGAAGGGTAGATCCTGATTGACCTGGGTAAGAATCTGCTTGAACTGTGCTTTGCGTTTCGCAGGGTTGAGCTCGGTTTCCGCCTTTTTGACCAGGCCCTCTACATCTTTATTACAGTATGCAGCCACATTGGAAATCCGTCGCTTCGGGTTTACGCATGTGAAGTCTGGACCGTAGACAAGGCTGGGATCAGGATCATAACCGCCACCGAAAAACATAAAGGAGTAATCGCCCCTGCGCTGGCGGTCCGTATAGCTGCCATAATCCAACACATCGAGTTTGACATTCAGTCCGATCCTTTTAAGCTGCGCTTGAAGCACCGTCGCCTCTGTTGCCTGGTCTTCCCCCTGCCTGAGCATAATCATTAGTGTTTTCCCTTTGTAACCGGATTTCTCTACAAGGGCTTGCGCTTTTTTGAGATCGTAGGAAGGCGAAGGGACCCCGTCAAAATACCAGGTATGACCCTTCGGGTACTTCTGATCAGTGACTTCCCCAAATCCATAATAGGCCGCCTCCAAAATCTCTTTCTTGTTCATGGCGTGGGCAACGGCCTGGCGCAAGTCCTTATTATTGAACGGGGGATCCACCACGTTAAAGTAGAGCCGGCGGAAGCCTGCGTAGGGCGCCGTCACGACGCTAACCCCTTTGATCCTCCCATCCGAAACCGCCCTGACCCACTCGTAGGGGGAGCGCTCCACGACATCCACATCACCCGCCCTAAGTGCCGTAAAGCGTACCGTCGAATTGGGGATGGGACGGAGTATAACCCTGTCCACATAGGCTTTGTGACCCCAGTAGTCGTCAAACCGATCAAGGACGAGCCGCTGCTTCGATTTCCATTCGACAAACTTAAAAGGGCCCGTCCCGGGAGGGAATCTGTCGGGCCTCGTGCCGCCCTCCTGGAGAGATTCCTTGGGTATGACGGAAAAGGCGCCGATTGAAGTGAGTTCCGTCAGGAAGGAGGGACTGGCCTTCTTGATGGTGAGATTCAGTGTGTATTTATCGGGTGCTTCCACTGATTCTACTAAACGTAGGCGGGATAAACCGTAGGCTCCATTCTTGGGGTTCATCGAGTAGTCGATGGCGTACTTCGCGTCCTCTGCCGTCATCTCCCGGCCATCGTGGAACTTGACTCCCTTACGCAAGTTGAAGGTAATACGCTTGCCGTCCTCGGAAATATTCCACGACTCGGCCAAATAGGGTTGAATGTTTCCCTTCAGATCGATGCCCAGGAGCGGCTCGAACATTAAATCACGAATCGATCTGTCGGTAGACCTGGTCGTCACCAAGGGATTCATCGTGGTCAGATCTTTTCTGATGGCCATGGTAAGAGTCCCGCCCCGCTTGGGTTGATCGGCAGCGTTCGCAACAGGCAGTACCATCCCCACCAGCACGGAGATGGTCAGCGTAATTTGCAGTATACGTTTCATTCTATCGTTCCCCCTTTTCGTTAAATCATCTTACGTTATGCTCTGCGGAATTCTTATACTCTAATTAACTGCTTCCAAGTCGAAAAAATTCGATGGCATTTCCAGCCACCATCATGTACTTCTCATCATCCGATACATCCGCCATCTGCGATTCCATCACTTTTAAGGAGTTTGGCCAGCGGCTCACGATGTGAGGAAAGTCGGTGGACCACATAATCCGGTTCACGCCGATTTCATGGCGCAGACGAACTCCGATAAAATCCTCAAAAAACCCCCAATAGGCGTGTTCTCGCAGGTATTCGCTGGGCAAACGAGAAAGAGGTTTGAGTCCCAGGAGACGTTCTGCCCAGTGCCGATTGGTTTTGTACTCCTGATCCATCTGCTCGTAGTAATAGGGAATCCAGCCAAGGTTGTTTTCCGCCCAGTAGATCCTGAGTTTTGGGAAACGATCAAATACGCCCGAGAGAATAAGCTGGACCGCCTCCAGGGCGCCACAGTGAAAAATCGCCTGGCGTGCAAGGCGCTGGACCAGGTCTGTCGGGGGCCGTTCCTCTCCTTCCAATTCTATGGGGTACTTCAACTGATAGACATCGCGCCCCTGAACCCGGTGATGAAACGAGGTGTGAATGGTTATCGGCATATTCATGTCGACAGCGGCGGCCCAGAACTTATCGTCCTGCGGGGTTGGGAAACGTTGCCCACAAGGAAATGATTCCAAGCAGACCGCTTTTATGCCCAACCGGGCACACCGCTCCATCTCGACGATATCGTCCTCC
>JABAOE010009781.1_pt2 | contig 10170 bp, 11 predicted proteins | sample 7062141 | NCBI WGS metagenome assembly JABAOE01 (sample SAMN14538627, study PRJNA623070) | marine sediment metagenome | biome: marine biome [ENVO:00000428]; feature: marine pelagic biome [ENVO:01000023]; material: deep marine sediment [ENVO:00002113] | place: India: Gulf of Khambhat ...
TTCCAGCTCCAGCCTCGGCGAGGAGACGTTCCCTTCGTCTTCCGCCAGCGGGTCGTCGGCGATCTGTTCCTCGGTGTCCTTTCCCTCTTGCTCCAGTCCTTCAGCCATCGGTGTCCCTCACCCTTCCCGAACACAGAATTGTTCGTAACTAGCGCTCGTTTTCGGCAGCAACTCTAGTGCAGTAGACTGATTATTTCAACCGGCCGTTTTGGGGCACTTCACAGCTTCTTCACACCTGCCGACGGCGGGCGAAGGTGGCAACTCGGCTAGCCCGTCAGCTCTACCTTCAGGCGCATCTTGACGTCGTTGTCGCGACGTAGAGCGACCCGTGGTACTGCCGCACCGGGTGGATGTCGGAGCCCGGCAGGATCGCGCTGGACTCCGGCACCGACGTGTCCCCCGTTGGCTCCTCGGTGAAGCTTGCGTGCTGCCAGCGCCCGTCGATGTCTCGCTTGACGTCGACGCGTACCGTCGTCTTCATCCCGTAGCCGAAGATCGAAACGCAGGGCACGCTTGAACGGGCGCGCAGCTCCCGCCGCAGCGCACGCGCGGCGCGCAGCGCCGGCACCTGCGCCTCCGGCACCCACGACTCGTCCTCAAGGAGGTCGATCGACTTGCCGTGCTGGTCATAGACGCAGGGGTAGGCCGGCAGCACCTGGTGCGCCGAGACGAACGTCGAGAACACCCGCCTCACCTGCTCGCCCATCAGCCCGAAGGGGATCAGGCCCCGCCCGGTGAGCAGGGCCGCGATCGCCTTTGGGCCTCCGTTGTGGGGCGCGCCCATCATCAGCAGCCGTTCCACCTTCGGCCTGCCGCCCAGGCGCTCCACATAGAAGCGGCTGACGAGGCAGCCCATGCTGTGAGCGATGATCGTCACCGGGCCGGCGGCTCCCCAGGCCTCGATCTCCCGCGCCAGCTTCTTCGCTGCCTCACGCACGTCCTTCCGCCAGTCGTAGGCGAACGTTAGCAGGTCCTTCCCTTCTTCGTAGCCCAGCGCCTCCTCCAGGTACTGGCAGAGGCGGCTGTACTGGTCCATCTTGTAGAGGTTCGGCACGATGACGACGTCGCCCACCAGGCCGCGCGCCTCAAGCGGCTCCTTCTCGGGCAGCACGTAAGTGTCCGGGTGGGTGAACATGTGCTTGACGTTCGGCCACACGCGCTGCGATCCCTGCCAGAGCTCGGAGCCCATCATGCCCGGCACGATCACGACCGGCCGCCGCTCCTTCGATGCACCGGGCAGAGCCGCATCGACGAGGGTCAGGTCCTCCGGCTCGAAGGCTGCCTTGTAAACGATCTGCGCGTCGCCCACGCGCACCGTGTCGCCCGGGGCGAGTGTCTCCCGCTCGATCCGCTTCTCTCCCAGCCAGGTGCCGTTCCGCGAGCCCAGGTCTCGCACGAGGAAAGACGACCCGCGGCGCTCGATCACCGCGTGGTTGCGCGAGACCTTCTGGTCGTCCAGCACTATGTCGCCGCTGGACGCCCTGCCGATCGTGATCGCCTCGCGGTCCAGTGGGACCTCGCGGGTGGCGCCCGGCGTGTGCACCGCCAGCCGCGGCGACCGGGTGTCGGTCAGGTTCATCGGCAGCGCTGTGCCGGCCAGCGTCGCGTCGAGGTCGGGCAGCGACTCCATGACGGTCACGTCCGGCTCCGGGCTGCTGCCCGGTTCGCCGGTCTCGACGCGGAGGGTGCATGAGCCCACGTTCAGAGTGTCACCGGGCGCGAGAGCCGACCGACGCACCCGCCTGCCGTTGACCTGAGTGCCGTTGGCAGAGTCCAGATCGACTACCGAGAAGCCTTGCGCCCCGAACTCCAGGCGCGCGTGCACCCGTGAGGCCTTGGGGTCCGGGATCACGATGTCGTTGACCTCGGAGCGGCCGAGCGTGACCGCCCCGGCGGAGAGGGCGAATTCCTGCACCTGCTCGTCGGGCAGCGTCAGGGCCAGCTTGCCGGTGCGGGGCTCCATGCCCGCAATCCTACAATAGGCCGGGGCCTGGGCTGGCCGCTGTCCCCACGGAGTGTGGCTGCGCTACGGTCTGTAACGATCGCGACAGTGCAGCGATCAACTCATACGGACGAACCTTATGGACGACCGATTCGCAATCCGCGTGTCGCCACTGCGGGTGGCGCTCTTCCTGGCGGCCATCGCCGCGCTGCTCCTCGCCGCGCATCTAGCAGCCGAGGCCGTGAGGACGACCGTTGGCGAGAACCTGCCGGACCGGGCGACGGGCCTCTGGAATCTGGACGAGGAGAACAACTTCCCGACCTGGTTCGCGAGCATGGTGCTGGCGCTCGTTGCCTTCGCTCTCGCCTTCGTGGGGCTGTTGAAGTACCAGGAGCGTGACCGCTACTGGTGGCAGTGGTTCGCGATCGCCCTGATCCCGCTGTTCCTGAGCGTCGACGACATGGCGCAGCTGCACGAGGCGCTGAGCTCGCCGATTTCCGAGGAGTACGGGCTCGGCGGCCTGCTGCACTGGGCGTGGGTTGTCGTGGCGCTGCCGGTGGTTGCAGTGCTGACGGTGCTGTTCATCCCGTTTCTGCTCCACCTGCCGCGGCGCACGATAGTCCTGCTGCTGGCCGGCGCCGGGATGGTCTTCGGCGGCGGCGTCATTCTCGAGATGTTCGAGGGCTGGTGGGTCGACGCGCGCGGCCACGAAGGCGTGATCATCTTCTCGATGGTCACGGTCCAGGAGGTGCTGGAGCTGTTCGGGTCGATCGTCGCGCTGTATGCCGTCATCGACTACGCAGGTGGCTACCGTTCGGAGCTTGTACTTCGAATAGAACGTGACGAGCTCTCCTTCGCCCGCGAGCCGCGGCGCTCAGAGTCCGAAGAGCTGAGCCTCGATCTAGAGCCGGCCGAACGGCTCTAGCTGGTCGGCGCGTCCAGCCCTTGTTCTAGCGCACCTGCGCTGGCTTGCCTGCGTTATACCAAGTGATCGACAAGTGGGAGATCACTCCATGATCCGTGCCTTCGCCTCGGGTTTGATCCTCGCTATGACACTGCTCGCGGCCTGCGGCGACGACGATGGCGAGGACGCTTCCTCGCCGTCGCCCTCTGCGTCGCGAACGGCGGCGACGCTGACGCCGACTCTGTCAGCGAGCCCGTTCCCGGCGACACCGGTCGTCACACCACTCGCGGACGAATCGCTGCGCATCGTCTTCTTCCGGCCGGCTGAAGAGCGCGGCCAGTATAGCGGACGTCTCTGGATCAGCGGCATCGACGGCTCCGGTGCTCAGCCGGTCACTCCGCAAGGTGCGGAGGCGATGTTCGCCGGAATGTCCGGCGCCGACACTTTCTACTGGGCCGAGTTGCTTTCTGAAGAAAAGGCCGTTCTCTGGCGGCAAACGCTGTCGACCGGAGGGCGCGAGGAGCTGCTGCGCTTTGACATACGCTTCTTCGGCCACGCGCAGGTCAGCCCCAACGGCGACCGCATCGCCTACATCGACTTCGACAGCGTCTATCTTCTCGACCTGGCGACGGGGGAGCAGCGCCTACTGCTCCAGGGCAACGCTATCGCCTGCGACCCGCCCCAAACGGGCACGCCGTTTCCGGGATCGTGCTTTGGATACCGAAACCCGCGCTGGTCGCCGGACGGCGAGCTTATCGTTGTGCAGAAGGGCTTCTACGAAGGTGCGGTGATGGTGCTGATCGACCCGGACGATCCGGTCGAAGTGGAAGTGGGCGACGGCGAACTCGACGGCGCCTACATCGCCGCATGGTCGCCCGACTCGCGCGCTCTCTGCGTCATCGGCCGTTTCGCGGCGCCGTCGGCCTTCTACGTCGCACGGACGCCGGACTGGGCGATGACGGGCTACCTCAAGGATGAGCTGGAGCCGACCCCCGTGTCCGGCTTCGATCCCCGGGCAAGTAGCGCCTCCGGCTGTGCGTGGGCATCTTCTGATCGCCTACTCGTGTCGATCGCCAACGGGGAAGACGGCTACCCTTCCAGGGTCGGTGCGCTGAACGCAGGCGACGGCACGTTTGCTGAGTTTGAGTTCGTGTCAGACGACGAAGCGTGGAGCCGCGAGCTGATCGGTGCGCCTGGACGGGCGCTCGCCGTAACCCAGGCGTTCATCGCCGGCGGGCAGTCCAAGAACCCCGGCCCCCTGCACCAAGTTGATGCGGAGACGGGCGCCATCGCGCCTATTCTCCAGCCGGGTGACTGGGCGGTCGCTGTCGTCGATGTGAGCGACTAGACTAGCGGTGCGCTACCAGTCGTAGTGTTCGCGCTGCAGCGCGACGGACATGCCCATGCCCGCGCCCATGCAGAGCGTGACCAGGCCCCACTCGGCGTCGCGGCGGCGCATCTCGTAGGCGATCGTGCCGATCAGCCGCGTTCCCGTCGCGCCGAGCGGGTGTCCGATGGCGATCGCGCCGCCGTTCGGGTTCACCTTGTCCCAGTCCCACTTAAGCTCGGCGCCGCAGGCCAGCACCTGGCAGGCGAACGCCTCGTTGATCTCGATCACGTCGAAGTCGTTCAACGCCATGCCGGTGCGCTTCAGCAGCTTCTGCGTCGCCGGCACCGGGCCGATGCCCATGATCGTGGGGTCGACGCCCACTGACGCCGCGTGGCGGATCGTCGCCAGCGGCTTCAGCCCCTTCGCCTTCGCTGTCTCCTTCTCCATGATCAGGCAGATCGTCGCCCCGTCCGTGCGCGGGCTGGCGTTTCCGGCCGTTACCTGGCCGTCCGCCGTATAGGCGGGCTTCAGCGTCGCCAGCTTCTCCAGCGACGTGTCCTCGCGCGGGTTCTGGTCCGTCTCCACCTTGACGCTCGAACCGTCGGAATAGGCGATCTCGATCGGGTTGATCTCGTCCGCCAGCAGGCCCTCTTTCTGGGCGCGAATCGCCTTCTTGTGGCTGTCCAACGAGAACTTGTCCGCGTCGGCGCGGGAGATTCCGCGCTCGCCGGCCAGCTTCTCGGCCGTCTGGCCCATGTCCATGATCCAGGGCTCCGTCACCTGGTACCAGCGCTTCGTCCACTCGGGCGCCTTGTCCTTATCAGGCCACGGCGAGAGGAACTCCTTCGCCATCACCTCGGTCGTCTGCACCTGCTGCAGGTTGGTCTCGTCGCCGGGCGGGATCGGGTTCACCCGGTCCATCGTCTCGACGCCGCCGGCGATCACGATGTCGGACATCCCGGCCATCACCGCGAATGCGCCCTGCGTGCTTGCCTGCAGCGACGACCCGCACTGCTTGTTCATGTCCGTCGCCGAGATCGTGTGCGGCAGGCCAGCTTCGAGCACGTAGTGCCGGGAGCGCGTGAGCATGCCGGCGATGCCGACGGAGCCCCACAGCACCTCGTCCACTTCCTCGCCGCCGACGTTGTTGCGGTCGAGCACGTTCTTCATCAGCGGCACGACCATCTCAACGTGTGAGACGTCGCGGAACACACCGCGCTGGCCGGCGCGGCCGAACGGCGTGCGGATCATGTCTACGAGCACTGCTTCTCGCATGATGGGGCGACCTCCTGGTGCGTATGTCTTCGATTTCGTGGCAGGCGTCAGTCTAGCATAGCGCCGGGGGCTGGCTCGACGCTACGCCAACCGTTTACCATCGGTTAACTTCCGTTCGGCGCTGGTTAACCGGCCTGTTAACCGGCGTGGCGGAAACTGGCCTCAACGACCGGACGACAGACGAGACCTGAAAGGGACGACTGACATGCGGAACCCGTTTCGTAGGAAGCCGAAAGGCAACCCGACCAAGACAGCCATCATTAAGCACGACGGCAAGTCCGAGTCGACGAGGCAGGTTCGCAGCGACGTGACCGACTTCCCGGCCGCGCGCCAATGGGTTCCCCAACAGGCCACGTTCGGGGGCTTCAACTCCCCGCCCGGCCGTTTCTAAACCGCCAGCATGCTATGCTTGGCCTCCTTTGAAGCGGGAGCCCCTCCAGAGGGGCTCCCGCTTCGTTTGTGCGGTAGGGCACAACGTTGACAGCCTGTCCCCCTTTGCTACACTGAATTTGCCGACCCTTTGGGCGGCTACAAGATGCCCGCAAGGGCGGAACAGACGCCAGGACCCGCTTGGACCCCTACGGGCCGAGACGGCACATAGAGCGCTCAGCGCAAGAATCCGTGCCCTTTCGGCCTGCCGGAAGGGTCTTTTCGTGGGCCTGGACGGGAGGAACGAAGCATGCGGACGATGCTCAAGAGCAAGATACACAGGGCCACCTGCACCGGCGCCGACGTGGACTACGAAGGCTCGATCACCCTCGATCCGGTTCTCATGGAAGCGGCAGACATCCTGCCGCATGAGCAGGTGCACGTCGTCGACTGCAACAACGGCGCCCGCCTCGTCACCTACGCCATCGAGGGGGTCCGCGGCGAAGGCGAAGTCGTCCTCAACGGAGCCGCCGCCCGCCTCGTCAACGTCGGCGACATCGTTATCATCATCAGCTACAAGCAGCTCGCAGAGTCCGAGCTCGACGGCTACCACCCACGGCTCATCTACGTCGATGGAGACAACCGCATAGCGCGCACCTCCGACGGTGTCCGCGAAACCGTACCAGTCTAAGGAGGACCCATGCCCAAGTCTGTACTGATCACCGGCTGCTCCACGGGAGGCATCGGCCATGCCGCCGCCGCTCAGCTCGCCGCGAAGGGCTACAACGTCTTCGCAACTGTCCGGAGCGCCGCGAAGGCCGGAGACCTCGCCTCGACTGATAACGTCACCGTCCTCGAGCTGGATGTCCGCGACCAGGCCTCCGTCGACGCCGCCCTCGCGCAGGCCGGCGACGTTGACGTGCTCGTGAACAACGCCGGCTTCGAGGTCTGGGGCCCGCTTGAAGAGATGACCGTCGACGACCTGAAGGACCAGTTCGAGACCAACGTCTACGGGCCCTTCCGCCTGATCCTCGGCGTCCTTTCCGGCATGCGCAACCGCGGCGACGGCGTCATCGTCAACGTGTCATCCGTCGCCGGCCGGGCCGGATCGCCTCTGAACGGCCTCTACGCCGCGTCCAAGTGGGCGCTCGAGGCGCTCAGCGAGACGCTGAAGTACGAGGTCGGCCACTTCGGCATCCGTGTGCACATCATCGAGCCCGGCGGCGTCGAGACTCCGTTTGGCGCGAACCGCCGCCTCGTCGGCGCCGCTGCCGGAGAAGAGTCGCCGTATGCGGAGATGGTCACGCAGTGGGAAGCGGCCGGCGAGCGCCTGAATCCGGACGGCGCGACTCAGCCCGAGGCCGTCGGGTCTGTGATCGTCGATGCCGTCGAAAACGGAGAAGCGTTCCGCTATCCGGCGACGCCGGACGCGGAGTTCGTCCTCGGCGCGCGCAAGGCGATGACTGACGAGCAGTTCGAGCAGGCGATGCGCCAGCAGCTGGGGCTGACCTGGTAGTCGACACCACAGGGGGCGACCCGTCAGGGCGCCCACCGGGAGGTAGAAGAATGAAGAAGCGAATGGCAATCACAGACCTCAAGGCGATGAAGAAGCGGGGCGAGAAGATCGTCATGATCACCGCCTACGAGTATTCATCCGCCCGGTTCGTGGAAGAGGCCGGCATACCGCTTATCCTCGTCGGGGATAGCCTCGGCAACGTCGTCCTCGGCTACGACTCCACCGTGCCCGTGACGATGGACGAGATCGTGCACCACGTGAAGCCCGTAGTCCGGGCCACAGAGCGCACGCACGTTGTCGCAGACATGCCCTTCGGCAGCTTCCAGGCCGGCCCGGAAGACGCCCTGCGCAACGCCGCGCGCATGCTCAAGGAAGGCGGTGCGCAGTCCGTCAAGCTCGAAGGCGGAGCCCACGTCGCGGAGACCGTCCGCCACCTGACCCAGTCGGGCATCCCGGTCATGGGCCACCTCGGCCTCACGCCGCAGTCGATCAACCAGATCGGCGGCTACAAAGTGCAGGGCAAGACGCCCGCCGCCGCCGTCCGCATCCTCAACGACGCCGTGGCGCTACAGGAAGCCGGCGCCTATGCGATCGTCCTTGAAACGGTGCCGGTCCGCGTGGCCGAGATTATCACGGAGAAGCTGGACATCCCGACGATCGGCATCGGCGCGGGCTGGGGCTGCGACGGCCAGGTGCAGGTCTGGCACGATCTCCTGGGCCTCTTCAGCGACTTCGTCCCGAAGCACGCGAAGCGCTACGCCAACGTCGGACCCACGATCGTCGAAGCGCTCAAGGCGTACGCCGCCGACGTCCGCAGTGGCGCCTTCCCGACGGAGAAGGAGTCCTTCATCAAGAAGCCGGCGGCCACTGAACCGACAGAGGCGACGCCGGCGCACTAGCACGACATCACCCTCCCTTTGACTCGCGGCCCCGCTGCCCCCGGCGGGGCCGCACCACGCTGAACGCCATGCGCACCATTGCCACCTTCGCCGAGATGACCGCTGCGCGGGACGCCGCGAGCGGATCGGTTGGCCTCGTGCCGACGATGGGCTTCCTGCACGAGGGGCACCTCTCGCTCGTGCGAGCTGCCCGCGCGGAGTGTGAGAGCGTCGTCGTCAGCATCTTCGTCAACCCGGCCCAGTTCGGCCCGGGCGAGGACCTCGCCCGCTACCCTCGCGACGAGGAGCGTGACCTGGCACTACTTCGCGACGAGGGCGTTGACATCGTCTTCATGCCGCCGTCCGAAGAAGTCTACCCGCCCGGCTTTGACGACTGGGTCGAGGTCACTGGCCCGATAGCGGAGCGTTTGGAGGGCGAGCACCGCCCCGGCCACTTCCGGGGTGTCGCCACCGTCGTCGCCCGCCTCTTTCGCGTCGTCCAGCCGGACCGGGCCTACTTCGGCGAGAAGGACGCACAGCAACTGCGGGTCATCCGCCGGATGGGTGCTGATCTTGGCCTGCCGGTCGAAGTCGTCGGCCTGCCGATCGTCCGCGAGCCGGACGGGCTTGCCATGTCCTCGCGCAACGTCTACCTGTCGCCGGCCGAACGGGTGCGCGCGCTCTCGCTCTCCCGGGCCCTCGCTGAAGCCGAAGAGAGCTTCCGCGGCGGCGAGCGCGACGCGGCCGCTATCCGCGAGGCTGCCCGCCGCACCCTCGACGCGGCCGGCGTCGAGATCGACTACGTTAGCGTCGCCGACGAGGGGACGCTTGAGGAGCTGGTGGCGATCGACCGGTCGGCGCTGCTACTAATTGCCGCCCGCGTCGGAAAGACGCGGCTGATCGACAACGCGCTGCTCACCCCCTGACTCCCGGGCCCTACTCGACGGCGATGTGGTACTCGGGTGCGTTGGGGATCTGGCGCAGGGCGCGCCGCAGCATCTCCGGCAGCAGATTGACCCGCACCAGCTCGTCCACCGGCCACCAGCGGAACGTCAGCTCAGTACCGTCTTCCTCCTGCCCCGTCCATTCCTGCTTGTACGCAGGCGATGTGGGCTCGAACCGAACCAGGAAGTAGAGGCCGATCTCGTGCAGGCGCACGCNNCAGCAGCCGGCCGACGTCAACGTCGAAGCCCGTCTCCTCGTGCAGCTCGCGCTTGAGTCCCGCCTCCGCCGTCTCGCCGATCTCCATGCGGCCTCCCGGAAGGCACCAGAACTTGGCGTCGCCGATGCGCTGCAGCAGCACGAGGTCGCCGTTGAGCGCGACGGCGGACGTGCGGTAGAGGAACTGCCGCTCGTCGTCGCCAAACTGGATCGTCGTGCTCTCCATCGTTCCTCCTGTGCAATAATACCGGCGCGATGGCTGAGAAGACACGCGATCAGGCCGGACCACCCTCGTTCCTGCGGCCGTTGATGTCGCTTATCGGCGGCCGGCGGACGGTGCAGGTGTTCATGAAGCTTGCGTCGCCGGTTGACCGCTTCCTGATCCCGGCCACGGGCGGCCGGCTCTCGACGGGGCTCGGGATGCCGATGCTCGTGATGGAGGTGGTAGGCGCGAAGTCCGGGAAGAAGCGGCGGACGCCACTCCTCTGCATGCGCGAAGGGGACGACCTGGTCATCGTCGCATCGTACGGCGGTAATCAGCGCCACCCGGCGTGGTACTACAACCTGAGGGCGAACCCGCGAGTGCGCGTCTGGGCGAAGGGCATCAACGGCTGGTTTACGGCGCGCCAGGCCGAGGGTGAGGAGCGCGAGCGTCTGTGGCAGGCGGCGACGGAGTTCTACGAGGGATACCGCAAGTACGAGACCTACACCGACCGCGAGATCCAGATCTTCGTCCTCTCTCCCGAGGGTTAGGCCCTCACCCCCGGCCCCTCTCCCGTGCGCGGGCGAGGGGAG
>JABAOE010003505.1_pt7 | contig 10169 bp, 9 predicted proteins | sample 7062141 | NCBI WGS metagenome assembly JABAOE01 (sample SAMN14538627, study PRJNA623070) | marine sediment metagenome | biome: marine biome [ENVO:00000428]; feature: marine pelagic biome [ENVO:01000023]; material: deep marine sediment [ENVO:00002113] | place: India: Gulf of Khambhat ...
TATGGCTGAAGAACGATATGAGGAGTCGGAGCTTTACCGCATCCGACACTCATCCGCGCATGTGATGGCACAGGCCGTCACTGAGATGTTCGAAGAAGGTGAGGCCAAGGTCGCCATTGGGCCGCCCATTGCTGATGGCTTTTACTACGACTTCGACCTGCCGCGACCGCTCACCCCGGAGGATTTAGAGGCCATCGAGAATCGCATGCGTGAGATTGTCGAGGGCGACTTCCTATTCCAAATGGAGGTCGTGTCGGCAGAAGAGGCCAAGGAGCTCTTCAAAGGCCAGCCTTACAAGATCGAGTTGATCGAGGGGCTTGAAGCGGGAGGTGTAGACGAATACGGCGAGCCGACTGAGGAGGCTCCAGTCATCTCAACGTACACGCACGATACCTTCACGGATCTCTGTCGCGGCCCTCACCTGGAGCGTACGGGCCAGATCAATCCCGCCGCGTTCAAACTACTTAATGTCGCCGGTGCCTACTGGCGGGGTGACGAAAAGCGACCCATGCTGCAGCGCATCTACGGAACGGCGTGGAAAACGGGCGATGAACTCGAACAGCATCTGTGGCGGCTGGACGAGGCTAAAAAGCGTGATCATCGCGTGCTGGGCCGTGAGCTGGACCTGTTCAGCGTGAGCGACGACGTCGGTCCGGGTCTGATCCTCTGGCATCCGAAGGGGGGTCTGATCCGCAAGCTGGCGGAAGATTTCAGCCGTGGAGAACACGAGAAAGCAGGCTACGACTTCGTCTACACGCCGCACATCGGAAAATCCAGCCTGTGGGAGACCAGCGGTCACCTGGAGTGGTACGCGGACTTTATGTATCCGCCGGTCGAGTTTGAGGATGAGCAACAGGAGTACTTCCTCAAGCCGATGAATTGCCCCTTCCACATCCAGATCTATAAGAGCAAAACCCGCTCCTACCGGGATCTGCCGCTTCGCTACGCGGAATGGGGCACTGTGTACCGTTATGAACGAAGTGGGGTGCTGCACGGTCTCTTGCGCGTCCGTGGCCTCACGCAAGACGACGCGCATCACTTTTGCCGGCCGGATCAGATGCCGGAGGAAATCGACAAGACGCTCGACTTCAGCCTGCATATCCTGCGCTCGTTTGGCTTCGAGGAGATCCACGCATACCTCTCCACTCGAAATCCCGAAAAGGCCGCTGGATCGGGGGAACAGTGGGAAGCGCCGACCCAGGCGCTGCAGGCATCGCTTGAACGTTCAGGTTTGCCGTATCAGGTGGACGAAGGCGAGGCCACCTTTTACGGACCCAAGATCGATCTGAAGGTCGAAGATGCTCTTGGACGCGAGTGGCAGCTGTCGACGATCCAATTTGATTTCCTGCTCCCCGAGCGCTTTGGATTGACGTTCGTGGGCGAGGACGGCAAAGAGCACCAGCCCTACATGATCCACCGCGCTCTGATGGGCGCCATGGAACGCTTTTTCGGAACGCTGATCGAACACCACGCCGGCGCATTCCCTGTTTGGCTGTCACCGGTGCAGGCAATGTTGATACCGATTGCGGACCGCCATATCGAATATGCCGAAGGTGTGGCGGGCCAGCTGCAGGAGGCCGGGCTGCGTGTGGAGGTGGACGAGCGCAGCGAAAGGATGAATGCCAAGATCCGCGACGCGCAGGTTCAGAAGGTGCCGTATATGCTGGTGATGGGCGACCGGGAGGCTGAATCCGGGCAGGTGGCCGTTCGCCTGCGCTCGGAAGAGGATCTGGGCGCAATGTCAGTCGACGCCTTTTTGGATCGAGCTAGGGCAGACATCGAATCAAAGGCGTAGGATTAAGGGTTGCGTAGCGCCGCCCACAGACGGTGAGCGGCAAAATATAATATGACCCTTTGGTAGCGATGCTGCAATCCGTTCTCCTTGCACTGATATTTTCTGTCACGGCGCCAACGCGGCCTGTGGCTCAGGTGGAACCACCACCTGAAACACGCGATTATGTCTGCGCGCCGCGGCTTCAGCTGCGCCAACCCCATCGTTGCCCACGGTACGGTCCGGCAGCGGAGATCGAGCGAATGGCCAAGCTTGGGCTGCTATCGCCCAGCCCGCTGCCCATTGCGCAGATTGACCCGGCGCTGAGTTACGTCCCGTTCAGCTACCTTCGAGCATCGGGTTCCACGCCGCTGTATACCAGCTACGACGACGCAGTTCGAGGCGGTGGCGGAGCTTCAACGTTGAGCGATGGCTTCGTATACCTTTCCTACTCGAATCGGGTCGAAAGTGAGGGGGTGACGGTATACAGCACCGGCAATGGCTATGTGCGCGGTGGGGATGTGAGCCGGGTATCAACCCTGCCGGCCTCGCCAGGAATTCAGTTCTCACAAACTCCGAATCGGCCGTTTGCCTGGACGATTGCGGGGGGAGTCTGCACGTATGAAGAGCCTAATGGCCAATTGGGCAACAGCTCAGAGTGCTTTGTGCGCCACTCGGTGCTGCAGATCTACGACAAACAACGCTTCGGGGATTGGGACTGGTATATGGTTGGCCCAAACCAGTGGATCGAGCAGCGCTTGCTGGCGGTCGTGGATCCAGATCCAACTCCCCCTGAGGGTGTGGATCAGGATCGCTGGATTTCGGTGAATCTTTACGAGCAGACCATGGCGGTATACGACAAAGGGGAGCTGGTGTTTGCAACTCCCGTTTCCAGTGGCCGCAACGGGTTCTGGACCCAACCCGGTCTGTTCCAGGTTTGGGCCAAGCTCGACCGCGACGACATGACCGGCGGCATCCCGGGAGAGGCAGGCAACTTCTATTTCCTGGGCGATGTGCCCTGGGTGCTGTATTTTGACCAGGCACGTGCGCTCCACGGAACCTATTGGCACGGCAAATTCGGGACGCCGACCTCGCGCGGCTGCGTGAACTTGGCTCCGACTGACGCCAGCTGGCTGTTCAATTTTGCCGAAGAAGGTACCTGGGTGCACGTATACGATCCCTCTGGAATCACCCCAACCGACCCTGCGCAATATGGCCCAGGCGGGGCCTAGCGATCCCCTAAAGCCCGCACTCCACAACAAAAACGCCCCCTGGTCGCCTCATCATCTTCTTTAATTCACCGGACCCAAAGGGGAAATGAAGCGCGGGATAGTACCAGAGTACTCTATTCCGCCGTGACCCCCATTATCTAAAATCCTGCGCACTTCCGAAAAACTGCCGCTCAAACCGGAAGGGGGGTCCACTGATGTACGCCGAGAACGAACTGCTGTTCCCGTCTTATGTGATTCCTAAACTAAAGGATTCCAGGGGGGAAGCCTGGGCCAGGCTCGTTGAAAGGGTATCCAGCTTGCCAGAGGATCATCCGGAGAGCCTTGCTTTCTCTCTGATGATGATTCGGCTGGACGGCTGCTTGGCCTGTGAAACCGACTCCTACCGCGCTATGAAAGGCTGTCTGGGCTGCGCCGAACAAACCTTGCGGCGCTATAAGGGCCCGGATCAGGAGCTCCTGGATGCTTATCATGAAGCTTTGATGGAGATCGAGGAACACTTCGAAACGCGCCCGGCCGAACCGCTGCCGCGCGCAGCTTGAGGCTTACTTCACAAAAGAATGGCGGCCGCCATTTCTGGTGGCCGCACCTTCCATTCCATAAAAACCTGCTGGGAATCCGACCAGTCAGGCGCTGAGCGAGGTAAGCCACCGGAATTTCTTCGGCTTGTCGCGTGACGATCGTCACACTTTTGCTGCGTTGGCTAGCCCATAGGGGCCGCTATGGTAAACTTGCCCAGTTGCGAGGAGGTGTGCCCGCTCCCGATCCGAGCCGGTACTTGAATGCTCACTACTCCGGAAAAACTCCTCTTCTTCTTCCTCCTAATATCGACAATTTACATCGCAGTAAGAGCCACCCAGCGTTTGATTCGCATCATATTGCGCGGGCGAGGCAAGCCAGATCTCTGGCTGGGGATACGCCGCGCCTGGGAGGCGTTTTCAAAGACGATCACCTTTTCGCCAGTCCTGCGTGACCGCTTGATACCCAGCCTGCTGCACGGGTTTGTAGGCTGGGCTTTCATCTACTACCTGCTGGTCAACCTTGGCGATGTACTCGAAGGTCTGATACCGGATTTCGTTTTCTTGGGCACCGGTACGATTAGCAACCTTTACCGCTTGATTGCCGACCTTCTCAGCGTCGCCGCCCTGATCGGCATAGCAGGATTGCTCATCCGTCGTTTCGTGCTGCGAGCGCCAGAGCTGACCATTCGCGATACCACGCTCCTGCATCCAAAAGCTCGTTCTGGGATCCGGCGCGACTCCGCCATCGTTGGCACGATTATTTTCGTCCACGTCGGCTCACGTTTTTTGGGCCAGAGTGTAGCCATATCCGGAATGGGAACCGACCCCTGGCAGCCCTTTGCCTCGGCGGTCTCCAACCTGTGGGCCGGCGTCTCGGAAACGAATCTCACCGTCGGCGAACACATCCTATGGTGGCTGGCAATCGGCACCATCCTGCTTTTCGTTCCGTACTTCCCCTATTCCAAACACATCCACCTGTTCTTCGCCCCGCTTAACTTCTTGCTTCACCCGGAGCGACAATCCATGGGCGCATTGGATGCACTGGACTTTGAAGACGAATCCATCGAGCAGTTCGGTGTGGCCAGGCTGGAAGATCTGTCCTGGAAGGGAATCATGGATGCCTACGCGTGCATCATGTGCAACCGCTGCCAGGACGCCTGCCCGGCTTACGAGACCGGCAAGGTCCTCTCTCCAGCCGCGCTGGAGGTCAACAAACGCTATTTTCTCAATCAAGAAGGGTCACGTATCGCCCGGGGCGAAGAAAGCTCCCAAACGCTGCTGGAATTCGCCATCACTCCGGAAGCGGTCTGGGCGTGCACCGCCTGTGGGGCCTGCGTCGAAGTCTGTCCGGTGGGCAACGAGCCCATGCGGGACATCCTGGAGATACGGCAGAACCTGGTGCTTATGGAGAATGAGTTCCCGGAGCAGCTTCAAACGGCATTCCGTGGGATGGAACGAACTGCCAATCCCTGGAACATCCCGCCCGAAGAGCGCCTCAAGTGGGCGGAAGGATTGGACGTTCCGACTATTCAACAAAACCCTGAGCCTGAGATACTCTGGTGGGTAGGATGCGCGCCCGCCACAGATGCCCGCGCGCAGCGTACCGCAAGAGCGTTCGCCGAATTGCTCAACAAGGCTGGTGTGAACTTCGCAGTGCTTGGCTCCAGGGAGCACTGTACGGGCGACTCTGCACGCCGGGCTGGCAACGAGTACCTGTATTTCGAGCTTGCGAGCACGAACGTGGAAACGCTGAACGAGGTCAACCCAGCGCGTATAGTTGCGACCTGCCCACATTGCCTGCACACGCTCAAGACAGAGTATCCGGCCTTTGGTGGAGAATATGAGATTGTTCACCATACTGAGTACATTCAGGAATTGATTTCAAGTGGCCGACTGCAGTCCAATGGAAACGAACCGCTAAGCAACGTGACCTTTCATGACCCCTGCTATCTCGGGAGGCAAAACGGCATAGTAGCCGCTCCGAGGGAGTCACTGGAGTTCGTCGCGATCGATATACAGGAGATGCCTCGAAGCGGAACAAGGTCGTTCTGTTGTGGAGCTGGCGGGGCGCAATTCTGGAAGGAAGAAGAAGAAGGTGAGCAGCGCGTAAGCGCAGAGCGGATCAATGAAGCCGAGGCAACTGGAGCGGATGTACTCGCGGTTGGGTGCCCGTTCTGCATGATCATGCTTTCGGATGCTTCGCAAAACGGGTTGGAAGTGCGTGATGTGGCTGAAATCGTAGCCGAGCGCATCCGTGCGGGAGATTGAGCGATGGCAAAAGGCAGGATCGAAATTGATGAAATCCATTGCAAGGGATGCTCGCTCTGCACGATGGTCTGCCCCAAGGATTTGATCGCTATGGCAGGCGCGCGCCTTACGCCGAAGGGATACCATCCTGCCGAGCTGGTCGATCCCGACGCTGAATGCACCGGTTGTGCGATCTGTGCAGTGATCTGCCCGGATGCGGCGATTACGGTTTACCGCTACATCCCCGCCAGACAGGCTGCTCCAGCAGTTTCATAGGGAGGATCACATACGTGGCGAAGGAGCTGCTAAAAGGAAACGTCGCTTTTGCGGAGGCGGCGATACGGGCTGGATGTGAAGCCTATTTCGGCTACCCGATCACCCCCCAAACGGAAGCGCTGGAACACATGTCCCGGCGTATGCCCGAGTTGGGGCGGGTTTTCATCCAGGCAGAAAGCGAAGTTGCCGCCATCAACATGGTCTACGGCGCGGCCTGTGCGGGTGTGCGCGTGATGACCTCCTCTTCCAGCCCTGGTGTGAGTTTGATGATGGAAGGGATCTCCTACATGGTTGGCTCCGAGGTTCCGGCGGTGCTGGTCGATATCATGCGCGGCGGTCCAGGTTTGGGGAACATTTCGCCTTCGCAGGGAGACTACTTTCAAATGGTCAAAGGAGGCGGGCACGGTGACTATCGCATGATCGTGCTTGCGCCGGCCACGATCCAGGAATTTATTGATCTCACGGTGGAGGCGTTCGATCTGGCAGACAAGTATCGCAACATCGTGACGGTCCTGGCAGACGGCAGCCTCGGCCAGATGATGGAACCTGCTGAGCTGCCTCCGATGCGCCCGGCACGAAGCTTTTCAGATAGACCGGAGTGGGCACTGTCCGGTGCAAAAGCAAGAGATCCGAACATCATCACTTCTATCTACCTCGATCCGGCGGTTGAGGAAGTGTTCAATCTGAAGCTGATGGATAAGTTCAAGGAAATCGAGGCGAACGAAGTTCGCTACAAGGAACTGCTGCTTGAGGATGTCGAGATTGCAATTATTGCCTACGGTACCTCCGGAAGGGTCGCCTTATCAGCGGTAAATGCCGCTCGTGAAGAAGGCATCAAAGCCGGGCTGCTGCGCCCCATTTCTCTGTACCCATACCCCTATGGTCGTCTCAAGGAAATCGCTGAGCAGGCGCGCGCGATCCTGGTGGTAGAGATGAGCGGCGGGCAGATGCTGGAGGACGTTCGGTTGGCCGTCGAGGGACGGATTCCCATCCACTTTTACGGACGCATGGGGGGTGTCGTCCCGCTGCCAGACGAGGTTCTGGAAGTCGTCCGCAAGATCCACGCAGAAATGCTGGTTGAAGCCTGATGCAGGAGAAATCGATGGAGCTAGACGACCAGGTTGAAAGCCTGATCTACGGTAGGCCCGAATCACTGACTGATGTGGGCACACACTATTGCCCAGGGTGCACACACGGTATCTCACACAGGCTGGTTGCGGAAGTCGTTGATGAGATGGGAATGCGGGAAGACACCATCGGTATTGCGCCGGTGGGTTGCGCGGTCTTTGCCTACAACTACTTCAACATGGACTTCGCAGAAGCCGCCCATGGGCGAGCTCCGGCAATGGCCACAGGTGTGAAGCGCGTAAATCCCGATAAGCTGGTATTTACCTATCAAGGTGATGGAGATCTGGCCTCCATTGGAGCGGCCGAAATCCTGCATGCCGCCGGTCGAGGCGAGAACATCACGGTGATCTTCATCAACAATGCCATCTATGGAATGACTGGCGGGCAGATGGCCCCAACGACACTGCCCAGCCAGCAAACCACCTCAACCCCTTTGGGCAGAGACATCGAGATGCATGGTTTTCCCATCAGGATGAGCGAGATTCTTTCCCAACTGGAAGGCGCAACCTACGTCGTGCGCCGGAGCTTGCACAACGTGGCCCACATCCGGAAAGCCAAGAAAGCAATTCGCCAGGCTTTCGAAGTGCAGCTGCAAGGTCTGGGCTTCTCGATGGTGGAACTGCTCTCGAGCTGTCCTACCAATTGGGGCATCTCGGTCGAAGATTCCCTGCAGTGGATCGAAGAGCATATGATCCCCGTCTATCCCCTGGGTGATTTCAAAGTGCACCCGATGCTCGAAAAGAAGAAGTGAGGCCATGCAGACTGAAATCATCATTTCTGGATTCGGTGGTCAGGGAGTGCTATTTGCAGGTCAGCTGCTTGCGTTCTGCGCGATGGACAACGAAATGCAGGTCACATGGTTCCCTTCGTACGGGCCTGAGATGCGGGGCGGAACCGCGCACTGCACTGTAATCGTTTCGGATGAGGAGATCGGATCCCCAATTATCCGCAATCCGAAGGCTGCCATCGTCATGAATCTCCCCTCGTTGGATCGCTATGAACCACTGGTCGCACCGGGGGGTTCTCTCATTATCAACAGCTCGCTGGTGGATCGACCCGCGCAGCGCGACGACATTTCCATAGTTGAAATAGCGGCAAGCGAGTTAGCCGAAGAGATCGCTGATAGCCGGTTGGCAAATCTGATCATGGTGGGAGCCTTGCTCAGCCAGCTGCCTCTTTTCACGCTGTTACAAATTTCAGAAGCGCTCGAATTGCATATCCCAGAGAGACGTCGAGATTTGCTGGGTGCAAATCTGAAGGCGCTTGAACTGGGATACCAAATCGGTGAGGAAAGCGCCATCGCAGTCTAAACAAATACATAAGCCGGGCCTATCGTAATAGCCCTCAAGGGTTGGGTTGACCCTGCTACCAAGCCGCTTGCGCGGGGGTTTGCTCTTCTATGGTCCCACGGCCGAACTACTCGTCAACAGGGGCGATCTCGCGAGTAAACTTCGGATAGAGCTTGATCCAAGAGGGAGAAACTGAATGTCAGCTCAGCAAGATCTACAGGTCGATCTCAGCACTGAAATCCTGCTGGAGATGTACTGGTTGATGGTGCTCTCGCGCAAGCTGGACGAGCGCGCCTGGGTGTTGCATCGTCAGGGAAAGATTGCCTTCCATATCTCCGGCATCGGACATGAAGCCGCGCAGGTGGCTGCAACCATGGCACTCCGGCGCGGACATGATTACGTCGCACCCTACTACCGTGATCTGCCAATGATGCTCACCCTGGGCCTTACGCCGACCGAATTCATGCTTGGCGTTATGGGAAAGAAGGGTGAACCGGGTTCAGGGGGCCGTCAGATGCCAAGCCACTGGAGCCTCAGGAGGGCGAACGTATTGAGTCACTCCTCACCGGTTGCCACCCAGGCGCCGCATGCGGCCGGAATCGCTTGGGCAATCAAAATGAAGGGGGATGACCGCGTGGTCTTGACTTCCATCGGCGAGGGATCCACTTCTCAAGGAGAGTGGTATGAGGCGGTCAACTTCGCCGCAGTATACGACCTGCCCGTGATCTTTATGGTTGAAAACAATCAATATGCGATCTCCGTCCGACAAGAAAAGCAGATGGCGGTTGAACGAGTATCCGACAAGGCGGCTGGATTCGGCCTGCCCGGGGTAACGGTGGACGGTTTGGACGCAGTGACGGTTTATCAAACGATGTCTCAGGCCGTCGAGCATGCCCGGTCGGGAGGCGGTCCCATGGTGGTGGAGACAATGGTGCACCGCATGACTCCGCACTCGTCAGACGACGATGACCGCACCTACCGTCCGCGCGAAGAACTTGAAGCGTTGAAGGCGACAGATCCAGTCCACCTGCAGCGTGACCGTTTGATTGAAATCGGGCTGCTGTCCGAAGAAGCCGACCATGAAATCCAGGAGCGCGCGACGGCAGAAGTTGAGGAGGCCGTGAAGGCTGCTGCAGAGGCGCCCTATCCGGATATCTCCGAAGCAAGCTACCCGGTTTACGTGGAGGACATCGTCAATGACTGAGATGACGCTGATTGAAGGCCTCCGCCAAGGAATGGACGAAGAGCTCGAACGCGACGAAAACGTATTTATCTTTGGTGAAGACGTCGGACCGCGTGGAGGTGTCTTTCGGGCTACCCAGGGACTGTACGAGAAGTATGGGGAGCAGCGCATCGTCGATTCGCCGCTTGCTGAGCTTACGATTGCGGGGATCGGGATCGGTGCTGCGCTCTACGGCATGCGACCGATCTGCGAAATCCAATTCGCGGATTTCATCCACCCCGCATTCAATCAGATCGTCAACGAGGCGGCGCGTATGTGTTATCGCTCAAATGGGGACTGGACCGTTCCCATGGTGATACGCGCTCCCTACGGCGGTGGGATTGGTGGAGGTCTATACCACTCACAGTCGGTCGAAGCCTTCTTTGCGCACGTGCCGGGTCTCAAAGTGGTCATTCCCTCCACGCCCTACGATGCGAAAGGACTGCTCAAGTCGTCCGTACGCGATGACAATCCGGTCATATTCCT
>JABAOE010022726.1_pt2 | contig 10169 bp, 10 predicted proteins | sample 7062141 | NCBI WGS metagenome assembly JABAOE01 (sample SAMN14538627, study PRJNA623070) | marine sediment metagenome | biome: marine biome [ENVO:00000428]; feature: marine pelagic biome [ENVO:01000023]; material: deep marine sediment [ENVO:00002113] | place: India: Gulf of Khambhat ...
GACGGCGACGGCGTCTGCGGCGACGTGGACAACTGCCCGGCCGTCGCGAACAGCGACCAGGCCAACAGCGACACCGACGCGCTCGGCGACGCCTGCGACAACTGCGATCCGGTGGCGAACGAAGACCAGACCGATTCGGACGGCGACGGTCTCGGCGATGCTTGCCTGGCCACGCTGAGGGTGGTGAAGCTCGTGATCAACGACGACGGCGGCAATCTCGACGCCGCCGATTTCACCATCGAGGTCAGCGGGACGCTCGCGGACGGATCGGACACCGCGAGCTTCCGCGGCGACGCGAACGGAACGGTGATCGTGCTGTTCCCCGACACGACCTACAGCGTGAGCGAGAACCCGATCTACGCCAACTTCTATGACACCACCTTCTCGGCGGACTGCGGCGGGCAGATCCCGCCGGGGCAGAGCCGGACCTGCACGATCACCGGCGACGACCGGCTGTGGCCTCAGGCCAGCATCGAGGTCCGATCGTTGACCGGCACGCTCTCCGACTCCCCGGATGGCGGTTCGCGCAACCGGGTCAGCGGAGAGTTCTCGATGACCAACGAGAGCGCCAGTCCGTCCATCCTGCTGACGGACTACGAGATCGACTTCGAGTACAAGAAGCGCGGCTCGTTCGAGCCGGCCGATTTCGACGCCGACACCTTTGTCGTCAACGGAGCGCAGACGAGCTATAGCTGCGACTACGCCATCGTCGATATCGACGGCGTCGGCGGAGCGCCACAAATCTGGATCAGCGGCGATCCGGTCGAGTTCGTCGATGCGATCACGGTCGGCTACAGCTGTGGCGTGAGCGACAGCCTGCCGCGCACCGGCAGTCTGCGGATCACCACGAGCAACGAGGTGTTCGGGCGTCCCGGTGTGACCTTCGTTCTGCGACAGGCCCTGAGCCTGCAGTCCGGCAGCACTGCGGATGCGCCGGGCACCGAAACGACGGCAACCGAGACGCAATCGCCGGTCACCTCGATCGAGCAGAACCCGTGAAGACTCACCCGGCAGATCGGTGGGCCACCGATCTGCCGGGTGCTGCTACAGATAGAAGATCATGCCCTCGCGCGCGGCCTCGACGTGGGGAAACGCCTTGCGCGCGTCGTCGACCAACGAGTCGATCTCCTCGTCTGTTCGTGCCGGATCGTGGTGAAACAGGATCAGCTGCCGCACACCGGCCTCGCGGGCGGCATCCACCGCGTGTCGCCACGTGCTGTGACCCCAGCCTCGACGGCTCTCGTATTCCTCGGGAGTGTACTGCGCGTCGTGGATCAGCACGTCGGCTCCCCCGGCTAGCCGCTTCAGCGCGGCGTCGCTCGCCGTGTCTCCGCGCTCGACGTCCGTCGCGTAAACCACGGATCGACCGGCGTGCTCCAGCCGGTAGGCCGTGTTGCCCTGGGGGTGATGCAGCCGGGCCACGGTCAGCTCGAGCTCTCCGATCGAGATCGGGCTGCAGTCGAGTTCGGCGTAGCGCTTGACCGACGGCGTGTCGTCCAGCGCGACGGGAAACCACGGTGGACGAATGAAGCCGTGGAGCGCGCCACGCACGTCGTCGAATCCGTGAAACGTGAAGCGCACCCGCGAGTCGAGCAACGGTTTGAAGAACGGGAGTCCCTGCAGATGATCCATGTGGTAGTGCGTGAGGAAAACATCGAACTCCAGACCCTCTTGTGGCGATCGGGCGCTCGCCGAGAGCAGTCCCGAGCCACAATCCAGCAGGACCGTGCGGTGCTCGGACAGCGAGAGCTCGAGACACGGAGTGTTTCCGCCGTAGCGTCGCATTCTGCCGTCCGTGACCGGCGTGGAGCCGCGGACTCCGCGAATGACAAGAGCTAGTCTCGCCTGCTCCATCTGAATCGTTTCTCTCTCCGAACCGGGGGTGGGTCGAGATCCCGCTTATCGAATCATCTTCCACGCGTCGAGTCAAGTTGTGCCGAGCGGCTCCGACCCCCGGTAGGGACGGACAGGCACCGCTTTGAGGTAAGATTCGAACGATGACCCGTCCCGGCCCCGAGACGCGGGAGTTTCTTGGGGGAATCAAGGCGTTTGCCGAACTTCCCGAGGAGCTGCTCAGCGCCATGTGGTCACGCATGGAGCAGCGAACGTTCACGCCGGGAGAGNNCCTGCTGGTGCTGTTGGAGGGCTCGGTAGGCGTCACGGTCCGCGACCAGCACGGGCTCGAGCACCGCATCGCGCGGGTCGGCGCCGGCGAGGTCGTGGGCGAGATGGCGTTGATCACCGGCGAGCGGCGCGGCGCCGACGTGGTGGCGGAACAGCCGACGCGTGTGCTGGCCCTGGCCGCCGAGGCGTTCCACGAGCTGGCCCGCCGACACCCCGAGCTGGGCATGGTGCTGACCAACCTGATCGGCGATCGTCTGGGGCAGGCGGACTGGGACGCCTTGGGTGGAAAAACGCTCGAGGGCTACCAGATCCTGCGCTGCGTCGGGCGCGGTGGCATGGCCGTCGTCTACGAAGCGCGCGAGACGCAGTTCGACCGACGCGTGGCGCTGAAGATGATGAGCCACCGCCTGGTCTACGATGCCGCCTCGCTGTCGAGGTTCCGTCAGGAAGCGGACATCGTGAAAACGCTCGAACACGAGAACATCGCCCGGCTGTTCGGGAGGTTCTCGGCCTACGGGACGCATTTCCTGGTGATGGAGTTCTGTGACGGTCCGGGCCTGGACGAGGTGATCGGCCGCGGGCAGCCGCTGGCCGAGGATCACGTGCGGAGGATCGTCGGGCAGCTGGCCCGGGCGCTGCAGTACGTCCACGCGCGCAGCGTGCTGCACCGTGACGTCAAGCCGAGCAATGCCATGCTCACCCGCCAGGGTGTGGTCAAGCTGATGGATTTCGGCCTGGCCAAACCGNNACCCACGAGCTGACGCTGGTGGGTACGCCGTCCTACATGGCCCCCGAGCAACTCTCGGGCGACGAGCTCGACGCCCGCATCGACATTTACGCCCTGGCGTGCCTGGCCTACATGATGCTGAGCGGCGAGAAACTGTTCGACACGAGCAACCTGCTCGATCTCGTTCGTCAGAAACTCTCGCTCGCCCTGCCGCCGGCCGAGAAGATCGGCCCGGGGATCAGCCGCGAGATGCACGGCTTCCTGGAGCAGGGCCTGCAAGCGGCACGGGATCGGCGCCTCGATTCCCTCGAGCGCTGCACCGAGTGGGCCGCGCCGGTCGACGTCGCCGCGCTCGAAGCCTAGGGTCGTGTTTCCGACACGCCTCGGGTGGCGGCCCCCAGCGGAAGTTGACGGGGCGCGGGTCGTGGCGTAGCCTCGGACGCATGTCGATCCTGCATCGGCGCCCCTCGCTGGTCGGTCGGTTCCTCTCGGTCGGAGCGCTGCTTGCCGGCGCTTCGTTCGCATCCGCCGGCGAGGCGATCGTCATCGACTGTCGCATCGCGCTGCACGAGGCGACCGTCGCGCACGACGAGCTGGTCCTGGAGCTCGAGCTGGCGCGCAGCGAGCTCGCCGCAGCCGAGGAGATCTTCGTGCTGCTGGACGGATTGTGGAAGAGCGACGCGGTGGAACGGCTGCTGTACCTCGGGGGGAAACACGAGCGTGACGCGGCCAAGCTGGAGCTGGAGCGCAGACTGCTGCTGGTCCAGCGCCAGCAAGCCCTGCGCGAGCAGTACGGCATTGCCTGTGGCGGCGGGGCGTCGGACTCGAGGAAGTTCGAGCAGGCCCACCTGCGCTACCGCAAGGCCGACTGTGCTGTGCGGGCCAAGGAGCAGGCCATCGCCGAGGTCGACCTGGCCTATGCCGAGGAGGTGCTGGCCAGCTTCCGCGACCTGCGCGAGCACGATGTGGCAACGCGACAGGACCTGATCTTGTCCGAGCGAGACTTGGAAATGGCTCGCGCGCGTGTCGAGCAGTCCGCCGCGCGTTCCGAGCGATGCCGGGCGGAGCTGGACGAATAATCCGGGTTAATCGGACCCGCGCTCCTGCTCCAGCCGGCGCAGCATCCGGGCCGCACTCCGCTCGGCGGGATCGAGCGTCCGGGCGCGCCGCAGCTGACGCTCGGCCTGCTCGGCGTCCCCCAGCTTCAGAGCCAGGTCGGCGAGCAGCGCGTGCTTGCGCGCCACCAGGCGCCGGCGCAGTCGCTGCAGCTCGCGCTCGCCGCCGCCGGGGACGCTGGAGTCGATCTGCTCCACCAGATGGGGCGCGAGGGCCATCAGCGCGGGAAGCCCTTGTTCCGTTCCGGTCCGCGAGCGGTCCGCAAAACTGATGTGCGGATGGTTGTCGGTGTTGATCCGACCGGGACCCGTGTAGGCCCCCACGGCGTCCTCGTCGAGCACCAGCGCGCCGAGAAACGAGAGCCAGTCGTCCAGATCGACCTCGAACAGGCCGGCGCGGATCTCCCCCGGTGCCAGGCGTTGCCGCAGACGCTCGAGGTCGATTTCCAGTCGCTCCGGCGTCGCGAGCAGCACACTGTAGCCGCGGGTGAGCCACAGCGTGGCATGCGGGAACACCGTGCGAAACGTGCGAAGGATCGTCTTGTGGTCCTCGGCCGACAGGCCGTGCAGCGGCAGCCACTGGGCCAGCATACCGCTTGGGTTCAGCCGCCTGCGGCAGAGCCGATAGAACTCTTCGGTGTAGAGGATCCAGCTGTCGGCCGTGCCGGGATGCGTGGCGTCACTGATGATCACGTCGTAGCGCCGCTCGGTGCGCAGCACGTGATTCCGCCCGTCGTCCACGATGACCTCGAATCCGGGACGGTCGAGACGCCCGAGGATCCCGCCGTTGTAGCGTGCGAAATAGCGCGCGGCGTCGAATACACCGGGAACGATCTCGACACAATCGATCCGCGCGGGGCGATGCAGCTCGACCGCGTGCAGCGTGATCCCCCCGCCGAAGGCGATGACCAGCACTTGCTCGGGTGCCGGATGCAGCACGAGCGGCAAGTTTCCCAGCAAACGGAACGTGCGAATCGACGCGCGGTCGGTGGGCACCTCCCCTGCCCCGTTGACCTTGAGCAGCCGGTTGCCGTCCGGGAAGCCGTGGACCGTCACCGTGCCCGCCGTGTCCTCGTCGTGGTAGAGCAACGTGGTCCCGGGCTGCGCTGCGGCGAACACGGCAACCAGGTGGTTGGAGGGCAGCAACAGCGCCAGCACCACCGTCGGGGCGACGAAGCCGCAGAGAACGACCACCCGGACCGCCCTCCGCGTCGCGGAGCTCAGCGCGAACACGCTCGCGCCGAGAGCGATGTTGATCCAGGCCAGCAACTGCACCGTGTACTGCGTACCGAGCATCGGCACCAGCACGAAGCCGGTCGCGAAAGCTCCGAAGATCGCGCCGCTCGTGTTGACGGCGTAGACGCCGCCGACCCGCGATCCGACCTCGCGCAGAGCGAGCACCTCGATCCTGCCCACGATGGGGAACAGCAAGCCCATCAGGAACGTCGGAGCCAACATCACGCCGAAGGCCACCACGAACAACTTGAGCAGGTGTCCCGACCAAGACGAGATGGAACCGAGGACCGTCGCCGCCCACGGAATCGCCGAGAAGATCGCGATCGACGCCAGGCCGAACAGGCCCAACAGCAGCTCGATCGCGCCGAAGATCGCGGGCAGATTCCTCCAGCGGTCGGCGTACCTCGCTCCCACCGCTCCACCGAGCGCCAGGCCGAGCAGAAACACGATCAGGATCGTGCTCACGCTCTGGATCGTCGTGATGTGCAGGACCATGGTCAGCAATCGAGTCCAGACGACCTCGTAGCCCAGAGCGACGAAACCCGAGAGCGCGAAGCCCCAGAACACCAGGCGACGCAGGTGCGGCGGCGTCCGAACGACGTCCGGGTGCAGACGATCCGCTGCGTTCGTCGCATCGGCGGCGGAGGTCTCCGCGCGATCCGAGCGACGACTGAGCACGAAGGACACCGCGGCGATGATCAGATTGCCGATCGCGGCGACGTAGGTCGTGCCCCGGGTTCCCACGTTTTCCATGAGGACGTAAGCGGCGAGCATGCAACCCGCTGCCGCGCCGAAGGTGTTGACCGCGTAGAGGCCCCCGACGAATCGTCCCACCCGACTCATCCGCCGGACCACGTACTTACTCAGCACGGGAAGCGTGCCGCCCATCAGCGTGGTCGGCACCAGCAACACGAGGAAACAGAGCAGGAAGCGAACCAGGAAGAACACGGAGGCGCTGCCGCCGGTGCGACGGTAGAGAAACGTGTACAGACCGTCGAGCTCGGTGAGGACCAACGGGAGGGCCAGGGCGAACAGGCCGATCCCGAGCTCGAGCCAGGCGTAGATCCGCAGGCCGTTGCCGCGGCGGTCTACTACTCGCCCGAACCAGGCGCTTCCCAGGGCGAGCCCGGCCATGAAGGCCGTCAGCACCGTGCTCACCGCGAACACGCTCATTCCGAAGACCAGCACGAGCATGCGGACCCAGACCAGCTGGTAGACCAGCGTGCACGCTCCGGATACGAAAAACAGCACGAGGATCAGCCGGGCCAGTCCGGCCGTTCGCGGTCGCTCGGCGGCTGCGGCGATCGAGGGGGCGAGCTCGCTCACATCGAGACTACCTACCGCGCCCTCGATCGGCGGTCAACGGGCCAATGTGGACTCTGCGGGTCCTCAGCCGGGTGGGTGGGTCAATCCGACGCGCAACGAGCCGCCCATCGGTCGATGCCGAACCCATCGATGTAGGCCTGGTCGTCGTCCCGGCTGGGGATGTGGAGGTTGTTGACCCGGAACGGCCAGTCCGTCTCGCTGCCGGCGAGCAGGTCGTAGACCTCGACCCAGCGGCGGTGCTGCACGTCGGGCTCGATGACAGGATCACCGCTCGACGTGCTCGACCCTCAGTTCGCCGCGGACGCTCCCGAGGCCACACCGATCGAAGTCGACTTGCCCGGATAGCCGGGGCGCTGCCACGGTCCGATCAGGCGAACCGGGTATCCCGCCTGTTGCCAGGCCATCAGCTCGGCCTTCGGTGTCTCGGCTCGCGGTGCGAGGAGAATGAATCGACCCGGAACATGGGCCACGACGGCGTGAGGACCCGCCGGGACCTGATCGGGCGAGAGGTCATCGAGGATCTCGCCGCCCCGCCGCTCGCGAACGAAAGTGAACAGCTGGGCCCAATCGGCCAGCCCGTACGGTGTCACCGCGCGTTGGTAGTACAGCTTCGGCACGCCGAGCGAGCCTTCCGAGTGCAACCGGTGTAGCGGATCGACCGTTTCCAAACGCACGCAGACCACCGGCCGGTCGGTCGGTACCTGATCGGCGAATGCCTCGGCCTCGTCGAGAAGCGCGGAGTACGGCTCGCGCAGGCGCTGCATGTCCTGGAAGTCGCCGAGCAGCCACAGCACGCCCGTTCCGAAGATCAGCAGCCCGACGGCGGCCACACCGGCGAGGGCCACGCGCCGGCCTCGGGCAGGGACCCACAGCACCACTGCGCGGGCCACGCCGGTCACGACCAGCAAGAAGCCCACGAGCGGGACCGCGGTGTATCGCGTGGGAATGAAGGGAATGAACAAGATCGGCACGACCGAACAGAAGAACAACGCCAGGCCGAGACCGATCAGGGCGCTCCGGCGCTTCCAACCGATTGCCGCGGAGCCGATCAACAGCACGGTCGCCAGCAACTCGGCCGCTCCCCACGACGGCCGGTACGGCTCGAGCTCGGTCAACATCGTGAAACAGGCCCAGAGATGGGGGATCTTGACCAGGGCCCACGCGCCGAAGTCGTAGTAGCTCTCGCGACCCGGAAAGACCCAGGGATAGGCCAGCGTGTAGACGCCCGCCGGTATCGCGGCCAGCAGTCCGCTCGTCGCCGTGCGGCGGAAACCGGCACGGGCCACGAAGAGCTCGTAGGCGACGACCAGACCGGGCAGAATGACCCAGCTCTCCTTACAGAAGATCGAGAGCGCGGCCAGCCCGCCGGCCACCGCGACTCGGCCGGGTGTCCACGGCTGCCGCGGCCCGGGCCAGGCCGCGGCGAGCGCCAGCCAGACCAGCAGCACCGTCAGGTCGTTGTAGGCCACGTTGACGTACTGCACCGGCTCGAAGGCGTAGGGCGAGCACATCCACACGGTGCTCGCGGCGAACACGGCCCACGGAGAGGCGACGAAGCGGCTGACGATCAAACCGAGCAGGGCGCCGCAGGTCAGGTGCATCAGCAAGGTGCCCAGGTGATAACCCCAGGCCTGCGTGCCGAACAGAAGATGATGCGAGGCAAACAGCCACGAGTTGGCCGGTCGGTAGAAGTTCCCCGGACCGACGAAGAAGGTCGACGGATCCTCGATCAGCTGGCGGCCGACGTGCCACAGCACGTAATCGTCACCGTAGAAGCCCGCGAACAATGTCGGCGACAGCAGCAAGGCCGCCACTACACACGCCGGGATCACACCGATCGCGGCGCGTGGCAAACCGCCGGGATGCTGCGTCTCGCTCAAGAATTCCCCCTGTCGGACACTCCCCACATTCGTGCCGCGCGCCGGAGGTGTCAAGTGCGGCGGGCTCGCTGGCGTGGATCGGGCGATCGCTCGGCATGTGCAGTGCCGATCCGACCGCCGAGTGGTGGTCCCCCGTTAACCCGGACGACTGCATCGACGGCGAAGACCCGGCCGTCGTGTCGCAGCCAGCGCCCACCCGTCAGCGGGGGGTCCTTGGTGGGGTCGGGGGTCGGATCGCGCTGGGTGGGTTCTGGCCTAGCTCGTCGAGCAGCACCTGAACGGCGCGTTCCAGGGTCGGGTCCTCCCCGCGGGCGACGAGGTCCGGACGATCCAGCACCTCGATGTCCGGCGCCACTCCGACGTTCTCGACGTCCCACCGGCCCTCGAGGTCGAAGAAGCGGAACGTGGGCACGTTGAGCGAGCCCCCGTCCATGAAGCCTGGATTGCCCGACAGCCCGATCAGCCCGCCCCAGGTACGCATGCCGATCAGAGGGCCGAGGTCGAGCATACGGAAGTAGTACGGGAACGCATCGCCACCCGAGCTCGAGTAGGCGTTGATCAAACAGACCTTCGGACCGGTGTGGGCGTAGCCCGGCGTCCGGGTCGGCTCGACGCCGCGGCGGGCCCAGTAGCTGAGCTGCTTGCGCGCAACGAGCTCGATCATGCGGTCGGGGATGAAGCCGCCGCCGTTGTAGCGCACGTCGAGGATCAGCGCCTCCTTGTGCGCCTGAGGGTAGAAGTGCTTGCGCAGCTCGCGGTTGCCGGCCCCCGCGGTGTTCGGCAGATGGATGTAGCCGATACGCCCGTCGGACAGGCGATCGACCCTTTGGCGCCGCGAGGCCACCCAGTCCAGGTAGCGCAGGTTCGTCTCGCGCGCGACGGGCCGCACGCGTTGCTCGCGCGCGCCGTCGCTCTGCGGCTCGTCGTTGACCAGCAGCGAGACGGTCCGTCCCACGGTGTTCTCGAGCAGCTCGTAGAAGTTCCGGACGTCGCCGGTCGAACGGCCGTCGACGGCGAGGATGAAGTCGCCCTCCTCGACCTCCACGCCGGCCTCCGTCAGCGGCGAGCGGAAGTCATCCTGCCAGTTCTCACCGGGGAAGATCTCGGCGATCCTGAAGTAGCCCGACTCGTGGGGCTCGATCTCCGCACCGAGCAGCCCGCCGTCGATACGCTCGGGCCGGGGCATGTCGCCCCAGTTGACGTAGAAGTGACCGGCGTTGAGCTCGCCGCCCATCTCGCCGAAGATGTAATCCAGGTCGCCACGGTGCGCGACGTGAACGACGAGCGGTTCGTACAGCTCGCGTATCGCGTCCCAATCCACGCCGTGCATCCCCTCGTCGTAGAACCAATCGCGNNGAAGATCTGTCGCCACTCGGCCTCGGGCTCCACCCGCATCACCAGGTCGTCGAGGTTGAGCTTGCCGTCACCGACCTTCTGGTTGGGCTTGACCTCGACGATCCCGTAGGTCTCGCGTTGGCGGTAGAGCAGCTTCTTACCGTCGCGCGAGAGGTCGTACTGGCGGACACCTTCCAGAATGGTCTCGACCTTCTCCTCCTTGATCGAGAACATCTTGATCGCGGCCTCGCTTCCGGTCCCCTGGGCGAAGATCACACCGTCCTTGGTAGCCCTGACGTTGGCGTAGTCGTCCGACGGGCCCGGCAGCGCGACGACGCGGTTGGCGAAGCCCTCGACGTCGATCTTCAGCGGCTTGTCCTGCTGCCGCGCTTCCGCCTTCTCGTCGACGGGCTCGGTGTCGGGTCC
>JABAOE010000196.1_pt3 | contig 10168 bp, 7 predicted proteins | sample 7062141 | NCBI WGS metagenome assembly JABAOE01 (sample SAMN14538627, study PRJNA623070) | marine sediment metagenome | biome: marine biome [ENVO:00000428]; feature: marine pelagic biome [ENVO:01000023]; material: deep marine sediment [ENVO:00002113] | place: India: Gulf of Khambhat ...
GTCGGATCGTAGGGGCTGTTTTCGATGATGCGTGCACCGCGCTCCACGCCGACGACATGAGCGCTCAGATCGCCGCGCTCCCCGGCGTGCTCCACGTCGATGAGGGCCATGGCCAGACTCTTGTCCACGAAGTGGCCGTATCCTCCCGAGGTGATATAGCCGATGCGCTTGTCGCCCTTCCAGACCGGCTCGTAGCCGGAGGCATCGGCGTCGTCGGCGTCGATCTCCAGGGTGACGAGCTGCTGCGGCGCGGTGTTGCGCTCGCGCTCGGCCAGCGCCGCCTCGCGCCCGACGAACTCGCCCTTGTCCCAGGCGATCCACCGGTCCATGCGCGTCATGCCCGGCGTGTAGCGCTGGGTGAACTCGTAGGTCCAGATGCCGAAGCTCTTCTCCAGACGCAGCGAGTTCATGGCGTAGAAGCCGTACTCGCGAAGCCCGAGATCGGCGCCGGCTTCGAGGAGCATCTCGCGCAGGACGATGTGCTCGGCGGCTGCGCAGTTGATCTCGTAGCCGAGCTCGCCGGCCACCGAGAGTCGTCCCACCGGGGTGCGCAGCAGCCCGAGGTCGAGGGTCGTGCAGCCCATGAAGGGCAGGGCGTCGTTGCCGACGTCCTGGTGGGTGAGCTTCGCCAGCAGGTCGCGGGATCGCGGCCCGGAGAGTGCGAAGCCCACCGTCGCGTCGGAGATGTCGCGCACCGAGACTTCGCGCTGCGGGCCTTCGGCGATGCGATCCAGGAACCAGCGCATGTGCCACTTGCGCAGGTAATACGAGCCCATGAGCCACCAGGTGCCGTCGCCCCAGTTGAACAGCGTGAGGTCGCCCTTGAGCCGTCCGTCGGCTGCCAGCATCACGGCGAGCCGCGCGCGTCCCGGCGCCGGCAGGCGCGTGGACATGACGCGGTCGAGCCAGTCGCGGGCATCCGCGCCGGTCACCTCAAAGCGCGAGAAGCCGGAGGTGTCCACCATGCCCACCGCCTCGCGCACTGCGCGGCATTCCTCGGCAACGATGGGGAAGGCGTTGGAGCGTTTCAGCGTCGGCGTTTCCTCGAAGCCGGGCGGAGCGAAGAGCAGCGGCGTCTCGAGCCCCCAGGTGCATCCCCACTTGCACCCGGCAGCGCTCATGCCTTCGTAGGCCGGCGATTTTCTGAGCGGCCGACCGGCGGGCAGCTGCTCGTTCGGATACGTCATCACGAAGCGGCGTGAGTAGAACTGACCGGTAGTCTGACGGATGTACTCGCGGTTCGAGGTGAAGTCGCCGTAACGCGCGATGTCCATGGGCCACACGTCCGCCTCCGCTTCGCCGTGGATCATGAGCTCGGCCAGCGATTTGCCGACGCCGCCGCCCTGAAGGAATCCGGCCATGACACCGCAGGCGAGCCAGTGGTTCTTGAGCCCCGCCACCGGTCCGACCAGAGGGTTGCCGTCCGGCGAGAACGTGAAGGGCCCGTTGACCCAGCGCTTCACGCCCACTTTCTGCAGCACCGGGTAGCGCTCGTAGGCGATGGTCAGCTCGTTCGAGATCCGGTCGATGTCCTCCTGGATCAGATCCATGCCGTACTCCCACGGCGCCCCGTCGATGTGCCAGTGCTTGTGATTGATCTCGTAGATGCCGAGCAGCACGCCCTGCTGGTCCTGGCGCAGGTAAGTAAAGCCTTCCAGGTCCACCGTCATCGGCACCTCGAAGTCGAGTGCCGCCACCTCGGGGATGGTCTCGGTCACCAGATAGTGATGCGCGAGCGGTGAGAGCGGCAGATCGAGGCCGACCATGCGGCCGACCTGCTTGGCCCACAGGCCGGCGGCGTTGACGATGTGCTCGGCGTGGATGGTGCCCTTCTCGGTCACCACGTCCCAGGTGCCGTCGGCGCGCTGGTTGAGCGCCTCGACCTTGTTGTGCTCGATGACGTCCGCGCCGCGTTTTCGCGCGGCGATGGCATAGGCAAGCACGGTGCCGGTGGTGTCCACGTAGCCCTCGCGATCCGCCCACAGGCCGCCGAGCACACCGGAAACGTCCATGATGGGGCACTTCTCCTCGATCTCCGCCGGCGTCATCAGGTAGCAGTCCTCGATGCCGATGGTCTGAAAGATACGGTAGGTGGCCTGCAGCCATTCCCAGCGTGCCGGCGCCGAGGCCACGGTGATGCCGCCGGTCATGTGCAGGCCGATGTCCTGGCCGGATTCCTTCTCGATCTCCGAGAGCAGGTCGATGGTGTACGCCTGCAGCGCCGCCATGTTGGGATCGGCATTGAGGGCGTGGATGCCTCCGGCCGCATGCCAGGAGGAGCCTGCCGTCAGCACCGAGCGCTCGACGATGGCGACATCGGTCCAGCCGAATTTGGCCAGGTGGTAGAGAACCGAAGCGCCGACGACGCCTCCCCCGATAATGACGACCCGATAATGCGATTTCATTTTTTCACCCGTGCAGTCACGCGCCCCCCGCCGGTGCAATACGCTCCGCGGCCAACCGCGAAAGGCTCCGTTCCCCTCGCTGATCGGTGAGTCGTGGGCACGCTAATGCACACGGCGTCTGCGGGCAACCGCCGAGCCCGGCCCATGGCGGCGCGGGGATCGCAGCAGGCGAGCCTCCGGCAGGGCTGTCGGCGCACGCATCGTGCTTCGATCTCAGCGCTTCGGCACGACCGAGAGCACGGCGTCGGCGAAGGGCTCCGGCGCCTCCTGGGGCAGATTGTGACCCACCAGGGGAATGACTTCGCGACGGTAGCCAGCCTCGAAATGCCGCGCATGGTCCGCGCAGCCGCCGATGCGCATGACGCCGTCACCATCGCCGTCCATGGCCACGGTGGGCACCCGGATACGGGGCTGTGAGGTGAGCTGCTCTTCGATGGGCTCGACCGCCGGGTCGCCGGGCACGAGGCCGTAGCGGTGGCGGTAGGAATGGATCACCACGTCGACGAAGTCGGGATTGTCGAACGACGCGGCGGTGCGGGCGTAGGTCGCGTCGTCGAAGTCCCAGTGGGGTGACCAGAGTTGCCACAGCAGCTTGCACAGGGCGTGGCGGTTCTGCTCCAGTCCGCGCCGGCCGCGCTCGCCGTGGAAGTACCACTGATACCAGTAGCGGTGCTCGTTTTCGGGAGACTGCGGCTCGAGCGCCTGCGGAATATCCTGGATGTTGTATCCGTTGACGGTCACCAGCCCGTCGACCCGCTCGGGCCAGAGGGCCGTCGCGATGCAGGCGGCGCGCCCGCCCCAGTCGTAGCCGGCGAGGGTCGCCGAGGGAAGCTCGAGCGCGTCCATGAGGCTCAGCAGATCCTGGGCGAGCACGGCCTGCTGACCCGATCGCGGCGTCTGCGCCGAGAGAAACCGCGTGGGCCCGTAGCCGCGCAGATAAGGCACGATGACGCGGCAACCCGACGCCTCAAGCCGCTGCGAAACCTCATCGAAGGCGCGCACGTCGTAGGGAAAGCCGTGCAGCAGGATGACCGGCTTGCCCTGCCGATCTCCTGCCTCCTCGTAGGCAACCTCGAGGACGCCCGCTTCGATGCGTTTCGACTCGGTCATGGCCGCGATGATAGCGGTCCGGCACGTTTCGATCCCCTCGCCAGACGCCTCGATGGCAAGCCCGGTGCGCCGGCGCCGGAGGGCGCTGACGCGCGCCGTGCCGCGCCAGCGGGTCAGCCGCTCTCGATCAGGTCAAAGGCTTGCCCTCGCGAAGGGAGAGAAACTGCCAGATTTTCAGAATCAGCGTATTGCGATTCTGCTGCAGCCGGTGCAGGCGGATCTCCACGTCGATCCACCAGGCCTTGGCGCCCGCCACCGTGAGCAGATTTGCATCGATATCAGCCTCCACCAGGCTTCGCGGCAGCCAGGCGACGCCGAGCCCGTCGCGCGCGCGAATGCGAAGCGCACCCGCCATGGAGTTTTCGTAAATCGACGTCAGGCGTGCGCTCAGATCCCGGGAGGAGAGGATCGGATCGATGTGCTTTCCGATGGGCGCCGATGGTCCGAAGCGCAGATAAGGAATCGACAGCGCGCGCTCGTCATCGAGCGGGAAAAGCGCGCGGCCGTCCGCGTCGGGCTTACATACCGGAATCAGCTCGTCCTCGCCTATGACGAGGGATGCGGTCGCCCTGGTATCTTCGATGCCCGGCGCATGCTCGCTTTCATAGGCGACCAGGAAATCCACCTCGCCGCGATGCAGATCGGCAATGCAGTTCGGGAGGTTGTCGGCTCTGAGCCGCGAGATGATCGGCCCGAACGCTTTCTCGAATGCCTGCAGCCAGGTAGGAAAGAAGCGCCAGCCGATGGAATGCTGCGCACCGAAGGTCACCACGTACTTGTCCGGCTGCTCGAGGGATTCACGGATCTGATCGCGTTCCGTCTCGATGCGGTTGACGGCCTGGTCGCCGGCCTCGAGCATCTGCCGCCCGGCCTCGGTGAGCTTGATGGGGTGGCTCGAGCGGTCGACGAGGGGCGTGCCGACCCAGGCCTCCAGCGCCCTGATGCGGCGGCTGAACGCCGACTGACTGATGTGGTTGATGTGGGCGGCCTGGGAGAAATTACCCGTGCGCGCGAGACAGGCGAGGTCCTTGAACCACTCGAGATCCATCGCGCCGGGCTCCTGGAGGGGCGGGTCGGAATGGATTATGCAAAATTTGCATCATGAATGCGAAACATAGCATTGGCCACCGGCGCCGCCAGCGGGCACCCTACCCGAAACGAACCGGCGCCGGGGCACAACGCCTCGGCCTGCCAGCCGCAGGGGGAAAACGTGCTCGATCTGGACCGCTTTGCTCGCGTGAGCCTGTGTCATCAACCCACACCGCTCGAGCCGATGCCGCGGCTGAGCGCGCAGATCGGCGGTCCGAATATCTGGATCAAGCGCGATGACTGCACCGGCCTCGCAAGCGGAGGCAACAAGACCCGCAAGCTGGAGTTCCTGATCGGCGAAGCGCTCGCCGAGCGCGCCGACATGGTTGTCACCCAGGGCGCGGTGCAGTCGAATCACGTTCGCCAGACGGCCGCCGCCGCGTGCCGTTACGGGCTCGATTGCCACGCGCTGCTCGAGCGGCGCGTGCCCGACACCGATCGCGAGTACGAGAACTCGGGCAACGTGTTTCTCGATCGCGTCTTCGGCGCGACGCTCGAATACCGGGAGCCCGGCCTCGACATGAACGCCGAAGCCCGGCGGGTCGCGGACGAGCTCCGCCGCGATGGCCGACGCCCGTATTTCATTCCCGGCGGCGGCTCCAATGAGACCGGCGCTCTCGGTTACGTGGCCTGCGCCGAGGAGCTGATTGCCCAGGCCGACGCGCTCGACGAGAGGTTCGACTGGATCGTGATGGGCACGGGCAGCACCGGGACGCAGGCCGGGCTGGTCGCCGGGCTGCATGCACGAGGCGTGGATCTGCCGGTGATGGGAATCAGCGTCCGGCAGGCGCGGGAGCTTCAAATCGAGGCCGTGCACGAACTGGCCGAACGCACCGCCGTCCGCATCGGCAAGAGCGGCGTCCCGGTCGAGAAGGTAATCGTCGACGACGGTTATGTTGGCCCTGGCTACGGTATCCCGGCAGAATCGACCCTGGAGGCAATCATGGTGGTCGCAAGAGCAGAGGGGATCCTTCTGGACCCGGTTTACTCGGGGAAGGGCTTTGCCGGTTTGCTCGGTCTCGCCCGATCGGGATTTTTCAAAAGCGGTGACAATGTCCTGTTTCTGCACACCGGCGGATCGGCGGCTTTGTTCGCATACGAAGGGGCGTTGGCCGAGGCAGCAGAGCGTCTCGAAAAAGTTTCATCCGCCGAGCATGTAGTCGAGCTCGACGGATAGAGTGGGGAGCAGATGGTCGCAGACTAATCGATCGATGGAGGAGAAGATGAGAAAGACAATATTGGCTTTAGTGAGTGGCACGGCGCTCAGCCTGGCCGCCGCGCCGGTGCTGAGCGCTGAGAAAGTGAACATCGGCGTGCCGAGCTGGACCGGCGCACAAGCTATCGCTCACCTGCTGCAGGCAGTGGTGGTGGAACGTATCGGGGGCGAAGCCGGGCTGGTACCCGGCAACAATGCCACCATATTCCAGGCGATGCACCAGGGTAAGGGTGATATCGACGTGCACCCGGACGTCTGGCTGCCCAATCAGGAGAGCTTCACGAAGAAGTACGTCGATGGCGCGGGCACGGTGGCTCTGAACCAGAATCCCTATGAAGGGAATCAGGGTTTCTGCGTGTCATCGAACTTCGCGAAAAAATACAATATCACCGACATCGCCGATCTCGGCCGCCCGGACGTGGCTGTGGCGATGGACAGCGACGGCAATGGAAAAGGTGAGATGTGGATCGGGGCGCCGGGTTGGGCGTCCGCCAACGTCAACGAGGTGAAAGTGCGGGACTACAATTTGCTGCCCTTCATCGATCCCATCCGGGCCGAGGAGAGCGTCAAGACGGCGCGCGTAAAGGACTCCATTGCCAAGAATGAAGGCTATGCGTTCTATTGCTACAAGCCGCACGCCATCTGGTACATGTTCGACGTAAAGATGCTCACCGAGCCGAAGTTCGATGCGGCGAAGTACGTCATGGTGCAACCCTCCGATTCGCCGAACTGGTACAAAGAGTCGAAGGTGATGACGAAGGATGCACTCAAGAACGTACAGATCGCATATTCGAAGTCCCTGCAGAAGCGGTCGCCGGCGATCTACGAGTTCCTGGGACGGTTCTCGCTCACCGCCGACGATGTCAGCAGCTTCGCGTACGAGGTCTCCGGCAAGGGTCGCGACCCTGGGGAGGTTGCTCGTGAGTGGATGAAAGCAAATTCGAGCCGAGTCGACAGCTGGCTCGGTCTCTGACACGCGGCTCATACAGAACGTGCGATGGCGCCCGGCATCGAAGCCGGGCGCCACTGCGGTTCAGGTGGTAACCTCGAGATCCATTGCAGGAACCGGGATCCTCGCCACCCATGGCAAGCTCGGCCCAAAACGGCACGGTCATCGAGATCAGCGATGTCTGGAAGATCTTCGGCCAGAACGCTGATGCCATCCTTGCCGAGGCTCGAGTCGGCACATACTCCAAGCAAGATCTTCTCGAGCGCTATGACGCGGTGGTCGGGGTCGCCGACGTCAGTCTCGATGTCAGGCGCGGTGAGATTTTCTGCGTCATGGGGCTCTCCGGCAGCGGCAAGTCGACCCTCGTCCGGCACATAAATCGTCTGCTGGAACCGACGGCGGGGAAAGTGGTCGTCGATGGTGTCGACGTCATGTCCCTCGCTCACAAAGACCTGCAGCAATTCCGTAATCGAAAGATCGCAATGGTCTTTCAGAATTTCGCTCTCCTGCCGCACTGGTCGGTGCTGGACAACATCGCCATGCCGCTCGAGATTCGCGCGGTAAACAAGAACGAGCGGATGCGCATCGCTCAGCGGATTCTCTCAATGGTGGAGCTCGAAGGCTGGGGCAACAAGTTTGCCCACGAGCTCTCCGGTGGCATGCAACAGCGTGTCGGCCTTGCGAGGGCTCTGGCGGCCGACGCCGACGTGCTGCTCATGGACGAGCCCTTCAGCGCTCTGGATCCGCTGATTCGCCGTCAGCTGCAGGACGAATTCATCAAGCTTTCCGCGGTCATGGAGAAGACCACCATGTTCATCACCCACGATCTCGACGAAGCTGTGCGTATCGGCGACCGGATCGCCATCATGCGCGACGGACGCGTGGTGCAGATCGGAACAGCCGAGGACATCGTGATGCACCCGGCGGATGACTACGTTGCCGACTTCGTCGCTGGCATCTCGCGATTGAAGGTGGTCAAGGCGCATGCCGTGATGCGGCCACTGGCGGAATTCGAAAGGGAGAACGGGCCGCTGCCCCCGAAAGCGCAAAGGGTGTCCGAGGACGAGAGCCTGAGCACGCTCATCACGCTGGCCATCGATCGGGAGGAGCCCATCGTCGTCACCGAGAACGGCATCGACACAGGCGTCGTCACCCGCAAGGACATCCTACGCACCGTGATTGAGGGGACCGAGGTGTCATGAACGACGACGCGACCACCTCGGCTGTATCGCCCACACCGTCGGCTCAGGCCGAATTGCCCGCCGACCGGCAACGCCAGGTGGCAGAATTCACGGTCACCCACCCCGAGTACTATGCCCGGGCTTTCCAGCGCATCGGCGCGCGTGCCGGCTTCGTGTGGACGTTCAACCTCTGGGCGGGCGTGCTCGGTCCCATCTGGTATGGCATGCGCAGCATGTGGAACTGGGGTCTCGCATTTCTCATCATCGAGACCTTCGCATGGGTTCAGATAATACGCGGCCTGTTCGGGGACCTGGCAGCGAGCGCCTGGGAACGTATCGCGCAGATCGAGGGCACCCTAGAGCTTCGCCGTCAGCAATTGGCCGCGGCCATCGAGAACAATCCCGACAAGGTCGACGTCTATAAAAGGACCGTCGAATCACTGGAGGGCGCCATCGGCGGAATCCGTCTCGAGGCCCAGCAACTCGAAGAATCGGGCATCTGGTTTGCCCTCGGCGGATTAGCACTGCTTCTGATCATCAAGGTCGTTCAGGCCGTGATCGCCAATACGCTCTTGGAGAAAAGGTTTTCCGACTGGCTTTCGGACCCGTTGATCTCCAAAGGGATGAAAGCCCGACACATTGCGCTCAGCTGTGGCTTCACGTTTCTCATCATTGCCGTGACCGTGACGCACTACAGTTTTCCGGGCGCTTACGGCGTATTGTCCGCGTTTCCCACAAAGCTGTTCATAAGGCTCGGCACCATCAAGGGCGTGGAATGGTTCTTCGAGTTCTGTGTGACCAACGGTGAGGCATTTTTCGATCTGATCACCTACTGCATTCGCCTCGTGCTGGACGCTCTCGAGCTGATATTCGTCAAGACACCGTGGATTGTCATTGCCAGTTTCATCGTGCTTCTAACCGGTTTGTCGGCCGGTGCTCGCACCGCGATCTTTTCCGGCGCCTTCCTCTTTTACATGGGCATACTGGGATTCTGGGAGAAGGCGATGACCACGCTCGCGCTGCTCGGCACGGCGGCCTGCCTTTCCATTGCCATCGGAATACCGCTCGGGATGTTCTGCGCACGGCGTCCGCGGTTTTACAGCTTCATACGGCCCGTCATGGATTTCATGCAGACCATGCCGGCATTCGTGTTCATGATTCCGGTGATTGCGTTCTTCGGCACGGGCAAGCCCGCTGCCGTGGTGACGACGATGATTTTCGGCGGCACACCGGTCGTGCGGCTGACGGTGCTCGGCCTGCGCGGTGTTCCGGAGAACGTGCGTGAGGCCGCCATCTCGTACGGGGCGAACAAGTGGTATCTCTTGACCCGGGTGGACCTGCCGCTCGCTGGGCCGTCGATCCGCGCGGGTATCAATCAGACCATCATGCTGAGTCTGGCGATGGTCGTGGTCGCCTCGCTCATCGGCGCCAAGGGTCTCGGCGAGGACGTCCTCGAGGCGCTGCAGTACGCCAACGTGGGTCAGGGGATTCTGGCCGGATTCGCGATCCTTTTCTGCGCGATGATCCTCGATCGAATTGTCCAAGGCGGCAGAAAATAGGCGCGGGCCGGCGCCGGAGCTCCACTGCATGACGCTGCGACGCTTGCGCCGTTGCGGTCACCGGACCTGATTGGATTTCCCCGGTCCCGCAGCATCACGCGAGATTCTTGCTGTCGTATACGCTCAGCTCCCACATGGAGGTGGGCTCGTCATGGCGCAGGATGTAGACGTCACCGTCGTCGCCACGCACCTTGAAGTAACGATGGTCGGGAGCCAGCCAGCGATCCAGCTCGTCAACGACCTCGACACAGCGCCTGCCGATGTAAAAGCGCCGCGGCGTCTCTTCGCCCCGATGCCCCGAGTAACATTCGACCCGAATTCTCATGGTTCCAGTCGCCTATTACGCGATTCGCATTCGCTGCCGGCAGGGCGTCGTCTTGTCGCCACTCCGGAAACGGCGAAGCCTCGTATCCTGCCGAGCGCAGCGCGGCTGCAGGCTCGAGAGAAAATACGGCCCCCTCTCCGCCACGATTATAATCGTTGAGTGATTCGTTTGGGCCCGTAACAAAGGGCTAAAAGCTTGAGCGGCTCTCCGGTCTCACCGAGTCCCCCGCGACGTAGCATTTGGACCGCGCCATCCTCGACAGGTTCGAGGCGCCGGCGCGAGCGCCGGCCCTGCCCGGCGCTCTCCCAGGCGGGAGAGGGCGTCATGCGAGCGG
>JABAOE010003364.1_pt2 | contig 10164 bp, 7 predicted proteins | sample 7062141 | NCBI WGS metagenome assembly JABAOE01 (sample SAMN14538627, study PRJNA623070) | marine sediment metagenome | biome: marine biome [ENVO:00000428]; feature: marine pelagic biome [ENVO:01000023]; material: deep marine sediment [ENVO:00002113] | place: India: Gulf of Khambhat ...
CATGAAGGGGTTCGGCGGCGCTGGCGTCTTCTCGAGCAACTTCGCCCAACGTGTGATGAACCCCGTCTGCGGCACCTCGTGCGCGATCACCTCACTCGGCACTGATTCGATGAGATCGACGGTGGCGGTGTCACAGACGATGGCGACGTCGTGACCAGCGGCTCGAAGCGCAGCGGAGAGCGCGATGAGCGGCTGACGATCCCCGCCCCCAGCCGTGCTGAGGAGCACTGCCACCCTCATGCGCCGGTCTCTTCCCCTCTCCGAGCACGCCGAATCTACCGACACATACGCTCACGTGGAGCAATCGCGCGACTTAGCGGGCCTGCCGCTCTGGGTGCCGGCTCTGTATGTCTTCGAGGAGATGTCGTGTGGATGCGGTGAGGGTGGGATCGGAGGTCGTGGACCAGGTGGCCGCCTCTGCGGCGGTCACCTCGGAGAAGTCTTCGATCGTGGAGAGGAGCCGGGTGGTGATGTCGATGGCCCGGGCGATGACATGGAGTCGCTCCGGGTATTGGATCCTTCCGTTGTGTTCGAGCAGTTCTCGACCGGGTCCCCAGACGTCGCCGGCAGAACACCCTCCCACCTCGCGAGCGCGTCACCGTCCGGCGCTTCGCAGACGGCTCGTCAGGGCGAAGGACCGACCGGCCGGTGACACGCTTTCGGAGAGGCTCGACCGCGGGTAGCGTTGCCACATCGACCGGAGGTCTGGCGTGCGCTGTCCGGCGTGCGGACACAACAACGACCCAGGGGCGCGGTTCTGCGCCGAGTGCGGCACCGAGCTGACGGTGGCCTGCCCCACCTGTGGCACCGTCTCAGCCGTCGGCGTCAAGTTCTGCAACAACTGTGGAAGCGATCTGCGCGCCACCTCCCCGGCCGCCGACGACCCCATGGCTCGCCTCGTGCCACCCGAGCTGCTCGCCAAGCTCAGGTCGGCCCAGGCCGGCCAGTCGATGCAGGGCGAACGTCGCACGGTCACGATGCTGTTCGCAGACGTGCAGGGCTCGACGGCCGCCGCCGAGCAGCTCGACCCGGAGGACTGGGCCGAGGTGATCAACGGGGCGTTCGAACACCTGATCACGCCCGTCTACCGCTACGAGGGCACCCTCGCCCGGCTGATGGGCGACGCCATCCTGGCCTTCTTCGGAGCGCCGATCGCCCACGAAGACGACCCGACCCGTGCCGTCCGGGCCGGACTGGAGATCATCTCCGGAGTGGAGGCCTACTGCACACGCGTCCGCGAACGCTACGGAATCCCGATCGAGGTGCGCGTCGGGATCAACACCGGCCTCGTGGTGGTCGGCGAGGTCGGATCGGACCTCCGGGTGGAGTACACCGCATTGGGAGACGCCATCAACGTGGCAGCTCGCATGGAACAGACGGCTCTACCCGGAACCGTCCAGGTGACCGAGCACACACTCTCGCTGACCCACGGCGCCTTCGAGGCGGAGGATCTCGGATCGATCGAACTGAGGGGCAAGTCGGAGCCGGTGCGCGCCTATCGAGCGGTGCGGTTCATCGGTGCCCAGGCCGACCACCGGGCGACCGACATCGTCGGGCGAACCGACGAGTTGGCGGTGCTCGAAGACCTCCAGGGTCGGGTTCTCGACGGCCGAGGATGGATCGCGTCGATCGTCGGCGAGGCGGGGCTGGGCAAATCGGCCCTGCTCGGCGAGTGGGAACGGCGCATCGGCGTCGCGACGACGCCGGCTCGCCGTTTCGACGAAGCCGGGGACATCGCCTGGCTGTACGGAGCCAGCCAGTCCTACGACACGTCCACCCCTTTCGCCGGCATTCGCGAGGTGCTCCGCCCCTGGTTCGGCATCGGCGGGGAAGACGACTACGAGCGCATACGGCGGGCAACCGCCGACGTCGGGTTCGGGGATGCTGCCGCGTTCATCGCCTATGTGACGGGTGCAGAGCTACCCGCAGACGCTCGCTCCTTCATCGAAGCGCTCGACCCTCCGGTGCTGCGGGCCCGCTCCAGCGAGGCCATCAAGTCCTACCTCGAAGCAGAGTCCGCCCGGAGACCGGTGGTCGTCCTCTTCGAGGACCTGCACTGGGCTGACGACTTGTCGGTCGACATCGTTGCCGATCTCCTCGACCTCGCCGACCGGGCCCCGGTGGGGCTGGTGATCGTGATGCGCCCCTACCGGGAAGACCCCCCCTGGCGCATCCACGAGCGGGCGGAGCGCGACCACCACCATCGATACCATGCCATTCGCGTTGAGCCGATGAGCGTCGAAGTGTCGGCTGCCCTCCTCGACGAACTCCTCGACGCCACCTCGATCGACGACGACACTCGCACCAGCGTCCTGACGAGGTCGGAGGGGAATCCACTCTTCCTCGAGGAGCTCGCCCACTCCGTTGCCCGGGGCGGCATCGAAGGCGTCCCGAGCAGCCTCTCAGGAATCCTCACGGCCCGGCTCGACCGTCTCGACGATCACGCACACCTGGTGGCCCAGGTGTCGTCGGTGCTCGGCACCGAGTTCCTCCGCGCCGACCTGGCTGCCATGGTCGAAGGCGGGGACCTCGACGACACGGTCGCCTCCCTCTTGCGGTCGGGCGTCTTGATCGAGAGTCCCGTCACCACAGGGGGCCTGCGATTCCGTCATGCGCTGATGCAGGAAGCCGCATACGAGTCGATCCTGCTGAGAACCCGGCGCCGGCTCCACCACACCGTGGCCGAGCACCTCGAGATCTCCCGTTCCGACGCCATCGAGGACATCGCCCGGCACCTCGTGGCTGCCGAAGACCACGCAGCCGCATTCCCCTACCTGGTGGAAGCGGGTCAACGTGCCACCAAGGCGATGTCGCTGGCCGATGCCATCGGACGTTTCCGTCTCGCCCTCGAGCACGTGACCGACGAGGCCGACCCGTCCCTCGTGCAACAAGCACACGTGGGTCTCGGCGAGGCGTATGCCCTGTTGCCGGACCTTTCGGAATCGGCGGCCGCCTTCCAACGGTTGTTCGAGTACGGCGAGCAGAACGAGCGGCCAACCGCCCAAGTTGCGGCGCTCAACCATCTCGCGTTCACGACCGCCGCCCACGGTGGAGACCCCGCGACTGCGGAGACGTACCTCGCCGAGGCGCGCCGGCTGGCCGAGGAGGCAGGCGACGAGCGGGGGCTGGCCGACTATCACATGAACGCATGCATGGTTGCGGCATTCAACGGCGATGCGGTCACGGCGGTACGCCACGACGAGAGCACCATCGAACTCGGGGGACGCCTGGGGGACGATCGGATCCGAATCGAGGGTCTGGTCAGGCGGGCGATGAACCAGGCGGTGATTCTGGACCTCGCCAACGCCGAGTCGTCGATCGACCTGGCGCTGGCGGCCGGCAGGGAGGCGGGCCTGGAGAGGCCGATCGCCGAGCTCGAGATCCTGGGACGCGGGTTCCTCTTGACGGCGCAGGGTCGCTTCGGAGAGGCCGTCGCCAACATCGAGGCCTACCTCCCCTCCCTCGAGCGTTATGGCTCGTTCGACACGGCCATGAGCTACCGGCTACTGGGTTTCCTGCAGTACCAGATCGGAGACATCGAGGGAGCCATAGCCAGTCTGGCGGCCTCCCGGCGCTTCGCCCAGCAGACCGGTCAGCCTTTCGTCGACGGGACGGCAGCGGCCGGGCTGGCGGCCATCTACGCCACCATCGGCCACACCGACGAGATCGACGACCTGCGTCAGAGCGCGCTGGCGATGTCGAAGGGGCCGCTGCCGGATCTGTACGCCAGTACAGCCTGGGCGGACCTGGGAACGGCTCATCTGCTCATGGGCGATCCCAACGCCGCGGAGGAGTCTTTCTCGCGCGGGCTGGCGGCATCCTCGCTGACCCAGTACCTGGAGCGCACCCGGCTCCTCGCCGGCATGGCCATGTCGCTCGTTGCACAGGACGACCTCGACCGCGCCGACACCCTCCTCACCGAGGCCCGGGATTTCGCCGCATCGAAGTCGTTCCGCGCCAGCGACGCCCTGCTCGACTACGTCGAGGGTGAGATCCACCGGTCGGCCGGGCGGCCGGCGGCGGCGATGACGGCGCTGGCCAATGCGGTAGGGACCGCCCGGGCCCGCGGGCAACGGCTCCAGACGGCGGCAGCAGCTCGATCACTCGCCGTCGTCGCCGAGGACGGTGCGCCGCACACGGAACTGGCCGACCGGACGATCGACGAGATAGGGCGGACGATCATCGACGAGGGGCTCCGGACTTCCTTCCTGAGGCGATGGTCGGAACCCGTCGTGCTCGCTTCTGTCTGAGCGGGGAAGGTCGAGGCCCGGAGTCCGAGGTTCGAGACCGCGGTTCGCCGCCGGACCGCAGCCTGAACCTCATGGCCCCGAAGCTCGACGGGTTATCGTCCGTGCACTCTCATGAACTCGATCGACGGGGAGCNNGGGAGCGACGATGTCCTCGGCCCAACCGACGTACACGACACCCGGCTCGCGCGTCTGGGTCGTGCGCTCCGATGAGGACGTCTACGAGCAGCGTGTGGAACACGCGGCCGGTTCGCCCTTCCCGCCCATGCACTTCCACCCCGCCCAGGACGAGTACTTCGAGGTCGAGAATGGTGCGATGGTCTTCGTCATCGACGGCATCGAGCGGACGGTCGCTGCCGGCCGGTCGATCGAGATCGGCGCGGGTACCCCACACAAGGCACGGAACGCGTCAACGCACGAACCCGCGTTGGTCCGCTGGGTGACCACTCCGGCGTTGCGCTCAGCGGAGTTCTTCGCTGCTGCCGCAAAGCTCGACCCCACCGCCGGCCTGCTCGACCGGGCCGTCTTTGCGCACGAGTACCGCGACGTCTTCCGGGCCACCGGACCGCTGGGACGCATCATCCCGCTCGTCGCGGCACTCGCTCGCCTGCTGGGGCGACGGCCCCCCGGTGGCGGCTCGGAACTCGCCGCCCGCGATCAGAACGAGGCCTGAAGCGGACAGAACGGCCCGCTTCGCTCGCCCTGCGCAGATCCCAGGGGTCGTGCGCGGCCACCACGGCGTCGGGTCCGCCGGCAGCGTGAGGCACCATCGCACGGCGGGTGCCTAGGTGTTGGCGGCCCACTCGTGGATATCGGCGAGGAGATCGCCCGCCGTCAGCAAGGCAGCCCCGGCACTGTGGCGCTCGAGCTCCGCAGGGCTCATCGCTGCGGCGAGCTCTTCTCGATGGGACACAAACTCGAGCGCGAACGGAGCGAAGTACGTGTCATCCGACAGCTCGTCGAGACCGCGGACGTAGCGCGCTGCCCGCTCGGTGTCGCCCATCCGGAGCGCCATCGCGGCTGCGTATGCCTCGGCCTGTGTGGCCAGCCGTGGGGCCGGAGATGACAGGGCGAGCAGAGCGCGCGTGGCCTCGGCGAGCGTCGACCGAGCCTCCTCGATCCGCCCGAGCCGGACGTCGGCCGCGACTTTCTCGACCAGAGCCCCCGCAGAGCAGTAGGTATCCCCGATCTCAACGAGCATCTGGGCGGCCTCGGACAGTGCGGATCGCGCGCCGTCGAGCTCCCCGCGCGCTCGGGCTCGAGCGCCCCACCCGTAGAGCGAGTGGCCGAGCGCTGCTCGGTACCCGGTCCGGCGTGAGATCTCGACCGCTTCGGTGAGGCTCGAGAAGATCCACTCCTCGTCCGCCTCTCCGGCGAGGAACTGCGTGACGAACAGGGCAGTGGCCGTCATGGCCAGGTCACCGGCCTCTCGGAAGCCGTCGATCGCCTTCCGGTAGCGCTCCTGGCGATCCGGACCCGCCGGACCGTACGAGCCGAGATACATCTCCATGATCGCCTCGTCCCACCGGCGGTCGAACCAGGGGGGCTCGGGATGGGAGCGATACGAGTCGTAGCCCTCGCGAACGTGCGCCGCACTGTCGGGTCGGGTGATGGGCAGGGTCCTGCAGGCGGCGCCGAGAACCAGCTTCATCCAGGCCACGGCATTCGGGTCGCCGATCTCGGTTGCGATCGCGAGGCCCTGCTCGGCTTGCTCGATCGAGGACGGATCACCGACGTCGAAGCCGAGCATGGCCGCAACCCACCAGGCCTTGACCGCCCCACGACGATCCGCCCCGGGGTGATCGACCATGGCGAGCACCGTGTCGATTCCCTCGTGGTTCAGCCCGTCGTGCTGCCAGTAGAAGCCGAGGTCGAAGCACATGGCCAGGTAGGCATCGGCGTCGCCGTTGTCGCTGAGGGTCCTGAACGCAGCCCTCAGGTTGTCGTATTCGACGTCGAGGCGCTTCGCCCAGCGAACCTGGTCGGGCCCCCGGATGTGGGGCTCGGCCAGACGTGCGAGTCCCGCGAAGTAGTGCGCGTGCGCCAGTGCGGCGGAGCCATCCGGGTCGCTGATGACGAGAAGCCCCGACGCATACTCTCGGATCGGCTCGAACAGGCGGTAGCGGGCGACGCCACTCGAGCCATGAGCGACCTCGACGAGCGACTTGTCCACCAGTTGGTCGAGGAGGTCGAGAGTCTCCCACGCTTCGATGTCTCCGCCGGCACACACGGCCTCAGCCGCTTCGAGGTCGAACCCGCCGGCAAACAGCGCCAGGCGGCGAAAGACCGCCTGCTCACGGGGATCCAGGAGGTCGAAGGACCACTCGATGGCCGCAGTCAGGGTCTGCTGACGGGGGAGACCGCCCTTCTGGCCGCTCGTCAAGATCCGGAATGAGCTCTCCAGGCGGTCGGCGAGCTGTCCGGTGCCGAGCGTCCTCAACCGGGCCGCCGCCAGCTCGAGGCCGAGGGGGATGCCGTCGAGACGCCGGCATATCCGCACGATGTGCACGAGGTCTTCGGAGGTCGGGTCGAAGTCGGGCCTCGTGCTGTGGACCCGGTCGAGGAACAGCTTCACCGCGTCCGACTCGGCCGCGTGCTCGGTGTCGTCGGGCAGCGCCAGCGACGGCACATGGAACACGCTCTCGCCTCCGATCCCCAACGACTCGCGAGACGTCGCCAGCACCTTGAGGCCGGGAGAACCACGAAGAACGGGCTCCACGGCCTCGACGACTGCCGTCAGGACGTGCTCACAATTGTCCAGGACCAGCAAGAGGTCCTTGCCGGCGAGGTAACCCGCGAGCACATCACCGAGGGAAGCGGCTTCGCCCTCGCGCAGACCCCATGTGTCGGCGATCTCGTCGATGACCCTTGATGGATCGGAGAGCGGGGCGAGTTCGACGAGCCAGACACCGTCGGCGAATCGATCCTCGTGGCGCCGCGCGGCCTCGAGTGCAAGCCGCGTCTTGCCCGTCCCCCCGACNNGCGTCGAGCAAGTCGTGCACCACATCGAGTTCGGCGTCTCGCCCCACGAACGACGACAGCGCCTCCGGGAGGTTCGTGAGCTGAGGGGCGGTCTGCCGACCGGGAGCGAGCGCGGAGCGCAGCGCGGCGACGAGACGACCCACGTCGGGGTATCGATCTGCCGGATCCTTCGCGGTGGCGCGCTGGATCACGTCGTCGACTGCCGCCGGAGCACCGGAGACGGACTCGCCGACCAGTGGGACGGGCTCCTGCAAGCTCGCCAGCAACACCGCGGCGAGCGTGTCTCCCCCGAATGGCTTTTTGCCCGTGAGGACCTCATAGAGGAGGATCCCCAGCGAGTACACGTCCGTCGCAGCAGTGACCTCCTTGCCTTCGAGTTGCTCGGGGGCCATGTACACCGGCGAGCCCATCGAGCCCTCCCCGGTGGAGGTCAGCGCAGTCGTCGCGCCGATGTCCTTTGCGATCCCGAAGTCGGTGACGTACGCGTTGCCGTCCGCATCGAGCAGGACGTTGGCCGGCTTGACATCCCGATGGATCACGCCATGCCGATGGGCGAGGGCCAGGCCTCCACAGACCTGCTCCATCAGGTCCGCTGCTGCCTCGACGGACAAAGGTCCGTGCTGCTCGAGCCGGTCTGCCAGCGAGCCGTCGCCGAACCATCGCATCACCAGATACGCACCGTCGTCGTCCTGCCAGAAGTCGATCAGCGGAACGATGTGGGGATGCTCGAGGCCGGCCACCAGGCCGGCCTCTCGACGGAAGCGCCGCAGGAACTGGTCGTCTGCGGCGAGTTCGGGCCGGATCACCTTCACGGCGACCTCGCGGCCGACCGAGGCCTGGACGCCTCGCCACACGACGCCGTATCCGCCCTGCGCGACGCGCTCGACGAGCTCGAACCCGCGCACTACCTCACCCAAGGGGGACCTCTGCCATCGGCACATTCTGGCGCGGTCGTTGCTCCGGACGACGCGTCGCTGCCGAGATGGGCGGCCCACCGGCCGGCAGCCCCCAGGGCGGACACCGTTCGATCGCCGGCTCGAGCCGTGGGCCCTGGCTGCCGATGGCGGCGAAGGGCTCCCCCGGATCCGGTGCGGCATGCCCAGGGTCCGAGGCTCGGGACCATTGCCCGGTTCGTCTCTGGAGAACGCAACGCGGCACCGCCATCGTGGCGAAACACCGGTACGGCGACGAGGGGCCTCTCCGGCGTTGTCGGGCGAGTGGCGCCGTACGGCCGTATCCTCACTCCATCATCGAGCAGCGAGGAGTGACGATGGAGAGCCGAGCAGCGGCAACGTGGGAAGGCGACCTGTTCTCCGGATCCGGCACGACAGCACTGGCAAGCGGGGCGGCGGGGCCGCTCCCCGTCAGCTGGCCGAGCCGAACCGAAGCAGCCAACGGGAAGACGAGCCCGGAGGAACTGATCGCAGCAGCCCACGCGGCGTGCTACAACATGGCCTTCTCCAACCTCCTCGCCCAGGGGGGCACGCCTGCGGCTCGGCTCGACACCGAAGCCGTCGCCACCTTCGCCAAGACGGACGCCGGATGGCGCCTCACGACCATGGCGCTGACGGTACGCGGTGACGTCCCGGGGATCTCCGCCGAGGACTTCGCTGCGAAGGCGGCAGGAGCCAAGGACGGCTGTCCCGTGTCGAACGCGCTCGCCGGGAACGTCGATATCACGCTCGACGCTGCGCTCGTCTGAGCGCGGGGCCCGGAGATCGGGTCGGCGTCGGTCGCCTCGTCCGGGCGGTTGGCGCCGGGTAGCGACACGAGAGCGGTGCCGTTGCTCGTCCCGGCGAGCCTCCTGGGAGCGGCACCATCCGGTCCGACAGGTCCGACCCAGTCGGCCCCGAAGACATGCCGCGCTCCCATGACCGTGGAGACCCCCGCCGTGGTGGGGGTCTCTACGTCGAACCACATCGTTGCGGGAGGTACATTTCCGATCGTGGATGCTCACCGGGACCCCGTGGCCTCGCTCGACCTCGCCGACTACCGCAGAAGGGTCTTCGAGCTGTACGGCCGGGTCCGGTCGCTCGCCCCGGGAGAGGCTTGGATCTCGTGGCGGGACATCCGTGACCGGCGCCGCGCCACCCACCCCCAGAGCGCCCTCGAACCGGGCTCGCGCGAAGCGTTCGAGGGGCTCAGCTACTTCCCCTACGACCCTGCGTGGCGAATCGAGGCACGCGTCGAGGGTGCCGGGCACTGGCAGGGAACTCTCGCCCACAGCGGCAGCGGGACGACGGCCTTTCACCGTATCGGAACCGTCGCCTTCACGGGCCCGAGCGGAGACATCTCGCTGCCGGTCTACTGGCTCGATGCCTACGGAGGTGGGGTGTTCCTTCCCTTCCGCGATGGCACCGCGGGCACGACCACGTACGGCGGCGGCCGCTATCTCCTCGACACGGCGAAAGGAGCGGACCTCGGGATGTCCGGCGACCGTCTGATCCTCGACTTCAACTTCGCCTACCACCCGTCGTGCGTCTACAGCGATCGCTGGTCGTGCCCGCTCGCACCGGAGGAGACAAGGATCACCGCCCTGATCGAAGCAGGCGAGCGACTGCAACCCGCCTGACGAGATGGGCTGCGGGTCCGGCGGGCGATCTGCAGCACCGCTTGTGCGTATATGGACGACGGCACACCGTTGAGAGAGTCCGACGGTCACTCCGCGAGATGTCCCGCCAGGATCATTGCAAGCAGGTCGACGCCGTAGAACAGGTTGTCGATCTTCAGGTTCTCGTTCGCGGCGTGCTGGTTGTTGTCGTAGTTGGCGATCGGGAGCATGACGACCGGGGTCCCCAGGATCTCGTTGAACTGGTGGAGGGGCACGGATCCACCGAACGTCGGCAGGGCCACCACGCCCCCGTTCCCGGCGATCTCCGCTGCGGCAACGATGGGACGCGCCTGCGGCAGATCGACCGGCACCCGGGCGGCGGGA
>JABAOE010008469.1_pt3 | contig 10162 bp, 6 predicted proteins | sample 7062141 | NCBI WGS metagenome assembly JABAOE01 (sample SAMN14538627, study PRJNA623070) | marine sediment metagenome | biome: marine biome [ENVO:00000428]; feature: marine pelagic biome [ENVO:01000023]; material: deep marine sediment [ENVO:00002113] | place: India: Gulf of Khambhat ...
GGCGAGATCACCGAGTAGATCGCGTTCTCCAGCATGAGGACCCGGTCCGCCACGCCGAGGGCGAGCGCGCCACCCGACCCGCCTTCGCCGATCACGGCGGCGACGGTCGGGGTGCGCAATGCCGCCATCTCCTCGAGGTTGCGCGCGATCGCCTCGGCTTGGCCCCGCTCCTCGGCCCCCAGGCCCGGGTAGGCGCCGGGCGTATCGATCAGCGCGATGATCGGCGCCCCGAACCGCTCGGCCATGTGCATCAGGCGGAGCGCCTTGCGATAGCCCTCCGGGTGCGGCATGCCGAAGTTGCGCTGCAGGTTCTCCTTGGTGTCGCGGCCCTTCTGCTGGCCGATGACCATGACCGGCCGGCCGCCCAGCCGGGCCCACCCGCCGACGATGGCCGGATCGTCGCGGAAGAGCCGATCGCCCCTGAGCTCCACGAAGTCGGTGAAGATCCGGCGCACGTAGTCCAGCGCGTACGGGCGCCGCGGGTGCCGCGCGACCTGGACCCGCTGCATCGGGGTGAGATCCCGGTAGATCTCCCGCCGCAGCTCGTCCAGCTTGGCCTCGAGCGGCGCGACCTCCCCGGCGACGTCGAACTCGCGCGTCTCGGCGAGGTGCTTCAAATGGGCGATCTGCCGCTCCAGCTCGAGGATCGGCTTCTCGAAATCGAGGGTGAAGGCCATGGCCGGCTCAGGCGCGGACGAGGTGCACGCGCTCGGCTCCCATCAGCTCCTCGAGCGCGCCCAGGAAGCGGTCATCGAGCGAGACCCGAAGGGCCCGGGCCCGGAGGCGGGCACTGCTGCCGTTGCCGTCTCCCCAGTCGATGAAAAGCGGCGCGGAGCCCGGATGACTGAGGCAGAGCTGCTTGAGCGAGGCGGCGACGTCGGCGTCGAGCGGCCGGTCGCCGTTCCAGGTGATCGCGACGCCGACCGCGCCGGACGCCCGCAGGTCCCCGAGCGGCCGAGCCGACTCCACGATGAAGGGCGCGCGGTCCTCGCCGCGATCCCGAGCGCTGTAGCCGCCGGTCAGGAGCAGCGCCGCATCGGTCACCACGAGGTGGGCCAGCTTGCTCCAAGTCTCGGGGAAGACGATCGCGTCCGCCGTGCCGTGGAAGTCCTCGACCGTGAGGCGGGCGTACTCGGCGCCGGTCTTTCGGCTGATGCGGCGCTTGACCGCCGTGACCACGACCGCGGCGGTGACCTGGTGCTCGCTCCAGTTGCCCAGGGTGGCGGTGGTCCGGGTCCCGAAGATCTGGGCCTCCTCCCGGAACCGGTCCAGCGGGTGGCCGGAGATGAAGAACCCCAGCACCTCCTTCTCCTTGGCGAGACGCTCCGCCTCCGTCCAGGGGGCGGCCTCGGGCAGGGCCGCGTCGGCGGGCTCGTCGGCGGCCAGCTCCCCGAACAGCGTCCCTTGGCCCGAGGCGCGGTCGGCCTGCCGGAGCTGCGCCTCCCGCAGGCTCTGGTCCAGGGCCGCCGTCAGCTGGCTGCGGTGGCCCCCCACCTGGTCGAGCGCGCCCGCGGCGATCAACGATTCCATGACGCGCTTGTTGCAGAGCCGCAGGTCGACCCGCTCGCAGAAGTCGGCCAGGGAGTCGTACGGATTGCCGTCCGCCCGGGCCGTTAGGATCGACTCGATCGCGCCCCGGCCCACGTGGCGCACGGCGCCCAAGCCGAACCGGATCTGCTGGTCGCCGGTGACCGTGAACTTCCAGCCGGACTCGTTGACCGACGGCGGCAGCACCTCGATTCCCAGCTCACGGGCCTCGTTGATGTAGGCGACCACCTTGTCGGTGTCCCCGATCTCCGACGACAGGATCGCCGCCATGAACTCGGCGGGATAGTGGGCCTTCAGCCACGCCGTACGGTACGAGAGCACGCTGTAGGCGACCGAGTGGGACTTGTTGAACCCGTAGCGTCCGAACGTCTGGATCTGCGCCGCGATGTCCTCGACGATCTTGCGAGGATGCCCGCGCTCCACGCACCGCTCGATGAAGCGCGCGAGCTCCTCCTCGATCAGGTCCTGGTCCTTCTTCCCGACCGCCTTGCGCAGCACGTCCGCGTCGGCCAGCGAGTAGCCGGCCAGCACGTGCGCGATCCGCATGACCTGTTCCTGGTAGAGGATCACGCCGTAGGTCGGCTCCAGCACCTCCTTCAGCTCGGCGTGGGGGTACCGCACCGACTCGCGTCCGCGCTTGCGCAGGGCGTACACCTGATGCATCCCGGAGTCGAGCGGCCCCGGCCGCACCAGCGCGTTGGTCGCCACGAGATCGTCGAAGTGATCGACGTGGAGCTGCCGGAGCATGTCGGTCGCCAGGGGCGACTCGAACTGGAAGACCCCCGCCGTGCGGCCCTCCCGCAGCAGCTCGTAGACCTTCCCGTCGTCCAGCGGCGCCTCGTCCAGATCGAGCGAGACCCCGTGCCGCTCCCGGATCATTTCGCACGCGTCGTGGATGACCGTGAGGGTCTTCAGCCCGAGGAAGTCCATCTTCAACATGCCGACTTTCTCGAGGCCGACCATGTCGAACTGGGTGATGATCGCGTCTTCGCTCGGTTGGCCGGCGCCGTTCCTCTGGGGCGGCGTGCAGACCGGCACGTATTCGTCCAGCGGCCCCGGCGCGATCACGACACCGGCCGCGTGCACCGAGGCATGCCGCGCGAGCCCCTCGACGCGCTGGGCCAGATCGACCAGCCGCGCGACCGTCTGGTTCTCCTTGGCGAGCTGGGAGAGCTCGGGGACCTTCCGCACCGCGTCGGCGAGGGTGAGCTGATAGCCCGGGCCCGAGGGGATCAGCTTGGCGATGCGGTCGGCCTCGCCGACGCTGACGCGCAAGACGCGGGCGATGTCGCGGACGGCCGCGCGCGCCTTGAGCGTCCCGAAGGTGATGATCTGGCCGACGCTCGCGCGCCCGTACCGCTCCCGCACGTACTCGATCACCTCGCCCCGCCGCTCGAAGCAGAAGTCGACGTCGATGTCGGGCATCGAGATCCGCTCGGGGTTCAGGAAGCGCTCGAACAGCAGGTCGAACGTCAGCGGGTCGACGTCGGTGATCCACAGGGAGTACGCCACCAGCGAGCCCGCCGCCGAGCCGCGGCCGGGCCCGACGGGGATCCCGCGCTCCCGCGCGAAGCGGATGAAGTCCCAGACGATGAGGAAGTAGCCCGCGTAGCCGGTGTTGGTAATCACCTCCAACTCGTAGTCGAGCCGGGCCCGCACCGGTTCGGGTAACGGCTCGCCGTAGCGCGCCACGGCGCCGCGCTCGGCCAGCTCGACCAACATCTGGTTGTCCGAGATCCCGTCGGCCGGCTTGGGGAACTCGGGCAGGTGGTAGCGCTTCTCGAAGTCGAACTCGCAGAGATCGGCGACGCGCTGGGTCGCTTCGACCGCGTCGGGCCGGGCGGCGAAGAGCTGGGCCATCTCGGCCTCGCTCTTGACGTAGCTCTCCGACCCGTAGAAGCGGAACCGGTTGGGATCGTCGAGGTCCGTCCCGGTCCCGATCGCGAGCAGGCAGTCGTGCGCCTCGTGGTCCTCGCGCGCGAGGTAGTGGGCGTCGTTGGTCGCGACCACCGGCAGGCCGAGCTCGTCCGCCAGCCGGAACATCCCTTCCCGCACGAGCTGCTCGTCGGCGATCCCGTGGTCCTGCACCTCGAGGTAGTAGCCCTCGGGGCCGAAGGTGCCGGCGTGCCACTCCGCGGCGGCGCGGGCTTTCTGGTAGTTGCCTTGGCGAAGCCACAGGGCCACCTCGCCCGAGAGACACGCCGCCAGGCAGATGAGGCCCTCCGCCCGCTCCGCCAGCACTTCGCGATCGATGCGCGGCCGGCGGTAGAAGCCCTCCACGTACCCGATCGAGGAGAGCTTGATGAGGTTCCGGTAGCCCGTCCGGTTCCGCGCGAGGAGCACCAGGTGGGCATACGGGCCCGGCGCGTCGGGGGGGCGCTCGCGCGAGCGGCGGGAGTCGAACGCCACGTAGGCCTCGAACCCCAGGATCGGCCGGACGCTCGCCCGACGGGCCGTCTCGTGAAAGGCCCAGGCGGCGTGCAAGTTGCCGTGGTCGGTGATCGCCAGGCTGTCCATCCCGAGGTCCCGCACCCTGGACACGAGATCCGGGATGCGGCACGCGCCGTCGAGAAGGGAGTACTCCGAGTGGGTGTGGAGGTGAACGAAGCTCATGCCATGGCGGTTCGCGAGAGGGACGGGCGAGTAGGTAAGCTATTCCCGCTCCGCTCCAAAGTCAAAAAACGTCGAGAAGCCCTATCTTCCGCCATGATAGGCAGTTACGGCGTCCGTCGCACGACCCCGCAGCGCGGGCGGTCGGCCGCCTCGGGCCCGGTCACGGGGGCGCCAGGAACCCGGTATCTTTCCTACCCTTTCGACCTGGACGGGCGAGGAGGCGGTCGATGATCCCGCGGGTGCGGCAGCTCGGCGTGGCGGTCCTGTGGGGCCTCGTCGCCTGCGACGGCGACGACGGGCTGCTCGCGCCGTCGCGCATCGACCTGGAGCCGGCCACCGATGGACAGGTGGCGCCCGCCGGCGCGCGGCTGTCCGAGGCGCTGGCGGTGGTGGTCTCGAGTGCCGACGGCCGGGTGGTGCCGCGGGCCGAGGTCTCCTGGTCGGTGGTGGCGGGGGAGGGCGCCGAGCTCAGCGATGCGGTGACGCTCTCCGACGGCGTGGGGCGCGCGGTCGTCACGCTGCGGCTGGGTCCCGCCACGGGGGTCTACCGGGTGCGGGCCGCCCTGCTGGCGGATCCCGAGAAGGCGGTGACGTTCGCGGCCCAAGCGACGGCGCCCCCGACCGTCTCGGCCGTGGTGCCCGCGGTCTTCGGCAGCGGCGATGTCGTGATCGTCCAGGGGGCCATGTTGGGGCCGTCGGTGGACCTGGCGATCGGAGGCGTGCCCGCCGAGATCGTGAATCGATCCGTCACCGGCCTCGCGCTCTCGGCCGTGGTGCCGTCGTGCTTGCTGCCCGGGCCGGCGTCGGTCGAGCCGCTGCTGGAGGGTGAGCGGTTCCCGGGGGTGGCCGGGACGTATGTGGCCGACGGAGAGCCGCTCCTGCTCGAGGTGGGGCAGGCGGCGCTGATCGCGGCGGCCGCGGTCGACGGGTGCGCCACCTTCCCGGCCGCCGGGCCGGAGGGTGTCGAGTACCTCCTGGTCTCGCAGGCGGCGACCGGGACCNNGAGGTCGTCGCCGGCGCGGCGACGGCGGAGGCGGTCCCGATCCACGCCTCCACCGCCGATCGCTTTCATGCGGAGCTCCGGGAGCGGGAGCGCGAGTGGGCACGGTTGCCGAAGCCCCCGCCGACCGGCGGCCCGCTCCGGAGCATCCCGTACCAGCTCGAGCTGGGCGACCGGCGCAACTTCCGGGTGTGCAACAAGGTGAGTTGCCGGTTGCGGCAGGACTTCTCGGACGTGGTCGGGGAGCTCAAGTACGTCGGAGACCACGTGAGCGTCTACCTCGACCTGGACGCGACGGTCGGCCTGGAGGACGCCGAATTCCAGAGCGTCGGCGCGATCTTCGATCAGGAGCTGTACGAGGTCGCGACGGCCGCCTTCGGGGTGGAGTCCGACATCGATGCCAACGGGCGCACGATGATCCTGATGACGCCGGTGGTGAACGCGCTCACGCCGCCCGAGGAATGCGACGCGGAGATCACGGCGGGCTTCTTCTTCGCGGCGGACATCGATCCCGCCTTCCATGGCGATTCGCGGTCCAACCAGGCCGAGGTCTTCTACGTGCTCGCGCCGGACCCGGCGGGGCGCGCGGGCTGCACCCAGACCCGGGAGAGCGTGCGGCGGTTGCTGGCGTTCACGTTCATCCACGAGCTCCAGCACATGATCAGCTACACGCAGCACGTGCTGGTGCGAGGAGGCGACTCCGAGGAGACCTGGCTCAACGAAGCGATGTCGCACCTCGCCGAGGAGCTCGGGGGGCTGCGCCTCCTGGCGATCGGCGACCGGCAGCGCTTCGCCGAGCTCACCGTCCCGAACCTGCGGAAGGCCTACGATTACCTGCGGGTCCCGTCAAGTCAGTTCCTCGTGTTTGGTGACGGGTCGGGGTCGCTGCTCGAGCGCGGCGCCGGCTGGCTCTTCACCCGGTGGCTGGTCGACCAGGTCGGGGTCGGGGTCGCGAGGCGGATGTCCGAGACGGCGTTGACGGGGGCAGCCAACGTGGAGGCCGCCACCGGCGAGCCGTTCGACCGGCTGGTCGGCTACTGGATGCTCGCCAACTACGTGTCCGACGCCCCGGAGCTCGCGGGCGCGCCGATCGATCCGCGGCTGCGCTACGCCACGTGGGACTTTCGGGAGCAGTACGAGGCGTTCAACCAGGCGTTGCCCGAGCGCTTCGAGGTCCCCTTCCCGATCGTCCCGCCGGTGGCGATCGGTGGCGCGTTCCAGCTGGACGGGACGCTGCGGGCCGGGAGCGGAGCGTATCTGCTCGTCCGGCAGTCGCCGGGTCAGGACGGGTTTGCGGTCCGGTTCACCGATCCGGACGGGGGCGCCCTCGATCCCGCGCTGGATGCGCAGGTCAACGTGATCCGGCTCCGGTAGCGCGATGCCACGGCGTGGGGGAGGGTGGCGCCGTACGGTCCTGGTCGGCCTCCTGTTGGGACGGACGGCGGCGGTCGAGGCGCAGGACGACCAACCCGTCGTGCTCCAGGAGCCGGCCACCGTGCGGAGCGCCGGTCTCAACCGGGCGGCGGTGGCGTTGGTCGGCGACGCCGGATCGGTCTTTGCGAACCCGGCGGGGCTGGCGACGATTCGCAACGTCGCGATCGAGTCCAGCATTCGGACCGCCCCCGCGGACGCGTACTTCTGGACCGGGGCCTTGGCCTGGCGGCTGCGCCAGTTCCACTTCGGCGGGGGCGTGCGGGTCTTCGACTTCGGGCCGGAGCCGGGCACCTACCTGCCCGGGGTCGCGCCCGGGACCAGGGCGCGGGAGGTCCTCGCCGCCGGGTCCGGGATCTACCGCTTCGGGATCCTCGCCTTCGGCGGCACCGGCAAGTACATCCGGCGGACGGTCGGCGACGAGCGTCGCGAGGGGTTCGGTGCGGACGCCGGCGTCGCGATCGCGCTGTTCGACCTGTTCGCCCTGGCCTTCGCGGTGCAGAACATCCGCGGCGGGCCCAACGACTCGATGCAGCTCGACCTCCCGCGCCTGAGTCGGTTCGGCTTCACCATGAACTACGTCGACCCGCAGCAGTCGTTCCGGCTCCTGTCGACCCTCGAGGTCCAGTGGCCCGAAGGCCAGGCGGCGCGCCTGGTGGTCGGCGGGGAGGCGGGTGCGGTGGTGGCCCGCGTGGGGCTCATCGGGCGCGTAGCCTGGGCGTCGCGTCCGGCGACCCCCGGACAGTCCCAGGGCACCTTCGGGGCGACCCTCGCGCTGTCGCGCCTCAACCTCGATCTCGCCTACCAGGCCTCGGACCTGGTCGGCGAGTCGGCCTACCGGTTCGGGTTGCGGCTGACGCTGTGAGACGCGGCCTTCGGCGTGCGATGGGGCTGGCGCTCGCGCTCCTGGTGATCGTGGCGATCGGCGCCCCGCTGGTCAGCGCCGACGTGCGCTTTCTCGCCAGGGCCGCCCTCGAGGAGGCGCGGATCCTCCTGGGGCGGCGTCCGCTAGACGCGCTGCTGGCGGACTCCGCGCTGGCACCGACGCGACGGGCGCAGCTCGAGCTGGTGGTGGCGGCGCGGGCGTTCGGCGCCACCCGCTTGGGGCTCGCCGCGGGCGAGACCTACACCACCTTCACGGACGTCGGGCGAGACACCCTGCTCCTCGTGGTGAGCGCGAGCCCGCGCTACGAGCTGGTGCCGTTCACGTGGCGCTATCCGATCGTCGGGCGTGTTCCCTACAAGGGGTACTTCGATCCTGCGGCCGCCCTGGCCGCCGCCCGCAAGTTGGAGGAGCGCGGGTACGACACCTACGTGCGGCCGGCCGCGGCGTTCTCGACGCTCGGGTGGTTCGAGGATCCGCTGCTGTCGACGGCGCTGAGCCCCGATCCCGTGAGCCTGGTCGCGACCGTCCTGCACGAGCTGGCGCACAACACCCTGTACCTGCCCAGCGCGACGATGTTCGACGAGAGCTTCGCGTCGTTCGTCGGCTACCGAGGCACCGCCGAGTTCTTCCGGAGCCGGGGGGACACGGCCGGCGCCGCCCGCGCGCTGGCGATCTGGCGCGACCAACAACGGCTCGGGGTCTTCTATGCGGAGCTCGGGCGCACGCTCCGGGCGGTGTACGCGCAGGAGGTCCCGCCCGACTCGATGGAGCGTGCCAAGGCCGCCGTCTTCACGGAGGCGCGGGCGCGGCTCGCGGGCTCCCTGGACGGGACCCTCGAGCTCTACCGCGGCGACCGGCTGGCCGCGCGCCCGCTCAACAACGCGAGCGTGGTGGCCGCGGGGATCTACCGCACGGAGCTCGCGGTCTTCGATCGCGTGCTCGCCGCTGCGGGCGGCGAGGTGCGAGACGCGATCAGGTGGCTGCAGGAGGCGGTCGGAGACGGCGCCGCGGGGGGCGGGGAGGACCCGTTCGTGCGGATCGCCGCCGCCCTGGCGGCGGCCGGCGATCAGTAGCCGCGCAACCGCTCGGCCGTCGCCACGCGGTCGAGCGCCAGCACGTAGGCGGCGGTACGCCAGGAGATCTCCTTGTCCTGGACGATGGTGCGGACGCTCTCGTAGCCGGTCTTGATGCGGAGGGCCAGCTCCTCGTGGACGCGCGCCAGCGACCACGGGTGCTGTTGGAGGTTCTGCACCCACTCGAAGTAGCTCACGGTGACGCCGCCGGCGTTCGCGAGGATGTCGGGGAGCACCACGATGCCGCGATCCTCCAGGATCTTGTCGGCGATCGGGGTCACCGGCGAGTTGGCGGCCTCCACCACCACCTTGCAGTCGAGCACGGCGGCTTTGGTCTCCTGACTGATCACCCCTCCCAGCGCGGCCGGGATCAGCCAGTCGCACGAGAGCGACCAGATCTGCTCGTTGTCGAGCGGGTCGCCCTCCGTGACGAACTCCGGCACGGGGCGACGCTGCTCATACGCATGCGTGTAGAGGGCGGGAATGTCGAGGCCGTCGGCGTTGTACCACCCGCCGTCGCGATCGGTCACGGCAACGATCTTGGCGCCCTCGGCGTGGAGCAGCCGCCCGAGGTGGGCGCCCACGTTGCCGAAGCCCTGGAGCACGATGCGGCTTCCGGCGATCGGCACGCCGAAGTCCTCGGCGTACCGGCGCATGACCTGTGCGACCCCCTCCCCGGTGGCCTCTTCGCGCCCCAGCGATCCCCCCAGGGAGACCGGCTTGCCGGTCACCACGGCGGGCGTGTAGCCCCGTCGCTTCGAGTACTCGTCGACCATCCAGGCCATGACCTGCGCGTTGGTGCCCATGTCCGGGGCGGGAATGTCGCGGTACGGGCCGAGCACGATCGCGATGCGACTCGTGAAGCTGCGGGTGAGAATCTGTAGCTCCCGCACGCTCAGCTCGCGCGGGTCGACCTGCACCCCCCCCTTGGCCCCGCCGAAGGGCAGGTCGAAGAGGGCGGTCTTCCAGGTCATGGTGGTGGCCAGCCCGATGACCTCCTCCAGATCGGCGAGCAGGTGGTACCGGACGCCCCCCTTGCACGGCCCGCGCGCGCCGTTGTGCTGCACCCGGTATCCGCGGAACACCGCCATGCTGCCGTCGTCGCGCTGCACGGGGACTTCGGTCGTCACCGTGCGGAACGGCATGCGGAGGATCTGCCGCATGTAGTCCTCCAGGCCCAGGAGGTCGGCCGCGTAGTCGAACTGGCTCTTGACGATCGCGCCGGTCGACATCGTGGGGTGGGTGTCGGTTGCTGTCATGGGACCGCTCGGGCCGAGAGTGAAGAGCGCACCGGGTACGCGCCGCGTGCCGGGGACACAAGTGTACGATATATTTGCGGGCATGCCAAAGATCGACCAGTACGTTCGAGCGCACCGCGCGCGCATGCTCGAGGAGCTGCAGGCGCTCCTGCGCATCCCCAGCATCTCGACCGATCCGGGACACGACCAGCACTGCCGTCAGGCCGCCGAGTGGGTCGGCGAGCACCTGCGGGGGTTGGGTTGCGAGGTCGAGTATCTGGCCAGCGAGTCGCACCCGGTCGTGTGGGCGAGGGGGCCGGCGACGCCCGGCAGGCCCACCGTCCTGGTCTACGGGCACTACGACGTGCAGCCG
>JABAOE010010673.1_pt1 | contig 10160 bp, 8 predicted proteins | sample 7062141 | NCBI WGS metagenome assembly JABAOE01 (sample SAMN14538627, study PRJNA623070) | marine sediment metagenome | biome: marine biome [ENVO:00000428]; feature: marine pelagic biome [ENVO:01000023]; material: deep marine sediment [ENVO:00002113] | place: India: Gulf of Khambhat ...
CCAGCCGTAATCGACGGTCAGCTTCAGGCTGTCGTCGAGTTCCTCCAGCTGGTCCTGCAGTTTCGGCCCGACGAAAGCACTCGTCTCGAACGTGAATTCGGAGCCGGACTGAACATAGATTGACGGGCTCCTGATGAGGCTCGCGACCGACGTGTCGCGGTTGACGCTGACCTTGTAGCGGTACTCCGCGTCTTGCGGCGGCATCAGCGCGCTCAGGAAATGGTGTTGTATCGAGCCGACCCAGCCGCTACCCGCCTTGATGTTATACGGACCGTCCGAGATCAGGTCGTCGCGATCGAGCTTCGACGACTTTTCGCCGTCGTAGATAATCGGTCCGTCGAACGAATACGAATCGACGTTGAACATCGAGCGTTCGATTTCGTGTGAGCGCCTTTCGATTTGCGCGTATTCCGCGCCGCGCCAGTCGGCACCACTTTCATTGATCAGTCTCTGCGTGATGTCTATCCGGTAACTGCCGCGCGTGAAACGTATCTCTTTCTCGACGCGCACGCCCTGATCATTAGTCCAGGTAAACGGCACGACGAGCTCGTCGTCGCTGCCAAGCGTGTATTCCATCGAGGGCGTCGAAAACGATGCGAGATGATTCGGCTCCGGGTCGTCGCCCTCGGCAATCAGTCCCGTCTGGATCCTGCCGCGATCCGGCCCGGCGGGGCTCAGTACCTCGACCAGCGTGTCGGGATCATCCTTTGCGACGGGATAACCGAGCAGTACGGCGCGCTGCAGGGTGGCGCCGGTCGTGTTGATTTCGACGTCCAGGACATCGGTCGTCACCCGGACGATGCCGCTCTCCGTCGAAGCGGGCGCTTGTGGCGGCGCTTCGAGGCTCGGTGTTTCGCTTGCCGGCGCTGGCGAGTCGGTGGCTGCATCCGGCAGCGACGGCAACGAGTCGATGTCGTCCGCCGGTATGCTCTCCACGGGCGCGCCGTTTTCGGCGGCCGGCGGTGCTGCATAGTCTTTCTGCCAGGCCTGGTAGCTTAGCCAGGCCAGCATGAGGAAGGTCGCCCAGACCAGCAGTCTCTGGTTATCCATTGTGGGATTGTCCCGCAACGCCCGAACGACACTTTTGCCAGTGTCGACGCAGGCTGTCAAAGAGCGCCTTGTTGCCGGCCCGTGCCGCTCCCGGCTGGTTGAGCACCACCAGGTCGAGCCCTTCGAGCTCGTTTCGATGCACCCGGAACGATTCGCGGACGATGCGTTTCAGCCGGTTACGCTGGACGGCGCCACGACAATGCTTCCTGGAAATGGCCAGGCCGAGTCGAGCCTCGCGGCCGCCGTTTTTCTTGTAGAGAACCGTAAACATCATGTCGCGGCTTCGTTCCGCGTTCTTGAAGACGCGGCTGTAGGCTCGAGAATCGGGCAGCCGGCACTGCCTCCTGAAGCGGCGGTCTGCCGTTTTGCCTTTTGTCTGGCTGTTTTCCGTTGGTAAATTACCGCGGACTGTTAGTGCTTCGGCGAGAGCTGCGCCCGGCCCTTTGCCCGGCGTCGCTTCAATACCTGGCGCCCTGCTTTTGTCGCCATCCGCGCTCGGAAACCATGGGTGCGTGCCCGCTTCAGGTTGCTGGGTTGGAATGTGCGTTTCATGTTAGTGACACCTGTGTAATGTTGCGCCGTTTCCAGGCACGGCGCGTCGCTGGCCGGCCCGGTGCTCCCCGGTAAGAAGGCCGGCAAGGGTACGCGCGGGGCCTAATTCTGTCAATAGAATAAGGCCTTATGCGGCTTATTAATAATGGCTCAAGATGATGCCCGAAAGGCATTTTTGCTTTGGATAGGATCATCTGGCGAACACGGAACAGTCGTATTAGACTGCCGGGTCTCTAACCATAAATAACTCCATCCGGGCACTGGGGAAACTTTGCACGCCGAAACATCACTATGGAATCGCTGTGTCCGCGACCTCCAGGCTGAGTTGCCGGAGCAGCAATTCAATACCTGGATCAGGCCGTTGCAAGCGGTGGAGGATGGAAACGTTCTCAAGTTGCTGGCGCCGAATCGCTTTGTGGTCGACTGGTTGCGCGAGCATTACATCGAAAGAATACTCGAGCTCGTGGACAGCGCCGGCAGTACGAGCGAGGTCGTCGTCGAGGTCGGTTCGCGCCATCTGACCAATGCGGCGGTGAGTAACCTGTCGCCCTCACCGAGGCGTAATGCGCCTGCTTCGGTCGCGACGCGCCTTAACCCGGATTTCACGTTCACGAATTTTGTCGAGGGCAAGAGCAACCAGCTGGCTCGGGCGGCGGCAAGCCAGGTCGGCGAAAACCCCGGCAAGTCCTATAACCCTTTGTTCATTTACGGTGGCGTCGGCCTGGGCAAGACGCACCTGATGCAGGCAATCGGTAACATGATGCTGGCGCGCAAGCCGGCTTGTCGGGTGAGCTACGTGCACTCTGAGAGATTCGTCGGCGATATGGTGCGCGGGCTGCAGCACAACACGATGTCTGAGTTCAAGCGCTTCTATCGTTCACTCGACGCATTGCTTATCGACGACATCCAGTTCTTTGCCGGAAAGGAGCGGTCGCAAGAGGAGTTTTTCCATACCTTCAATTCGCTGCTCGAAGGCAAACAGCAGGTCGTGCTGACCTGCGATCGGTACCCGAAGGAAGTCAATGGGCTGGAGGAACGCCTCAAATCCAGGTTCGGCTGGGGCCTGACCGTAGCCATCGAGCCGCCCGAACTCGAGACGTCGGTGGCCATCCTGATGAGCAAGGCGGCAATCGAGGGGACCGTGCTGCCGGAAGAGGTTGCGTTTTTCATAGCAAAGCGAATCCGCTCCAATATTCGCGAACTTGAAGGAGCCCTGCGCCGTGTCGTCGCTAATTCGAATTTCACCGGGCGCCCAATCAGCCTGGACTTTGCGAAAGAAGCACTCAGGGACCTGCTCGCGATGCAGGATCGCCTGGTCTCGATAGAGAACATCCAGAAGACTGTTGCTGACTACTTCAAGATTCGCGTTGCGGAACTTCTGTCAAAACGACGCAGCCGTTCGATCGCCCGGCCGCGGCAGATTGCAATGGCACTGGCGAAGGAACTGACCAACCACAGTTTGCCGGAGATCGGCGATGCATTCGGCGGCAGAGACCATACGACAGTTCTACATGGATGCCGCAGAATCAATGCTTTGCGTGAGACCGACAAGCGTGTAGACGAGGACTACCTGAACCTGTTGAGAACCCTGACAAGTTGATGTGGATAATTCGTGGATAAAGTTTGCGGCAATAGTTATCAACAGCTAGTACACAACACTTGCGTATTGAATACAGGCTTTTTGAGCGAGTAGAATGTTTTTTAAAGTTCTGATTTTAAAGGAAAAAGTATAGTTATCCACAGGATCAGGCCCGCCTCAATAATAACTATAAAAGAATTATTTCCAGTATTTATTAACAGGTGCAATCAATGAAGTTAAGCGCAAGTCGGGAAGCCTTACTGCAGCCCTTACAGGCAGTCATCGGGGTCGTGGAGCGCCGGCAAACGATGCCAATCCTTGCCAATGTGTTGCTGGCTGCAAAGGACAGCCAGGTTGCCGTTACGTCTACAGACCTCGAAGTTGAACTCGTTGCCAATGCAGAGGTGGAGATTGAGGCGGCTGGAGAGGTAACGGTACCGGGCCGCAAGCTTCTCGATATTTGTCGTGCTTTACCCGAAGGCGCCGACGTCTCGATGAACCTGAGCGGCGAAAAGCTCAACGTGAAATCGGGCCGTAGCCGGTTCAGCCTGATGACACTGCCGGCAGCTGAGTTCCCGACGGTCGAGGACATCAGCGCAGAACAGACGGTGTCGGTCTCCAAGGAAATGCTTGGCAAACTCCTGGACAAAACGCATTTCTCTATGGCCCAGCAGGATGTGCGCTATTACCTGAATGGCATGCTGCTGGAAACTGGCGGCAGCCACCTGCGCGCGGTCGCGACCGATGGCCACCGGCTGGCGCTGTGTGAGGTCGAACTCGAGGAAAAGAAGCTGCCCGAGCAACAGGTGATCGTGCCACGCAAGGGTGTGCTGGAGCTGCAACGACTGCTGGACGGGGATGGGGACCTCGAGCTCCAGTTCGGCAGCAATCATATCCGCATTCAGCTCGAGGGGATTCGCTTTACCTCCAAGCTGATCGATGGCCGGTTCCCGGAATACGAACGCGTGATACCGCAGGACACGAGTAACCAGCTGACAGCAGACAGGGAGGTTTTTCGCGGCGCCCTGCAGCGGACGGCGATCCTGTCGAACGAGAAATACCGGGGTATCCGGCTGGTGATCAAGTCCGGCTCCCTGCTGCTGCAGGCACATAACCCGGAGCAGGAGGAGGCTGAGGAAGAACTCGAGATTTCCTATGGTGGCGAAGATATCGAAATCGGCTTCAACGTGAACTACCTGCTGGATGCGCTGGGGGCCATCGAATCCGAGGAGGTGTCGCTGGCCGTGGTCGACGGCAACTCGAGCTGTCTCCTCCGGGAACCGGGCAACGAAGAGAACAAGTACGTCGTCATGCCGATGCGGCTCTGATAGCGAAGGGGCCGCTTGCCACTCAAGTACTTCAAATGCGCCGATTTCCGCTGCCTGGAATCCGCAGAACTCGAGCTGGATCCTCACTACAACCTTGTCTACGGCATTAATGCCTCGGGCAAGACGAGCCTGCTCGAGGCAATTGCCTACCTGGGGCGGGGACGCTCTTTCCGCGGAGCCCCTACAGAGGATCTCGTGCGCCACGGCGCGCGCGAGTTCGTGCTGTTCGGGAGGGTAGATACCGGCGCCCGGGAAGCGGCTGTGGGCGTCAGGAACCGCCGTGAGGGCCTGGAGATTCACGTGGACGGCGACCGGGTGTCCGGTGCTGCCCGGCTGGCGGAAATATTGCCCTTGCAGGTACTGGACCCCGATATCCACGACCTGGTCGCGGCAGGACCGGAAGGCCGCAGGCGCTACCTCGACTGGATCGTGTTCCACGTGGAACAGGGCTACCTGGACCGCTGGCGGCGTTTTCGCCGGGCCCTGAAGCAAAGGAATGCCGCTCTCAAGGAAAACGAGGAAAGGAGCAGCCTGGCCAGCTGGGACAAGGAATTCGCCGAGGCCAGCCAGGAGGTTCACGAAGCCCGGTTGCGGGCGCTGGAAATAGCCCGGCCGGTGATTGCGGATATCGGTGAGCAGCTCCTGGGCTCGCCGGTCGACGCGGAATACCAGAAAGGCTGGGCTGCCGGCACCTCGCTGGGCGACGCGCTTGCGGCCGGTCTTGCCAGGGACCGTCAGCTTGGCAGCACCCAGGCCGGGCCGCACCGGGCGGACCTGAAGCTTCGGTACGATGCGCGCCGGGCCAGGCGCCTGGTTTCGCGGGGGCAGCAAAAGCTCCTCGCCAGCGCGCTGATTCTGGCGGCCACGGAGATCGTGCAAACGCACATCGAACGACCATTGCTGCTGTTGCTCGATGATCCTGCCGCCGAACTCGATGCAGATTCCCTGGCGCGCCTGCTGGATGGCGTCATCGGGCTCGGCTGCCAGGTCATTGCCACCGCGCTCGACGCGGCTTCGGTGCACTTTCCGGAGCCGCCGCGGCTGTTCCACGTGGAACGAGGCCGGGTGAATCCGGTCACTTGAAAAGGCTTTTTTCGAAGCCAATTTTCAACGCCAAAGGGCACGATTCGAGCCCGAAAAAAACCCCGAAAAAGACGTCTTCGGAACAGTATCCGGGGCCCTTTATTTGGCCCTAAATGGTACAATGTTGCGGTTTAGTTTTAAGGACCACGCATGACCGACGAAATCGAATATACTTCCAGTAATATCAAGGTCTTAAAGGGCCTTGAGGCCGTCCGGAAACGACCGGGAATGTACATCGGAGACACCGACGACGGCACCGGTTTACACCACATGGTTTTCGAGGTCGTCGACAACTCGATCGACGAAGCGCTGGCCGGTTTCTGCAGCGTCATCACGGTAACAATTCACGCCGACGAATCGGTCACGATCAGCGACGACGGGCGCGGCATTCCGGTCGATATGCACCCCGAAGAGGGCCGCTCCGCCGCCGAGGTGATCATGACGGTGCTGCATGCCGGCGGAAAATTCGATGACGACTCCTATAAGGTATCCGGCGGCCTGCATGGCGTCGGCGTTTCGGTCGTCAATGCGCTTTCCGAACACCTGGTCCTGACGATTTACCGCGACGGCAAGGTTCACCACCAGGAGTACAAGCACGGCGAGCCGGTGGCGCCACTCGCCGTGACCGGCGATACCGACAAGACCGGTACCACCCTGCGCTTCAAGCCGAGTTCCGACACTTTTACCAATATCGAGTATCACTACGACATACTCGCCCGGCGCTTGCGCGAGCTGTCGTTCCTCAATTCCGGGGTCCGCGTCGAGCTCATCGACGAGCGCGACGAGAAGCAGGATGTCTTCGAATACGAGGGTGGCATCCGTGCCTTCGTCGAGCACCTGAACAAGAACAAGACGCCCGTACATCCGTCAGTTTTCCATTTTCAGCAGGAAAAACAAGGAGTTACGGTAGAGGTGGCACTGCAGTGGAACGACGGCTACCAGGAAAACATGTTCTGTTACACGAACAACATCCCGCAGCGCGACGGTGGCACGCACCTGGCCGGCTTCCGCAGCGCACTGACCCGGACCCTGAACAGCTACATAGAAAAGGAAACGTCCTCCCGCAAGGACAAGTTCATGCCCTCGGGAGACGATGCCCGTGAAGGCCTGACGGCGGTGCTGTCGGTCAAGGCGCCGGATCCGAAGTTCTCCTCGCAGACCAAGGACAAATTAGTTTCATCTGAAATTAAAGGCATAGTCGAGTCCGCCATGGCCGGCCGGCTCGAGGATTTTCTGCTCGAGCAGCCGCAGGAGGCCAAGGCCATCGTATCCAAGATCATTGACGCGGCGCGCGCGCGGGAAGCTGCGCGCAAGGCGCGCGAGATGACGCGCCGCAAGGGCGCGCTGGATATCGCAGGCCTCCCCGGCAAGCTCGCGGATTGCCAGGAGAAAGATCCGGCACTGTCGGAGATATTCCTGGTCGAGGGTGACTCGGCCGGCGGCTCGGCAAAGCAGGGTCGCGACCGGCGCACCCAGGCGATCCTGCCGCTGAAAGGAAAGATCCTGAACGTCGAGAAAGCGCGTTTCGACAAGATGCTGTCGTCGGCTGAAGTCGGCACGCTGATCACCGCGCTCGGTACGGGAATCGGCCTCCAGGACTTCGACATAGAGAAACTGCGTTACCACCGCATCATCATCATGACCGACGCCGATGTCGATGGCTCGCACATTCGTACCTTGTTGTTGACGTTCTTCTATCGGCAAATGCCGGCATTGATCGAGCACGGACACGTTTACATCGCGCAGCCGCCGCTTTACAAGATCAAGAAAGGCAAGCAGGAGGTCTACGTAAAAGACGATGCCGAGCTGAATGCATACTTGCTGAGCGCAGCCATCGACGGTGCGGCCTTGCACGTGAATGCCGAGGCGCCACCGTTATCCGGTAGCGCACTCGAGGCGCTGGCAAAGGAACACATGACGGTCGAAAACATTATCGAGCGCCTCTCGAATCGCTACGACGAAACCGTCTTACGGGCGCTCTCGGCATTGCCCGAGGTCAAGGGCAAGACCCTCGAAGACCTTAACAAACTCGAGGCATGGACCAAGAAACTGTCCGCTGCGCTACCGAGCGAATCCGCCGACCGCGCGACCAACGGTAACGGCGGCGCTTATATCGCCGAGCTGGATCGCGGAGACGGCGAGGGCGAAGGCGTGCGCATTGCAATTCGCAAGATGCAGCACGGCATAAGCCAGACACGTTACCTCCCGCGGGAATTTTTCGACACGAACGAATACCGCCACATCATGTCGCTCGCGGGCAAGCTCAAGGGATTGCTCGGCGAAGGCGCATACGTCGAGCGTGGCGACAAGCACGTCGCCGTCAATGACTTCGCGGAAGTCGCCGACTGGCTGATGACCGAGGCACGCAAGGGACAATCGGTGCAGCGTTACAAAGGTCTCGGCGAGATGAACCCGGAACAGTTGTGGGACACGACGATCAACCCGGAGACGCGACGCCTGATGCAGGTGAAGATCGAGGACGCAGTAAAGGCTAATGAAATCTTCACGACGTTAATGGGCGATCAAGTCGAACCGCGCAGGGAATTCATCGAGAAGCACGCGGTAACCGTTTCGAATCTCGACATCTAGCCTGGCCTAGGGTAAACCCGCCGATAGTCCGCCGGTATCTGTCACGACTACTTCCGGCTCGATACCCCATGGGTCGAATTGCATGGCCGGATTGCGCCTTATCCAGGCCGTATGCCAACCGGACATGTGTGCCCCGATGATGTCGAATGGATTACCGGAAACGAGCCACGTGTCATCGGGCGAGGTGCCCGCCCGTTTTATGAAATGCTCGTAAACGGCCGGGTCGGGCTTGAAGCTTTTGACGTCGTGCACGCTGACGATGCCGGCCAGCGCGTCGTCGAGTCCGGCGTGTCGAAGCAAATAGGACAGATCATCCGGTTCGCCGTTTGAAAACGCGTAGTTGCGGTAACCGGCGTTCTTCAATGCATGCAGCGATTCCGCGACCTCGTCATAAGCGGGCAGTTCGCGATAGCTGGCGAGCAGCTGTTCCTTGTCAGCTGCAGAAATCTCCACCTGCAATTGCGCGGCGGCGAAGTCGAGCGCCTGGCTCGTACACAATGAGAACGGCCGGTAGTCGCGACCGAGCGCGCGACGAAACAGGTATTCGATCTGCTTATCTCGCCACAGCTGCGCGAGGGCCTGCGCGTTGTCGCCGGCAATGGCCGCGAGGCGCTGGGAAACGCCAAACGGGTCGATTAATGTTCCGTAAACGTCAAATGCGAGCGTCTTGGTCAATCGATTACGGTGCGGCTGGGGGCCGGTCACTGTTGAAGATGTCGTACATCAGTTGCCAGCCGCCTTCCGCGTGATGCCAGACCTCGATGTACTTACCCTTGTCGAGGAGCTCGTTGTAAGGCGAGGCAATCGTGTAGGTCCCGACCTTGTAGCCGATATTACCGTTTGCCCGAACCTGGCTATCCTTGACGCCGATAATGTTGCCCGACGCCAGGATTTCGCCCCAGAACGCTTCGATAGCTTCTCGGCCGGAGACCGTTTCCGCGTTCGGCGGCATGATCGAGCCGTTCGGCGCGTAAATCGCGGCCAACGCTGCGTTATCCCTGATGTTGAGTTGTATCTGGAAGGCGTCCCCCATGTCCCGGAGGCCCGCCAGGTCGGTCTCGACTTGCGCGCCACCGCCACAGGCGGCCAGCATGGCGACCAGCGCCAAGGTCAATAATCTCTTCATGTCTGTCCCTGCTCCTTTGTGTGCTCGAATGTCGAAAGCATAGTCGAAAGGCAAATCGCGTTACTGGTAAAAGACGCTGATCTCCCGCATCTTGTTCTCGATCCACTCCTGCGCGACCAGGTTGAGTTCCTTCGGCGTAAGATCTCCCGGGTCGATCGGCGGGCCGATGCAAAAGCGGATCATTCCCGGCTTTTTTCTCAAGCCACGGCGTGGCCATAGATCCCCGGCATTGTGTGCGACCGGAAGGATCGGGCACTTTATCTCACAAGCCAGCGCCGCGCCGCTGATGCCGTATTTCTTGGTCTGTCCCGCCGCCATGCGGTGGCCTTCGGGGAAAATCGTCAGCCAGATTCCCTCGGCAAGGCGAGCGCGACCCTGCTCAATTACCTGGCTTACCGCAATATGGCCCGCACTGCGATCGATGGCGATCGGCTTCATCGCGGCCAGGCCCCAGCCGAAAAACGGGATCCACTGCAGCGAGCGTTTCACGACCCAGGTCTGCCCCGGGAATATGGCGAGCTGGGCATAGGTTTCGAACACCGTCGTGTGCTTGATCATGATGACGCTGGGCACCGCCGGGATGTTTTCCTCGCCTTCGATGACGTAGTCCAGACCGCACACGAGCCGGCCCGCAACCAGCATGCTCTTGCCCCAGTATTTAGCGACGGCAAACTTGACCGAGAAGGGAAAAGGCCACAGCAGGAAAATCAGGAACGAGGCAATACACACCGAAACGAAGAAGTAAGCCTGGAATATGAGCGACCTGATGACCAGCAACATCTCAGGAATCCTTTTCGCCCATTTCCGCGATCAATTGTGCTGCCGCCGCCTCGAGATCCGCAAATGTTTCGAC
>JABAOE010004407.1_pt4 | contig 10151 bp, 6 predicted proteins | sample 7062141 | NCBI WGS metagenome assembly JABAOE01 (sample SAMN14538627, study PRJNA623070) | marine sediment metagenome | biome: marine biome [ENVO:00000428]; feature: marine pelagic biome [ENVO:01000023]; material: deep marine sediment [ENVO:00002113] | place: India: Gulf of Khambhat ...
GAGTGGCTTGCCAGTATCTGCTCCAGCAAAGTCGATCCCGAGCGCGGAAGGCCAACAATGAATATCGGGTCTGCTGCGCCTAGGCCGTTCCCTGCATTTCTCCGAAACAGATTCTGGTCACAGACTGATATCGTTTGTTGAACATTCCGCTCGGTCGTACCGGCATCATAGGCCTCGTGCTTTTGCTTGATTCGATTTCCGAGCTCATAAAAGTGAAACGCCTCGTCGTATTGCTTGCGATCATCCAGCGCCTTGCCGAGCGCGAAGCAAAGGTGAAAAAAATCGACGCGGGGGCAATCTTTCTTTTGAATTTCTGCACGCATCGCCTCTATCTCGCTATCTTCGAAGCGAAACGTTTTCAGGTTGGCCAGGCTCCAGTAACCGTCCCCGAAATTCGGTCTCAGTCGAATTGCCTGGCGGTAAGCGTCGATCGCTTTATCCTGCTCACCGACAGTCTTTAGCGCGTGACCATAACTAAGCGCAATGCTCGGCTGTGCCGGAAAATGTGTCAGCAAAAACTCGTAGCAGGGGATCGCCTTCGAAAATTCGCCCATTCTTACGAATATTGCCGCCCGCTGCGCCAGGTAGGCGGGCTTATTCGGCTCCTCTTCCAGCAACTGATCGATTTGTGCGAGTGCGTCTTCGAGTTTCTCCCGCCTGCCGAGCACGTGCGCATAGTTCAGGCGCGCCAGGCGAAAATCCGGTGCAAGCTCCAAACATCGCTCCAACAGGTTTTCGGCGTCATCATAAACGCCGATCTTCAGACCTATCTCGGCGAGTAACCTGATCGCAGTGACGTTGGTCGGATTCTCCTTCAGGAACTCCCGGCACAGGCGCTCCGCCTGCGCAAGCCTGCCTTTCCTGAAAAGGTCTACCGCGCGTACCAGATCCGCGTCTTCGTTCGATGCCAGGAGGTGCTGCCGGAATGCTTCGTTAGCGGAATCCTCGTCGCCATCGACGAGAAACAACTCGCCCATCAGTTTCCAGCTTGCGGGTAATTTCGGCTCCGTTTTCACTGCACTCTGCAGCGCATCGATCGCCGGGTACAGTTTCCCGGCAGCCGCATAAGCAAAGCCTAGTTCTTGCTGCGCGAGCGCGAAATCCGGCGCGCGCTCTACCAATACCTGCAATCGACGCAACGCGTCCTGCTCGTGTCCCTGCGCTCGAATCGCAGCAGCAACGACGAATTCGCTATTCACTTCGCCGGGATAATGTCGAAGAATTTCTTCCGCCTGCTCTCTTGCCAGACCTGCTTCGCCAGCGCTCAGCAAATGCATCGCGTGTTTGACCGCAGTTTTCAAATCGCCGCTCTGGGCCTGTGTCTCTGCGTTCATTTACTACGTAACCGCGAAAGGAAATACAAAAGCATCTTCACACGAAGGACCATTTGCTGGCAAATGTGTTCCAGGGAGCTTGGTGTTTCTGAAAAAAAGGGGTGACTTTCGTCACCCCTTCTTCAGCTCACTTGAATGCCTGATTAAAAACGCGTCCAATAAGTTGCGCCGAAAGTCAGCGGACGATTGGTCGTGATCGATGGCTCATAGGGCCTCGGGGCTACATATATATCGGCGACTTCGTCCGTCGCATTGTCGATAAACACGTCGATGCCCCAGTCCTGTTTGCTGATACCTGCCCGAAGATTCAACAAGGTGTAGGAATCTTGCCGCGATCTCCTGTCCGGCCGGATTTCATTCCAGCTACCATCCGAGTAGATCAAGGCAGCTTGCCAGTAAGCATCGAAATCCGACAACTGGAATTCGTACCGCGCCGAAACATTACCCTTCCACTCCGGCACATTCGGTAGCTCGGTACCTTTCGGTACCGGCGTTCCCCGACCGACCGGCAGCACGTAATCGGCGCTGGTCTCGCCCTTGTTAAAGGCCAGCGCTGCTGACAACCTTAACTGGTCGGTTACCGCCGCTGTCACATCGGCTTCAAAACCAAAAATCTCGGCATCCGCCAGATTGTAAACCGAGCCACAACATGCAGAGAGCACGAAATCGTAAATCGTGAACTGTACGTCCTCCCAGTCGGAGTAGTAAAGCGCGCCGTTAAACCGCACGCGCCCGTCTGCAAGCGTGGTCTTCCAGCCGAATTCGTAATTCGTCAACACGTCCGGCAGATACTCGAACGCACCGGCGGCGGCAAGCCCCGGGTCACGGTTAAGGCCACCCGGGCGATAACCCTCCGAAATAGTGGCATAGACCATGCGATCTTCGTCGATACGCCAGGTCAGGTTGGCCTTATATATAAAGTCGTCGTCGTTGTATTTCGCATCGACCGACGTGTCCGCGTCACCGAATATATTCGGACCCCAGCCGACGACGCCCGCCAGCTTGGAATCGTTCTCGAACCATCGCAGGCCGCCGGTCACACTGACCGAATCGCTCAGATCATAGGTCACCTCGGCAAACACGGCCGTCTGCTCGTCGGTGCGCGATTGATTGGTGCGGAAAAACGTATTCGGCGCCTGCCCCGGAACCGCCTGGCTCGGCGCTATACCCGGCTGAATCCATTCGAGGTTGTAATCATGGGTAATCTCGGTGTAGTACAAGCCCAGTGTGTATTGCAGGGCGCTGTCGCCGATCGATTGCAGGCGCAACTCGTGCGTCTGCCGCTCGTACTGGTTGTCCTCCTGGTAAAACTCCTCGAGGCTGGTGCAATCCGTCGCCGATTGTGTGGCAATATCGGGACCCGTGGCGCTGTAGTCGCAAACATAGTAAGGCACCCAATATGCCCCATCGCCGTATGCGTAGTCGCCATACTCCGAATAATCCGCCTGGTATTGTATATCCCGGTCCATGAAGGTGCCCGAATAGACGAGTTGATTGTTGCCGATGTCACCCGTCAACGTCAGGTTGCCCTGGACGAAGTCATCTTCACTGAAGTCGGCAAAGTAGCGTTGAATGCTGCGCTCACCGACACCCGAAGGGTCGTGATCCCAAGTCCCATCCGTTTCCAGGTTCTGGAAAATGACGCTCGCATCCGCGGTCCAGTTGTCGTTGAGATCGACACGGAGAGCCGCGCGGGCACCAACCTTGGTGAGTTCATTAAAGTCTTCCTGCACCAGGCTGGCATTGTCTATCGTCGTGCGCCTGCCGAAATTATTCGGGTTATAGCCGTAACCGCCTTCCAGTAAATAGGTTCGCGATCCCGGCACGTTGTCGATGTAGCCACCCTCGTTCAGATACCAGCCGACGAGCCGGATGGCGGCATTGTCGCTGAGCGGCGCATTGACGAAACCTTCGACCGAATAATTCGGTTCGCCGTCTTTTACGCCGGCGCCGGTAAGATCGACACCGCCCGAAAATGCCTCAGGGTTCGGCTTGTTGGTGATGATGCGCAGGTTGCCGGACTGGGAACTCGCGCCGAAGAGCGTGCCCTGTGGGCCGCCCAATGCCTCGATGCGCTCGATATCGTAGATATGAATGTCGAGGTTCGACGCAATTGTCGTGACGGGCGCTTCGTCGAGGTACAGGCCGACACTCGGCTGCGAGCCCGACGCGTTGCCGTCGCCGCCATCCGCGGCTCCGCGCATGATGAGTGTCGCAGTGCCGGGGCCAACGCTCTTGTACGAGAGGTTTGGCAGCATTTGGGCGTAGCTGTCGAAGTCTATGATGCCCAATTCTTCAATCCTGCGGCTGCTCAATGCCGTCACACTGATGGGGACGTCTTGCAGGCTCTCCTCGCGCTTGGTCGCGGTGACGACGATTTCTTCCAGTACCGCCTGCCTAGGCTGCTGGGCCAGTGCCATTTGCGGCACAGCCAGCGCACCGGAAACGACGGCTGCCGCCAGGTACTGGTTTCGTCTTGATTGAATATGGGTCCTGACCGCATGCGATACGGCGCTGCGGCGTGGTTGTACATCACACTGCCTGGCAGTTTTGACTGACATTTTTGACTCCCCCGTCTGGAAACAAAAAAGATCCAACGGCCTTCAGACCGAAGGACTATGTTCGCTTACGCAGGATTAAATTGCATTTCCGGGAGCAGGTAAAGGTAAGAAAAGCATCGGACACACGTAACATAAACGTCACGTAAGATTTTTGTCACTCATCTATTCATATGAAGACGTTAATGGATTGATTTGCCGTGCTGGCCCAACAAAATCCGGCGCATGACAAGGTTCATGCAAATTGTCTGCGCAGTCGTGGCAGGACGTGTTCCGCATACAAACGCAGGAAGCGCTCCTGGTCCGGCCCCGGTGCATGGAACACGAGATGAGTAAAGCCGAGATCGATATACGGCGCAATGCGTTCTATGTGCTCGTCGGGATCATCGGAAACGATCCAGCGGCTCGCGGCGCGTTCTACCGGTAGTGCATCGGCGAGCTTTTCCATTTCCACGGGATCTTCGACGCCTGTTTTTTCTTCCGGCGACAGCGCGAGTGCCGCCCAGTAGGTCGTGTCCTGCATCGCCTTGTCGATATCGGTATCGAACGACACCTTCATCTCGATGGTTTTCTCGATGTCGCCCATCGAGCGGCCCGACTTTTCGAGTCCCTCCTGCACATTCGGAAGCAGGGTCTCGCTGTACAGCTCGGGCGCCTTGCCGCTCGTGCAGATAAAGCCGTCACCAACGCGGCCGGCAAGGCGTGACGCAGTCGGACCCGAAGCAGCGATGTAAATGGGCACGGGCTCGTCGGGCTTGTCGTAGATGGTTGCGGACTCGGTCCGGTAGTACTCGCCCTCGAAGGTCACGCGATCCTCGGTCCATAACAGGCGCATCAGTTCCACCGATTCCCGCAGTCGACCGAAGCGTTCCTTGAATTTCGGCCAGGGCATCCCGGTCGCGGGCACCTCGTTCATGGATTCGCCGGTGCCGACGCCGAAAATCACTCGACCCGGGTTCAGTACCGCAATGGTTCCCACGGCCTGCGCGACAATGGACGGGTGATACCTGAAAGTCGGGGTGGCGACGCTGGTGCCGATCGTGACGCGCGAGGTGCGTTCCCCGAGGGCGCCGAGCCACGCCAGGGAATAGGGTGCGTGCCCGCCATGATGACGCCAGGGTTGAAAGTGATCGCTCACCATGACGGAATCGAAGCCGACCTCTTCCGCAATCACGGCAAATTCCAGCAGTTCGCGGGGGTTGAATTGCTCCGCGGACGCCTTGTAACCGAGCCTGAGCATTACTCTTCTACTCCTGTTTTATTTCTGATGTATTCCGGACATCGCGGCTGCATCTGCAATGATTGTCGCCTGATCCTGGCTGATCCGCCCGGCCGGGATGTCACGGTCCGCCTGGATCAGCCGACCGAGCATCTCCGCTTTGCCCTCGCCAGTAATCAGCCAGAGTATATGTCTCGCCCGGTTGATGAGCGGGTAGGTCAGGGTCATGCGCCGTCGACCGGTATATTCGCCGGTCGTGGCGACATCCCGTTCAGTTACCTGCAGAACGGGATCGCCCGGGACGAGTGACGCCGTGTGCCCGTCTCCACCGAGCCCGAGGTGAACCACATCCAGCACCGGCGGTTGTCCGGCAAGATCGATCAGGTCATGTTCGTACCGCCGGGCTCCTTCATCGAGGTCGTCGACGGTAACGGGCATCGGGTACAGGTTTGCGGCCGGCAAGGAAATACGCTCGGCAAAGTTATGCCGTATATGAACGAGATTGCGATCCGTATCGCCATCGGGCGCGACACGTTCGTCGACCTGGAAGATTTTCACCCGCGCCCAGGGAAGCTTATGTGCGGCAAGCTCGCGCAGCATGGACCACGGCGTGCTGCCCCCGCTCAGCGCTATTGTGAACTGGCCGCGTTCACCGATCGATTCGTTTGCCCGGGCAACAATGAAGTCTGCGCCGGCGGTGGCGACATCGTCCGCCGAGTTGCACTGGCGAATTTCCATCAGGATTTTTCTACGTGTCCACCGAATGCATAACGCAACGCAGACAAGACCTTGTTCGCGTAAGTCGCTTCGCCCCTCGAACTGAAGCGATTGAACAGCGCACTCGCCAGCACATGCGCGGGTACGCCGAGATCGACCGCGGTCTTTACCGTCCAGCGCCCTTCTCCGGAGTCAGCGACATCGCCAGCGAAGTCCTTAAGCGCCGGATCCTTGTGCAGTCTCGACGCTGCAAGATCGAGAAGCCATGACCCGATGACGCTGCCGCGTCGCCACAGTTCTGCGATCTCACCGGTGTCGGCATCGAGCTGCACGCCATGGGTACCCGCAGAACTCGCGCCTTCTTGCCGTGCCTTGTGGAGCATCGCGAGTCCCTCGCCATAGGCGGCCATGGCACCGTACTCGATGCCGTTGTGCACCATCTTGACGTAGTGCCCGGAACCCCCTTCACCGATATACGACGTGCAGGGTACGCCGCCGCGGACCGGTTGGCCCGGCGCCGCCCCGCCGATCTCGCGCCCGGTGTTACGGTCGACGCGGGCGGCGATCGCATTCCAGACGGGCTTGATTCGCAGCCACCCGTTCCGGTCGCCGCCGGGCATCAACGACGGGCCGAAGCGGGCGCCGAGCTCGCCACCGGAGACGCCGGACCCGATGAAGCGCACGCCCCTGGACGCGAGCTCTCGCTGCCGTCGTTCGGTGTCGCTCCACAGGCTGTTCCCGCCGTCGACCACGACATCGCCGTCGTCGAGCAGCCGCAGCAACTTGCGGTTGACCGAGTCGACCGGGGCGCCTGCCTTGATCAGCATCACGATGCGGCGCGGCCGCTCGAGCGACGCGACAAGCGACTTCAATGTCCTGCAGCCCGTCAGGCGTCCCGGGGTGCCGGGATTCTCGGCGATGAACGCTTTCGTTCTCGATTGATCGAGATTCCAGACCGAAACGTCGAAACGGTGATCGGCCATGTTGAGGGCGAGATTGGAGCCCATCACGCCGAGACCGATCATCGCCACGTCGCTGTGCTGTCGTTTCATCTTGTCTTCCGTGCTTCGGCACGCAGTATACAAATGAACGGGGTCAGGTCTTGAATCTTGAATTGTCCATCTGAGTGCACCTTCGTGGCCGGTCGACGATTCAAGATTCAAGACCTGACCCCAATGGTTTAAGATCGCGTGGGATGAGAGGAGCGATGAGCCCGAAGGCGCGGCGTTTGCTGGCGATCCTGTTCGTCGCGTCCGCGACGCTTCCCGTCACGACCCAGCCGGCCGATCCCGTCCTGTCTCCACGCAACGCGAACTACACGATGGCCGTCGAGCTCGACCCCGAGACCAAGATGCTCACCGCCACGCAGCGCCTGGAGTGGCGCAACATCCAGGAGGTCGCGACCGACGAGCTGTGGTTCCACCTCTACTGGAACGCCTGGCGGAACACCGAGTCGACCTGGATGCGCGAGGATCGGCTGCGTGGCCGCAGCGATCGCAAACCCGACAAGATCAAGGAAGGGGATTGGAGCTGGATCACCATCGACACGGTCCATCTCCTGAACGGCGACGACACCAGAACCGATCTTGCCTCCACGCAGACCTACCGGACGCCTGACGACGACAACGCCGAGGATCGAACCGTCTGGGCCGTCACGTTGCCGCAGCCCGTCGCTCCGGGCGAGACTGTCACGGTCGAGTTGACCTGGCGAGCCAAGATCCCGCGGACGTTCGCGCGCACCGGCTTCCGCGGCGACTACTTCTTCATTGCGCACTGGTTTCCCAAGCTCGGTGTGTTCGAGGGCGAGCGCGGTTGGAACTGTCACCAGTACCACGCGGGCACCGAGTACTTCTCCGACTACGGCGTTTACGACGTGACGATCACGACGCCCAGCGAGTACGTCGTCGGTGCCACGGGGCTGGAGGTCGAGACGGTCGACCACGGCGACGGAACCACCGCCCGCCGTTTCCGGCAGGCGGACGTGCACGGCTTCGCCTGGACGGCCAGCCCCGATTACATCGAGGTGCGCGACCGCTTCGAGCACACCGAGCTCCCCGCGGTCGACATTCGCCTGTTGATCCAGCCCGAAAAGGAACACCAGACGCAGCGCCACCTCGACGCGACCAAGGCGGCCCTCGAGCACTACGGCCTGTGGTACGGGGCCTACCCGTACGGCCACGTGACCGTGATCGATCCCGCGTGGGGCTCCGGCGCAGGCGGGATGGAGTACCCGACGTTCTTCACCTGTGGCAGCGGGATCAACCGTCCGTTCGGCGGCGGCTCGCCGGAGGGCGTGACCGTTCACGAGGCGGGTCACCAGTTCTGGTACGGCGTCGTCGGCAACAACGAGTTCGAGCACGCCTGGCTCGACGAGGGACTCAACACCTACTCGACCACGCGCACGATGCAGGCGGTCTACGGCGACAGCTTCCGTACGCGCACTTACGTCACGCCGCCCGGCGGCCGCGGGGTCTTGGCGCTGTCCTTCCCCGAGATCCGCCAGGACTCCTGGATGGGCCGTGTGAGTCGTTATCGCGACGACGCGACGAGCGACGTCCAGTCCACACCGACGTACCGCTACCACCCCAAGACCGGCGGCAGCCTCTCCTACAGCAAGACCGCTCTGTGGTTGCGCACGCTCGAGAACCACCTGGGTTGGGAGACGTTTCAGCCGGCCATGGCGGCCTTCTACGAGCGCTATAGCTTCAAGCACCCGACACCCGAGGACTTCGTCCGCGTGTTCAACGAAGTCAGCGGGCAAGACCTGAGCTGGTTCTTCGACCAGGTCATCTACGATTCCGTCGCGTTCGACTACGCGATCGATTCGATCAGCAGCAAACCGCTGGGCCTCAAGGGCTTCGCAGGGGACGACGGCGATCCGACCTACGTCGATCCCAAGGCCGACGACGACCAGGACGAGGAGAAAAAAGCCTGGCGCACCGAGGTCGTCGTCCGTCGCCACGGCGGCGGATGGTTCCCGGTGAAGATCAAGCTCGTCTTCGAAAACGAGGAGGAGTCGATCCACGAGTGGGACGGTGAGGGCCGCTGGACCCTGATCACAGAGGAGCGCGGCTCCAAGCTGCGCTACGCGGTGGTCGACCCGGACGGCGTGCTGGCGCTCGACATCCACCCCAACAACAACAGCCGCTTCCGCGAGACACCGACGAAGAAGGGCTCCTTCAAGTGGGCGAGCCGGTGGATGATCTGGGTCCAGGATCTGCTCAGCAGCTGGGCGTTCTACCTCTAGGAGACCGGCGGGTGATTGGAGCAACGGCAACGGGTTTTCGTCGGGCGCTTGGCTCGCCGCTGCTGATCGTCTCGGCGTGGCTGTTGACCGTCCTCGCCGCGCTCCCCATCACCGTCGTTCTCGGCACCAGCCTGCAGGAGTCCTTCGGTCGAACGCTGGCCGCCGAGCCGATGGCCGAGGGCTTCGACAGCAGCTGGTACGGCGAGTACCGCGGCTCGGCCCGAGGCATCGAGAAGAGCTTCGATCCGACACTCGCCGGCCCCGGTGGCGTGCTCGCCAACCTGGAGGGCTGGATCCGTGGCTCGGCCTTCCAACAGTTCGCCGGGTTGACCGGGGTCGCACTGCTGTTCGTTCTGCTGTGGGCCGTGTTGATCGGCGGCGCGATCGAGCGCTACGCCTACCCTGACGGACCACGCGGCATCGCCGCGATCCTGAGCTCGGGTGGGCGCTACTGGGGACGCTTCGTCCGGCTGGCCCTGCTGTCCGGCGCCGTCTATTACGGTGTCTATTGGTTGCACCGCTGGGTGATGAAGGTGCTCGAGCGACGATTGCTCGACGTGACCGAGGAGACGCGCGCGATGTGGGCCACGCTCGCCGTCTACGCCGGCACGGCCCTGCTGCTCGTCTTCGTCCGCGCCTGCTTCGACTACGCGAAGATCACCATCGTGATCGAGGACCGGCGCAGCGCGCTGCTGTCCGCGGTGCAGGGCATCCTGTTCGTCGCGATGCACCCGTTTTCGGCCATCGGCGTGGTGCTGCTCGTCGGCGTCGTCGCGGCGTTTCCGCTCTCGCTCTACGTCTGGTTGCGACCGTCGCTGATCACCCCTGGCTGGGCCGGGATCGTCTACGCGATCGTCGTCGGCCAGGCCTGGATGCTCGCCCGTCTCACCCTGCGACTGTCGCTTCTCGGCGCGCAAACGGCGCTCTACCAGTCGGCGGGGTCCGCCTCACCGCGCAGGTTGTAGCGCCTTTCACCTACGGCATCTGATTGTCCGCACGCGCTATCATCGACGTAGCCGGCGACCACCGAGCGGGACGACCGATGCCCACAACGACTCAACGCGAGGCCGTTTTTG
>JABAOE010007557.1_pt1 | contig 10145 bp, 8 predicted proteins | sample 7062141 | NCBI WGS metagenome assembly JABAOE01 (sample SAMN14538627, study PRJNA623070) | marine sediment metagenome | biome: marine biome [ENVO:00000428]; feature: marine pelagic biome [ENVO:01000023]; material: deep marine sediment [ENVO:00002113] | place: India: Gulf of Khambhat ...
TAGACATCGCCTTTGACGATCTTCAAACGTCCGTGTTCCGGGGTCACGGCTTCCGGCCGCCGGGCGAGTCCGATCACCCGGTGACCCCGCTCCAGAGCGAGCGGTATGAATTGTTCCGCCGTGCGTGCGGTCGCCCCGATGACGACGATGGGGGCAAGCTCCTCGGCATCGGCGGCGCGCCACGGCACCAGCACGAGCAACGCGAGGGCCAAGCCAAAGACCGACGGACGCTTCATGTCGTGCTCCTTACTCTTTTTTGGCCGCGCACGATCCTATGGTAGCTCTAAAAGGAGGGTTATCGGTCACGCCACCGGACCCGGCTAGGCTCCGCTGAAGACGGCCGCGCCCGGTTTGACTTGCGAATCAGAGAACGATCTGCGGCACAGGAAGACGTTGAATACCGAGGCGGGCAGCATAATCATGCCGGCCAGCGCGATCGACCATTTCAGCGCACTGGGATCACGAATCACATAGTCGGAGAACACGCCAATTACCGCCGGACCCACGGCCAAGCCCAGCGTATTGCCCACGAACAGATATAAACCCGTCGCCAGACCGCGCACCTCGTTCGGGGTTGCAATCTGCAGCGCAGCAGCAGCGGGCGCCAGCGGGAATTTCCAGCAAAAGGTCATGGCCATGATCGCAGCAATGGCGAGGGGATAGCTTCCGACAAACGGTAGCGAGCACGCCAGCAGCGTCATCGGCACCATGGACCACAGTGCCACTCTCAGCTTGGCGTCTTTCCAGCCCCGATCCTCCAGATAATCGGACAGATAACCGGCGAGCAGAGTGCCACCCCCGCCGAGCAACACGACCTGGGCGCCGTAAATGTAGGCGACGTCGCTGCGCTCCACGGCAAACGTCCGCACAAAGTATTCAATGGCCCAGAAGGACAAGCCGTACGTGAACGCCAGGTACAGGCCGAAGCCGGCAAAGTGATGCAGATAGAACTTTTTTCGGTCGAGCAGGTAGCGGATCGCCTCCCGCAGCGGCAAGCCCTGACTGCTATGCTGAGACGGCACGGCCACCAGCTTGCTGCGCCGCGCGGGCTCGGGAATGGTGAGAATCAGCAGCGTGAAGAATACGCCGGGCGCGCCCACGACCACGAAGGCCAGCTGCCAGGTGGCCAGGCCGCCCAGCAGCGGCACGCCGTCCAGGCTGAAGCGTGCGAAGAAGTCGAGCGCCGCGCCGCCCAGCAGAAAGGCAAGCCCCGTGCCGATGGCCGCGCCGGAGAGGTAAACGCTCACGGCAAAGCCCAAGCGTTGCGGCGGGAAATAGTCAGAGAGAATGGAGAGCGCGGCGGGAGAGAGCGTGGCCTCGCCCACGCCCACGCCCACCCGGGCCAGGAACAGTTGAAAGAAGTTCCTGGCGAAGCCGCAGGCCACGGTCATGCAACTCCACAGGAACACACCGACGGCGATCAGGCGCTTGCGGTTGCTGCGGTCGACGATGCGGCCGATGGGGATACCGAGAAACGTGTAGAAGAACACGAACGCGAAGCCGCCCAGCAGGCTGACTTCGGTATCGGAGATGTTCAGATCCTGCTGGATCGGCCCCACCAGCAGCGCGATGATCTGCCGGTCGATGAAAGCCAGCACGAAGGCCAGCATCAGCACGCCGTTGACGTACCAGGCCAGCGCCGGACGGGGCCACCGGGGCTGCTCAGTCTGTGGGCCGTGCTCCCTGGTCATGGCGCGTGGTTACCCCGCCCTTTCAATAATCTCCAGAGCCGCCCGCTNNAGCGCCGGCCGCGGCCACTGCGTTTGGTCGACCTGTGAGCCAGCCTCCGTGGTCACGGCGCCTGGTTACCCCGCCCTTTCAATGATCTCCAGAGCCGCCCGCTCGCCGGATTCAAAGGCGGCTTCCATGCCGATCTCCAGCCGCCGCGTCTGCTCACCGGCAAAGTGCACCCGGTCGTGGGGCCTGATCATGTCATGAATAACACGCCGCATCTGCCCGGGAGCGTAGGAGTGCCGACAGCCAAACACGAAAGGATGCTGGCCCCAGGAGTGCACACCGGTGACCTCCAGCTTGCCCTTGGTGGACGGCCGCAGGCGCTCGATTTCCGCGGTTACGAACTCACCGCGCGCCTTTGGCGGCAGCTGATCCAGACGATCGGCCTTGAGGCCGCCGGCGATGGCGACCAGCCGGTCGCGACTGCCGTCGTAGGCGATGGGTTGGCGGATCATGTTCAATGGACCGTCGGTCCACAGCGAGGCGTCCAGCTCGTCCTGTTCCCAGAAGGGCGCGCCCTTGATGCGCATATGAACCTGGGTGTTATTGGCATGGGGCATGCGGGTGACGGCTTCTTCCTGGTTGCCCGCCAAGGGCGGATCAAAAGTCACTCGGCGCAGAGCGCCGAAGGGCAGCGCGGCAATCGCGAAGTCCGCGCGGTAGCGCCGGCCATCCAGGCAGCGCACCTGCACGCCGCCCCGGCCGCTGGAGACATGGGTCACGGCACTGTTCTTGTGCACCGCGTCGCCCAGATGAGCCGCCATGGCCTCAGGCAGGCGCGACGTGCCACCGACGATCCGGGCACTGGTGAGCGCCGCCCGCTCGAATTGATCCTTGCCCTTCAGATCCTCGTCACCGCTTAACAGCCGTCCCCGGGTCATCTCCTGCAGCATGGTGAGCAGCGACGAGTGGTACAGATCGGTCGCGCCCGCGCCCATGAGCTGCAGGGCGGCGGGAGAAGCCCCCTGGGACAGGAGCCAATCAGCCATCGGCACGTCGTATTGCTCGGCGTCCGGCTGCAGCCAGTCATCGAGCTCCGTGAAGGGGTTATAGGTATTCAGGTAGTAACCCAGCAGGGTCGACGGCAGCAGTGTCCGCTCGATCCCCACCGTCTTGTTCAGCGGATGACTCTCCCAATCCTCTTTGGCGATGAGCTTACCGCCCATCGAATAGGCAAAGGGCGCGTTGATATTCGAGCCGACTGCCAGTTCCACGCCGAGGCGTTCACACATGTAACGGGTGCGGGCGTAGTAGCGTCCGATCTGATTCGCCCCAAACTCTGGCCGGCCGTAAACATGGTCGCCGGTATAGGCCCGCCCGCCGACGCGAGGACTGCCCTCCAGCACCGTGACCTTGATGCCCTCATCAGCCAGGGTGATGGCCGCATTGAGCCCGGAAAAGCCAGCGCCGACCACGATGACCTCGGTAGTCTCAACCGATCGGGTCACGCCGCCCAGACGCAGGGCGGGGTAGGCGCTTAAGGCAGCGCCCACAAAGGCTCGTCGAGAAACGGTCATGGCAACACTCCAGCTGCGACAGGTTCGACTTGGCTACGTTGTCCGCCCGGCATCGGCTCAAGTCTGCCAGGCGCCGGGCTTACGCTGCTCTGAGAAGGGCTCGCGCATGCCGTTTCTTTGCTTGATCAGCTCGAACTTNNCCGCGACGTCGATGCCGTGGATGTCCGCAAAGTTCGCGCCCATGATGCGGCGCTTCTCACGGTCACCCCATTTGAAGTCCGCATCCGCCGGCGGCTCATAGTCCAGGATCGCCCGGGTCACGAAATAGGGATGCTGGTTGGCCGCGGCGGAAGCGTAGATGATGCGGTTGAGGTCCACCTGGTTGAGATAGGTGGACAGCAGTTTAGTGAATTTGGGCACGTCGAAAGCAGCCCAGAACATGGGTCCTTCCATGACGGCGGTGACGTTATCGAAGCGCTTGAGCACCTCGATAGTCTCATCCATGAAGAACCAGCCCGCATGGACAATATGAAACCAGGCTTCCGGGAAGGCTTCGGCGGCGCCGGCAAAATCCCCGGCGGTCATGTAGGGCGTGTGTTCGCCCGCGTAGCCGATCAGCTTGTGGGTGGCGATGTGCTTGATGCCCTTGCTGATGGCGTACTCGAACACCTGAAACGCGCGTACCTCGTCATCCATGTACCACCACTCGGGCCGCTTGGTGTCCTGGTTCACCCGATAGGGGTACAGCTTGATGCCGTCGGCGCCCTGCTGGGCCACCTGATCGATGAGGCGGAACACCCGCACGGGGTCGTCCATGATGTCGACGCCGGCGTACCACACCACCCGGTCGGGATAGCGGTGCTTCATATAGGCCCCCTTGGGATTGGAGACCAGGCCGTCGAAGTAGTTAGTGAACAGCGGTACCGAATGCATGCAGATCATGTGGGTATCGCTTTCTAAAAACGCCTGCTCCGCCACTTCCTCCGGCTGCCAGTCTCGCGCCCATTGGGCCGCCGTGAGCGTATAGGGCTGGGGATTCACCGCCGCGTGCACGCTGTAGGCGTAGCCACCCTCGTGGGCCTTGCCGCGCATCACGGGGTCGCGGTAATTGGCGGGCATGTGGTTGTAGCAATGCACCACGCCATCGATGATGAAGTGGTCGTTGCGGTCGGGCCGCAATTCCGGCGACCAGGTGCGGCCCGCGGCCGCGAGCGACGGCGAGACGCCCGCGGCATGGGCTGCGCCACCCGCCGCAACCGTCTGCAGGAGTTGGCGCCGGCTCCACTTGCGCAGGCTTGCGTCGCGGTCTTTTCCTTGGCTACCGGAAGTCATATTCAACTCCTTGCCGGGTTTTGCGTGGGTGCCCGGCGGCGCCTCAAAACGGCGCTACTGTCCTTTGTTGCCCGCTTTCTCCAGATCCCAACTCCTGAAGAAACGGCTCGAGTCGTTTTTGATCATGGCGGCGGCGCGCTCGCTCAGGCGTTCGGTCGACCAGATGGGCAACGGTTCTGGGACCACCGTGACTTTCGCAACGCCTGACACCGTCTCGGCTAGTGCCTCGATGTCGGCGAAGATCTTGTGGGAGAACTCGCACATGGTGTCGGTGAGGGTCACACCGACCTCCACCGAGTTGCCCTGGCGCTCTATGCGGTTGATCAGGCCCAGGTCCAGTATGGAGAGATTCTTGCCGCTCAAAATGCAGCAGGGATCGGGCACCGTATCCAGCGCCTCGATAAGATCCAGGATGATCGGATCCTGTTCCTGATGGATATCCGACTTATCAGCGCTGTCGGCATCCGTTGTCTTTTTCGACCTTTCGGTTGCCACTGCTTCCCCTTGGTGCCGCGTCCAGAAAAGGGCGGCGAGACCATGCATCTATCCTACCCCACCGGTCAACGGGCTCCAATCCAGATCTCACAGGCTGGAAGCGGGATGAAATCCCCAGGTACGCACGCTCGGGCTGTCCGTGCCGGACGACTCTGTCCCTTCTTGCGGGGAAGTGCCAGATTGGAGAGGGCCACTACCTTGCCCTCGAGGGATGATCACCTCTCCGGTCAAGCTGCATTCAGCGCGCGCATAGCCCTATACAAAAATCTGATTCCCCACGGATCTCCGAAGGCGCATAGTCGCTGATGGGTGTTGGCCGCGAGGAAACAAGATTCACAGCGCGCCATCGGAATATTCTGCAGGATTGAAGCCCAGCGCGTTCCGGCAAGGCATGGGACTCGCCCCGCGTCACTGGGAGTCGGTGCGGCCGGCCGGTCGACCCGGCGTGTGTATGCCTGCATCTGGCCAATCTGGTACGCACCCCGAAACGGGGAAGAGGTTCAGGCCTGAATGCGCAGATGCCACGAATGAATAAGCGCTTAGACGATTACGTCCCCGACGGCGAACCGGACAGCATGATCCGCCTGACGCGCCGCGCGTTCACCGCCGGCGCCATAACTGCGGCCACAGTTGGCACCACAGCCTGCGGCGGTCCCAGCGACGGCGAAGAGTACGATTACATCGTGATCGGCGGCGGCACCGCCGGCTGCGTACTGGGCAACCGCCTGAGCGCCAATCCGGCAACGCGGGTACTGCTGCTGGAGGCGGGCGGCCGGGGCCTGTCGCCCCTGATCCACGTGCCGGCGGCGGTAAGCCGCGCCTTCAAGGATCCGGATCTTTCGTGGCGCTACCCCACCCAACCCGATCCGTCCCGAGCCGGGCGGGTCGAGAGTCTGCCCTGTGGCAAGACCCTCGGCGGCGGCAGCGCGGTGAATGGCATGTTTTTTTCCCGCGGCCAGCGGGAGGACTACGACGACTGGGCAGCCCTGGGCAATCACGGCTGGTCCTATGGGGACCTGTTGCCCTATTTCAAACGGATCGAAACCTCGGAGATCGGCGAGGACGCCGTGCGTGGCCGCTCGGGGCCGGTCTCCGTTTCCCGCTTGCGCTCGGTTCATCCAATGTCGCCAGTATTCCTGGAGGCGGCAGCGGAGTGCGGCATTCCCACCATCGAGGACTACAACGGCGCCAGCCATTACGGCGCATCGCTCGCCCAGGTCTCCCAGTACAAGGGTTGGCGGGATCCTGCTTCGCGGGCCTATCTGCTGCCTGCCCTGCTGCGTGACAATCTCAATATTGTCACCGAGGCAATGGCGCACCGGCTGACGTTCGAGGGCCGCCGCTGCACCGGCGTCGTCTACCGCGCAGGCGACCGGGTCGTCACGGCGAGTGCGCGGCGCGAGGTGGTGGTGTCCTGCGGGGCCATTCAGTCACCCAAGCTGCTGCTGCTGTCAGGCATCGGGCCTGCGGACTACTTGCGCGAGCAGGGTATTCAGGTCCTGCACGATCTTCCCGGTGTGGGCGCTAATCTGCAGGAACATCCCGACGTGACCCTCAGTGCCCACGTTAATGTGGATACCTACAATCTGATTGCGCTCAGCCGCTGGCGCATGGCGGCCGCGATCGTGCAGTGGGCGGCCACAGGTCGTGGCCCGGCCACCAGTCCCTACAGTCAGGCGGCGGCCTTTTTCAATACCACTACTCCGGGTGAGCGCCCGGACATGGAAATTCTGTTCGCGCCCTTTGCTTTCGCTGCCGTGGATCGGCGCGGCGAGGCCCATTATCGCGGCGCCGTTAATTTCATCCCAAGTCTCTGTCGGCCCAAGGCCCGCGGCCGGGTGTCACTGCATTCGCTGGATCCCCACGATCTGCCCCGCATCGACCTGAGCATGCTGGCGGATGAAGACCTGCCGCTGCTCATCGCCGGCTGCCGTATGGCGCGGCGCCTGATGAATGCCGAGGCCTTCAAACCCTTCGTCATCGATGAACGCTCGCCGGGAAGCGACGTGGAGCGCGACGATGAGTGGATCGATTTTCTCCGCCGCAGCGTCTTCGGCGGCAATCATCTCGCAGGCACCTGCAAGATGGGCACGGATGCCGCTGCGGTGGTGTCGCCGGAACTGCGCGTGCACGGACTTGAAAATCTCCGCGTGATCGATGCCTCGATCATCCCCAATATGATCAGCGCCCACACCAACGCCATCTCCTTTGCCATCGGTGAGAAGGGTTCCGACCTGCTGCTGGGTCGAACGGCAGACGCGATCTAGCGCTGCCGTGGCTTGGCAGGCGGAATCGCGGGGATCGCCGTGAGCCCGCCGTGATCCGGGTCCACCCGGCCGAAAGGTTGAACCATCAGGGATATGCGTTGCTGGCGCGGCGCAGCCACTGAGCCTGAGCCCTGATCTCGCCCTCAAGTCCCTCGCCGCGACAGTTCAGCATCATGATGGCCGGCTGGGCTCCGCTGTTATGCAATCGGTCGGGTCCAGCCGCGATGCCGTGCTCCCGTTTTCCCAGGGGTTCGCCCGCCTGCCGCTGGATCTCGCCTTCCAGCACGAAGATCTCAGCCCAAGCGCCGGGTTCAGCGATGGCCAGCTGCAGTGCTCCGCCGGCGGGTAGGCACGCGATGAGTGCGCCCTCTGCGGGGTCCTCGCTGCTGCGCAGCGTGATCACGGCCAGCTGGCCGCTGCCGGCGGCGTCAGCCACCAGCCGGGCACAGTCGGCCACCATGATGTCCGGGCATGACAGGTTGGGATTGTCGATCAGGTAGGGCCGGTCCCGCGCGGGTGTCTCTACCCATTCGACGGCGAAGGAGCCTGAGTTGCGCAGATAGATTTCATAGCCGTCCGGCACGTCCACATGGAAACCGTGCACCAGACCGGCCGGGTAATAGACATACGTCAGCGGCGCCAACCAGTGGGTGCCTTCCAGCGTGAAGCGGCCATCCAAACAGAGGAACTCCTCGTTCACGGGATGATATTGAAGGGTGCGACTGCCCGACTTGGCTATGGGTCTTGGCTGCGAGCGCAACAGCAGGGCGCGCGCGCCGGTGGCAGCATGCATGTGCAGAAGTTTCTGGGCGATGCCCGGGGCTGTTTCCTCCCAGGCAGGGCGATTGGCGTCAGCCACGCCAGACGACCGGGAAGATCTCGTCCTGGGTCACGGGGCGCCCCCGCTCCATGGCCGCCATGGGCATGCCCGGTATATTGATGCATTCCGGGCGGGGGTCCCAGCGCACGTCATCACCAAACCAGCGCGTGCTAAGGGCAACGCGGTGCTGACTCGGATGCAGATTAGCGCCTCCCCCATGCCACATGGCCGGGTGCAGAATCACCGCGTCGCCGGGCTGCATATCAAAGGCGAGAAAATGAACGTCGGGGTCCGAGCGTCGCGTTTCCCAGTCGAAAAACTCGCTCCGATCCGCAGGCCGTCCGATCTTCTTGGCATTGAAGGTGTTCGGCCATGAATGGTCCGACTTCTTGTGGCTACCGGGCAGGTATTCAAGACTGCTGAGCCGAGCACTTACCGGATACAGCGGCATCCACATGGTGGGGACGTGCTCCCCGCGCACCGGCCAGGCCGGCTGGTCCGCATGCCAGTAGGTTCTGGCTGAGCAGTTCGGCTCCTTCATGAAGATGGCATCGAGGAAAAAACGAATTTCCCTGGCGCCGATCACCCGCCCGATGATCTCGGCCGCGGGAGACTCCAGCGCAAACCTGTGGAACTCGGGCGCCCACCAGCGCATGTATTTGCAGCGCACAAAACCTTCTGCCTGCTCCGTGTAGAGTTGCCGGCTGGCAGCGTGCTCGCTTCTGATGGCGCTGATCTCCTCCCGCAGGGCGGGATCCTGCGCCAGAAACGCCTCGGGCAGGGTATAGGTCTGTTCCGGGGGCAAGCGGCGAATGCGCTCCCAGGCAACCCGGAGGAACTCGATCCATGGGGGCTCGAAGGCCCCCTCAATCAGCACCACCCCGTCGCGACGATAGGTGTCACGATGGGCATCGGTGATCTGGGCAAGCAGCTTGCGTTTCATGGCCACGGCGCAAACTCGTTACGCGCCTCTTTCGGTGCCGTCGCGGGGCGGAATCCTAGAGTAGCGGCCTGAATGCCCGCATTTCAATGCACAGCGTCGCCGTCCAGCGCATGCCGCGATGCATCCAGGTTATACGGATGGCACCGGCTGTTCATCAGGCAATAGCTCGGCGCCTGATCGGTTGCCCAATCGGTCGCCAAGGCGGACAATCAGCGCACAGGTTCCAATCCACAGCATAACGGGGGCGGCTCACTGCGGCGCCGCCACAAGGAGGAATCACATGGACCGGCGAACACTATTCGCGCTAACCGGGGCCACGGCCGTTGCCGCGGCCATGCGGCCTTTCGCGGCGGAAGCCAAGGAGGCGCTGAATCTGGACCTGCGCGGCATGAATGGCCAGTTGCGGCGGCTGCCCAGCCTGGACGTGGCCAGCAATCAGGAGTTTCTCACCGAGGTGCGCACCTGGGTACAACGGGCGCCCGAGGGCTTGATGAATGTGGCCCGGGCCCGCGCCAGAGAGGTTCTTGTCGAAAACGGTCACAGCCCGCGGGCCGAGTTGCCCGTAGCGGAAGTCATCCGGTTGATGGAGAACGACAACACGCTGATGGCCAGCGCCAGGGCCTGGCTAGCGACCCAGCAGCTCATGTGGGCGGGCTTGAAGCAGCACTTTGATGCCAACATGGATGTCTACCTCGGCCAGATGACGGCAGCCGAGAAGAAGGGTCCGGGCACGCTGGAGCTCAAGCCCGACATGCACATCCCGGACTACACCAGGCATGAGATTCACATCCAGCCCGGCGGCTACGTGGGCGATCCCATGGCCGGCTGGATCTATCACTATGGCACCAACGGCTTCTTCATGGGTCAAAACGATCAGGATGAGATCCAGACCGGCGTGGCCACCGCGGCTCCGGTACCGAACAAGGGCAAGGTGCGTCGAATTCTGGAAATCGGCTGCAGCTGCGGTCAGACCGCGGTGGCCTTGAAGCGCCGCTTTCCCGATGCGGAAGTATGGGCCGTGGACATCGGTGGTCCCATGGTGCACTACGCTCACATGCGCGCCACCCAGTTGGGCGTGGACGTGAACTTCATGCAGG
>JABAOE010009131.1_pt1 | contig 10143 bp, 7 predicted proteins | sample 7062141 | NCBI WGS metagenome assembly JABAOE01 (sample SAMN14538627, study PRJNA623070) | marine sediment metagenome | biome: marine biome [ENVO:00000428]; feature: marine pelagic biome [ENVO:01000023]; material: deep marine sediment [ENVO:00002113] | place: India: Gulf of Khambhat ...
CATGATCGATCCCAACGGCAACCCGTCTGTTATTACAGGCACCACGAGCCAGCAGATATCCAGCGTGCCGGCACCGCCTATTGCAAGCAAGCAGCTCCTTGGCTGGCGAGAGGTGTTTTAAGTTTATGAATCAAGTGAGATTAGCAGGACTGACGATATGTGCACTTACAGTCGCATTCCTGTGCCTTAATCCGACTTCGGCTCGTAGCGACGACAGTGACATCTTCGGGGCCAACATCGAGCCCAACGTGATGATCCTGTTTGACAACTCCCGAAGCATGAATGATGAAATTGATTCCTCGTCCTACAACCCAGCCACCACCTATTCCGGAAGCTTTTCCTCCGGTGTTGTTTTCCGGCGGATAAACGATGAAAACAGTCTTTATAAGAGCACGGTTGACGAGGTGCCCAGTGCAAGTGCCAGGACCGCTTTGAACCTTGCGGGATTCTGGACGGGTTCCATCGGGGGCACCACTGTCAGTCTTTATACGGGAAATTACCTGAACTACGAAGCCTGCACGACCTGCAATGTGAGCACACCAAAGCTTGAAATAGCAAGACAAGTGGCCGCCGATATAGTTGCAAATGTAGACGGGGTGCGCTTTGGCGTGATGACGTTTCGGGACCACGGAGGGGAGATGGTGGCTGAAATTGGGACGGATCGAACAACCATGGTCAGCGCCATCAATAACATCACCGCACCGGGGGGAGTAGGAACACCCCTCGGAGACCAGCTCTTTGACGCGGACAATTACTTTAGAGGGCTCTATAACCCCGGAGACGACGACGACGGAGGCGGCTTTGCCAGCCCCATCCAATACGAGTGCCAGCCGAACTTCGTCATTATGATCTCCGACGGATTGCATACAAGATTCAACAGGGACGTGCGGGTCGTGGCACAATCTAACCTGCCGCAGGATCACAGTAGTACATTCAAAGGGACGCAAAGCGTCATCGTCCACACCGTCGGTTTTAATATTCCCGGAGCAACACAGAATGAGTTGGATGCTAGGGACGTGCTTATCACTACAGCCGCCAACGGCCGGGGCTCGTTTTTCGAAGCCAACAATGCAGCGGAGCTGGCTGCTGCCCTTCAGGATGCCATCCGGCTGATCGTAGGTGCGGTTTTTACCTTTGCCACTCCGGTTGTGCCCACCACCAGCGCCACCGGGAGCACCCGGGCCTACATCGCCGCTGTTCAGACCGACCCGGAGATCAACTTCTGGAGTGGCTTTTTGAAGGCTTATGACCGTGACACCGACGGCACCATCCGGTTAAACACCGACGGTACCCCCGATGCCAAATACCTGGCCTGGGAGGCGGGCAATGTCCTCACCCAAAAAACGGCGGCTAACCGGACGATTTACATGGAGAAAATCAAGCCAGCCCTTGGGCCTTTCACAGGCCAACGGGTGGAATTTGTACCAGCGAATGTCCCCCGAGGTGTCGTGGGCGCTGCTGATAATGCAGAGCGGGACGACATCGTCAACTTTATCCGCGGCGTGGACGTGTACGATGAGGACGCGGACGCTGACGTCACGGAGGATAGGGCCTGGAAGCTGGGTGATATCTTTCATTCCACGCCGGTGCTGGTCTCGCCTCCGTTTTTGCCCATAGCTGACTCCAGCTACGCTGCCTTCAGGCAGGCACAGGCCAATAGACCTACGGTCCTCATCGTGGGAGCCAATGACGGTATGATTCACGCCTTCGCTGAGAGTGACGACCCTGACGGGAATTTCGTGGCCGGTGAGGAGCTTTGGGCCTACGTTCCTTTCGATGTTTTGGACGGCCTGAAGGATCTGACAACCATTTCAGGTGAGCATCCCTTTTTCATGGATTCCAGCCCCGTCGCCGTCGATATCAAAGTAGACGACGCTTGGAAGACCATTGTAATCATCGGCATGAGGCGAGGCGGCACATCTTATTTTGCTCTGGATGTAACGGATACGACGGATCCCTACCTGCTGTGGAAAAATGCGGAGAATGCCGGCATCGGCTTTACCGACACGAGGATGGGCGAGACCTGGTCCGAGCCGGCCGTGGGTAAGATCAGATGGACGGACGGGACTGATAAATACGTCGCCTTCTTTGGCGGCGGTTACGACACAGCAGAGAACAACGCCTTCGGTAAGGCGTTTTACATGATCGACCTGGCTACGGGCACCAAGCTGGGAGAATACTACAACGACGGATCTAACGACGACCGGCAGTACATGAACTTTAGCCTTGCGGCAAACCCAACGGCAGTGGATCTGGACCTGGACGGTTATATAGATCGCGTCTACATCGGCGACGTCGGCGGTCAGATGTGGAAGTTCGAGCCCACGCTCACTACATCTACCCCCGATCCCATAACCTATACCTATGAGTTCATCGATAAAGACTCACTGATCCAAACCGGAGACTTTACCAAGCCATTCGCCGACGGTATCACCTTCGTGGATTTGAAATTGGCGAGCGACGTGGCTGGGGCTACCCCGCCAGATCCCTGTCCCGCTAACTGCTGGACCTATGACCCCAACACCGACGGTGGTAGCCCCGAAGCCGTACCCGAGAGCGAAAGAGCCGATGTGCTTGGCTATGTCAGCTTGCCGTTTTCGGACACATGGGGAAACGGGGCAACGATAGGGTCTATGGTTTTTATTTCTCAGAATGGCGGGACGAGTACCACCACGTTTTCCCTGGAAGGAAAGCGGCTGTTTGCTGCGGATATATCCCAGGCAAACCCGCCGGCGGCGGGAGAGTATTTTCCCGCCCAGGCGATTTACAGCGCCCCCAGCGTGGCCAAGGACGACCATGGAAACATCTGGGTTTCCTTCGGTACGGGAGACCGTAACCGCCCCCTCAATACCAGCACCAACCGCTTTTATGGTATCAAGGACAATACCAGCATGACCAACGGCGGCACGCTTACCGAATCGAACCTCCAGCAGATCGATTCCAGTGTGCAATCGGTTTCTACCAACATCCAAGGCTGGTATTTCACCCTGGCTGCCAATGAAAAAGTCCTGGCCCAGGCGGATACCTTTAACAATACGGTTTTCTTTACGACCTTCACTCCCGAAACCACGGCGGTATGCGGTGGTGGTGGGGGAACGGCCAGGCTTTACGCTGTGACCTTGACCTCAGGCATGGCAGCCATGGACTTTGACACCGGTGATGCGTTGTTAAACACCAGCGGTGCGGCGCTCAAGTCTACAGTCATCGGCACGGGCATACCTTCGAAGCCGGCGGTCATGATCGATCCCAACGGCAACCCGTCTGTGATCACGGGTACCACGAGCCAACAGATATCCAGCGTGCCAGCGCCGCCCATTGCCAGCAAACAGCTCCTTGGCTGGCGGGAGGTATTCTAAACCGTGAAGCAGGTATCACTTACTCTCTTGTTTCTTTTCCTGGTGATGGTGGGAGGCCTCCATGCGGAATCCAAAGAGGCCATGAGATTTAACCGCGAAGGAGCGGAGCTGGTCAAACAGGGGAAACTGGAAGAAGCCGTTGAGGCCTTTAGACAAGCGGTCGCCGAGGACTCCAGCGATCCGGTTCCGCGCCTTAACCTGGCCTATTCCTACGATCAGCTGGGAATGATGGAGGAGGCTATTGCCTCGTATAAGGAAGCAATACAACTGGATCCGAGAAACCTGCTCGCCTACAACAATCTCGGAGTCCTCTACGACAAGTTGGGTCGTTATGAAGAGGCCATCGCCGCCTTTCAAAGCGCGCTGGAGATTGATCCTTTAGATTCCAACACGCTCAAGAACATGGAAAACGCCAAGGCGAGCAAGGGTGTCATGGATGATCGGGAGTCGCAGTTCGCCGAATTGCAAAGCGAAGTGGAAGCCAAACCCGACGACCCCATGGCTCTCTACAAACTCGGCCGCCTCTATGCCTTCTATGATCGTAAAGAGGAAGCCCTCCAGTGGATTAGTAAAGCCTTGGAAAAGGGTTACCAAGATCTGGACTATATGATGATCGATCCCGCTCTAGAGGAGCTGCGCGAGGATGAGCGTTTTAAGAAATTGGTGCAAAGGTAACTTTGTCTCATTGCAAGAGATATTGATTGGCTATGTAATCGTATCCAGGTAGAAAGTCGAAACCTTAATCAAATGCGCATATCAATGGATTCAAAATTCAAAACGAAGAAACCCAGCATTCGTAAAACCCTGGGCAACGAAAGCGGCATTATCCTGGCCGTTGTAATCATGTTGATTGCGTTTCTGACCGTCGTAGGGAGCGCAGCACTCTTCGGCAGCAGGACGGATCTCAAGACCAGCATCAACTTCACGGGTGGCACTCAAGCCTTCTATACGGCCGAAGCAGGATTGAGCGCCGCGATTCATGAACTCGATGACTCGGACGGCACCAACGACTTTGACAATGTAAGCTTGCCCCTGACCCTCTACAACGCCGTAGATTTTGGCAACGGCACTTACACGGTGGACCTTAGCCTCTACAACTCAAGCCCAAGAATAATTGCCGTTGTTGCTACGGGAACGGCGCCCAACAGCTCCACTAGAACGGTCCAGGCCCGGCTGGAACAGGCCATTGAGCCACCTGAAAAAGCGATTAACAGTAACAACCAGATCGCCTTTCCGGTAAGCGGTAACCTGGACCTGACCGGGACCTGTGGGGGGCTCCACTCAAACGGGGATTTGACAATGAACGGCAATCCTTCCGCAGAGCTTCCTGGCGGGTATACCTCCAGCGGGTACATGAACATCGAGGGCAACCCCTGTATTGGGAGTCCCGAGTGTGATGCAGATCCTCGTCCCGAAGCCTACGTTCTCGATACGGAGGAGGATAAGACCATTTACGAAAACGATTACTCTGCTCAGCCCCAGGTGGATGTCCCGGAAATCAATCCTGCGAATGTCGCTCCACGGGTGGCAGCGCTGGGAGCATCGGGAAACGGTTACATCTTGCACGATGACGGTACGGTCACTGTGGGAGGCACATGCGATAGTGCTGGCCTCTGCACAGGCGGTACGGCGGTTTCTGTGCCGGATGGCTGGTCCTATTCGACAAGCCCTAGTGTCCAGTGGAAAATAGATGGTCAGACGGCGGCAGATGGGGTCTTCTATGCGGAGACCTCCGTCAAAGTGCAGAGTAGCCCGGGGACCGAGGCGTCCCCCTGGCAGGCCACGATTATTGCCCGGGATTCCATCGATTACAGTGGGAGCCCGGCACTCAAGCCGTACCCGTCAAGTGATACCGAACTCCAGGGAATCATGTTGATGACCGGTAACGATCTCAAGGTTACGGGTAGTGTCGCCCTTGACGGACAAGGAGGGGCGATCCTGGCGCACCAGCAATTAATTTTAAGCGGTACCATAACCATCGACGGGTATATTTTTGCCGGTGACGGCACCCCGAGCTGGACGGGAGACCCCTTTCCCACCTCCAGCAGTGGTACTGACCTGGGCGGATCCCATTCCATGTCCGGCAACCCGACCGTTAACTACAATTGCAAACAGGTGATGTGCACCAATTCCGCCTGCGGCTTGCCGTCGGTGAAGATATCCGCTGGTTCGTGGACCGAGTTCTAGTTTTGTAAGGCATCGAGCCTTAATAGGGAGAGATTCCAAAAATGAAACTTCCCCCCCTGTATGACAATGAGAAGGGCATGGTCCTTTCCGTTGCTCTCATGCTCTTGGCCATCTTGACTCTCATCGGAAGCGCCGCCGTTGTCACCACGAGGACGGACGTTAAAATTGCGGGCAACTGGCAGGCGCATACAAGGACCTTTTATGCTGCGGAGGCCGGGCTGGAAAAGGCCATAGCAGATCTTAAAACACTCCTGGCAAGCACACCGGATCCGGATACGGCACTTCTGGCAACCATTTCCCCACCGTCGATATCTGATGCCAGTGTTTCCATTGATTCTTTGGCGGTGGAGAAAATCGGTAGCTCGGACATCGTGATTGCGGAAGGGACCTATCAAGGGCTCCGGGCGGAAGTGACGGACTATAAAATTACCGCCAATGCAAAGGGCCCGTCGGGAGCACGTTCCACGCAGGTTCAAATGGTGGAGTTCATCCAAGTTCCGCTTTTCCAGTTCGGAGTGTTTTACGGTCGCGGTGTAAACCTGGAGATATCTCCTGGGCCCGCCATGACCTTCAACGGCAGGGTCCACTCCAACAGCAACTTATACCTGGCGGGTGGTAACCCCCTGAGGTTCGATTCCTTTGTGACCACCGTAGGGGACGTCTATCGCTATCAGAAGATGAACCCTACGAATCGAAGCAATGATCCGCAGATTAAAGACGCCAGCGGCAATTACCAGACCCTCAACTTCGACCACGAGTACAGCACTGATTTTATCAATCCATGGTCGGAATCCGAATGGCAGAGCGAGGCCCTCACTACCTTTGGGGGCAAGCTCCAGGACAGCGCCATGGGTGTGGAAGAGATTCTCCCGCCGGTGCCTAGCGCCCTCTATGACCCATCAAATGCGAGCGCGGCGGCTCATCAACTGATCGAAAAAGGCACGGGCACTGACTCTACAGCAATGGAAAACGCCAAGATGTATTACAAAGCGGACCTTAGAATCGTTAATGGCCTCGTTAAAGATGGTAGTGGCAGTCCGGTAAACACATCGTCTTGCGATCCCAATGCCATCGCGGATCGGACTTTCTACGACCCACGAGAGCAGAAGAATATGACCGTGACTGAAGTGGACATCGGTCTATTGAGGGCATGCGGCGTTCCATTCGGTGAAGGTGTTATGTATGTCTCCCACGACGGAAACGATAGAGGAGTGCGCCTGGTGAACGGTGCGGAGTTACCGAGCCAGGGACTGACTGTCGTTTCGGAAAACCCCGTCTACGTTCAGGGAAATTACAATACGATAAACAAGGTCCCAGCGGCCGTCATGGGTGACGCCATCACGGTTCTTTCCAGCAACTGGGACGACACCATGGGCAATCAATCCACGTCGAGCCGACCCGCGATAGACACGGCAGTAAACGCTGCTTTTGCTTTGGGGCCTAATCGGGAGTCGACCAGTTCGTACAATAATGGCGGACTGGAAAATGCTATTCGCTTTCTAGAGGACTGGAACGGACGAAACTTTCAATACCGGGGCTCCATTGTAGGTCTATGGCACAACCAGCAGGCCACTGCGGACCATCGCTGTTGCGGCAGTTCGGGTAGTAACTACTACAATGCTCCCAACCGAGACTGGGGCTACGACACTCTGTTTGACACTGCACAACCTCCGGGAACACCGAGAGGTGTCTTGGGTTTGAACCGGATCGCCTGGTCAGAGGGACAAGTCTAGCTTATTGGTCATCGCGCCATTCGGGCGGCCGCTCAATTCCGGGGTCCCGGCGTGGTCGGAGGCGACCGGTAAAAAGGTGCGAATTCGTAGATAACTTATCATATTTACTTATTTTTCGTTTGCTGATGTCGGTGCTGGTGTAAGCATTTCTGGACACTGAGCACGATCCGAACACTCCCCAAGCATATGTACATGGTGAAGGTACGTTTTTTGCGTTAGTTCTTGTTTTCCCTACAGAAAGTACGTGATCGGCGATTGTAGAATTACCGAGTTTGCGAAAATAAAACGCGTTTACAGAATTTTTGCTTAATGTTAAGATAATTAGATCCTTAGCTGGTTTTCCCCATGGCTTTTGCACAGACAATGGATACCTTTCCCGCGGTGTCCGATTCGGCGGGCCTCTTTGAGACCTCAAAGAAAACCACCGTCATCCGGCTAAGGTGGCTAATTGTCATTATTTCCTCGTATTTGCTGGCCTTTCCATATGAAGCCTGGCTGGCGCCTTTCCTGGTCCGAAGCTTTATCGTCTTTTACCTGCTGACCAATGCGGCGCTCTATTTTGTGGACGAAAAGCTCTTCGATTCCTCCTACTTTTACACTCCCCTGGTCATTTTTGATACGCTGTTTGTAACTGCGTCGATGGTCATAAGTGGTCAGGTTGGTACCGATTTTTACCTTTCTTACTTCATCGTGATCATCCTGTGCACTGTCTGGCAGGATTTTCGGGGATTGATCGTTGTGGCCGTCCTAGCCACGGCTCTTTACAGCTATTTCTTATTTCAGACTACTTCAGTCCGGGATCCCAGCATAATTCTACGCATTCCTTTTTTGTTCGTCATATCACTGTTTTACGGCTACTTCGCCGAGGTGGTCCGGCGCGAAAAAGCTCTCAAGGTGCAAGCGAAACAAGAGGCCGAGGACATGGCCATGATCCAGACCCTTTCTCAGTCATTGCCCTCTTCCCTCGACTATCGCCAGATCCTTGCGACCATTGGCGAGAAGATTAATAGCGTTGTTCACGCCGCAAAGTTTTTCGTCCTCGTACGGGAGGAGACGGCCGATCCCTCTCGAGGACTCCTTTACAGCGGCGACAAAGACGAAAATGCAGGCCCGGACGTCGTGAATATGAACGACTACCCGCTCGTCCACGAGTGCCTGAAGAAACGTCACCCGATCATTCAGCAGAATGTCGGCTCTCCCAACGGGGAGCTGCAGGAAGACGGGAAGGGATTCTCCTACCCGATGTCTATGACCGTGCCCGTCACCTTTCGCAGCGAAGCTCACGGTGCCTTTCTCCTCGGTTTTGACGAAGCGAACCGAATGCTGACGAATAGAGAAATCCACTTCTGCCAGATTTTAGCCTTTGCCACGGCCGTGGCCTTGAGCAACGCGAAAAAGTATGAGGAGCTCCAATCCGAGGCTAAACGGCGCCAGATCGTGGCGGAAGAGCTGGCGGAGGCAAATCGATTAAAGACCCTCTATCTGGCAAATACCTCGGACGAGCTAAGAACGCCGATTACTACGATCATGGGATATGGTAGTATCTTGTTGGACGGAGCCTGTGGTTCACTCAATGACGAGCAGGCACGGGCGGTGGGGCAGCTAACGGAGAACGCCCAGGGTCTTCTCAGGCTTGTGGACCAGGTGCTTGACTATTCGAAGTTGGAACGGGGGGAAAAGCGTCTCTACAAGAAGCGTCAGGAGGTCGGGACACTCCTGGAAGAAATCAAAAGTGAGCTTGCTCCCATCGAAGCGAAGCGGCCTTACAAGGTTCAGTACAATATTTCCGGCTGCGTTTCTCCCCTCGAGACGGATTGGAGAAAGTTAAAAAGTATTCTAGTCAATCTGCTCAACAATGCCATCAAGTTTACCGATGAGGGTGAGGTCAAACTCACCGTGATGAACGGCTCCAGTGGTCATGAAGTGTCCTTTGTCGTCTCTGATACGGGAATCGGGATTCCCAAAGAGCACCTTTCTATGATATTTAACAAGTTCCACCAGGTGGACGGTTCGACATCGAAGCGATATCAGGGAACGGGGCTTGGCTTGACCATTACCAAGAACCTTGTCGAGCTTTTGTCGGGGAAAATCGAAGTCGAAAGCGAGTTGGGAAGAGGGTCGACCTTTACGGTGACCATGCCAGTGCGCAATTGAAGGAGGGGTACCATGGAGAAAAACAAGACCGTCATGGTGGTGGATGACAATCCGGACATTGTAACCATCGTGAAAACCATCCTAGAAGGTAAGGGGTATGAGGTCCAATCGGCCTATAGTGGTGCTGAGGTCTTTAACCTGTTAAACGAGAANNCAAATGGATGGGCTCGAAGTGCTCACTCGGCTAAAGGGTGAACCCTCAACGGCGACGATTCCCGTGATACTCTTGACAGCGAAGGTACAATACGAGGATGTCCTGGGCGGTTACAAAATGGGTGCCGATTATTATATTACGAAACCTTTTACCAGTACCCAGCTGCTTAACGGAATCAACCTGTTACTGGGCGAAGGAAAGGCCTAGTTCTTCGGGCATCAATCTCACGCCTCTCTTTGTTTGCCCCGCCGGTCCTTTTTCCGCTACAGTTTCCTTGTTATTAATTCAATTCGATGGTTCGATTGATCACTTTTGAAGGTGGTGATGGCTCGGGCAAGACCACCCAAATGAAAATGCTGGAAAGTCACTTGACCGGCAAGGGAAGGAGCTGTGTTTTGACCCATGAGCCGGGAGGGACCGAACTGGGGAGGTGGATCCGTAGTGTGATCGTGGAGGGCGGTAAGGGTGAGGTGGCCAATGAAATGGAGCTCTTTCTCTACCTTGCGGACCGGGCGCAGCATATCCTCGAGGTCATACGTCCCGCTCTAGAGGGAGGTAA
>JABAOE010002822.1_pt5 | contig 10142 bp, 10 predicted proteins | sample 7062141 | NCBI WGS metagenome assembly JABAOE01 (sample SAMN14538627, study PRJNA623070) | marine sediment metagenome | biome: marine biome [ENVO:00000428]; feature: marine pelagic biome [ENVO:01000023]; material: deep marine sediment [ENVO:00002113] | place: India: Gulf of Khambhat ...
GTCGTTGCCCGAAACATTCGGGCTCTTCGTCTGCGCCAGGAACCCGCTCACGGTCATGGCAGGGTGAGGCGCGTAGGATAGGTCCATCCCGTAGGTCCGATTGAAACGGTCGCCACCCGTTTCGGCCTTGTTGACGAAAATCGCCCCGACGCGCGAACGGGCGAGGACGTCTCGGGAGTAGCGGGCGACGTAGAAGTTCTGGCCCGGCTCGCCGAACGCCTCTTCCGTCTGAACATCCATCATCGAGATGTTGTTCTGGCCGATCTTTCCCGTCAGCCGCGCTCCGCCGATGATCGGGATGTGCTCGCCCGAATCCGAAAGTCCGATGCGGCGCGAGAAGAACAGATCCGCCAATTGGCTGTTGCTGGCCGTCGCCCCGAAGACGAACTGACCCGCGTTCTCGAGGAAGAAGTCCCTCTTTTCGGGGAAAAAGAGGGGAAAGCGCGTCAGGTTTACTCGCTCGTCGTCCACCTCGGCCTGAGCGAAGTCGGTGTTTAGGGTCAGATCGAGGTTCAATCCTGCCGTCACGCCGTACTTCACGTCCAGGCCAACGTCGCCCTGCCTGGAAGTCCCGTCCGCGAGGGTGCGCTTCCCTCCACCAGCCACGAATGGCTTGACCCGCAGATCGAGCCCGCGGTTCAGTGACCTCAGCTCAGTCAGGCTTCCCGCCAGGCTGACACGAGCGAGATCGTACGCCTTCGGAATCGGCGCCCAGAAGACCTGCTCGTTCTTGCGGCGGATGTTCCGCATGAAGTTGACGCCCCACTCCTGGCTCTCCGCCGCCGGAAAACGCAGGGTGACCATCGGGATGGTGATCTCGGCGGTCCAGCCGCGGTCCGATCGACCCACCGCCACATGCCAGACGCCGTCCCAATCCCGGTTGATGTTGCCGGCTCCACCCCCGCCGACGCTTCCCCGCCCGCTGTCGCCGCCTTCGTTCGATATCTGCTGCTCCAGTTTGGCACCCAGCGGACTCGTGACGAACATGTATCCGGATCTGGAATCGTTGAACGTATCCAGGATGATCTGGAAGCTGTCCTCCTGGAGAATCCGCTCCGAGTCACGGCGCATCTCGGTGGAAACGATCCCCCCCGACTGGGAGTCGTAGGCCCGGACGCCGATGTAGAGGTTCGCCGCGTCGTAGAGAATCAAGACCTCGGTCCGCTCGGTGGCGGGCGCTCCTTCGTCCGGCTCCTGTTGGACGAACTGGTCGATTACCGAAGCACGCAGCCAGATCGCTTCGTCCAGCACTCCGTCGAGTACTGGCGCTTCGTCGACTCGCGCCGCCGGAACCCTGTAGTGCTGTCGGCTCTCCTGCACTGCGGAGCCCGGCTCGGCTGCCAGCACCCCCATTGCGATGACCGCCAGGTGAATCGGCGTTGCACGCAGAAGGCTGTCCGCGCGCGCCGGTCTCGCAATCCTCATGCTTCGACCTCCATTGCTTAGGGGGCGGGCGGCCAGGACGGCGCTTCGAGACTACGAGAGAGCGCGGCGGCGTACGGCCAGGAAGAATGGAAAAATGAAAGAGCCTCAGTCTTGGGCCTCGCATGAAGATACCGGGGGTCAGACGGGAGACAAGTTGAACCGGTCTCCGGTGCGGCGTTCCCGTTCCGTCAGGTCCCACCGCAGAGTGGGTACGAGCCCTACGTACCCAAAACACCTGTCGTCCCATGTGAGGCTGACATGGCCATGCGTTATGGGATGTCCTTCGAGAATGCACTCCGGTCCATTACGATCGACGCGGCCCGCATCCTGGACCACGATGAACGCGTCGTTTCGCCCGAGGTGGGGAAGGATGGCGATCTGGCTCTCCTTGACGGGGATCCGTTCGAGTACACGACTCGTGTCTGTGGAGTCATTCCTGATGGTGAGCTGGTCGGCGAGGAGTGTCGATGAGGGGTCGGAGAGCTCTTGGCGGNNGGCCCCGATGAGGCTCCCCAAATGGGCCTGACAACGGGGGCTGAACTCCTTGCCCCGGATACAACCCGCGGGCATCTCTCTCGAGAGTATCAGTCTGTTCGTGTTCTTCACCCAGCGGGGCGACGGACCTCTGCAGCCCGAACTGGATACTCCGTGACTCCGGATCACACCAGCCGATGAGAACAGACCCCCCAAACGACCCCGCCTATTCGCACTTCGGGGTATCTAGAGGACCTTACGCGATAAACGCCGCTTCAGCACCGCCGATTTCGGCCGTTCTGCATCTCAGGCCCCCGGATAGGGCTCCTGCTCGACGCGCCCGCGGCGGACCAGTATGAAGAGGAGGCCGGAGGTGGCCGCGGCGACGAAGAGGTGCTTTAGCGCATGTCCCCCCATCGAAGACTGGAGAAACCGGTAGATCTCAACGTCGTAGAGCTCGCAGACTTGGGCCGTTGCCGTCAACCCGAGGACCAGACCTATCGTCCGTTTGTAGGAAGCGGATCCCTCGTACATGAAGAGTATCGGGATAACCAGGAGCAGTGGCAGGAACCGAACTACAGCGTAAGCTCGGAGGTCCCCAGATCCGCCGCTTTCCGTCCAGGCCCACCAGATGACGCTCGCCAATCCTACAGCCGTCAAGGGCCAGAGTAGTCGCTTTGCCACCCGCACGTCTATTAACTCCCCGACGACCGAAACTGAGAACCCAATGATCATGGGAATCATGGGAAGTCTATCCCAAACCAAGCTCTGATTGTCCGGTCGCCAGTGATACCAAGCCGAGCCAAATGCGGTTAGAAACACTCCCCCAACGAACACCGCGTATGTAGCGCGCAAGTCGCCCGATGCGGCCTTCCCGGAAGGTCCCAGCAAGAATACCGTGCCCCACCATCCAACGACTAGAAAGCCTGCGTTTGACAAGACGTTTTGCGCGTTTCTGATTCCCAGAAGCGTCCGGTCATCGACAAAACGGTGATACGACGGATCCTGTGGAATCGGCCCAGATAGGGCATACAGCGCGGCGATCAGAAGCACGGCGATCGCGATCAGAAAGGAACCTCTAGAAGTCACGCGATTCTCGGTTGCCTGTCAGCATGCAGCCCCCGCAGTTGGATCCGGTGGGCCAACGCCACGGAGGGTGTGCAGCTCATCCCAACAGTCCGTACAAGGCTCGGCGACTCGGCCCTCAACCTCGAAGTCGCAATCTGTGAGGCCCTCTGGACCAGGGACAAGCCTGTCATACCGCGGGGTCGGGAGACCAGCCGATCGATCCTTTCCGCCGGACATGGAAATGCTGATCCAGCCGGCGGGCGTACCTGATCTCGCGATGCGGACACTCGGTCCTCTCGCCTTTGGTCAGAAGGTGGTAGCCGNNGGATACGCTAGTGGAGAACACGCCTTCTTCGATGGCTTCCATCGACCAGACGCGAGAGCGGCTCGAGGAGCACGGATACTTTGCTGATATCGATCTTGCGACGGCGATCTTCCTGGCTCTCCGAATGGGAAAGGCGCTATTCCTCGAGGGAGAGCCCGGGGTAGGCAAGACGGAGGTGGGCCGGGTCCTAGCCCATGTTCTGGACACCCCGCTGATCCGGCTGCAGTGCTACGAGGGACTGGACCTCAACCAGGCCGTCTACGAGTGGAACTACCCCCATCAGCTTCTTGCCATTCAGGCGACGGCGGCCGTCCGAGACCAAGCCGCACCCGCGCCTGACATCTTCAGCGAGGAGTTCTTGATACGGCGCCCCCTGCTCCAGGCCATCGACCAGTGCCATGAGCGTCCGCCCGTCCTGCTCGTGGACGAGCTGGACCGAGCGGACGAGGAGTTCGAGTCCTTTCTCTTGGAGCTCCTCGACAATTTCCAGATTACGATTCCCGAGCTCGGCACNNGCCGAGCACCCTCCGGTGACGATCGTGACCTCCAACCGGACGCGTGAGATTCACGACGCCCTCAAGCGGCGTTGCATCTACCATTGGATCGACTATCCAAGCTTCGAGCGCGAGCTGCGGATCGTTCGGGAGAAGGTGCCGGAGGTCGATGAGCTTCTGGCCCGGGAGGTTGTGGCCTTCGTTCAGCGGCTCCGCGAGATGGAGCTGTACAAGAACCCCGGAGTTGCAGAGTCACTGGACTGGGCTCGGGCGTTGGTTCACCTCGGCGCCGAGCGGCTCGATCCTGAAGTCGTGGACCGCACGCTTGGCCTGATTCTGAAATACCAGGACGACGTGGATGCTCTGCGGGGGCGGCGGGCGGCGGCGGTGTTGGCCGAAGTCGCTGAAGCGTGAGCCACCAGTCAGGGCCCTCCGGACCGACCGCGACTCTCACGGAGAAGATCGTCGGGTTCGGCCGCGCGCTGCGCGACGCCGGCCTCATCGTCACGACCGAACAACTGAAGGATCTGGCCGAAGCCCTGTCCTGGGTCGGCCTCCACGATCGAGCGCGCGTGCTTCGGGTCGCGAGGTCGCTCCTCGTGAAGCGGCGGGAAGACCTGGAGCTGTTCGAGGAGCTGTTCGCTTGGTACTGGAGTGATCAGGCCACCGAGCGCGTCCCTCCACCGCGAAGAAAGCCCCCAGCCGTGCGCCGCGAGACCTCGACGGGCCTCTCGATCGCCACGTACCTGGCGTCCAAGGCTCGGACCGACCTGCCCGAGACGGACGTCGTCGATCGATCCGGTACGTTCAGCAGAGAGGAGATCCTCAAGCGTAAGTGGTTCTCCGAAATGACCCCCGAGGAACTGGAGTCAGTGCAGAGGCTGATCCGCGATCTGGATTGGTCGGCGAGCCTCCGCGTCACTCGCCGGTTCGTGCCGGACGATTCCGGTGGAGCGGTGGACCTGCGCCGAGTCCTGAGACGAGCCGGTCGCCTGGGCTCGATTCCCGCCCGAATCCCCCGGCGCCGGCGGAAAGAGAAGCAGCGCCCCGTCGTTCTCATCGCGGATATCAGCGGGTCGATGGAAAGGTACTCTCGGCTCGTGCTCCAATTTTTTCATGCCGTGGTCTCGTCCCTACCACACGTGGAAACCTTCGTGTTCGGCACTCGACTGACCCGGATCACACCGCAGCTCCGACTGAGAGACCTGGACCAGGCCCTGCTCGAGGCATCTCGGGAAGTCTCGGACTGGGCCGGTGGCACCCGGATCGGCGAGTGTCTGGGCACGTTCAACCGCGAATGGGGGCGCCGCGTGCTCCGGCGGGGCGCGGTGGTCGTCATCATCAGCGATGGATGCGATCAGGGAGACAGTGAGATCCTCGCACGCGAGATGAAGCATCTCCAGCATCGCTGCCATCGCCTCATTTGGCTGAACCCATACTTGGGTAACGAACGGTACGAGGCGCGGACCGCGGGGATGGTAGCAGCACTGCCGTTTGCGGATTCATTTCTGCCCATTCATAATGTCCACGCATTGCAGGAATTCTCCCGAGTTCTTGCCCGTGTCCCACCCACGAGCCGACGTCCCGCGCGGCGTGCGCACCCGGCGGTGGCCACCGTCCGAGCTTCAGCCGGAAACCGTCGGCCGACCGTCCGGTCCCGAGGATGAGGGTCCATGAACGTCAGCGGCGACTATGTCTTCGAGGGAGGCCAGGAGCTGGTTTGGGGCGTCCTGCTCGATCCCGAGGTGCTGCGCTCCGTCTTGCCGGGCTGTGAGAAGCTCGAGCTCGTGGGAGAGGACAGCTACGAGGGGGATCTGCAAGTCAAGGTGGGGCCTGTTCAGGGGAAGTTTCACGCCAGAATCGATCTGGAAGACGTCGAGAAGCCACACTCCTACACCCTGAAGGTGGATGGCCGCGGGGCTCCCGGCTTCGTCAACGCCACCGGCCGTCTGAAGCTCATGGCCGCCGGTGACCGGACGAACGTCTCGTATGAAGGTGACGCAAGGGTGGGGGGCCGTTTGGCGAGCGTGGGACAGCGACTGATCGAGAGCTCCGCCAAGGCGATCATCCAGGAAAGCATGGATGGGCTCAACAACGCGGTGAAGGCCCGTGTGGAGGCACGAGAGACTGGCGAAGAGCCACCGCCCCCCGAGCTGACCTCTCCCACCCAGGCCGACTTCGCCGCCGCTGTCGCGAAGGAGGTGGCAAAGGACTTCGCCCCGACGTTGATACGGGCGGTTGCGATCGTCGCGGTCGCGGCCGCCTTGCTCTACGTCGTCTTCCAGCTGGTGACCTGATGGGAAGCATGGACACCCTCGGACTGTTTCTTTCCCCGCTGACCTCACGCACCGCTGACAACCAAGTGATTCTTCAATGGAGGCACTCCGGTGATCCCTGCTGAATTCGAATACCATGCCCCTAAATCGGTCGCGGAGGCCGTGGGGCTTCTGGACCGCCTGGGCGAAGGAGCCAAGGTGCTTGCGGGCGGACACAGTCTGGTGCCAGCCATGCGATTCAGGCTGGCAGTGCCCGAGGCGCTGATCGATATCAACGGCATCTCGGAGCTGGCCTACGTGCGAGAGGAGCAGGGATACCTGGCGATCGGGGCGATGACTCGTGAGGCGGAGCTCGAGCACACCGAGTGGGTGGCTCGAGCGTATCCGATGCTCGCTGATGCCGGCAAGGTCATCGCGGACCCACTGGTACGAAACCGCGGCACGATCGGCGGCAACTTGGCCCACGCGGATCCGGCGAATGACCACCCGGCCGTCATGCTGGCCTACGGGGCTACTCTGATCGCCGAGGGCCCGGCAGGAACCCGTGAGATCGGGGCCGATGACTTCTTCACCGGCCTGTTCGAGAACGCGCTCGCGCCCAACGAGCTCCTGACCGAGGTTCGGATCCCGGCACCGGCGTCCGGATCGGGTAGCGCCTACTTCAAGATGGAGCGCAAAGTGGGAGATTACGCCGTGTCGGCCGCGGCCGTCCGGCTCACGATGGACGGAGACACGTGCACCGCGGCTCGGATCGCACTGACCAACGTGAGTCCCGTTCCCATGCGCGCAGAGACCGCAGAGGCAGCCTTGGTTGGGCAGGCCGTCACCGATGAGGTCGTCGAGGCCGCGGGTCAGGCGGCTGCCGCCGAGTGCGATCCGTCGGGTGACCTACGTGGGAGCGCGGAGTACAAGCGGGACGTGACCCGGGTGCTCGTGAAGCGTGCCGTTCGGAAGTCCCTGGAACGGGCGCGAGGGGGTGCCTCATGAGCAAGCACAGGATCACCGTGACCGTAAACGGCGAACAGTCCACCCACGAGGTCGATGCCCGCACGCTCCTCGTGCACTTCATCCGAGAGGATCTGGCACTCACGGGCACGCACATCGGATGCGATACCACGAACTGCGGCGCCTGCACCGTGCACTTGAACGGCACGGCCGTGAAGAGCTGTACCCTGTTCGCCGTTCAGGCGGACGGGGCCACGCTCGCGACGATCGAGGGGGTAGCCCAGGGAGGTGAGCTTCACCCGCTCCAAGAGGGCTTCTGGGAGAAGCATGGCCTTCAGTGCGGCTACTGCACCCCGGGGATGATCATGACGGCCAAGGAGCTGCTGGCTCGCAACCCCAATCCCACCGAAGAGGAGATCCGCTGGGGAATTAGCGGCAATCTCTGCCGGTGCACCGGCTACAACAAGATCGTCGANNCTGCAGGCACAGGAGTCCGGCGAGGAGGTGGTCGCATGACGCACAAGGAGGATAGCCGACAGGAGTTGCACGGCGTACCCGAGGGCGCTTCGAAGACGATGGAGACCACCGAGCAGCTCCGGGTGACGACACCGGACACGATCTGTGGAATGGGTCACCGCATGAAGCGGAAGGAGGACCCGCGCTTCATCCGAGGCACGGGCCGTTACATCGACGATATCAAGCTTCCGGGCATGCTTTACATGGATATCGTCCGTAGCCCCTACGCCCACGCCAAGATTCTCAACATCGACCCGAGCGAGGCACTGGCCACACCCGGGGTCCTGGCCGTGATCACCGGGAAGGACCTGAAGGAGGCGGGGGACCTCCACTGGATGCCCACCCTCATGTCCGACACCCAGATGGTTCTTCCCATCGACAAGGTCGTCTACTACGCGCAGGAGGTGTGCGCCGTCGTCGCCACCGAGCGCTACATCGCCGCCGACGCGATCGAGAAGGTCCAGGTCGATTACGAGCCGCTCGACCCGGTGGTCGAGTCCGCACGAGGCGATGAAGGACGAGGTGATCGTCCGCGACGACAAGGACGAGAAGACGAACCACATCTGGCACTGGGAGGCCGGCGACAAGGCCGCCACGGACCAGGTGTTCGCCGAGGCCGCCACGGTCGTGAAGGAGAGCATGCACATCCCCCGCATCCACGTGGCGTCGATCGAGACGTGCGGGATGGTGGCGAACTACGACCCGGCCATGGGGAAGATGCAGCTCTACATGACCACGCAGGCGCCGCACGCGATCCGCACGGTGTTCGCGCTGGTGAGCGGCCTGCCCGAGCAGAAGATCCAAGTGATCTCGCCGGATATCGGAGGAGGATTCGGAGGGAAGGTTCCCGTCTACCCGGGATACGTGGTCTGCGCGGTGGCGAGTCTGGTCACGGGCAAGCCGGTGAAGTGGATCGAAGACCGAAGTGAGAACCTCCAGGCCGATAGCTTCGCTCGAGACTATCATATCGACGCGGAGCTCGCTGCGGATTCGGACGGCAAGATCACGGGGCTGCGCGTACGGACAGTGGCGGATCAGGGCGCGGCAGACGCGGCTGCGAATCCCTCGAAGTTTCCCGCGGGGCTTTACAGCATTTGCACGGGGTCCTACGACATGAAGGCGGCCCACGTGGCCGTCGATGGGGTGTATACCAACAAGCCGCCGGGGGGGGTCGCGTACCGATGCTCCTTTCGGGTAACCGAGGCCGTGCACATGGTCGAGCGCATGACCAGCATCATGGCGCATGAGCTCGGCGAGGACCCGGCCGATTTCCGTCTCAAGAACTTCATCGCGAGGGATGCCTTCCCGTACAGGTCGCCCACGGGATGGGAGTACGATTCGGGGAACTACGAGGGTGCGCTCCGAAAGGCGATGGAGATGATCGACTACCGGGCGCTGCGCGAGGAGCAGGCGGAGAAGAGGGCCCGGGGCGAGCTCATGGGGATCGGGATCTCCAGCTTCACAGAGGTGCTGGGCGCGGGTCCTTCGAAGGACTACGACATCTTGGGCATCAAGATGTTCGATTCGGCCGAGATCCGAATCCACCCCACCGGCAAAGCAATCGCCCGCTTCGGCACCAAGTCGCAGGGGCAGGGACACGAGACCACCTACGCTCAGATCATCGCCGAAGAGCTGGGCATCCCGGCCGCCGACGTCGACGTCGAGGAAGGAGACACCGACACGGCGCCCTACGGGTTGGGAACGTACGCGAGCCGATCGACACCGGTCGCTGGAGCGGCTGGCGCCATGGCCGCGCGAAAGATCAAGGCCAAGGCCCGGAAGATCGCGGCCCACCTGCTCGAGGTGGGAGAGGACGATCTGGAGTGGTCGACGGATCGGTGGCAGGTCAAGGGCTCGCCCGATCAGCACAAGACGATTCAGGAGATCGCGTTCGCAGCCTACACCAACCACCCGGAGGGCGTGGAGCCGGGGCTGGAAGCCACGGACTACTACGATCCTCCTAACCTGACCTTCCCGTTCGGTAGCTACATCTGCGTCGTGGACATCGACAAGGGAACGGGGGAAGTGAACGTGCGCCGCTTCGTTGCGGTCGACGACTGCGGAAACATCATCAATCCCCTCGTGGTGGAGGGTCAGATCCACGGTGGCCTGACCCAGGGTCTCGCGCCCGCGCTCTTCGAGGAAATCGTCTACGACGAATACGGGCAGAACCTCTCCGGCACGTTTGCGGACTACCTTCTGCCGACGGCCGTCGAGTCTCCCAAGTGGGAGCTGGGTACGACGATTACGCCGTCTCCCCACCACCCGCTTGGCGCCAAGGGGGTGGGTGAGTCAGCGACGGTCGGGGCGCCACCGGCCATCGCGAACGCGGTCGTGGACGCGCTGTCGCACCTCGGCGTGACGAACATCGACATCCCGATCACGCCCGAGAAGGTGTGGCACGTGCTACACGAGAACGGAGTCGCCCTCTAGGCTCGTCGCGAGCCGGTCTTCGGATGCCCGGCACCGGGCGTCCCCGCCGGTGACCCGAACGTGGAGGAGGAAGGGAAACGGACCGCCGGTCGCCTGACGGGTCATGACCGGCAGGCGCCGGCGGTCCGGGTTTTCGTGGGCTACTGAGCGGTCGACAGCTCTCGGAGCACCTCCACCAGCAACCGC
>JABAOE010003946.1_pt1 | contig 10142 bp, 7 predicted proteins | sample 7062141 | NCBI WGS metagenome assembly JABAOE01 (sample SAMN14538627, study PRJNA623070) | marine sediment metagenome | biome: marine biome [ENVO:00000428]; feature: marine pelagic biome [ENVO:01000023]; material: deep marine sediment [ENVO:00002113] | place: India: Gulf of Khambhat ...
TCATCGAACAGGGCCGGCCGTAACGAACTCGTGTATCGAGGCATCTCGACTGGCGGATCCTGGTTCCTGGACAGCCAGGTCGCGGTGTATCTCGACGAGATGCCGATGACCATGAGCTCGACGCAGCTTGACCCGCGTATGGTCGACATCAATCGCGTCGAATCGCTGCCTGGACCCCAGGGAACGCTCTTCGGGTCCAGTTCCCAGGGCGGCACGCTGCGCCTCGTCACGAACAAGCCCGATCCAAACGGCTTCTCCGGTGAGATCAGCGCCGAACTCAAGTCAACTCAGGACGGCGAGGAAAGCTACGATTTCAACGGCTGGATCAATATCCCGGTATCGGACAATTTCGCCGTTCGCGTCGTCGGTTACACGCTCAAGGAAGGCGGCTATATCGACAACGTCTATTCGACCGCGCCGCACAGTGTCTGTGCGCCGGGCGCGCCCTGCGACCGCGATTTCACGCAGTATGCCATCGGTCCATTCAACCCGGTCGATCAGCAGGGCTACCTGACCAGCCCGGTTCAGGACAATGCCGGCCTGGAAGAAGAAGACTTCAACGATTACGAGATGACCGGCGGCCGCATCTCCGCGCTGTGGTCGATCAATGAAGACTGGGAAGCGCTCCTGACCGTGATGAGCCAGCATTCGGAGACGACGGGTGTCTGGTTCTCCGATACGGCCATCGGCGACTACAAGGTCGCCCGTTTCACGGATGAGTGGCGTAAGGATGAATGGACCGCGACTCAGCTCACGATCACCGGTGACCTCGGGTTTGCGGAATTCACCAACTCGTTCGGCATGGCTGATCGGGTGCAATCCTACCAGTTCGACAATACGCACTACGATCCCTGGCACACTCGCCTGAAGGGCCGCTACTGGTCGGCGTGGAGCAACTGGTACAACACATATTGGGGTTACCCGGTCTACGCGTACAATTATTACGACAAGTACGACACCAACTATAACGGCGGATACTCGACCAGTTACCAGGATTCGGACCGGATTACCAACGAACTCCGCCTGACGTCGACGACGGACAGCCGCTTCCAGTGGATGGTGGGCGCGTTCTACGAGGAATTCTCTGACGGCTGGGACGACCATGCAATCATCCCCAACCTGACCACGACGAGACACTGGGATTACACCCAGTGGCGAACCTGCGATTTGCAAAACCAGGGTTATCCCACCCAGTGCCCGCTCCCGGCGGCCACGAGTGATTCCTGGTACCGCAGCAATTACATCCGCGATCGATCGCAGATCGCTTTGTTTGGCCAGGTCGACTATGACATCACCAATGACCTGCGATTGACTTTTGGCGCGCGCTGGTTCGAGTTTGAACGAGAGACGATCTATGACCGGCAATGGCCACCCGGTCTTCCGGTCGAAGCGATATTGCTCGAAGGAGAAACGGTCAGCATCGATGGCGGTAAGGATGACGACACGACGTTCAAGGTGGGCCTCAGCTATAACCTGAGCGATGACAAGATGGTCTATGCGTTGTTCAGCCAGGGCTTCCGCCTGGGCGGCAGGAACAACCCGAAAGCCGTCAGGGAGGGCTTCGTTCCCGAAATCTTCGAGCCGGATATGCTGAACAACTACGAAATCGGCATGAAGACCGAATGGCTGAACGGACGAATGATGGTGAATGCCACGATCTTCTACCTGGATTGGGAGGATATCCAGCTGTCCTTCAGTTCCGATCAGCAGGGCTTGTGGTGGTTGAGGGGTCAGGCCAATGGTGGCGGTGGCGAGAATACCGGTGCGGAAATGGATGTCGTGTTCCAGGCCACGGATAATCTCATGCTCACCTTCCACGGGTACACGGGTGATCCGGAATACACGGCAGATTACATTAACGATGAAGGCACCCAGTTGCTGACGGCTGGAACGAAGATGCCGGATTCGGCGCGCCACAAGTTCACCCTGGCTGCCGATTACAGGCTGCCGGAAGTGTTTGGTGGTGAGATGTGGATGCGGTACGACTACCAGTGGCAGAGCGAAATGTTCTCGTCACTCTGGCGAGCCGACGAGGCGAATCCGGACAGCCCGGACTATGTAGCAGGCTCGGACTATGATGTAGACAGCTACCACAGGTCCAATTTCCAGGTCGGCTGGGAAAGGGAGTCCTGGACCGCGCGCTTGATGGTTCGCAACCTGACGAATGAAAATTACAATACCTTTACCAGTAGCGGTACAGGCTGGTATGCGGATTGGTGGGGCCATACCGGCTTTGGCGACCAACACACCCTTGCCAGGCCTCGAACGATCAGTTTAAAGCTTACAAAGCGATTCGACTGATCCAGTCACGGGAAACGACGGCCGCTCCGCCGCGCGGGGCGGCCGTTTTTTCACCCGCAGTTACAATCATCGCATGACGAAACTCATCACGACCTCCGTCGTCCGCGGCAGCCAGCAGGGCGAAAGCCATGGTGGTGTTTATCTCATCGACATCGAGAACCGGGACGTGCGCCAGGTCATCGACTGGAACACCGCCGACATCGACTGGCAGGGGCGAGGCTGGGATCGAGGATTACGTGGCATCGCCATCGACGACGAGACGGTTTACATCGTCGCAAGCGACGAACTGTTCGCCTATACGCCGGACTTCGAGCCCATAGCTTCGTGGCGCAACCAATACCTGAAGCACGCGCACGAGATCTGCATTTACGAACGCGTCCTCTATATCACATCGACGGGGTACGACAGCATCCTTGGCTTCGACCTCGACAAGAGAGCGTTCTTCTGGGCGCTTTACGTCGACGTCGACCGATTCAATTTCACGGGTTCGACCTACGACCCGAATGGCGACGAGGGTCCGCTGCTGCTGAATAAACTGCATCTGAATAATGTTCATGCCAACGAGCACGGCATGTACATCTCCGGCATGAAGTCCGGAGGGATGCTGCACTTCAATGGCGAAGCCGTGAACATGCTGGCGACATTACCAGCAGGAACGCATAACGCGCAGCCTTATCGCGACGGCGTCCTCTTCAATGACACCGGAGCCGACGCCGTGCGTTATTCATCGCGTAGCGGCGAAGAGGACCGGGCCCTTAGAGTGCCGAAATACGATCCCGCCGATATCGAGAACAAGGGCATCGACGATTCCCAGGTCGCGCGCCAGGGATTCGCGCGCGGTCTTTGCCTCGTCAACGATCGGGTCGTCGCGGGCGGGTCATCGCCGTCGACCGTTTCCCTGCATGATCTGCAGGAGTCGAAAACCCTGCTGTCGGTGAATCTGTCGATGGACATCCGCAACGCGATTCACGGGCTCGAGCTATGGCCGTTTTAGCGAGCGGCATCCGTACAATGCAGCGTGATCCCTGGCTGCGCCGTTCCAGTCAGAGTCCTGCGTTCTTCACGACGTCGGGCAGTTCCTCAATGATCTGGCCGAGCTCTCCCTGCCACTCGTCGAGGTGTTTCTCGTACCTGCGCCAGGTGCCCATGCCGCCGGTATAGATTGGCTGGCGAACCTGCTCGGAACTTGCCGTTTTGACAGCGCGCTTGGTCTCATGGAAGCGCAGGCATTGCTCCTCGAAGGGCAGGTCGCAATGCTCGAGGATCCGGGCGACCTGGCTTTCGAGATCAGTGACCGTTTCTTCATAGTGTACGTCGAGCACTTTGCCGGGTAGGACCTGGTTCCAGTGATCCATCGTCATGCAGTACTCCCGGTAGTAATCCGCCAGTTCGAAGATGTCGTAGGTGAAATCCTGGCCGCGGCCGAATAACTGCTTGTAGTTGCCGAGGCAGGTGTCGAGCGGATGGCGCCGCGCATTGATGACCTTCGCGTTCGGCAGGATAAGGTGCAGCAGGCCGACAAAGGGGAAGTTGTTCGGCAACTTGTCCGTGAAGATCGGTTTGTCGGTCACCCGGTAGCGCCTGGCGCCCTCGAGATACTCCAGTCCCAGCGCGCGCCAGTCGATCGGGCGCATCGTATCGAGAATTTTCGGGAATCGCTGACTCTCGCCACGATATCTGGCCATTGTATCCGACATGTTGGCGAGTACTGATAGCTCCTCCGTACCCTCAACCCGGCTGTGACTGGCGAGGATCTGCTCGATGAGCGTAGAGCCGGATCTGCCGAGACCAACGATGAAAATCGGTGCTTCGCCTCCATAGCCGTGACCTTCGTGTTTCTCGAGAAATTCCCGCGTGAAATGCGCGCGGATCTCTTCCTGGTGCACACTGTTCTCGGCCGGGTCGTAACTGACCAGCGGCCGCTTCAGTTGATTCCCGGTGTGGTAATACTCCNNGCGTTTGAGCTGATTGCCGGTGTGGTAATACTCCCAGGCCTTGTCGTAATCCTTGCGATCCTCGTAAGCCTTGCCGAGCGCGAAGCGGAAATGTACCTCGGTATCTTCTTTCAGCTCGGCATTCGCTAGCTGATGTTCCATGGCTTCCACCTCGACATCCTCGAACTTGAAGATCTTCAAGTTGGCCATGCTCCAGTACACCTCGCCGAACTCCGGCCTTAGACGAATCGCTTCGCGATAGGCACTGAGCGACGCCGCCTGGTCGCCAAGCGTTTTCATCACATGTCCGTAGCCCATGTGGAAGCCGGCAGCATGCGGGCGGACTTCGATGGCCTTGCGAAATGCTTCGGCTGCTTTTTCCGGATAGCCGGCGCTGCCCGTGACGGTCGCCAGCTGTTCCCAGGCAAATCCGTTTCGAGGTTCAAGTTCGGTAGCGCGGGTGAACGCCTCGATCGCCTCCATCCGGTTCGCGCGCTTGACCAGGGCGCGGCCGAGATCGATCCAGGCGCCGCCGAAGTCCGGTGCAAGCTGCGTGCACCGTCGGAGCAGGGCCTCCGCGTCGCCCAGTTTGACCTCCTGCTTCAAATATACTGATGCCAGGAACCGCATCGCATCCACGTTATCGGGGCTGTCCTTCAATGCCTGCTTGAAGCATTCGATGGCTTCGTCTTCGCGCCCTGCGCGGATATGTTCGGCGCCGACGGCGACGGCGCCGACATCCGGGTCTTTCTCGAAGAACGTCTCGAAGGCATTGTCCGCTTCTTCCCCGCGGCCGACGGCGGCGAGCGCCTGGCCGAGTTTCTTGTGCGCGTTCTTGAGCTCGGGGTCCAGCCGTACAGCTTGTTCGAACAGCGGGATCGCTTCGTCATACCTGCGCTGCTGTGCGAGTGCGCTTCCCAGGTCTTCCGACAGCGGCGCAAACTCCGGAGCCAGCTCGAGCGCACGCTTGAACTGTGCCTCGGCCTCTTCGTAGCGCCGCTGCAGCATTAATGCATGCCCCAGGAGCTGCAGGTGCCGCGCGCTCGCGGGATGGGCTTCCAAATGCTCGCGACAGAGCGCCTCGGCCACCTCAGGCTTGCCGGATTGCAAGGCGTCTATGACCGGTCGAATGGCGGCTTGCGCTGTCGGGTTGGCGCTGGACATGAATGCTGGCGTCCTGGACTTCCTCAATCCCTGTTAGAGATTAAGTCCTTATTTTCCAATAATTTAATGTGGCCGGGAAGTGCCACCGCGGTCACCTGTTTCGCGCTCGACAGCCGCTCGCCGCCATCACTGGTCGACAGGCTTGATAACGCCAATATACGGCAGGGTTCGATCCTTCTCGTCGAAGTCCAGTCCGTAACCCACGACCCATTCGTCGCCGATCGTAAAGCCGAGATAGTCGATGTCGACGTCGACTTCGGTTCGTTCCGCTTTGTGGATCAGCGCGCAGGTCTTGATCGACGCCGGATTGCGGGATTCGAGCATGTCGATCAGGTAGTGGATCGTATGTCCGGTGTCGACGATGTCCTCGACAATCAGGACGTGCTTGCCTTCGATCGGTCGGCGCACGTCCATGACCAGCCTGACCGCGCCGCTGCGCACGCTGCCGTGTTCGTAGCTCGAGACAGCGATGAATTCGATGTGGCGGGGAATGCTGAGCCGGCGCGAAAGGTCGGCGAGGAAGATAAACGCGCCTTTGAGCACTCCGATCAGCACGATCTCGCCCTTGTCGGCATAGTCGAGCGAGATCTGCGCCGCGAGTTCGTCGACACGCGCGAGTATCTTTTCCTCGCTGATCAGCGTTTCAGGTTTCCCCATGCACCTCGTCCCTGTGTTTGATCAGCGGCCAGAGACCCCATGCAAACAGCACCGCAATTATCCCAAGACACCATACGATCACCGCGCCTGCCGGCAGGTCCGCGCCGACCGACAGGACGAGGCCGGCCAGGCTGCCGAGGAGTCCAACCGCATAGCCGCAGAGAATGCGCAGACCGCGTCGCGCGATGTGTCTTGTCGCCAACGCCGGGATGATCAGGCAGGCGAAGACGAGATATATCCCGACGAGCTGTACCGAAGCCGTAACGGCGAATGCGAACAGTGCGTAGAAGCCGAAGCCCCGCAGATGGTCGCGCATCCAGTACCAGGCCGCGAGGACGACGGCGCTGATGATCGTCACCGGCAACAACTGCTCGTAATTGACCCACAGCACCTGCCCGACCAGCAGCTCCTTTAAATGCTCGCCGCCATGGGGGTTGCCTGCGAGCAGCAGCAGGCCCGCGGTGGCAGCGAGCACGAACGAGACGCCGATCAGTGCCTCCTGGATGTCCGGCCAGTGTTTGTCGGTCCAGTGCAGGATCCAGGCGGCAACCAGGGCTGCCGAAACGGCCGCGATCTGTACCATCCAGCCCTCGGCTTCCCAGCCCATCGTATCGGCTGCGATGACGCCGAGCCCCGCCACCTGCGCGATCGCGAGATCGATGAAGATGATCCCGCGACGCAGCACTTCGGTCCCGAGTGGCACGTGTGTCGACAGCACCAGCAGGCAGGCCAGCAGGGCCGGCAGGATGATACTGAGCTCAAACGTGCTCAATTCGCGTATTCCAGCAACATTTCGATATGCGCATCATAAAGTGAAAACAGATCGATGATGTCGTCTGTCGCGCCAATCGTAAACGGCAGCATGATAGCCGGAATATTGAGTCTCGACGAAAGCCAGCTGGACGGCTTTTCGTTTTCGTAGGGAGTGCGAATCACACCCGCCGGTGGATTGGGCGTCAGCTGTTCGAGAAGTCTTGCGAGCTGAGCGCCGCTCGGCGGTATGCCGGGTTTCGATTCCAGCGTTGCGACAACATCGAGATCGAGCCAGTCTGCCAGGTAGCTGAAGCTGCGGTGGTGAGAGGCAAGCCGCAGTCCTTCCAGACCTAGCGCTTCTTCCTCCCAGCGTTCAGTCGCCTGGTCCCAGCGATCCTGGAAATCCGCAAGCCGCTGCTCGTAGACAGCCGCGTTGACGGAGTCGAGCACAGCCAGTCTTTCCGCGAGGGCATCGGCAACACGCGAGATGTTTCGCGGGTTCAGGTGGATATGCGGATTGCCGGTGGGATGCACGTCTCCCTGTGAGCGGTCGACGACCTTCGGAATCTCGATTCGGCGAACGTAATCGGCGGCCAGGAAATAACCCTGGTTGCCGACCTGCACGCCAGGGTTGCCGGCGCGCCGCAGCAGCAGGGGCAGCCAGCCGACTTCGAGATCCGCGCCGGTGCAGACCAGCAGGTCCGCGTTGCGGACCGCCGCGATAAGGCTCGGGCGTGCCTGCAGACTGTGCGGATCCTGGAACGCTGTTGTCGCGACAGTGACGCTTGCGAGATCGCCTGCGATTTCGTCGATCAAAGATCCCCATTCGGGTTCACAAACGAAAACGTCCAGCGCGTGCGCGGGCAGGGGAGCCGCGACGATGAATAACATGGCAATTAATTTTCTCATCGCTCCGTCTCCTCAAAACCGGTGCGCGCCGTGGGCGCCGATGCTCATGATGTACTGCAGGTACCACTGGTCGTCGGATATGTCGAGTACGTTATCCTTCGTGTATTGCAGCCTCAGCCGGCTGAACTCGCTCGGCGACCAGTCGAACATCAGGCTGTCACGATAGGACGTACGACCCGGGTCCTCGAGTTCGGTGCCGACAAGCAGCGGTCCATTGCTGGCGCGCACTTCGTCATGGCGCAGGCCGACGCGCCAGGTCGGCGCGAACTGCCAGACGCCTTGCAGATACCAGCCATCCTGGTCGCCGTCGTAATCGATGTCTGCAAACTGACCGCTTTCCGAACGATCGAAGTATTCGCCCTGGACCTTGAAGTTGCGGATCGAATTGTTGCCGCCGGGCGCCCACTTCCAGACGAAGTCGAGGATCGTCAGGTCGCTGTCGCCGGTAAACGCTTCTTCGGGCGCCAGCGGATCCTCCTCCTCTGCGTGCTCGTGGCCGGCTTCGCGATCGAATGCCTCGGTGCTTGAATGCGAAAGGCCGACCTGCCAGCTGTTGCTGTCGCCGACGTCGCCGCCGAGCTTCGCAAATACCGTGTAGGTGCCTGGCGAATTTTCGCCATTCGCCGTCGCGGGAAATCCGCCGCCCCAGTTGAGTTCGGCGCCCAGTTCGAACAGCAGGTTTGTCGGCGCGACCCAGCGCGCCTGCACGCCGTCGACGATGTAGCGACCGCCATAAAACGCCTGGTAGGGCAGTGGGCGATCGACGAAGTCGTCTGCATGGTAGTGGAAGGCATTCAGGTAGCCCGCTGCCGAAAAATACCGGCCGCCCAGAACCGACATGCCGAGGGGCAGGTCGGTGGTCTGCAGCCAGGCTTCTTCGAGCTCGACTTCGATTGCGCCTTCTTCCTCGTGCAGGCCGATCGTCATATTGCCGAAGTACCTGGTATCGATGCTGGCTTGCAGGTTGATCTCCGCTTCGCCGAGCGCAAACCCTGTGCCCTCTGTACCGATCTCTCCGCCCGGCTGGAAGCCCGGGATCTCCTCCCAGCCCTGGCCGACATCCGCGTAGCCACCCATCAGGATTGCGCCGATCGCAGGATTAAAGGTATTCGGAGCTGACGAGCCGGAACCCTGGTCAATGGCGGTCTGTTCCGCGAGTTCGATGGCTTCTTCGGCGTCGCGCTCCGCCCCGCGTGTACGCCGCTCCGCGACGGCGAGGCGCGCTTCGAGATCGCGGATCCTGGCGTCATAGTCGGCCCGCATCTCCGCGACCAGTTGTTTGAGTTCGGCAATTTCGCCGGCACCGTCCTGCGCGTTGGCCAATGACATCGGCACAACGGCCACGGCGAGTGCCGAAACAGTCTTTAAGATTTTCATGTCTTGTATCACTTCTGAATATGTGTCGATGCGCGCTGGCAATCCAGGCCATCTACATAATGCAAAGGACTCACAAAGCGATGAAGCTCCTGTGAATCAAGTCCGTTTAAACGAGGAACTACGTCAGAAGCGCGCGGGCGGACCCCGTGGGCGGGGCGCCAGGTTTTCGGAGGAATAGAAGGGTGCCGCGATCGCGGTATTGAAAACGTTGAATGTTGCCGTCGTAGTCGGGACAGAACCGATGTCGACAGCGGCAGCGCCCAACTGGCTGGCGGCGACGCAGGTCGTGCAGACCTGGCTTTGGGCCGCGCCGGAATCGTGCTGCAGATCGTGCATGGCCGTCAGATACTGTGCTGCCACCAGCACCAGCGCGAGCGCGATGCCGGGAAGCGTGCTTCTCTGTCTGCTTACGAATGCCATGGTCAAACTTTAGCGATTCGGCTCTGCCATTTGAAGCATCTTAGACGCCCGTGTTTATTAACTCTTTGATATTCCGATAAAATCAGCCCCTGAGCCGGCTTACTGAATCGGAAAACCCGCACGCGCGAGCCGCCGCGCATGCGCATCGAACTGCTCACGGTCCGCGTAGATCATCACCACCGAGAAACGGCCAACGCCCTTGCGGAACCAGTCGAGCTGCACCTCCGGCGCTTTCGATTCGAGCCGCGTGACGAACGCTTCCGCCCGGTACGGCTCGCCGAATTCGACCAGCGTCGATCGACCGAGTTCCGAGTAGAGGCTGCGAACCGACGATTGACGGACCTGGCGATCGCCAAGCACGTAGTCGAGATGCTGGAAGATATAGCCGCTGTACCAGTTGGCGCCGTCGGGAATGTCATCCGGGTTGGAAGCGATGCGCTCCGGGCCGTAGTTATACGCGGCAAGCGCCAGGTGCAGATTGCCGCCGAAGCGCTCGAGCATCTCTCTCAAGTAGCGTGCGCCGGCATCGATATTGGTGCACGGGTCGTAAAGCTCCGACAAGCGGTAGATGCCGAGATGGTGGGCAGTGGTCGGCCACAGGATCTGCATGACGCCGTGCGCGTTGGC
>JABAOE010024920.1_pt1 | contig 10141 bp, 10 predicted proteins | sample 7062141 | NCBI WGS metagenome assembly JABAOE01 (sample SAMN14538627, study PRJNA623070) | marine sediment metagenome | biome: marine biome [ENVO:00000428]; feature: marine pelagic biome [ENVO:01000023]; material: deep marine sediment [ENVO:00002113] | place: India: Gulf of Khambhat ...
ATACCGGCCACAAACTCGATGGTACCCGCCATTCCCATCAGAGATAACAGAGGAGCAGGTTCTCCAGTTCCGCCCATCCCACCGAAGACACCAAAAAGCTTACGCGCGCCGTTGCAGGCAAAGAGTAGCCCCACCACAATCCGCATCATCGCGTAGATATAGTTGGAATAACTTCCAAGAAATCGCTCCATGGCACCTCCTAGCTTTCGTTATTCCGCTTTCAACACAAAGTCGAAACGGATCTCTCTCTCATTCATTTTAGGATAGATTTGCGTGGTCAAGGTATGGTGACCCGAGGCAAATACTTTGACATGGATATGCGGTGGCCGACGAAAGTAAGACACCGGAGCATGTGTTTCAAGAACGTAGCCCCCTTTCTCTCCCGTATATTGTGTCGCCCGGTGGGCATCGTCTTACTCACCTTGGGGGTTTACCTGCCACCATTCGATCCGCGCGCCTTGTAGCGCTCCGCAGTTGGCACTGCTCTTAACAAAACCTCTGACGATCAAACCACTACCAATCTTGGATCGAACGGGAGCTCCGGCTACGTAATACGGCCCTTCCATGTCGCCGGGCGTCGGTAGACATGAGGTTTGTCCGTTTAAGGAAGCCGGATAGAGTATCAAGCTGCAAAACATCACGAACCCCAAAATCAGGACTCTGAAAGAGGAGTTCAGTAGATTTGGTACCTCATGGTTCAATTCCAATGTCATGGTTTCACCTCTTGGATCTTGGCGTGATCCGGAGGATTCTGTCATCCCGCGAGCTGGGCCAGGCTCTCCCGTCTCGGTTGCTAGTAGCGAGGTAAACCTCGCCTTTGGGACCTACTAGGACATCCCGGAGTCGACCAAAGTGATCCTCGAAATGCTTTTTTTCATGGAGGACACGCTTCCCGTCCTGGGATAGACCCAATCTAAATAAAGCGGACCCCTTTAGCGTGGTAAACAGCAGACTCCCCTTCCAGCCAGAGAATAAATCGGCATCGTAAAAGTCCAAGCCGGAAGGAGCAATGGTGGGTGTCCAGGCTGCAAGCGGCTCGACCATCTCACCATTCCGACAATACCGCTTCTCTCCCCACACGTCGCCGTCGCAGAATCCCCGCACTTTTGGCCAGCCGTAGTTTTTCCCTTTTTGGACCCGATTGATCTCGTCGTTATCGGCAGGACCGTGTTCCGTAATGTATAAAGCGCGGCTATGAGGGTGGAAGGCGATTCCTTGGGGGTTGCGATGTCCCAGGGAGTAGACGGCATTACGAAAGGGATTTCCCGGTGCCGGTTGGCCTTCCAGTGTAAGGCGTAGAACTTTACCCGCAAGGGAGCCGGGTTTTTGGGCCAGACTCGCCTTTTGTGCGTCACCGGTAGTCACGTAGAGGTAGCCATCCGGGCCGACGGTTAACCTGGCGCCATTGTGATTGGGTGCACCCGGAATTCCATCCAGCAACACCTCTGGCTCACCAAGGGCCCTTCCATCGAATCGCAGGCGAACGAGTCGGTTTTTTATCTCCCGCTTCGTTCCGTAGGAATAAACAACGTAAACATAAGGGTTTGAGGAAAAGTTTGGATGAAATGTCAGCCCCATCAATCCACTCTCGCTAATTTCAATCACATCCACCGTCCCCGCAACCGACACACTACCATTCTCAGGATTGACCCTGGAGATACTCCCCTTGCGCTCCGTTACCCAAATCCAATTGTCCGGTCCCCAGCTCAGATCCCAAGGGGTATCCAGACCCGAGGCCAGCGTGACAACCTGGAAACCATTAACAGTGTCAACCTTTAGACGGGAAGTACCAGCCCTGGCCTTGGAATCCTTGGTCTGAGCTATCCCGGGGACATGCGACTGCAAGGTCAAAACGAGCAGGACTATGGCAGTAGCGACTCCCCGCCCAGGTCGACCAACATTCTTCTTGTCTGCGATTATGACAGACGTCTTGAGTGACAAGCGAAGCATCCGTTCAACTGCCTATGATAGCAGAGCATGTCATCGGCGTTTAGAAGCTGAGGGGAAAAAATGTCAATCGACCCTCGATTCATATCGGTAGTTCACAAGCCCTTAGGCCTTTTCCGAGGATCATTAAAGATTGCCTACCTGCCATGCTGTTTCATTTAAACCCGTCACCCTGTTTTGATCAAGACGTAACATTTTGGCACCGGAGTCCAATTTTAATACGATTTCAGCCTCACTTCTTTCGGCATAACTTACCAAAATCACAGCGAAAATGTCACGGCATTTTTATTGCGTGTTGTTGGCTCTAACCGAACAGGTGGGAGACAAATTTGTACACCCGTTTAATCTCTCAGCCTGGTTAATTGCGAAGTGAATAGATTTCATTTTTCGTGAGGTGAGTAATGAATAATACAGTCCTCAAAATACTTTTCCTGGCCCTAACTTTGGTTTTAATCCCGGCAACTGTCGGTGCATCGGGTTCGCATGGTAAAAACGGTCACCGTCACGGCGAGGGACACAGAAACGAGAAGTCCTACCATGAACACGACGATTGGCATGATGGTGAAAATCGGCAGCATGGACTCCGTCTACTAAGCAAGCTACACGAATCGGAGTGTTCTGCAGTAGAAGGGAAATGGGCCCGGGCCATTTGCTACGGTTATTGCGAAGCTCTCGATTGTGATAGCGCCAATCCAAGAGGATCGGATAGAGCTTGTACAGTACTGAAGGAAAAATTTTATGCACGAACCGATGCAACCTTACCCTGTGTTGCTCCCCTCGCGCTCTCCTGTCCTTGTTTCGGCGACCTCGACTCGGTCTTCAACGGAGGTACAACGATCTGCAGTCCCACCACCAGCCCAACGTTGATTTCAGACGGCAACGGGACTCAGGTTCAGGCGGTTGCTTTGACTGAATTCAATGCATGCAGTGGTGTCACTGGACAGGTGCAGATGATCAGCGAGGAAGACGCAAACGGATGTTTGGGGATGATCGAAAATTTTTGCGCGCTTCCCTAGCCCGCAAAGGGAAGATGGATTGAACTGGACAACCCTTGAGATTTATCTCGATTGGGGACAAGCTGCAAATACGCCGGGTAAGGACGTAGGTCTAGGCGGTCAGCCAAGGATCCACGGTAACATGAATCACGTCTTGATTGCCCTCCCCGGCAACCGATCGAATAGCCGTATCGACCTCCTTGAGTCCGAACCGGTGACTTCCCAACTCGTGAAGCGGATACTTCCCAGATCCAATTACTCTTAGGGCGAACTCTACCGCCTGATAGCTATGACCACGAACTCCCTGGAGGGTGAGGCATTTGCGTTGGATTTGATCCAAAGGAAATGGGTTGATCTCATCTCCTCGGGGCACCACGATCAATTTTCCCTGAGCCGCGAGAGCTTCAATGGCAGGCAAAACGGTAGCCGGTCCACCCGTTGCCACGTCGATGGCCAGATCCACACCGCGGCCACCGGTAATCCCTTTCACCGCCTTGACCAGATCTTCCTTTTCCACATCGATCACGTGGCTGGCCCCCAAAAGGCGGGCTATTTCCAAACGCCGGGAATCCCGAGAAAGACCTGACACGATGATGCTGTCGGCCCCGGCTTCCTTGGAAGCCAGAATGCAACCGAGCCCCTGCTGTCCTGGTCCCTGGATCAGGACGCTCTTTCCTGGTCCGATGCCACCATCGAAGTAGGCCCACTGCCATCCGTTTCCAAAGGGGATACCCAGTGTCGCTTGCTCCGCCGGAACGCTGTCCGGAATCCTGTGAAGTCGCGTCCCCGGGTGAAGATAGAGGTACTGGCTGAAGCCTCCACCGCGGGAGGGCTGAAATCGAATCAAGGAATCCGGACTGTCTCCCGGCGGATGGTCTTGTCCCCCCTCCTGGGGACAGAAACCAAAGTATCCGGATAGGCAGGATGGACAATGACCGCAAACGCGATAGCCTTCGGCCAGCACCCGCTCCCCTACTTTTAGCCCCCAGGCTTGAGCCGCTACCCGGCCGATCTCAGCGATGGTGCCTACATTTTCATGCCCCATAATAAAAGGCTCTGCCCCCATCGCCTGGGCATAGGTGTGTACATCCGTACCGCATACGCCCACCGCTTCCACGCGCATTAGCCCTGCATCGGAAGGAACCTCCGGCACGGGAAACTCCCGGACCTTTGTCTCTTGGCGTCCCACCTTCACAGCGGCAAGCAGCTTCTTATTCATGCAAAGCTCACTTAGGAATTACGGCTCCGCGGGAGCCGTCTTCCACTGTTTGAGCGGGCGCCCTTCCGCAAAGGCCTGTAGTTCTCGCTCCCAGATCTTGCGCATCAGCATCACTCCGACGTCAACGCGCCCGAGCTTGTCTTTTGATCGGTCCACGACCCCCTGCCCCACCTGCATGAGATAATCCTCCACCGAAAACAGAGTGGCGGTGCTCAACCCTTTGTCCAGGTCTTTCTCTTTGATTTTGCCGGCCAGGATGGCATCCCCGATGGCGGTCGGTGAAATCGCCTTTCCCAATTCCTCGGTTTTTGTTCTGCGCTCTCTATATCGCGCTGCTTCTTCACCCTGGACGTGCATCAGGTCGATGCTGAAGCTCACGGTATTCTCATCATCCACCGGAACCCGCCAAGAAAGACGGTCTACCGGAATGGTAGCAGCATCCTGCATGGAGCCTTCAACCCGCACGTTGGCCTTCACCAGATTGATATTCGGCATATGAAATCGAACCGTTTGCGGCGGATCCTCGCACCTGCACCTAACCCCATAATCCGTCTCTTGCACCTTCACCTCACCGGCTCCAAAGCGATCGGATCTGCCAGCCCGGGAAATGGCCTCGCGGTGAGTAAAGGTAACGTGGGCTAGGTCGCAGGCGTTGTCCAGTCGATTGAAATAATTGCATGGCCAGTGCTCGGGGATGCAGGCTTCTAAGACGCCGGCTTTCTCCATTTCCGGGAATCGTCTGAAGGGTGGAGGCTCACCTTCTCCCAAATACGCAAAGATGACTCCTAGATATTCATGTGTCGGATAGGCTCGTACCTTGACTGTGGAACAAAGCAACGGATCCTCCCGGGGCTGTTCGAGGCATTGCCCCGCTCCGTCATACCTCCAACCATGATACATACACCTAAGGGAATCCTCTTCCACCGAACCGACATATAGAGGTGCCCCCCGGTGTGCGCAGGTGGGAGCCAGCAAATGAGGAGTTCCGGATGCACCTCGATAGAGCGAGAATATCTCGCACATGATCTTTACAGGAACGACATCTCCGGTGGCCAGATCCTGGGACCGATACACCGGGGACCAAAAGGTGCGCAGATATCTACCGGCCAGTGTTTCGGGTCCGGTATGGATGAAATCGTCAAAAGTAACTCGCATTGCCAATCCTCATCACAGATTCTAGTGAGCGTGAAACATCAACTATCCGGACCTATTCTGCTCGAAAAGACTGACCCTTCACTTCGTAGTTGGAAGTCGGCCCCCACCCGTGAGCTCTTTGTACAACTTTAACACTTTCGGATCCCGAGGCCGGCCCTCAATGATCTTGGTATACTGCGCACCGGTTACCGGGGTCGCCTTCTGATTTGTGAATTTTTCATAATCCTTGAGAAACTCAGGATCATTCCAAACCTTGTTGAAGGCTACCGTCAGTTCCTTCCGGGCCTCACTAGGAACACCCTTGTGAACATAAAAGATCGAGCCTCCCGGGGTAGCGGCATTGTGCATCCGGATAATGTCCTTCTTAAGCTTCGTGTCCGCGAGTTCGGTGAGGGTGGGTATCCCTTGCGTGATCGTAGGGTAATCCTCCACTCCCTGCCCAATGATGTCCTTCAATTGAGCCACAAAGGTATACCCGCTGGTAGTCCATTGGGGCACGTCACGCACCAATCCGGCTATGCCTGCCATGTACATATCCATCTCACCGCGTTCCATAGCAAGATGGACCTCACTGGAGCTATAACCCAAAATCCATCTTGGATCCTTGATTCCGATCACATAGGCCGCAACCCGATCGGCATTGTACAAACTATGTCCCACGGAGCGGTTGCCAAAGCGGAACCTCTTGCCGGCTCGCAATTCTTCCACCGTACGGATTTTGAGGCCTGGGCGAACCGTCAGCGCCAGAACACCGCCAGGCGAGCCGGCCCCAAGAATCAAAAGGTCATCAATATCGTACCGCACACCCCGTGCGCCAAGCAGGAAACGGGCAAACATCCCGCTACTCGAATTTCCAAGGGTCAAACCATCCCGTCGCGCCGAGTTAACAACGTGGTTGACTCCCGCCGTGCCTCCGGCACCGGGTACGTACTGAAAGACAGCCGCAGAAAAGCCAAGATACTTTTTCAGGTGCTTAACCGTCACCTGGACTCGGAAACTTCCCGTACCTCCCGGGCGTCGACCTTCAATGATCTTAATCGTCTTGCCATCGTAAAACCCCGCTTCCGCGACATCCCTAGAATTTAGTGGTAATTGTATTCCGATACTCGCGACAAAAAATAGGGTAAAAATCACCGGACGAATCATGTTCACTCCTTTTTTATTTGATTAACGCATTCTATGGCTAATTTGATTATCCTAGCTGCAGGCCGACTCCAACCCCACTCGAACTAAGATTAGCGATCCGTGGGCAGAGGACCTCCGGCGCCAAGCTTCTTATATAAATTAATGACTTCCGGGTCCCGGGGTCGGTTCTTGAGCAATAATGTATAATCGTCACCAGTCAGCGGGTCCGCCTTTTGTCTAGTTACCCGGTGATATTCGGCATGAAACTCTGGATCTTTCCAAACTTTATCGAAGGCGGCCTTTAACTCCTTTCGCGCCGCAGCCGGGATCCCTTTATAAACGTAAAAGAGCGAACCACCCGGTGTCGTGGCATGGTGAAGCCGAATCAGATCCTTCTTTAACTTGGTGTCAGCGTGTTGTTGCACTGTGGGGATTCCCTGAGGAAACTTCGGATAGGCCTCTGCTCCCTGCCCTTTGACATCTGGCAACACAATAGGAAATCCGAAACCTTCCTCGATCCATTGTGGAGAATCTCGCAGGAGGCCGGCAATCCCGCCAAAGGATGCGTCCCCTTCCCCCCGTTCCAGAGCCACCCGAATTTCAGCCGCACTGTAACCCAGTATCCACTTGGTTTTTTTTAATTCGAGGACATACGCGGTTAAACGGTCACGCATGTACATACTGTGCCCTACGGAGCGATTGGCAAAGCGCAGCCCTTCGTATGCCTTGAGCTGCTCCACGGTGCGGATTTTCAATCCGGGGCGGACTGAAAGCGTGGTGGCTCCGCCGGGTGAACCCGCGCCCAGGATCACTAGGTCGTCCAGCTTATATCGAACTCCCCGGGTCCCCAAAATGGCCGCCGCAAAAATTCCGCTGCTGGAGTTACCAATAACCAGGCCGTCTCGATTGGCCGAATTGACAACGTAGTTGACCCCGCCTCGGCCTCCTCCGCCCGGCATGTACTGGAACACCGCCGCCGAGAATCGAAGGTACTTTTTAAGATGTTTTACGGTAGTTGTGGTGCGAAGGGTGCCGGTACCTCCTGGACGTCGTCCTTCAACGATTTTGATTGTTTTTCCCTCATAGTAACCGGCCGCACCGGCGCGGTCGCCGGGCAGCAGCGTTAATACCGCAACCAGACAACTCACGATCAAGCTGGACCTAGAAAACCAATAACCGTTCATGAATAACTCCAACTTCTCCGGCATGCCGTGAACGTGTGAAACACAGCATTGGTGACTCCTGTTCCGCCGAAGATATCCGACGACTACCTTGAATGTCAATCAGGGAAACCCCGAAACTTACTGACGAATTAAGCGGCCCGAAGCCACAAGTTTCATTGTATATCCTACACTCATTGAGAAGCTGCGATCTGTTTTGTTCAGTCACTGGTTGGCAGTGGACCCGGACCCGCAATTCGTTTGTAAGTTTCGGTGACTTTTCGATCCCGCGGTCGTCCCGCAAGCAAATCCATATAGGCCTGACCTGTCATAGGATCTGCCTTCTGTCGCGTTACCTTCTCGTACTCCAGTGCGAACTCGCGATCTTTCCAAACTTTGTCAAAGGACGTATTCAATATTTTCAACGCCTGAGGAGGGATACTCTTGTGAACAAAAAAGAACGTACCACCGGGGGTGCTTGCGTAGTGTAATTTGAGCACTGCCTTTTTTAACTTCGTATCCGCGAAGCCATTCAGGCTTGGGATCCCCTGGGCAAAATCCGGAAATACTTCCACTCCCTGTCCCTTCACGTCGTTAATAATCACGGGAAAACCGAAACCGTCCTTGATCCAGTGGGGGGACTGCCTGAGCAATCCGGCAATACCTCCAAAGGATGCATCCGCCTAACCGCGTTCCAGCGCTAGACGAATCTCACGGGTATTGTAGCCCAGTATCCATTTTGGTTTTTTGAGCTCCAGGATAAACGCGGTGATCCGGTCACGGTTGTACATGCTGTGTCCCACGGCTCGATTGGCAAATCGCAACCCCTCAAATGACTTTAAAGACTCTATGCTATTGATCTTCAATTCCGGACGAACGGATAGCGTCGTAACCCCTCCGCCGGACCCTGCCCCTAAAATCACAAAGTCATCCAAGTTGTATCGAACCGAAGGAACACCGAGAAACGCGCTGGAAAAGATCCCGCTGGTGGCGCTGGCAATCGTGAAACCATCACGCCTGACGTTCTTTGCCAGATGGTTTGTCGCACCGATACCGCCGGCGCCGGGCATAAATTGAAAGACAAATACCGGATTGCCTTTTATATACTTCTGCAAATGTTTAATGGTAATTTTCGCACGTAAATTGGCCGTCCCGCCGGGCCGCCATCCGCAGAGGATCTTGATGGTTTTGCCATCGTAGTAGGCCGCTGCGGCAACTCTCTGAAACTTTGGCAGGACCACCGTCAAGGTGAAAGTACTGAGAACAATGGCAACAGGGAAAAACCGGGCAAAAACACGTGGCATCTTCTCTCCCTTCACAAGACAGAAATGTCTGGAACCCGCGTAATTCGGGAGAAAATAGCCGCGATGCCCCCAAATGTCAAATCGGTGAAAAAACAGGCAGTGGCTTCGAGGAGTTAACGGTGAACCGGCAGCGGACCTGCCCCAATCAGTTGTTTGTAGACTCTTACAATCTGGGGATCTTTAGGGATGGTTTCGATTGCTTGTCTTATCTCTGCGCCGGTGGCAGGATCCGCATCCGCACCGGTTAGCTTCTGGTAGTGCTTCGCAAACTCAGCATCCTGCCATAGTTTTTCAAATGCCTTTTCTAGCTCTTGTTGAGCGACCCGGGGAATGCCCTTGAGGGCCACGACACCTCCGGGGGGCCTCACATTTCGATGAAACAGCAGGATCTCACGCTTCATTTCAGTATTTGCAAACCGCTCCAGCACCGTGGCACCATGGGGAAACCCCGGCACCGCTTCCGCTCCTCTCCCCTTGATATTCTTCATGACGATGGGAGCGGTGTACCCATTCTTTAGCAGGTGGGGGGTAGCGCGCATGAATGATGGGATACTGTTACTCCGCGCGTCCGCTTCCTTGCGTTCCAGGGCAGGGTCAATCTCCGGACTGCTGTAACCCAGGACCCATGTGGGATTTTGGAGATCCAGGATATAGGCCATCACTCGATCGATGTTGTACATGCTGTGGCCGACGGACCGGTTAGCAAAACGAAGACCTTTATAGGCCTTGAGCTTTTCGACCGAATCAATTCGCAGTTCCGGCCGGAGCACCAGGGTGTAAGGCCCTCCAGGAGTCGGCCCGCCAAACAAGATCAAGTCATTTAAATCGTATCGTACACCGGGAGAGCCAAGGATGGCATGAGAGTAGACACTTGAGTGGATGTAGNNGCACACCCCCTCCACCAGGAATGTATTGCTGCACAATGACAGGATTTCCAGGAAGGTGTTTCCGTAAAAAATCTGTAACCGCACGAGTCCGGAGATCTCCGGTACCACCCGGCGCATTACCCTGGACCATCACCAAGGTCTTCCCGGCATAAAAAGGCGTCGCTTCGACAGGATGATCGATCGCAGCAACTAATAACAGAACGGAAGCAGCCGTCGTGATAAACAACTGTCTCATGACTTGGGAAGTTCTTTCAGTCACGACCCGCCAGCCACCAGGATCCTCAAATAGTTGAATAGGACTTTAAAATCGTTGCCTAACCAAACAGCAGACCCTCCGGCCAAATGATCT
>JABAOE010013148.1_pt4 | contig 10140 bp, 11 predicted proteins | sample 7062141 | NCBI WGS metagenome assembly JABAOE01 (sample SAMN14538627, study PRJNA623070) | marine sediment metagenome | biome: marine biome [ENVO:00000428]; feature: marine pelagic biome [ENVO:01000023]; material: deep marine sediment [ENVO:00002113] | place: India: Gulf of Khambhat ...
GTCGCCGGTGATGACCATCTTCGAGTTGAAGCCGAGGCGGGTGAGGAACATCTTCATCTGCTCGGGCGTCGTGTTCTGGGCCTCGTCGAGGATGATGAACGCGTCGTTGAGCGTCCGCCCGCGCATGTACGCGAGCGGGGCGATCTCGATGGTCCCCCGCTCCATGAGCCGCTGCGTCTCCTCGGGGCCGAGCATCTCGTAGAGCGCGTCGTAGAGGGGACGGAGGTAGGGGTCGACCTTGGCGGTGAGGTCGCCGGGCAGAAAGCCGAGCCGCTCCCCCGCCTCGACGGCCGGACGGCTGAGGATGATCCGGCGGACGGCGCCCGTCAGCAGCGCCTCGACGGCGCACGCCATTCCCAGGTAGGTCTTTCCGGTCCCCGCCGGCCCGATGCCGAACGTGAGGGTGTGCTCGCGTACCGCGTCGACGTAGCCCTTCTGCCCCAGGGTCTTCGCCCTGACGTGCTTGCCGCGGCCGACGGCGATCGAATCGGTGAAGATGCCGGACGGGGACGGCACGTCCTGACGGACGAGCTCGACGACCCTTGCCACCCGGTCGGCGTCGAGCGTCTGGCCCTCCTGAACGAGGATCAGCAACTCGTCGAAGACGGTCCGGACGAGGGCCGTGTCGGCCTCCGGCCCCGAGATCCCCAGCTCGTTCCCGCGGGCAACGATCCTCGCCAGGGGGAAGGCCTCCTCGATCTGGCGCAGGAACACGTCGCGCTCGCCGAGCAGATCCACCATGAGGTGGTAGCTCGGAACGCGAAGCCGTACCTCAGTTGAAGACGTAGACGTCACGGGAATGACTCATGGAGGGTGGGGACACGCACCGCATCGCGGTGCGTCACAGAGTATATCGGCGTTGGGGTCGGCAACATAAACCCCGGAGACCCGGCCGGGTCCGGGCACCGCGGCCCCGCTCAGTCGAGATCGGCCGCGACCCCCAGCTCCGACAGCCGCTCGCTGAAGCCCTCTTCGCTCTGGTCGAGGAGCATGGCGAGGGTGCGCAAGTCGTTGCTCCGGATCGTCAGCACCTTGCCGTTGAAGTCCTGGCGCAGCATCTGGATGCCGCGAAGAAAGCGCTCGACGACGATCGCGTCCTGGCCCGAGAGGTTCTCGACCCGGTTGAGATCGATCGTCATCCCACCGGACGGCACACGGGGAACGGGCCGATCGGCATCGTCCTGGGGAAGGAGCTGGGTGACGGGGACCCCATAGAACCCGGCCAGCCGGTGAAGCCGAGGCAACGACAGGCTCCTCTCGCCGCGCTCGTATGCACCGAGGACGGCGGCCTTGAACTCCTGGTCTGAGAGGCGCTGCACGTCCTGAAGCGAGAGCCCGCGCTGACGCCGGATCGACCTGAGCCGCTTTCCCACCAATTCGTTGTACCTGGGCACGGTGCCTCCCTAGGCTGCCTCCCTCTTAGGCCCCATTACTGAGAGCGGTCAAATCAAACGCGCTCTGTAGCTCGGATGTTAGCCGACACGACCAACGACCTGCTGGATTTTCGCGCCACGCACGCAGCATTTCCAAACCCGCCCCGCTGACTAGTCATGCCGCTCTACTCCGGAAGGTCCGGGACCATGCGCCCAGCGTCGCGCATGACGAGGCCGGCTGCAACCACCGCTGCCGTTTCCACTCGCAGGATCCGGACACCGAGCCCGAACCTCACGCCGCCGGCAGCAGCGAGCTCGGCGTCGGTGAACCCACCCTCGGGCCCGATCGCGACCGTCACCCGAGGCCCGGCAGGGACGTCGAGAGGCGCTCCCTCCGGGTCGGCGACGAGCACCGCGCCGTCCTCGCCCAGGTCCTCCGGCGCGACCTCGCCGCCGAACTCGAGCCACCACGCCCCCCGTGATTGCTCGAGGGCAGCGTCGGCCCACGCCCTCACCTTGACCGGCGCGGGGAACCGGTTCGCACCGAGTTCGGTCCGGAGCCAGTCGATCCGGTCGACGCCGAGCTCGGCCAGCTTCTCGACCACGAAACGTTGCCGGGCGGTCTCGCGCGGAGGGGCGACGGCGACGACGACACGTGGCGACGGACGCGGCACCTGGCGTTCCCGGCCTCTCGTGACTGCGCCGGCCGTGTACCGACCGGTGCCGACCGTCCCCCTGCCGTCGGTGTAGGTGACCGCGGCCGAGGAGAGCCGGAGGACCTTCTCGAGGTGAACGCGCGCGGAGTCGGGGACCGCGATCGCGTCTTCGCCGCCCCACGGGCCCGGCAGGAGGAGATGGGGAACGCGCCCCACCTCAGCGGGGGCGCCTACGGCGCCGCCTGGGAGGAGACGGCGACTCGCCGCGAGCCTCGGCGTAGCTGCGCAGCGCGGTCTCGGCCTCGGCCGAGAGCTCGGAGGGGACGTCGAGGGCGATCTCGACGACGAGATCGCCACGACCCCGGCGACGGAGCCGGGGCACACCCTTGCGGGGAATGCGGAACGAGGTCCCCGGCTGGGTGCCGGCGGGGATGTCGAGCTCGAAGCCGTCGCCGTCGATGGTCGGCACCGTCGCCGCCGTCCCCAGCGCGGCCTCGGCGAGACCCACCCGGAGGATGTGATGGAGATCGTCNNCGGCCACCCTCACCTGGAGATACAGGTCCCCCGGCGGCGCGCCGAGCTCACCGACGCCGCCGCGTCCGGCGAGCCGAAGACGGGTGCCGTCGTCGACGCCGGCGGGAATCTCGATGGTCAGCGCCTGCTCCGCCGAGACCCGGCCCGAGCCCCGGCATTCCTGGCACGGGTCGCGCACGACCGAGCCCCGACCCCGGCACGTCGAGCACTCGGTCACTGTCATCATCGAGCCGAGGAACGTCGTTCTGCTCACCTGCATCTGGCCCCGTCCGCCGCACGTCGGACACGTCTCCGGATCGGTCCCAGTCTCGGCCCCGGATCCGGCACACACCCCGCAGTGCTGCGGGGCTTTGAAGTGCAATTCGCGGCTGATCCCGAACGCTGCCTCCTCGAGCGTCACCTCGGTGGCGACGGCGACATCGGGGCCCCGCTGCCGGCCGGCGTTGGATCGGAAACCGAAGCCGAACGAACCGCCGAAGAACTGCTGGAGGATCTCGTCGAGACCGGCGAAGTTCGTGAAGAGGTCGGCGCCGGCGAAGTGCTCGCCGCGGTCGTAGGCGGCGCGCTTGGCCGGATCCGACAGGACCTCGTACGCCTCGGCGACGGCGCGGAACCTCGCCTCGGCGGTCGGGTCGTCCGGGTTGGCGTCGGGGTGGGTCTGGCGCGCCAGAGTCCGAAACGCCTTCTTGATCTCCTCGGGCGACGCATCCCGGGACACGCCCAGGGTGTCGTAGTAGTCGCTCATGACCTCATCGTCGCCTCAGCGGCCGAGGCTGTCTCCGAGGCCCTCCCCGACCTCTTCGACGAGCTTGATCGTACGGCGGTAGTCCATCCGCATCGGGCCGATGACGCCGACCCTGCCGACGCCTTGCTCTCCAGCCTCGTAGGTGGTCGCCACGACGGCGATGTCGACGTCGTCGACGGCGAGTTCGGCACCGATTCGCACCGCGGTGCCCGGCCTGCGGGTCTCCAGCATCGAGCGCACCGCGGCCTCCCTCTCGAGGAGCTCGAGCATGGAGTGGACGTGGGCGATGTCGCCCCACAACGAGGCCAGCTGGCTCGTGCCCCCGACGAACACGTCGCTCGACGCATCCCGGGATCCCTCCAGGGCAGCGACGACCTTCGAGACGATGCTGCCCACGTGCTCCGGATACCCGGTGGCGAGCCTCTCGGTGGCGCCCGGCGTGCTCGCCTCGATGGGAGCTCCGACGAAGTTGGAGGCGACGAGGCGCTCCGCATCGGCGAGCTCCGACGACGTCGGGTCGAAGGGAAGGCGCACGATCTCCTGGGTCACCCGCCCGGCGCCGGTGACGGTGACGACGAGGATGACGCGGCTCGTGAGGGGGACGAGGTGGATGCCGCGCACGACCTCACCGGTGATCCCGGGACCGATCACCACAGCCGGGTAGTGGGAGAGGTCCGACAGGAGCCCGGTCGTCTCCCTGAGGAGCTTGCCGAGCTCGTGATGGACGTCGGCGAAGAAGGACTCGATCCTCGCCCTCGTGGCGGAGCGCAGCCGGCCCGGAGAGCAGTGATCGACGTAGTAGCGGTACCCCTGGTCGGTCGGCACGCGGCCCGCGGAGGTGTGGGGCTGGGCGACGAACCCGTACGACTCCAGCTTGGCGAGGTCGTTGCGGATCGTCGCGCTCGACACGTCGAGCCCGCTCTCTTCGAGGACCGCCCGCGAGCTCACCGGCTGACCGGTGCGGATGTATTCCTCGACGAGAGCCTGCAGCACGAGCGCCCGTCGGTCGTCAAGCATGGTGGCAAGTTAGCACTCTCAGGGCGCGAGTGATAAGACGGTGCGCACAACGGCATCGGTGAGCAGGGGCGTGGCGACGCGCAGCCGGCCGGCATCGACGGCGATGACGCCGGCGTCCAGCAGCCGGCGACCGGCGTCGGAGGCGAGGAGTGCGGTGCCGACGTCCCCCGGGCTGACCCCCGCCGTCCGGCGCAGGCCGACCATGAGGCGCTCCTGGTCCCGCGCCCACCCCGCGAGTGTCTCGGTGCCGCGGCGCGGTCGCACCCCGGCGGCAACGGACTCGAGGTAGCGGTCGAGACGGCGCAGGTTGCGTGCCCGCGAACCGTTGCGATGGTCGTGGGCGCCCAGCCCGAACGCCACGTACTCGCCGTGGGCCCAGGTGACGAGGTTGTACCGGCAGGGGTGACCGGGACGGGCGTAGTTGGAGACCTCGTAGCGGACGAGGCCGGCGTGTGCCGCCGCGTGCTCGAGATGCTCGTACTTGTCGGCCTGGTCGTCGGGGTCGGGCGACGGGGCACCGGCGCGCACCGCCCGCGACAGCGCCGTGCCCGGCTCCACCGTGAGCGCATAGGCGGAGAGGTGATCGGGGCCGAGCGCCAGCGCCCTTCGCACCGTCGCCTCCCACGAGGCCATCGTCTCAGACGGCGTGCCGAAGATGAGGTCGAGGCCGACCGAAGCGAAGCCGGCGCCCCGAGCCGAGGACACGGCGACTTCTGCGTCCTCCGGCGAGTGGAGCCTGCCGAGCGAGGCGAGCACAGCGGCGTCGAAGGACTGGACGCCGAACGACACCCGGGTGAACCCGATGTCGAGCAGTCGCCCGGCAAGGCCGTCGCTCCAGTCCTCGGGGTTCGCCTCGAGGCTGATCTCGACCCCGGCCCCGAAGCCGAACCGGCCATCGAGGGCGTCGAGGACTCGCCCGAGGTCGTCGGGCGGGGTCAGGCTCGGCGTCCCCCCGCCGAAGTTGACGGCATCGAGCGGCCCCCACGGCGCCTCCATCCCGATCTCGGCGACGAGGGCGGCCACGTACGCATCCTCGCCGGCGCCGCCGTCGGCCGGGACAACGACGGCGAAATCGCAGTAGGGACACCGCCGCCTGCAGAACGGGAGGTGGACGTAGGCGGCGCGCCACGACGCGGCGGTGTCGGCGACCGCAGCCGAGTCCGGAGCCGGCGGGGCAACGGCGGGCGTCGCCTCACCCATCGATACGCAGAGCCGAGATGAACGCTTCGTGTGGTACCTCGACGCGACCGACCATCTTCATCCGCCGCTTGCCCTCCTTCTGCCGCTCCAGGAGCTTCCGCTTGCGGGTCACGTCGCCCCCGTAGCACNNTCCGTTTCGCCTTCACCGTCTCCCTCGCCACGATCCGCCCCCCGACTGCGGCCTGTACCGGGACGTCGAAGAGCTGGCGGGGAATGAGCTCGCGAAGCCGCTCCACCATCGATCGCCCGTAGCCGTACGCCTTGTCGCGATGGACGACGGTCGAGAAGGCATCCACGGCGACACCGTTGAGCAGGATGTCGACGCGCACCAGGTCGGACTCCCGGTAGCCGTCCGGTTCGTAGTCGAGCGAGGCGTAGCCGCGCGTCCGCGACTTGAGCTGGTCGAAGAAGTCGAAGACGACCTCGGCGAGCGGAACCGAGTAGTGGAGCTCGACGCGCTCCGGCGAGAGATACGTCATGTCCCCCATCTCACCCCGACGCTGCTGGACGAGTTCCATCACCGTCCCGACGTACTCGGACGGCGTGACGATCATCAGCCGCACATACGGCTCGGCGATGGCGGCGAGGCGCCCGTCGGCGGGCAGGTCCTGTGGCGAGCGGACCGCAACGGTCGCCCCGTCGGCGAGCGTCGCCCGGAACTCGACCGAGGGAGCCGTGGCGACGAGGTCGAGGTCGTACTCGCGCTCGAGACGCTCCCTGACGATCTCCATGTGGAGGAGGCCCAGGAATCCGCAGCGGAAGCCGAAGCCGAGCGCCCGTGACGTCTCCGGCTCGTACACGAGCGACGAGTCGTTGAGCCGGAGCTTGTCGAGTGCGTCGCGGAGCCGCTCGAAGTCGTCCCCGTCGGTGGGGAACAGACCCGAGAAGACCATCGGCTTCGGCTCGGCATAGCCGGCAAGCGGGGCAGGCGCCGGGTCCGCGGTCGCGGTCACGGTGTCGCCGACGCGGATCCTGTCGATCTCCTTGACCCCGGTGACGAGATAGCCGACCTCGCCCGCGCCGAGGGCGTGCAGCGGCTCCGGAGCGGGGCGGAGGACACCGACCTCGTCGGCGCCGGCCCGCTCCCCCGTCGCCATGAACGTGACCCCGGCGCCGGACTCGAGGACGCCGTCGACCACCCGGACGTGGCAGACGACGCCGCGGTACGTGTCGTAGTGCGAGTCGAATACGAGCGCCCGCAGCTGGCCATCCCCGGCCCCCGAGGGAGGCGGAAGCCTGGAGATGATCGACTCGAGGAGGTCCTCGACCCCATCGCCCGTCTTCGCCGAGATCCGAACGACGTCCGCAGGGTCGTCACCGAGGATCGACGCCAGCTCGACCGCCACCCGCTCCGGATCCGCCACGGCGAGGTCGACCTTGTTCACCACCGGGATGACCTCGAGCTCGTGCTCGACGGCGAGGTAGGCGTTGGCCAGCGTCTGGGCCTCGACGCCCTGGCTGGCGTCGACGACCAGCAGCGCGCCCTCGCAGGCGGCGAGGCTGCGCGACACCTCGTAGGAGAAGTCGACGTGGCCGGGGGTGTCGATCAGGTTGAGCTGGTACCCGGCGCCGTCGGCGGCGGTGTGGTCGATGCGAACCGAGTTCGCCTTGATCGTGATGCCCCGCTCCCGCTCCAGGTCCATGGTGTCGAGGAGCTGGTCGCGCATCTCGCGCTCCGCGATCGCGCCGGTGCGCTCGAGGAGGCGGTCGGCGAGCGTCGACTTCCCGTGGTCGATGTGGGCGATGATGCAGAAGTTGCGGATGCGCGACGGGTCCATGAGCTGACGGCGGGGCGTCGGGATCGGGCGGTTCGTGCATTGTACCGGTGCCCGCAAGGCTGCTAACCTCCCGCCGTTCCCTCGACCCCCCGGGTGTCTCCGTATGGCCAACATCAAGTCGCAGATCAAGCGCAACCGCCAGAACGAGGCGCGCCGCATCCGCAACAAGGGCGTCCGTTCGGAGCTCAAGACGAGGGCGCGAGCCGCGCTCGACGCCGCTCGATCCGGCGACGCCGCCGCCGCCGAAGAGGCGTTGCGGGTGGCCCAGCGCAGGATCGACAAAGCCGCCGCTGCCGGCGTCATCCACATGAACACCGCCGCCCGGCGCAAAGCCCGGCTCGCCAACCAGATCCGCGACGAGCTCGGCTGAGTGCCGACCCTTCCCGTCATGACCCATGCCAAGACCTGGTTGACCCCAGACGCGCATCGCAAGCTCGTCGAGGAGCTCGAGCAGCTGACGACCGTGGGGCGCCGCGAGGCCGAACAGCGCATCGCCGCCGCCCGCGAGCACGGCGACATTCGCGAAAACGCCGAATACGACGCGGCGAAAGACGAACAGGGCCTCATGGAGGCGAGGATCCGCCAGGTTCGGTACATCCTCGAGAACTGCGAGATCGGCGAGATCCAGGACTCGGGCCGGATCGAGGTGGGCACCGTCGCCACCGTCGTCGATGACGACGGCGACGAGCTCGAGTTCTTCATCGCCCCGTCCGAGAACAAGGTCCGGGGGATGCTCCTCGCGTCCCCCGACAGCCCCCTCGGCACCGCGCTGCTCGGGTCGGCGCCGGGTGACACCGTCACGTACGAGGCGCCGGGCGGGACGTTCACCTACACGGTGCGGGCGGTCCGGCTCTACGAGGACTGACGGCGCCCCACCGCACCCGCGGCATCCGGCCGGTAGCCTCGACTCAGGTATGACCTCGATCGAGCTGGTCCGCGGCGACATCACGAAGGTGGCGGCGGACGCAATCGTCAACGCGGCGAACGCGACGCTCCTCGGCGGCGGTGGCGTCGACGGCGCGATCCACCGGGCCGGGGGGCCCACGATCCTCGAGGCGTGCCGCGAGATCCGCGCCCGGCAGGGCGACCTGGCAACGGGTGACGCCGTGATCACTACGGCGGGCCGGCTCCCCGCCGGCCACGTCATCCACACCGTCGGGCCGATCTGGGGGACGGTGGACGACGACGAGGCGGTCGCCCTGCTCGCGTCGTGCTACGAGACCAGCCTCGGGCTCGCCGCCGCCAACGGGTGCTCGGCCGTGACGTTCCCCAACATCTCGACGGGCGTCTATCGCTTCCCCAAGGCCCTCGCCGCCGACACCGCGATCGCCGCCGTCACGCGCTGGGTGGAGAACCACCCCGACGTCGTCGACACGATCACGTTCGTGTGCTTCGACGACGAGAACCACGCGCACTACCGGGAACGCCTCGGCCAGAGCTAGGACACCGGGCGTCAGCGCGAGCGCCCGTACCAGCGGCACAACGCCACGGTGAGCCGTTCCAGCAGGACCCGGTGCGTCGCCTCGGGCGTCGTCTTCAGGGCGACGTCGGCGCGGGCCACGGCGTCGAGCGCAAGGGCCAGATCCGAAGCCCGCACCCGACCCCTCTGCTTCCAGACCTTCTCCATGCCGTAGTTGCGCGCGCCGCCGTCCCACTCCGCGAACGTGTCGTAGTCGGGGGCCGCGGCCGACAGCGAGCGGCGCCGCAGATCGTTGTGCAGGGTGGCGACGAGCACGAGGGGATGGCCGTGATGGAGGAAGTCGGCGAGGCGGCGCAGCGCCTCTCCCTGGTCACCGGCGGCGATCGCGTCCATGTAATGCCAGGTCGGCTCGTCGGGTCGGTTCTTGAACCGGGACCGGACGGCGTCGGCCGATGCGACCCCGCCGGCGGCCGCGAGCTGGTCGAGGGCCTGGCCGATGGAGGCGACGTCGGTGCCGAAGCGGTCGACGAGGGCGTCGGCGGCGCCGCTGCCGAGGCGGAGACTGCGGTCGCGGGCGGCGTGGCGGATCCACTCTGCCGCGCCCTTCTCGCTGAGCTTCTTGACCGTGATCACGTCGCCGAGCTCCCTGAGGACCTTCCCCAGCGGAGCCGGGACCGAGCCGGCCGCGACGAACACGGCGACAACCGAGAGCGCCGGCCCCNNCCTCGGCGATGACTTCCGCCTCGGCGGCGAGGAAGGCATGGGCGTCAACGACGAGGAGCCCACCGCCATCGCCGAAGAGCGAGCCGCTCTGGAGCGCGGGGACGACGGCCTGAACCGGCACCCGCATCCCGGCGTCGGATACGTCTTCGCCACTGCCCCGCCCGGGAACGTCGACGCGGGTCACCGGGTCCGCCCCCGCCTCCTCGAACACGCCTCCGGCGCGGGCCAACATGAGGTCGCGTTCGCCGGGCCCCGCGTCCCGCGGCCCCACCACCATCACGATCGGCTTCACGGCAGCGAGGGTAGACCCTGGCTGCGACGGGGCACGGCGTCACCGAGCGTCACGTCGATCGTCCCTTCCTCGAGGGTGCTGCGAACCATCGCGCCGGCGGCGGTCAGCGTCTCGACGACGCGGGGAGACGGGTGTCCAAACTGATTCTCGCCGACGCTGATGACGGCGATCCGACCAGTGGTGCTCGTCAGCCAGCGGAGATCGCTCGTCGCCGAGCCGTGGTGGGGAACGAGGAGCACGTCGGGTCGCAGTGGGGGCAGCTCCGACTGGGCGACGGCTTCGATGTCGCCGGCGAGCAGGACGGTCTGCCCGGCCGCCTCGACCCAGAGCACCACGGAGCCGTCGTTGTCCGACGCGTAGCGCCGGCGGGGCCCCAGAACGCTGACGTGGAAACTCCCCACC
>JABAOE010001309.1_pt3 | contig 10135 bp, 9 predicted proteins | sample 7062141 | NCBI WGS metagenome assembly JABAOE01 (sample SAMN14538627, study PRJNA623070) | marine sediment metagenome | biome: marine biome [ENVO:00000428]; feature: marine pelagic biome [ENVO:01000023]; material: deep marine sediment [ENVO:00002113] | place: India: Gulf of Khambhat ...
ATCAGGTACTCGCCGGTCCCGTCGCGGTAGACGCGGCGGGTGATGGTGATCTCGGCATATTCCAGGTTCACCCCCGGCATCGTGAGCTGGCTGGGATCCACGTCGGCGAAGGTCATGCTGACCTCGCACATCCCGATCGGTTTCCGGCCGTCGGTGCCGCTGAAGATGACATCGGCCATCTCCTTGCCGCGCAATGCCTTGGCGGATTGTTCGCCCAGGACCCAGCGGATGGCATCCGAGACGTTGGATTTACCGCAGCCGTTGGGCCCGACGATCGCCGTGACCCCGGGCAAGAACTCTAGATTGGTGCGTTCGGCAAATGATTTGAAGCCGATCAGCTGAAGGCTTTTCAGATACATTATGGGTCCCCACCCCTTTCAATTGGCGGAAAATATGCCGCTGCGATCGGGCAAAAGCAAGGAGAAAAAGGCCGGTCGGTGAATTTTTTTGGATTTTTGACGGGGACCCGCTGAGCGCCGGTCATACCCCGGCCGATACCACGCTGCCGCTGCGCAGCCCGCGCCAAGCCGCCAGTGGCGGGGTACGGCGCGACTCACCGGACAGCGGGCGGGCCGCCAGCCGTTGGCGAAACCGCAGATGCCGGCGCCGCGTCAGTTCCACCAACGGTCGCCAGACCGGCCCGGTGAGACGGTGGCGGATCAGGAACGGCCAGAGCCAGTTGGCGCGCTTGTACAGGTAACACATCCCGAGATAGGGCGGCACCGCCCGCCAATCGGCCGGGCGCCGGCGCCAGATCGAGCGATGGGAAAACAATCGCCGGTAACAATACCGATATCCGGCGAGCAATTGATCGGCGGTCATGCGCCGGGGCTGGAACACCACGTGACCGGTATCGTAGCGGTCCCAGTCGCGGTGAAGGAGGCGACCCTCCGCTTCCAGCTGCCGGAACAGCGGCGTGCCGGGGTACGGGGTCAGGATGTGGAACGTCGCGCATTCCAGCCGGTTTTGTTCGATCCAATCGCAGAGCCGGCCGAAACTGTCGGGGCCGTCGTGGTCGAACCCGAGCACGAAACTGCCGTTTACCTGGATCCCGTTGTCGTGGAGGATCTGCACGCGGCGGGCGTAATCCGCCGCGCGCGGGGTTTTCTTGCGGGCCGCGGCCAGGTTGTCATCGGTCAGGCTTTCAAACCCGATAAACACCCCGGTACACCCGGCCAAGGCCATCTCGCGGACCAGGGCCGGGTCGTCGGTGATATCGATCGTCACCGCGGCGCTCCAGATTTTCTCCAGCGGCCGCAGGACCCGGCAGAGCCGGCGCAGGTAATCGCGACGCGAACCGAGGTTGTTATCGGTGAACACCGCATACGGCTGGCGATCGGCGACGAACTCGGCGGCGACCTGCTGCGGATCGCGGACCTGGTAGGGCAGGTGAAGTCCGTCCGTGGCCAGGTAACAAAACCCGCAGCGGTTGTGACAACCGCGGGTGGCGATCAGGCTGGTGGTGGTCAGGAAACTGCGGCGGTCGAGGATCGGGCGCGCCGGCGCCGGGTCCTGTCGATACGGCTGGCGAAAATCGGCGTTGTAATGGCGGGCTGCGGATTGTCCGGGCAACAGCCGGCCGCTGTCGATGTCGGCCAGGATCCGCGGCCAGAGCTGGACCCCTTCGCCAATGGCGAGGGCATCGGCGTGCGGGGTGCATTCTTCCGGGCAACTGAGCGTGTGCAGCCCGCCCAGGACAACCACCGCGCCGCGGTCGCGATACCATCGTGCCAGGGCAAACGCCCGGCGGGCAAACGTCAGGTGCACGGTGATGCCGACCACCCGCGGGAACGGGTCGAGCGGCGGCGGACCCTGCAACAGGTTCTCGTCCCAGTACCGCACGGTCCAGTTGTCCGGCGTGGCGCCGGCAATGCTCGTCAGGGCGAGGGTCGGGGTCAGGACGTGTTTGCCGTAACTGGCGACCGGGTCTTTCGGGTAGAACGGGTTGATCAACAGCGTCAGGCGCTCGTCCAGCGGGCCGGCGACCGCCCGCGGATCCAGGTGCGGTGGGGTGCTCATTCGGGTACGGAAACGCATGAGCGGGCTCCTTCGGGTTGGGCGGTTGACGGCCGGAGGGTCTTGAGTTGTTGCTCGACCGCCTCGATCACGTTGTCGGGCGTCGACGTGCCGGCGGTGAGACCAACGGTATCGTCCGCGCGGAACCAGGCCGGTTCCAGGTCCGCCGCGGTCTCGACACGGTGCACGCGTTCACAAAACCGGCGGCAGGTCCGGGCCAGCTCCGCTGTGTTGTTGCTGTGGCGCCCGCCGATGACGATCACCACGTCGCACTGGCGGGCGAGCGCAATCGCGGCGGTCTGCCGCTGCTTGGTCGGCCGGCAAACGGTGTCGACGAACCGGATCTCGGCATCCGGGAACCGCTCGCCCAGGTGCCGCACCAGGCGACGGACGCGATCGATCGGTTGGGTGGTCTGGGCCGCCACGCCGAACCGCGGACGTGGGTTCAGCTGGTCGATATCGGTTTCCGACAACACCACGTCGTAGCGGGCGAGGTCCTCGGTCAGGCCGCGCACCTCGACATGGCCAGGTTGGCCGATGATCAGCGGGTGAAACCCGGCCTGGACCAGGCCGCGGACCTGGTCATGCGCGTGTTGGACGAGCGGGCAGGTGGCCTCGATCACGCGGGGGACGGCCTCGGTGAGCCGGCGGCGGCGCCGATCGGAGATGCCGTGGGCGGTGATGACCACGGTGGCGGTGTCAACGTCCTCGACCTGCTCGCGCAACCGCACGCCGCGTTGGTGGAGATCATCGATCACGGTGGGGTTATGGACCAGGCGCCCGAGCACGGTGAGCGGTTGGTCGCGGGCATGTTGGTGGACGAGGTTCACGGCGTCGCGCACGCCGAAACACCAACCGAGATGGGTAGCGCGCAAGATTTTCATGATGGTACCTCCTGTCGGTTAAGCTTTGTGTTGCAAAGTATGATGTCAAAAAAAGAGAGCGTCATGGTTTGCTGGTGCGGATGATTTCCTCGAGCGCGGCCAGGTACGCGGTGAACGCCTTGCGGCCGGCAGGGGTCAGGGCGCAGGTGGTGCGGGGCCGGCGCTGCTGCATGCTCTTGGTGACGGCGATGTAGCCGGCTTGTTGGAGGGTCTTGATATGCACGCTGAGGTTGCCGTCGGTCATCTGCAGCGTGTCGCGGATCTCGGTGAACGAGACATCCGGCTGGGCGGCCAGCAACGACATGANNTCTTGGTCACCGCGACGTAGCCGGCCTGGTGCAGGGGCTTGATGTGGACACTCAGGTTGCCGTCGGTCATCTGCAGGGTGTCGCGGATCTCGGTGAACGAGACGTCTGGCTGGGCGGCCAGCAACGACATGATCGCCATGCGCCCGGTCTCGTGGATCACGCGGTCGAGTTTGTGGAACGCGGCGGGGTTCACCCGGCATTCGATCCTTTCTTGGTCACGACCAGGTACAGCCCGCAGAGCAGATGAAATCCGCCGAAGCTGGCGCCCATCAGCCAATGGGCGACCCGCGGGGTGTCATCGATGATCAAGCGCATCAGACCGAAGGTCAGCAGCAGCCCGGCCAGTAAAAACAGCCAGCCGAGATACCGCACCGCCCGCGGGGTCAGGAACCCGGCGGCGTGCAGGGCAAATCCATACGAAAACATCCAGAGGATCACCAAGGCGATGAGATTGGGCGGCCAGCAAGGATCGCACACCAGGGGAAGGCCGGTCAGCGCCCCGCCGACGAGCAGCGGCGGGGCGAAGGCGAGGGTCACGCGGCGGGCCGGGCCGGACCAGAAAGGTTCGCCGTCACGCCCGGCCTGGCGGCGGGTCATCACCAGGGCGAGGGCCAGGACGATCCCGGCCGCTGCCAGCCAGAGACCGAGGAACCCCGCCGCGTGGTTGCCGATCGGCAATATGATCCCGGCGACGGCAGTGACCACGCCCAGTGACCCGGCCATCAGAAACAGGGGTCCCAGCGCGCGGCGATAGAGCGTGCTGCGTTCCATCAAGGTCCGGATCACGGCGAGATGCTGCGCGGCGGGATGTTCATTCATGGGACAAACTTTATTAGGCAAAGTGAATGCTGTCAAGCGCTGGCTGATTTTTTTCGGGCGGGTGTGGTACAGTACCCGGCGATGAACGACGACCAGCTCACCCGCCTGCTACAGGACCTGGTGCGGATCCCGAGCGTCAACCCGCACGGCGATCCGGGGACCGACCCGGCCAACACCGGCGAGGGCCGGCTGGCGGAGTACCTGGCGGAGTTCTTTCGCAAGCTGGCGTTGGACGTGGAATTCCACGAGGTGGAACCGGGCCGGCCGACGGTGATCGGCAAGTTTGCCTCGCGCGGCGGCAAGCGGTCGCTCGCGCTCGGCCCGCACACGGACACGGTGAGCGTGGCGGGGATGACGATCGACCCGTTTGGCGGCGAGATCCGCGATGGGCGGCTCTGGGGACGCGGTGCGACGGATACCAAGGGACCGATGGCGAGCCTGCTGGCGGCGTTGGCGAACGCGGTGCGGTCGAAAACGTTCCGCGAGGGTGACCTGGACGTGTATTTCACGGCGTTGATGGGTGAGGAGAGCGGCAACGACGGCGTGCGCGACCTGATGCAGCGCGGGTTTCGGGTGGATTTTGCGATCGCGGGCGAGCCGACCGACTGCCAGGTGGTTACGGCGCACAAGGGGGCGCTCTGGTTCAAGCTGCACACCCGCGGACAGAGCGTGCACGGCTCGATGCCGGAACGCGGGGTGAGCGCGATTGGCAAGATGGCGCCGGTGGTGGCGCACATCCTCGGCCCGTACACGGAGCAGTTACGGGAACGGCCGGACGCGGTGCTCGGCGCGCCGACGGTGAACATCGGGGTGATCGAGGGCGGGTCGCAAACGAACATTGTCCCGAACCATTGCCTGATCGAGGTGGATCGTCGCACGGTACCGGGCGAGGATCACCGGCAGATCATGGCGGACCTGGTAGCGACGTTTCCGGAGCTGGGACTGGAGAGCGAGCTGGTGCGTGATTGCCCGTCGTTAGATACCGACCCGGCCAATCCGTACGTGCGGGAGTTGGCCGCGGCCACCGGGCTGGGCGACCGCGCCTGTGCCGGTGCGCCGTGGTTTTGCGATGCCGGTATTTTCTCCCAGTTCGGCGTGCCGGCGGTGGCGTTCGGGCCGGGCAGCGTGGCCCAGGCGCACACGGCGGACGAGTTTATCGACCTGGCCGAGGTGTACCGGGGGGCGCGGATTGCGGAGCAGTTCCTGCTCAACTCGGCTGGCTAGCCGAGGAAGGGCTTTTCATGCCCATGAGCTTGAGCGAGGCGGCGATGGCATCGTGGAAAGTGCTGGAGTTCATCTCGTTCTTGTTGAGGAACGCCGCGCCCAGGTTGTCGAGGTTTTCCTCGATCGCTTCACGCTCCAGGCCGGACAACACGATCACCGGGATGTGGACTCCGCTGCGCCGGATCTGGCGGAGGACCTCGCCGCCGCCCATGCCCGGCAGTTTCCAGTCCAGCAGGATCATGGCAAACCGGGTCGTCCGCATCTGCTCGATGGCATCCCGTCCATCGACCGCGTATCCGATCACGAGGTCATGCTCGAACGGCCAGGCTTGACCGAGATACCGCGCCATGATCATGCGATCGGTCTTGCTATCATCAATGATCAACACCGCGAACTTCTTGGAACTGCCGGTTGACTTGGAAACCTTGGGATCGATGGTGGGAAATTCCTTTCGTATGAGATTGGCGAATTGCAGGACGGATCGCAACCGAAAACCGTAGCGGGCATGCAACTTTACCGNNGAGTGGGAGGGACGGCGGCCTCGCCGTCCGCCGCATCGCTAACGAAGTGAGATGGGTTGCAGCGGTCGGTGTCGGCAGCCACCGCGTAGCGGCGGCTGGTACCTAACGATAGGCCAACTGACAAAAGGCCAACCCTGAAAGTCATCTCATGAATGCCCTGGTCTCGGTCCGCGAGGCCGCGGACCCTCCCGGTGCTCCCATGCCGCGTGCTTTCCGAGCGGGAGGGACGGCGGCCTCGNNGGCCGCGGACCCTCCCGGTGCTCCCATGCTTTGCGCGACCCGCCGTTAGCCGGAGACGGCGGAGAGTTCCATCTCGATGTGGGTGGCGAGCTGGGCGGTGGCGCCGGTGCCGCGGAACGTACCGGTCACGGGTGCCGCGCCTTCAAAACCCGGTGCGGCGGCGACGATCACATGATCATCGGCGACAGCGAGTCCGTGGGTGGGATCGTAACCGCGCCAGCCACCGCCCGGCAGGTACACCTCGGCCCAGGCATGAAGATGGCGGTCGGCCTGGTCCGGGTCGCCGGCCTGGTATCCGCTGACGAATCGGCTGGCGATCCCGACCGAGCGACAGGCGGCCAGGAACAGCAGGGCGAGGTCGCGGCAGGAACCCTCGCGGGCGGTGAGGGTTTCTGCCGGCGGCAACGGGTCACCGGTATCGCGAATCACGGTCCGGTGACCGCGATAGATCTCGTCGCAGAGTTGCAAGAGAAAGTCTGGTGTCCGCTGGTCAACCTGCCGGGCCAGGTCGCGGGCGAACCGGTCAACGACCTCGCCCGCGGTGTCGGGCGCGAGATAGGCAGCCAGCAACGGCTGGAGAGCGGCGGGATAGTCCAGCGGGAGACTGGCAGCCTCCGGATGCAACAGGTAATCAAACGGGTTCCCGCGTCGGGTGATGGCGGTGGTATCGGTCCGGATCACGAGGGACGGTGTCAGGCCCTGGAACCAGGCCTCGATCACGGTGTTGCCGGCGGCGTCGATCGACTCGGTCAGGTCAGACGGTTCGGGATCGAATTGGATGGCGAACGACTCGACCTGCTGGTTGGCCTGGGACTGGGGGCGGAGCCGGACGACGTGTGGCTCGAGAAAGACCGGCACGGAATACTCGTAACGGGTGGTGTGATGGATCCGGAAACGCATCGGTATGGGGTGGGGCTTGCTCGGGGGACGCGGTGTCGCCGACGGGGTCACTCATGGGGTTCGAGTTTTTCAAACACGGTATCGATCCACTCCGCGGGCAGGTCGTTCACGGACTGGCGCAGGCGATCCTGCCACCAATCGGTGATCTGGCTGACATCTTTCCGTTCGTAGCGATGTTCGGCGATCTTGTTGGACCCGGTGCGGAACAGGGCAACGTCGATGGGGAAATTGCAATCGGCCGCGCTGATGCGGGTGGAGTCGAATGCGAGGAACCCCACCTTGACGGCGAACGCCATCGAATCCTCGTAGGTGAGGGTGCGATCGAGCACCGGTTTGCCGTACCCGTGCTGGCCGATGATGCTGTAGGGGGAGCCCTTGCCGACCTCGATCCAGTTGCCCTGGGGATAGATCATGTAGAGACGGGGCTCGGTGTCGCCGGGCAGTTGGCCGCCGACCAGGGCGAAGATGTTGAACTCGAGCCCGCTTTCGTGGAGGAACGCCTTGTCCTCAGCGGCCACCCGGCGGATATGATCGGCGAGGGCGTTGGCGACCTTGAACAGGCGGTCATGACCGGGTTCAATGGTCTGCAGATGTTCCTCGAAATAGGTGAGCACCTTGTCGCGGACCGAGCGCAGGCCGGAGGTCATCACGAAAAACGGCGCGCCGTGGTGGGTATAGACGTTGAGTTTGCGGGCGGTGAGGCATTCCGAGCCGGTCATCACGCGCGTATCGGCGATGCCGACCAGGCCTTCTTTGACTTTGATACCGAGGCAAAAGGTCATGGCTGGGGTGACTCCTGTTGGGCGGTCAGATTCACTACCGCCCCGGCGACAGTTCGAAAAGCAAAAAACGTATCGAACACCGCGTCGCCAATGTCGTTGAGGCGGACCTGGATCGCGTCGAGATGCTCGTGCAGCCCCTGCTGGATGACATCCTCGGCGCGGCGGAAATCGAACTCGGCGCGGAGCAGGCCGAGCCGTTGCTCGGCCGGGTTGGCGAAATCGCCGCGGGGGGTGCCGCTGATGGCGTGCAGGGAACGGTCCGCCTCGATCAGGCAATAGTGGACGGCCCGCGGGAAGCTGCGATCGGTCATGAGAAACTCGATGATGCGATGCGGATCAATCCGCCCGTAGCGTTTGCGATACATCTCGAACCCGGACGCCGACCGCAGCACGGCGGCCCACTGGATATCATCGTAGGCGGTGCCGACATCGGCGACGGTGGGCAGGAGGATGAAATATTTCATGTCGAGCAGGCGGGTGGTTTTGTCCGCCCGCTCGAGCATCCGGCCGAGGCGGCAGAAGTTCCAGGCTTCCCCGTGGGACATGGTGGCGTTGGTGGTACCGGCGAAGGTGTGACAGGCGTTGCGGATCTCGGCATAGAACTCCGGCGCGGCCTCGAACTCGGCACCCTGGTTGGTCGCCTGCTGGACCATGAGATGGAACGTGTTGATCTGCTCCCACATTTCCGAGGAGATCACCTCGCGGATGGTGCGGGCGTTTTCGCGGGCGGCGGCCAGGCAGGCGATGATCGAGTTGGGGTTCTGGCGGTCGAACGTGAGGAATTGGACGACGTTTTCGCGGGTGTCGGACGCGTACCGCGCGGCAAACGCCTCGGCGTCGCCGGTGGTGTTCACCAGCGGCATCCACTGTTCGCCGGTCCGCGGCGGCAGATCGATCATCAGGTTCACGTTGACGTCGATGAACCGGGCGACGTTCTCGGCGCGCTCGATATAGCGTCCGAGCCAGTAAATGGAATCGGCGACGCGGCTGAGCATCAGGCGACCGCCTCCCGCGGTGGCAAGGTGGCGGCCGGTTCGCGCGAGAGCACCCAGGTATCCTTGCTGCCGCCGCCCTGGGACGAGTTCACCACGAGAGATCCTTTGCGCAGGGCGACCCGGGTCAGGCCGCCCGGCATGACGTAGATCTCGCGCCCGTAAAGGATATAAGGTCGCAGATCGACATGGCGACCTTCAAAGTGGTCATTGACGCTGACCGGCACGCGGGAGAGCGAGAGGGTGGGTTGGGCGATGTAGTTGCGCGGGTTGGCGCGGATCTGGTCGGCGAACCGGTCGCGCTCGGCGGCGCTGGCATGGGGACCGACGAGCATGCCGTACCCGCCGGCTTCGTTGGCGGCTTTCACCACCAGTTGATCGAGATGTTCCAGCACGTATTGGCGGTCGGTGTCGTCCCAGCACCCGTACGTCGGGACGTTGGGCAGGATGATGTCCTGGTCCAGGTAATACTTCACGATCTGCGGCACGAACGCGTAGACCACCTTGTCATCGGCCACGCCGGTGCCGGGGGCGTTGGCGAGGGCGACGCGACCGGCGCGGTACACCTCCATCAGTCCGGGCACCCCGAGCAGGGAATCGGCGCGGAAGGTGTTGGGGTCGAGGAACGCGTCATCGACCCGCCGATAGATCACGTCGACTTTTTCGAAGCCCTGGGTGGTGCGCATCATGACAAACCCGTCAGCGACGACCAGGTCGCGGCCTTCGACCAACTCGATCCCCATTTGCTGGGCGAGAAACGAATGCTCGAAGTAGGCGGAGTTGTAGATGCCCGGCGTCAACACCACCACGCGCGGCTGGCGATTGGAGTCCGGGGCCAGGTGCTCGAGCATGTCGCGGAGATGATTCGGGTAATCGACCACCGGCGTGACGTGGGAGGCGGAGAACACGCGCGGGAACGTGCGTTTCATCACCACCCGGTTTTCCAGCACGTACGACACGCCGGACGGGCAACGGAGATTATCCTCGAGCACGTGAACCTGGCCGGTGGCGTCGCGGACGAGGTCACAGCCGTTGATGTGGCACCAGATCCCGCGGGGCGGGTTGAGACCGACACAGGCTTCGCGGAATCCCTTGGCGGAAGCGATGATGTCGGCGGGGACGACCCCGTCGCGGACGATGTTTTGGTCGTGGTAGAGGTCGTCGAGAAACAGGTTCAGCGCCTGGGTGCGCTGGACCAGGCCGCGCTCGATCTGGGTCCATTCCTCGGCGGCGATGATGCGGGGGATGATATCGAACGGGAAAATCTTCTCGGTGCCGGCCTCGTCCCCGTAGACGCTGAACGTGATTCCCATCCGCAGCAGGGCCAGCTCGGCCGCCTGTTGCCGGCGCTTGAGCTCGTCGGGCGGGAGGGAATTGATCAACTCGACCAGCAACCGGGACGCGGGACGTGGTTGGCCGGCGTCGTCGAACATCTCGTCGTAGAACGAA
>JABAOE010002504.1_pt3 | contig 10133 bp, 10 predicted proteins | sample 7062141 | NCBI WGS metagenome assembly JABAOE01 (sample SAMN14538627, study PRJNA623070) | marine sediment metagenome | biome: marine biome [ENVO:00000428]; feature: marine pelagic biome [ENVO:01000023]; material: deep marine sediment [ENVO:00002113] | place: India: Gulf of Khambhat ...
TTCCGGCCCAATTCCGGCCGGCTCACCGGCCGTTACGACGAGAGGTTGCGCTGGGGCCATAGCTGCGTGAATCGGTTGGCGGCAGGCCGCCTCAGATTATGACGTCTACGTATGCTTCGTCTCGTAACCGCTGCAGCCAAAGCTGCGTTTCCTCAGCCATCTTGCCGTTGCGAATCCGGAGATCGCAATTGCCTTCTTTGACTTCTTCGGTGTTATCGTAGACTCGTCGATCGAGGACCTCGACGATGTGCCAGCCAAACCGGCTTCGGAACGGCTCGCTGATCACGCCGATTTCGGTTGTGTTGACGACTTCCTCGAATTCCGGCACAAACGTGCCGGGTCCCATCCAATCCATCTCGCCGCCAGCATTCGAAGACCCCGGGTCATCCGACATGAGCTTTGCAAGCTCGCTGAAGTCCTCGCCTTCGCCAATGCGTTCAAGCGCGTTCTCGAGGCGTTGCTTGGCAGTCTCATCATCGATGATCTCGTTGGGCGTGATCAATATGTGGCGGACTTTGACCTGGTCGATTTCACTGCGCTGCACGGCGCTGCGCNNCACTTTGACAATGTGAAAACTGCTCGCGCTGCGAAACGGGGCCGAAATGTCACCCGATTCCATTGTCGCGACGATGTCGGTGTAAAGCGTCGGCAATTGGTCACCCTTGAGCCAACCGAGCGCACCGCCTTCGAGGGCCGTCTGCGCATCGGAGTACCGAATCGCCAGTTCCGCGAAGTCCGCACCGTCGCTCAGCTGCTGATAGATGTCTTGCACCTGACTCTCGGCAGCCTCGATCTCGGCAGACGTGGCACCCTCCGGCATCGATATCAAAATGTGCGAGAGGTTGTAGTCCGAGTTGACGGCGACGTTACCCTCGAGATCCGCGATGCACTGCTGAATCTCTCGCGGCGAAACCGAGATACGCTGGCCGACATCGATGCGGCGCAATTGCTCGAGCGTAATCTCTTCACGCATTTCGCGGCGGAATTCAGCGTAGTCGATGCCGTCACGAGCCAGCATTACGGGCATGTCTTCGAAACGCACGTTATTCTGCTCGGCAATCGCGGCGATCTGTTGATTGAGAACTGCATCGGAGATTTGCAGTCCTATCATCTCGGCACGCTGCAGCTGGATTTCATTGAGTATCAGGCGCTCGAGCAATTGATCGCGCAGGACGTTGGCCGGGGGCAACTGCATTGGCGGGTCCGATTCACCGGCCCGTCGTATGATGCGGGCGGTCTGCTCGCGCAGCTGACTCTTGAGCACGACCCCTTCGTTGACGATAGCCGCGATCCCGTCGATGAACTCGCCGGTGTCAGAGAGTTCCGCCGCCAGCGTGGTTGGAGCCGCCAGAAATGCGCAAAGCGCACCTAGTTTACTGATTTTAAACACTTTTCTTTACCGCAGCTTGGCAGAATAGCCAAGAATACCACGTTCGAGCAGCCGGTCTGCCGCGGTGCCGACGCTGGTCATTCNNCAAGAATACCACGTTCGAGCAAACTGTCAGCTGCTGTGCCAACGCTGGTCATGCCCTTCAATACCAACTGCAGACCGAAAGACGAGTCCTCAGTTCCATCGCGCGTCGAGATATGCCGCCGACTGACCAGGCGTAATCCCCAGCAACAACTCTCGTATTCCAGCCCGAAGAACTGCTCGAGGGCTCTCTCGTCGCGGAACGAGAAATTGTACCGGCCGACGAAATTCCAATTCGAGGCCAACGGCCAAGACCATGACAGGTCACCCTGTTCGAGGGTTTCGCGACGGAAACGATAGGCGACATTGAGAATCTTGTTGCTCGCTGGCCGGTACTGCAGCCGCGCCTCGGATCGCGTCGTGCCGCGCTCATCCGTGCCCCACTGGTGTCCGATATCAAAATTGAGATTGTCGTACACAAGGAAACTCAGTTCGGCAATGTAGTCTGACGACTCGCTGCCCACGAAAGGCTGTCCGGGCAGGAGCACGCCGCTCTCGCTGAGATAACGCGTCTGCCCGATCGTTGCAGAGAGAAGTTCTTTGCCGTTTTTGAGATCGAGCAGCCTCGACGTTACCCCGACGCTGATCTGGTCGGTATCGGCGATACGATCTACGCCGAGGAAGCGGTTCTTTCTATACAGCTGGACAAGATTCAGGTCGGGTTCGATCGTGTCGAAGACCGGCAGGTCGGATTGCTCGCGATAGGGTATATGCACGTAAAGCAACCGCGGTTCGAGCGTCTGCACGCGGCTGCCCCCGTTGATGTACCTCTCGAGCAGCAGGCCGATATCGAAACTGCCGATCGGAACCACTCGGCTCGGGCCCTGATCCTGACCTTCGAGCGTATCAGTCAGATCGTATCGCGTCAGATCGAGTTCGAGGCCGGGTTTGACGAACCAGCCTGGACGGGTGATCGGCAATTCAACTTGCGGCGCCATATTGAACCGCCATCCCTTGGTGCCGACGTCCCGATCGAAGTTGACGAGTTCGCTGTATAGATTCGCATGCAGGCCCAGCCAACGGTCAGGCCAGCTGCCGCGAAAGAGCAGTTGCGGCAGTCGCCGATAAGGTTCGTCCTCCGGTGTGATCGCATCGTCGATGGTCTGGTAATCCTGAATCCGGCCGAGAAAGATCATCGACTCTGTCGCCCAGTCGAAACTCAGGCTCTGATTCAAATGGGTAATGCTCGCAAGGCTCAAGCTCCCGCCGAGGTCTTCGAAATACTGGCTGTCCGATACTTGTCGAAAATCGATCCGGTTACGCCAGTTTCCCGGCAGTGACGCGCGGTGTTGGACGCTCCAGAGATGTCTCGAATCATTGAAGACCGTGTCGCTAGCCATGTACTCGCTCTGAACCTTGCCGCTCATAGACCGTGTCAGGTAACGAAACTGGAGTTGCAGCTGGGTCCCCCGATCACTGAGCAGGCGAGGCGTAATTGTCGCGTCATAATTTGGTGCAATATTCCAGTAGTACGGAATGCGAAGTTCAGTACCATTGCGGCTGGCGCTGCCGATTTCCGGAGTCAGCAGGCCGGATTTACGAGCCTCACCGATCGGGAAAGACAGGTACGGGGCATAGAGGATCGGGATGTTCTTGAATCGCAGCTTGATCCCGCGGGCACGACCGACGCCCTCACGCGTATCAAGATCGATATCTTCGGCCTCGAGCAGCCAGTCGGGCGAATCTGGCGGACAGGTCGTGTAGTTCACGCGATCGAGGATCAGTTGTCCCTGTTCATTGATCTCAAGCACGTTTGCCGACCCCCGGGCATTGGTACTGAGGGAGAACTGTGCACCTTCAAACCGGATCCGGCCGGCTTCGTAAGCGAACTCGGCAGAATCTGACGAGATCACCGTGCCAGGATCCTCGTAGCGTACGTTGCCCTGCAGAAGCAATGCGCGAGTGACCGGGTCGTACTGTGCCAATTCGGCGCCGGCTGCCCTGTCTCCCTGCCGCAGCAAGACACCCCCCGACATCCGGGCCCGCGGGTCGCGGCTGAATTCTGCCTCGAGTTCACCCACCTCGAACACGATAGCGTTGGGGTCTTCGGCAATCAGGCTGGACAGTTGGCGCTCATCGGATAGTCGCTGCAAGCTTGTTTGACAGGCTTCGGGGCTTGCGGCGCGGGCGAGCGAGGCGAGCAGCAGCACGCTGGCAATAGTCAGGAGTCTGAAAATCACAGGGCGGTCAGCTTTCCGTTTACCCGGGACGGAGACAACCGGGATATTATCAACTTGTTCGATCTGTTACCTTCGCATAGTTTCTGTGGTCCTTCAACGCGTTACGGAGATAAACGATAAGTTTGTCGAACGAAATCGCAGACCCGCGCATAACCGAAATGAGATCCTGGCTGGAGAGTCTAGGGTCGTTGTCCGTTGCCCGCATCAGCCCAGCGTCGGAGGACGCGAGTTTCCGGCGCTACTTCCGTGTCGAGTCGGACTCGGCGAGTTTCATCGTCATGGATGCGCCGCCGACACACGAGGACTGTGACCCGTTCGTGCGTATCGCCGGGTATCTCGAGTCGATGCAACTCAATGCCCCACGGATTGTGGCCGCTGATACTGCTCGCGGCTTCCTGTTGCTAAGCGACCTCGGTTCGCAACATTACCTCGAAACGCTGAACGTCGAGTCCGCAGCCGCAGACCGTCTCTACGTTCCGGCCATGCGTGCGTTGGCAACCATGCGCGTCGAAGGCGCGACATTTCAAAATCGGTTGCCGCCGTATGATGAAGCTCTGCTGCGCTTTGAGCTCTCCTTGTTCTCAGAATGGCTCTGCGCGCGTTACCTCGGCATTGAATTCTCTCCGAAAGCCCGGACTCAATGGCAGGGGCTGTGTGACCTGCTCGTCGGTAGCGCGCTCGAGCAGCCGAGGATTTTCGTTCATCGTGACTACCACTCTCGCAACCTGATGGACACGCCGACGAACAGACCCGGCATCTTGGACTTCCAGGACGCCGTCGCGGGGCCGCTTACCTACGATCTCGTCTCACTGCTCAGGGATTGCTATATCTCCTGGCCCGCCGACAGAGTGACCGAATGGATGACGGCATTTTATGAGGGTCTCGAGGAGCCGCTGCGAGAGCGCGTTAGCAGGCAGCAGTTTTGTCGCTGGTTCGATCTGATGGGTGTGCAACGGCACCTTAAGGCAGCGGGCATTTTCGCGCGACTCAACCTTCGGGACCAGAAGACCGGCTACATGGTCGACATTCCACGCACACTCGCCTACATCGTCGCCCTCGCGCCAAGCTATCCAGAACTCGAGTGGCTTGCGAGTCTGATCGAGACCGAGGTGCTCAGGCGACTCGGGGACCGGTCATGATTGCAATGATCCTGGCCGCCGGTCGAGGAGAGCGATTGCGGCCGCTCAGCGACGAGTTGCCGAAAGCGTTAGTCGAAGTCCGGCAGCAGAGTTTGATCGAGAGGCACCTGCGCTCAATCCGAGCGGCGGGAATCGACACGGTGGTGATTAACCTCGGCTGGCTGGGCGACCAGATCGTTGAGCGCCTCGGGTCCGGTGTGCGCTACGGCTTGAGGATTATCTACAGTCCGGAAGACGGGGGCAGGCTCGAGACGGGCGGCGGTATTCGGCGCGCGCTGCCGATCCTTGGTGATGCGCCGTTTCTGGTTGTCAACGGGGACATATACACCGATATGCCTCTGCCTGGCGCTGCCTTGGCACCGGATACGCTCGGTCACCTCGTGCTCGTGCCGAGACCCGCACACCGGCACCGTGGCGATTTCGACCTCGTGTCGGGGCGCGTACGAAATGCGGAGGTGCCGACCCTCACCTTTAGTGGCATCGCGATTTACCAACCGGCATTCTTTGATGGCTGTGAACCGGGGCGCTTTCTCCTCGCTCCAATGCTGCGGCAGGCCGCCGATGCAGGCCAGCTCACGGGATCCGAGTATCGGGGCGTATGGCATGACGTTGGTACTCCCGAGCGCTTAGCCTTGCTCAATCGAGAGTAAGGCGCAGGTGTCGCAGTAGATGCGGCGTCAGGCGGGCGCGCGCGTCGGCAAGCGCAAGCGGAGTTCCCAACCGCGAGAGATCCGTCACCTCGAGGCCGGCGAAACCACAAGGGTTGATCCGGGAAAACGGCTCGATATCCATATCGACGTTCAGTGCCATACCGTGGAAGCTGCAGCCGCGACGGACACGCAGCCCGACGCTCGCAAGTTTTGCATCACCGACATAGACCCCGGGAGCCTCGGGCCGGGACGATGCGTCCAGCCCGAGGTCGGTCGCGAGGTCGACGACGCTCTGTTCGAGCGCGGTGACGAGATCACGAACGCCGAGGCGCGCACGCCTTAAATCTATAAGCGGGTAGATCATCAGCTGACCGGGTCCATGGTAAGTCACCTGGCCGCCACGATCGCTGCGTACCAGCGGGATGCTGCCTGGTGCCAGAACGTGCTGTGTCGCCGCATTCACGCCAAGCGTATAAACGGGCTCATGCTCGGTGAACCAGATTTCGTCGGGCTCATCCGCGTCTCTGGAATCAGTGAAAACCCGCATGTCATGCCATACCGGCTCGTAGTGCGTGCGGCCGAGGTCGACGATCCGAACGGCAGGAGTTGCATCGATAGCGGCTGTACTCACAGCNNGTGAGACGAAACGTCGCGATAGATCGCGTCGAGTTGTTCGCGACTCTGTGCCCTGACTGTGATCGTAATCGAGACGAAGCGACCCTTGCGGCTGAGCGAACGGCGAATGGCATTGTCTTTAAGCGGGCCCGTGTGTCTTTCGACCAGCGCGCGGGCTACGGCGTGAAACTCCATCGTGTCACGGCCCATGATCTTGATCGGGAAATCGCAGGGAAACTCCAGCAGGGATGCATCATCGCTCATGCGGACTCGGGGGTCACTCGAACAGCAGGCTGACGCTGTCACGGGCAACCTGCCAGATAGATCCGTCCGGATTGTCCTCGAGCGCCAGTAGCGGTGCGGTGACGATGACGTCCTCGTTGAGGTTGACGCTTATCTCGGCAAGCGCCTGCCCCTGGGCGACCGGTGCGACGATGACGGCCGGAAGAGCAATCTCGGATTCGAGCGCATCGTAGGACCCTCGCGGGATTGTCACGTGGAGATCCTGCAGGACGCCGAGCGCCGAAAACTCGTTTGCCGACTTCCAGATCCTCGCCCGCGAGATTTCCGTACCCGCTGCGAACAGCCGCCGGGTCTCGAAGAAGCGAAACGCGTAATTGATCAGCGCATGAGAGCCATCGATCCGGGTTCTTGCGCTCGACGTGCCCAGCACGACCGAGATGATCCGCATGCCGTTACGCTCGGCGGAGGCTATCAGGCAATAGCCGGCGGCAGCGGTGTGACCGGTCTTCATGCCATCGACCGATGGATCCCGCCAAAGCAGGTTATTGCGATTCGGCTGCTTGATGTCGTTGAAGGTGAATTCTTTGACAGAGTACCAGCGGTAGTACTCGGGGAATTCGGCAATGATCGCCTGCGCCAGTGTCGCGAGATCGCGAGCCGTCGTCAGGTGACCATCACCCGGCAAACCTGTTGCATTCACAAAGTGGCTCGAGCGCATACCGAGAGATTGTGCATGCCGATTCATCAGTTCGGCGAACACCGCCTCGGAGCCCGCCAGGTGCTCGGCGAGGGCAACGCTTGCATCGTTCCCAGACTGCACGATCATACCGAGCAGCAGATCCCGGATAGCGACCTGTTTGCCGACCTCGATAAACATACGCGAACCCGGCGTCCGCCAGGCCTTCTCGCTGGCCGTGACGAGGTCGTCGAGTGCAATCTGCCCCTCCCGCAGCGCGATAAAGGCGACGTAAGCCGTCATCAATTTAGTCAGGCTGGCAGGCTCGAGCTGATTGTCCGGCTCGAGAGTTGCCAGTTCGGTACCGGTAGTCCCGTCGATAACAAGGTAACTCTTGGCGCCGATGATCGGCGGCGAGGGGATCGGCGCGAGATCGGCATGCACCGGGACGGTTACGGCCAGCAACAAAACCGGCACGAGCAAGTGCAAGTACATAAAGGTCCAGCGGGTCATAGGCGAGGGCCGGTATTGTAGCGAAAGCGAACCGGTTCTTCCTGCCGTGCTTGAGTCAATGACGGACTCCGCGGGTCTCGCGAAGGTTCGAGCGCCGGTATGATCATTCCGTTACCAGATAAGGATCGACAATACCCAATTTATCGAGTTCGACGATCAGCAGGTCGTAATGCGCGACCCCGGAAATCGGACCCACGCGGACCCGGTATATCGGCGGCTCGGCGCGCGTGTCTGCAAGCACGAATCCGGTGCCAATACCGCCGGCGCGAAGCAGGCCGAGTTGCTGGTCCGCATTCTCACGGCTCGAGAATGCGCCGATCTGAACAAACACACGATTCGCATCCGTCGCTGCGGGCGGTGTCTCAACGGAGCCGGATGACTCCGCCGAACTTAACCATGTCGGTCGATCGCCAGCCGGTTCATCGAAACTGATGGCCTCGACTTCGACCAGGCTCGTGCCGTCGGTCACCATGTCCAGCTTCAGAGCGGCCGAGTACGACAGATCGATAATCCGGTTAGAAACGAATGGCCCCCGGTCGTTCACCCGGACGACGACGGATCTGCCGTTGCTCAGATTGCGAACACGCACGTAACTCGGTAATGGCAGGGTTTTGTGGGCGGCCGTCATCGAATACATGTCATATGGTTCACGCATCGCTGTCAGGTTGCCGTGAAATTTCTTTCCGTACCACGACGCGACGCCGCGTTCACGGTAGCCGGAACTGCTGTCCATGACGATGTACTTCTTGCCGAAAACCTCATAGACGGGACCGTTGCCGTAACGGCTTCGCGGCTCCGGTCTCGGCACGGCATCGGCAGGCAGGCCAGCGATACGTCCCGACGCGCCCTCTGGTGGGCCGTCCTTGATCGCCTGCGGAGCGCAACTCGTCAGCATGACGAGCACGCCCATGCCGAGGCATATCTTCCTGGAACTAACTGCTGCCACCCACCAACTCCAACGAGACTTCCTGACCAAGCTGATAGACGGCTAAAGCGTAGAGCACGCTGCGGTTATAACGGGTGATCACGAAAAAGTTATGAAAGCCAACCCACAGTTCCGTACCAGCGCTGCCGTCAAGATTCAACAGCTGGGCCGGGGCGTCGCTCGGCAGTTCGGTCGAGAAAAGCACACCGGTCGTGCTCAGCGAGCCCACCGAGTCATTCGGCTTGAGCGTGCTTTTGGGCAACGGCCCGCTCCAACGTGTGCCGAGCGTGGCCCGCGTCGTTACGGGTTCGCCGGCGCGCCATCCGTGAGCCACCATGTAATTGGCGATGCTACCGGCGACATCGGACCAGTTCTCCCAGATGTCTCGCTTACCGTCGCCGGTGGCATCGACGGCGTAGGCGCGGAAGCTCGAGGGCATGAACTGCGGGCGCCCCATCGCGCCGGCATACGAGCCCACGGCATCGGCTGCCCGCATGCCTTCCTCACGGACTAAAAGCAGAAATTCCTCGAGCTCACCGCGGAAAAACCGTGCCCGCGGCGGGTAGTTGAAGGCGAGCGTGGCGAGGGCATCGAGCACCCGATGGCCTCCGGTAATGCGGCCGAAGTAGGTTTCTACGCCGATGATGCCGACGATGATCTCGGCCGGGATGCCGGTCTCGCGGCTGATACGTTCGAGTTCGTCGCAGTGACTGCGCCAAAACGTTGCGCCGGCCTCGATTCGCTCGGCAGTCAGGAATATCTCGCGGTATTCGCCCCAGGTCTTGGTTTTTTCAGCTGGCCGCGCGATTGCCTCGAGAATCGACGGTTTGACCTCTGCCTCACGAAGTGTCTGCTGCAGCGTTTTACGGTCAAAGGCATGCCGGTCGACCATTTCGTCGATGAATGCCGACACATCGGTACGCTCGACATCCAGCGACCACGCGGTGCCGGAGTAACAGAGCAGGATGCCCAAGCCTGCAAGAATTCGAATCGTCATCAGCGCGGAAGCAATTTGCGGCTCGACTGAATGGACATGAGAATACCGAATCCGGCCATGAGCGTCACCATCGATGTGCCGCCGAAGCTGACCAGCGGCAGTGGCACGCCGACCACGGGCAGCAGACCCGTGACCATGGCCGTGTTGACGAACACGTAAACGAAAAACGTGAGGCTGATCGAGCCCGCAAGCAGTCGGGAATAGGTGTCGGGTGCCTGCACGGCGATGTACAGCCCGCGGGCCACGACGACCATGTACATACCGAGGAGCAAGAGCACTCCGAACAATCCGAGTTCTTCGCCCATGACCGCGAATATGAAGTCGGTATCACGTTCGGGCAGGTAGTCAAGCTGGGCCTGCGAGCCGTTGGTCCAGCCCTTGCCGAACAGGCCNNGATCTTCGACTGAATGATGTTGTAGCCGGCGCCAAGTGGGTCGCTGTCCGGATCGAGCAAGGTCAGCACACGCTGCTTCTGGTAGCCCTCCATCAACTGCCACAGGCCAAAAGCACCGGGCACTGACAGGGCGGCCAGCGCGAGCATGACCCGAAACGGCAGCCCGGCGAGGATGATAACGATGACACCGGAAGCCGCGATCAAAAGCGAGGTGCCGAGATCGGGCTGCACGGCAATGAGCACTGTCGGTACCAGGATCAGCACCGCCAGGATCAGGAGCTGACCGAGTCGCGGCGGGATCTGACGGTCGTGCAGATACCAGGCAGCCAT
>JABAOE010027771.1_pt1 | contig 10132 bp, 11 predicted proteins | sample 7062141 | NCBI WGS metagenome assembly JABAOE01 (sample SAMN14538627, study PRJNA623070) | marine sediment metagenome | biome: marine biome [ENVO:00000428]; feature: marine pelagic biome [ENVO:01000023]; material: deep marine sediment [ENVO:00002113] | place: India: Gulf of Khambhat ...
GAAGACGTTGAGTTTGTCGATCTCCCATCCCGCTGACTTGAACACCGCGCCGATAGACTCGCCAGCCAGGATTCGCGCGTGTTCATTTGCGAACGCCTGGCGAGTGCGCCCCGAATAGGTAACGACTGCAAAGGTCCGCGTGATTTTCTCGTCGCCCTTACCGCTGTACAGGCTGGAGACGCGCCCCTGGTCACTTGAGCGAATTACGTCGACCCCATAGCTGCCGAAAGTCCTTTCGATCCGCTCGCTGTTGAGCAGGAAATCCTGCGAAGTGCAGGCGACGATGATGAGCGCCAGGCAAGCGACGAAGCACAGTTGAGTCCGGCGACGATCTTTCGACATTGAGATTGGAGCCAAACGTTTACAATGGCAGGATAGTAGCGTCTTTTGCGGGCTGCCATGCGTGCAATGTCTCTCGAACAAATTTCGTCGCTTGCCGATAACCCCGAACCGTTGAAGCTCGTCGAGGTACCCCGACCGGTGCCCGCCGAGGAAGAAATACTGATTCGCGTATCGGCCTGCGGCGTCTGCCACACCGAACTCGATGAAATCGAGGGTCGGACGCCCCCGCCAAGGCTGCCGGTTGTTCCCGGCCATGAAGTGATCGGTTACGTCGAGGAAACCGGGAGCTCGGCAAAACGACACAAGACGGGGGACCGCGTCGGTGTCGGCTGGATATACCGGTCGTCGGGCGCGGATGACGAGAACCTGAGTCCCGAATTCCGCGCGACGGGACGGGATGCAAACGGCGGCTATGCCGAATACATGACGGTGCACGAGCGTTACGCCTATCCGATCCCGGAAGTCTTTTCGGATACCGAGGCGGCACCGCTGCTGTGCGCCGGTGGCGTCGGCTACCGGTCATTAATGCTGACCGGTATCGGCGACGGGGATCCGCTGGGCCTGACCGGCTTCGGTGGCTCCGGTCACCTCGTGCTGCAACTCGCGAAACACATCTACCCGGAGAGCGATATCTACGTTTTTGCCCGAAGCGCCAGGGAGCGGGAATTTGCGCGCGAACTCGGCGCGAGCTGGGCTGGGGATACCGAGGACGAGCCGCCGGCACCCCTGCAGTCGATCATCGATACGACGCCCGCCTGGCGTCCCGTACTTGCCGCACTCGGCAAGCTGCGTCCGGGTGGCCGCCTCGTGATCAACGCGATTCGCAAGGAGGCCGGGGACCGGGAGCTGCTGGCCGACCTGGATTACGCAAACCAGCTGTGGATGGAGAAGGAAATCAAATCGGTGGCCAACGTGACGGCAAGGGATATCGACCGTTTTCTCAGGGTGGCTGCGGAGATTCCGGTGCAACCCGAGGTACAGACCTTTGCGCTCGAAAATGCCAACGCCGCGCTACGTGACCTCAAGGCCGGACACCTCCGCGGTGCCAATGTCTTGACGATTAATTAGTTTATAAACAGTTTATTATATTGTTTTTCTAAAGTACTTTATTACTAACGTTCGGCGCTGCCTGGCGCCGTCCCGGGCTATACTGCGCGTATGTCGAATCCGCTTCTCTGTTATCGCTGTGGCGCATCGCTCGCCAAGCTGACCTTGCCGATCTCGCGGCAGGACGAGTGTCCGTCCTGCGCCAATTACCTGCACGTCTGCCGCATGTGCGATTTCTATGACCCGGATGTGCCCACGCAATGCACCGAAGATGACGCGGAAGAGGTGTTCGAGAAGGAAAAACTGAACTTCTGTGACTGGTTCAAGCCCGGGAGCAACGTATTCGACGCCAACCGGGCGGCTGAGGAGGCTCGGGCGAAGAACGAGCTCGCCTCGCTCTTCGGCGAGAATGAAGCCGAGAAACCGGCTGCCGATGCATTATTGCGGGATGCCGAAGACCTGTTTAAATAGCCGCAAGATATGAACCGTAGACGATTCATGCAAACGGCGGCGGCCGCAACCGTTGCCCCTGCGATACCGGGCTGTAGCGGCCCCGAGCCGGTGTCTGCCGAAAACGTACCGCGGAGCAAATTCGACGAGGATTCGACCGCGGAGGACGTAACCGCGGGTATCGACCTCACCGGCAAGATAGCGGTCGTCACCGGGTGCAACTCCGGGATCGGCTTCGAGACCATGCGGGTGCTGGCCATGCGCGGCTGCTATGTCATCGGCACCGGGCGCACGCTCGAAAAGGCCGAAGCCGCCTGCAGGAAAGTACAGGGCATCACGACACCGATACAGCTCGAGCTCGCGGATTTCGATTCTGTCGTCAATTGCGCGGAAGAAATCCGCAAGATGAACGCACCAATCGACATGCTGATCTGCAATGCCGGCATGCGGGGCGCCGAGCGCGAGACCGTATACGGCCTTGAAAAGCACTTCGTGGTCAATCACCTCGGTCATTTCATCCTCGTTAACCGTTTGCTCGATCGGCTGTTCTTTTCCTGGCAGGGCCGGGTGGTGGTTGTCGGCAGCAGGGCGGCATACCGGAGCGCACCGGAGGACGGGATTCAGTTCGATGACCTGCGATTCACCCGCGATTACAGTGCGGGCCACGCTTACGCCCACTCCAAGCTCGCAAATACGCTGTTTTCCCTCGAACTGGCACGCCTGCTGAAAGGCACGAGGATCACGTCCAACTCGCTGCATCCCGGGGTGATCAACACGAATATCGCGCGCAATGTCGCGCCGATCCTGCGCGCAGGATTCGGTTTATTCACCAAAATCAGCGGAAAGACGACCGAGGAAGGCGCAGCAACCACTTGTTTCGTGGCTACAAGCCCGCTCCTCGGCAATATCAGTGGTGAATATTTCGAGAACTGCAACGCTGTCAGGGTCGTCGGTGACAATCACATGCATGACAAGGAAATGGCGTCGCGCCTGTGGGTCCTGTCGGAGCAACTGACGCAGGATTATCTTGTCGAACACCAGCGACCGGACTGGAGCGAGTTCCAGGACGGCCTGCGGCAGCCAAAGCCGAACTGAATCCGGAAGTAATCGATGGCAAGCAAAGCGTTAGTGGTCCTTTCCGGTGGACAGGACTCGACAACCTGCCTTTACTGGGCAATGGATCGTTTCGGCGCTCAAGCAGTCGAGGCACTGACTTTTGATTATGGCCAGCGGCACCGCATCGAACTGGAATGCGCCGCCAGGGTTGCCGAATTTGCCGGCGTGCCGCATAAGACCCTGCCGATCGATACCTTTGCGGCACTCGGCGGCAATTCGTTGACCGATGCAGGAATCGATGTCGAGGACGCGACTGCCGGTGAACTGCCAAATACTTTTGTGCCGGGACGTAATCTCGTATTCCTGACGCTTGCCGCGGCGTTTGCCTGGCAACGCGGTATCAGTGACCTCGTGACCGGAGTCGCGCAGACGGACTACTCGGGTTACCCGGATTGCCGGCAGGAGACGATCGATGCGCTGGTACCGGCGCTGAACCTCGGCATGGAACGCGAATTCAAGATTCATGCGCCGCTTATGAACCTGTCAAAGAAGGAAACGGTCGAAATGGCGCGGGACCTCGGTGCGCTCGATGCGATGGCATTGACACACACCTGTTACAACGGGCAGCGCCCGCCTTGTGGTGAATGTCCTGCCTGCCGGCTGCGCGCCAAAGGATTCNNCAAGGAAATCTATTACACCTTGCAGGGCGAAGGCGCACAGACGGGTCGCCCCGCGGTTTTCGTCCGCTTCGCCGGGTGCAACCTTTGGTCCGGCCGGGAACAGGACCGCGCACGTGCGATCTGTAACTTCTGTGACACGGAGTTCGTCGGCACCGACGGGCCGGGCGGCGGTAAATTCGAAACGGCAAAAGATCTGGCCAGGGCGGTAAGAGAGAAATGGCCACCGGAATTACCGGCTAGCAAACCCTATGTCGTCTGCACCGGCGGCGAGCCGTTGTTGCAACTCGACGACGCGGCAATCGACGCACTGCATGACGAGGGATTCGAAATCGGGGTGGAGACCAATGGCACCCTGCCGGCACCTGCGGGCCTCGACTGGATCTGCGTCAGCCCGAAAGCCTCGGCTGCAGTCGTGCAAACGACAGGCAACGAGCTCAAACTGGTGTATCCACAAGTCGAAGCGGAGGCACAGCCGGAGATGTTTGCCGACATGGAGTTCGCGCATTTCTTCCTGCAACCCAAGGATTGCGAAAAACGTGAGGCGAATTTGCAGGCGACAATCCGTTATTGTCTCGATCATCCGCTCTGGAAGTTGAGCCTGCAAACCCACAAGATCATCGGCATTCCCTAATCATGAAGCACCGAATAATCAGGCTGGTCATTGCTTTTGCGCTAGGCATCTTTCTTGCCTTGTACGCGTATGAACGTATTTCCGACCCGGAGCCGGCCATGCAGCGCGCCCGGGAGGAAGCGGTTGTGCTAGCGGCACGTGACCTGCTCGAGTCGATGGTTGCTTTCGACGAGCAGATACAGATCGTGGATCCCCTGGCGACGGATCGAGCAATCGGCAAGTCGTATATCTATCCGGCCGGCAGCGGTTGGGAGGTTTCCGGCCATTACCGGCGCCTGGGGTCCGATCAGTGGCATCCGTTCCTGATGAAGCTCGACGCGAACGTACAGCTGGTTTCGCTGCTGGTCCGCGACGATGACGCGAGAGTCACCGAGGCGGCGCGGGACGATCCGAAACTGTCTTTGGCCGGTTACCCGCGGTCAGAGGAGAAGCCAGAGGATCATTCCGATAATTGAGGCTGCGTAGGTCGCGCCCAGAAACATGACCGAAGGCTCGATATCCTGATACTTATCTTCGTGGTTCATTGCCTTACTCCATCAGGTTTATCTGAACCTCGATCATCAACCTCCACCTGCGCCATTGACTGATCATCGAGCGAACATCGCCGGATGAATCGGTGATGATTTCCTGATCACACCGTAAGTTCCTGTTTATTTGACGGTTGTGGTGTCCAAAATCGGTCTCGGCAGATCCAGTTAAACGAAATTTCCTGTCGGCGCATCCAAGTACCAAACAGGCCTGAAGGTCGCACGCACACTTTGGGGACAAGACACTGAAAATTACCGACACATCTGCGCAGGACGTAAAACTGGCGCCCAAGAGCCACCGCAACCGCAACATCATTGGCGGCACCGCGTTGCTGAGCATACTGGTCGTCGTCTGGATACTGACGCCTGCGGTGCAACGCTGGGCCACGGCGACCGTCACGGTGCCACTCGACCGGCTGCGAATCGCGGAAGTCAGCCGTGGCGACCTCGTCCGCGACGTCTCGGTTCAGGGGCGCGTAATCGCTGCGATAAGCCCGAAGCTATACGCAACCGCAGCCGGCACGATCACGCTGGAAGTCGAAGCCGGCGCCTCCGTCGATGCTGGGCAGGTCCTGGCGGTCGTCGACAGTCCTGCACTGACAAACCGGCTAATGCAGGCGCAGGCATCGCTCGAGCAATCGACGGTCGAACTCGAGCGGCAACGTATCGAGTCGCGGCAACTGGCGCTCGAAAAACGCAAGGCGGCTGACCTTGCCGACGTCACCCTCGTCGCGGCCAAGCGTGAAAAGCGCCGCGCCGACGAAGCAAACGAACTCTCCGTCATTTCAGTCATTGATTTCGAAAAGGCGCAGGATGACCTGCGTAATGCCGAGCTGGCATACACGCACGCCGTCGCGGATGCGGATCTGTTCGATGAGCGACTCGCGTTCGAGCTGAAAGCGAAGGAACTCGAAGTGCAGCGCCAGCAAATTCTGGTCGACGATCTGGCGAGACAGGTCGATGAGCTTTCGATTCGTTCTCCAGTCAGCGGTGTCGTCGGCGACCTGCTAGTAGATCAGAAAGCCGCGGTATCGCGCGACACGCCGGTAATGGCGGTCGTCGACCTGTCGCGTTTCGAAATCGATGCGCAGGTGCCGGAAAGCTATGCCGATGACCTCGGAATCGGCATGGCTGCCGAAATCCTCATAGGCAATGGCAGTTACACCGGGCAACTCGTCGCCGTATCGCCGGAGATCGTGAACGGGCAGGTTGGCGCCCGGATTCGATTCATGGACGGGATGCCCGCCAACATTCGCCAGAATCAGCGGCTAACGACGCGGATCCTGATCGAGGAAAGGCCGAACGTGCTCATGGTGCAGCGTGGCCAGTTCCTCGAGACGGGAGGCGGTCGCATAGCCTACGTTCTCGACGGTGACGGACTGGCGAATCGCAGATCCATCGAAATCGGCGCACGCAGCCTGAGTGCCGTCGAGATCAGTGCCGGCCTCAGGGAAGGCGACAGGATCGTAATTTCAAGTGTCGATCAATTCCGCGGCGCGGATTCCGTATTGATCACCGATTAGTCAATGTTTGAACCCAGGAGTTACAGCTGATGCTATCTATGCAGAACATATCGAAGATATATCGAACGGAGTCGGTCGAGACGCATGCCCTGCGGGAATTCTCCCTGTCCGTTAACGAAGGTGAATTCGTCTCGGTATCAGGACCGTCCGGATCCGGCAAGACGACGTTCCTGAATATCGCCGGCTTGCTGGAAGATTTCACGAGCGGCGTGTATGAACTCGACGGCAAGGCGGTGACCAGTCTTGACGACAGCGAACGATCACGTCTGCGTAACCAGAAAATCGGCTTTATCTTCCAGAGCTTCAACCTGATTCCGGAACTGGATATTTATGACAATGTCGATGTGCCCTTGCGCTACCGTGGCTTTACCGCGGGCGAAAGAAAAAGGCGCATAGATAACGTCATCGACATGGTCGGTCTCGGCTCGCGCAAGCGCCACCTGCCATCACAACTCTCGGGCGGACAGCAGCAACGTGTCGCTATCGCACGTGCACTTGCCGGCGAACCGCGCTTCCTGCTTGCCGACGAACCTACCGGCAACCTCGATTCCGAAATGGCGGAGTCCGTCATGGAACTACTCGAGGAAATTAATGAGAACGGCACGACGATCATCATGGTCACGCACGAACCGGAACTCGCGATGCGGGCCAAACGAAACATACTCGTGAAAGATGGGCGACTCGAAGCATGGGAGCCCCCGCTGCAGCTCGCGGTCAGCGGCTGAGCGGAGGGAAATCGACATGTTCAGCTATTACCTCAAACTTGGGCTTCTCAGCATACGCAGGAACCCGATACTGAGCGGCTTGATGGTGGCGGCAATCGCCGTCGGTATCGGCGCCTGCATGACGATCGTCAACATCGACTACATCATGAGCGGCAACCCGATCCCGCATCGCTCGGACGTGCTGTACCACGTGCAACTCGATAATTGGGACCCGTACAACGCCGCCGTGGATCCCGACCTGCCGCCGCGTCAGGTTACCTACCGTGACGGCAGTGCCTTGTGGGCCGCGCAAAAAGCCCGGCGTCAGGTCCTGAGCTACAAGACGTGGCGAGTCATACAACCCGAGGATCCAGACCAGCTGGCGTTCCAGGTCGAAAGCCGCAGCACGACGGCAGATTTCTTTCCGATGTTTGACGTGCCGTTCCTGTACGGCGGCGGCTGGGACAAGGCGGCCGACGACAATCTCGAATACGTAGTCGTCATTAACCGTGAGATCAATGAGCAGCTTTTCGCCGGCGAAAATTCCGTCGGGCGCACGATCATGATGAATGGCGACCCGTACCGCATTACCGGCGTCCTCGACCTGTGGGAACCCACGCCGAAGTTTTATGACATCAATAACAATCGATTCGGCGACGTCGAGGAAGTTTACTTCCCACACAGCGTCAGCATTTCCGAAGAACTTAGCAGTAACGGCAATACAAATTGCTGGAAACCGATGACAGAAAACGGCTGGGAGGCATTCCTGAATTCGGAGTGCGTGTGGATGCAGTTCTGGGTGGAACTGCATGGAGAAGCCGAGAGGCAGGAATATCTCGCGTTCCTCGATGCCTATGTCGAATCGCAAAAAGAACTGGGAAGATTCCCGAGACCCACCAACAACCGGTTGAACAATGTCATGGAATGGATGGAGGTCGAAGGTGTCGTCGATGACGACGTACAGGTGTTGCTCGGACTGGCGGTCCTGTTCCTGATCGTGTGTCTGCTGAATACCATCGGCCTGTTGCTCGCGAAAATCATGCGCCGTTCCGGCGATATTTCCCTGCGACGCGCGCTTGGGGCATCGCGCGTTGCGATCTTTTCACAATACATCGTTGAAGCCGGGATCATCGGCTTTTGCGGCGGGCTACTCGGCATCGGCACGACCTGGCTCGGGCTGCAGGGCATCAAGATACTGTACGGCGAATTCGAATTCGTCGAGCGGCTCGTAACGATGGACTGGGTCATGATCTTTGCCGCGATTTGCCTGGCCATCGCGTCGGCACTCGGTGCCGCGCTGTATCCGACCTGGCGCGCCTGCGGCATACACCCGGCGAGCCAGCTCAAGACGCTTTGATACGGAGATGACAATGGAATTCGGACCAATCTGGCGGGCGTTAATGCGCCAAAAAACGAGTTACATCCTCATCGCGTTACAGATCGCAGTAACGATGGCGCTCATGGTCAATGCGATTGCGATCATCCAGGAGCGATCGCGCCTGATGGCAAGGCCGACCGGTGTCGACGAAGACAACATGTTCTACCTGAGTAGTGTCGGTTTCGATCCGGAGCTGGATCACAAGGCGCTGATCATCGAAGACCTCGACGCTATCCGCAATTTTCCGGGCGTCAGGAATGCGATAACGACAAACAGCGTACCGATTCGCGGTGGAGGCTGGAGCCAGTTGCTGCAGACCGAGCCGGGCGATGATATCGATGGCACCGGAAGCGGCTTGTACTTTGTCGACGAACACGGCATCGACACCTTTGGCGTCGACCTGATCGCCGGGCGGAACTTCATGCCAAGCGACGTCGCTTGGTTCGACCCGGATGCCAATGGACATCGCTGGCCCGATTCCATAATTGTCAGCAGCGCCCTGGCCCGTTCGATGTTCCCCGACAGCGATCCCGCAGAGGTCGTCGGCAAGGTCGTCTACATCGAGATGCACCAGCCGATCACGATCATTGGCGTGCTCGATACATTACAGGCATCGTGGAAAAGCTGGAGTAAAGTCGAACACGCGATGTTCGTTCCCCAGAAACGCGCCTGGTCGGCGGCGAACTATGTCATCAGGACCGAACCCGGTTATCGCGACGAGCTGATTCCGCAGATCGAGGGCATGCTTGCCGAGAGTAACCGCGGCCGGATTATTCGTGGCACGCGAACCATGACAGAAATCCGCCAACGCGCCTACCTCGAAGACTCCGCCATGATCAAATTGCTCGTTTTCATCGTCAGCCTGCTGACCGGTATTACGAGTCTCGGCATCGTCGGACTCGCAAGCTTCAGCGTCGCGCGCCGTACGAAACAGATCGGCACTCGCCGGGCGCTCGGCGCCACGCGACCCGCGATACTGCGCTACTTCATGCTGGAGAACTTTCTGATCAGTTCGGTCGGCGTAATTTCCGGCGCAATCCTGGCGGTCGGGCTGAACATCTGGATGGTGCAGACCTTTGATCTAACGCCGATCACCTGGTATGTCATCCCGGCAGCGATGCTGGCCCTGTGGTTTGTCGGCCAGGTAGCCGTCTACGGACCGGCGCGACGCGCGAGCCTGGTCTCGCCCGCGATTGCAACCCGGGCGGTGTGAATTAGCGTCTGCTATTTGATAGCCCGGCCGTACAGTACTTGCACGGCCGGACTCAGATGATTATTTGGCGGAGATGCCCATCAATTCCGCGGGCGTTGCCTTGAGCGCCTCGGCGATCGAGTTGAAGTAATCAACCTCGAGCACGCTGATCTCGGTATCGCTCCTGATCACCTCCGCGAGTGTCTGGACGACCCTGACCCGGTCCTCGGGCGCGAGCTTTTTCGAAACGGTGGCGAGGTATTTCCGCAGCGGCACGTCCTCGTAAAGATCCGATCTTGCGGCCTTGCGTACGTCGGCAACACTGAATTCCTCTCCCGTTTCCCGCTGCAGGATACCCCTGATGCTCTCGACCTCGACGTGCTGGATGGCCGAGTCGGAGCTCGACGCGCGTGCCAGCGTCATCAGCAGCACTTCCTTGAAAAGTTCCTTTTGATGTTCCGGATCCGGGTCCCCACCACCGCGGAAGATTGACAGTACGTTGCTTAGATCTGCGATACCCATTTTTGACACTCTTATTGTTTATTCCTGTGGACTTCCTCAATCACGAGGATTGCAGAGTATATACGCTAAATCGGGAATAT